>Ga0302319_10000864_pt1 | contig 67859 bp, 61 predicted proteins | sample Bog_T0_2_FD_203319 | JGI IMG/M metagenome (GOLD analysis project Ga0302319, IMG submission 203319) | Peat permafrost microbial communities from Stordalen Mire near Abisko, Sweden - Bog_T0_2 | ecosystem: Environmental > Terrestrial > Soil > Wetlands > Peat | place: Sweden: Abisko, Stordalen Mire...
CCCGGGCGATGTCCTGGCCTACCTGTTCATCCCCGGCGCGGGCGGGCCAGATTTCCGCCGCCGTTTCGCCGGCGGGGCTCCACAAGGTGGTGGCGTCCGTCGGGGACGCGGGGGTTAACGCCACCCACCGGTCGCGGGACCAGGTCGTGATGGGATGTCCCGTGATAATGGGTGAAAACCGGCACTGCACCGGCCCCGCCAGCGCGAGCAGTTCCGCATAAGCCGCTCGGTCCGGGCAGACGACATAAACCGTCACCTCCCGGTCCAGCACCCCGAGGAATTCGCGATAAACCGTGGCCACGATGCCTTTGGCCGCCGGTTCATAATGGATCACCAGCTCGCACATCCGCCCGTCGCACTCCGAGAGGATGGCGCCCGTGGGCGTCGGTTGGCTCCTCGGTGGGGCGAGCCGCGATAGGATGGCGAACCCGGTCAGCAGCCCGATGACGACGCCCACCCAGCATTGCCAGCGAAACATAAGTCATCGGCCGGCTGGCCAATTTGACTCCGGAGCCAATCCTCGTTCGGGTGTTGCCGGAGAGAAACCGTCAGTGATGACTCTTTGGACTGTTAGCGCAGTTTCCGTGGAGAAATTGAGGGCCATCATTCCTGGCACCGGCGCGTTTGGCGGCTGGTTTGTCGTCAAGGCCGTCAAGATGACTGAAACCATGCGGTTCGCCGGCAGCTTCGGCCCGACCGTCAGCTTGGTCGTTTGCGATTCATGAGGCAGCAGGGTCAGCAACCGCTCTTCGTGCCACATCACCGTCGGCATGGCCACCACTCGGGAGATCGACGCGCCGCTGTCCGTGCTGTTGAGCGCGACGCGCACATTAAGCGTGGTCGGCCGGTCCAGCGTATTGACAGCGTGCAGTTCGAAAGCGGGTTGGTCGCCTGCCTGAAAAACCCGGCCGGCGGCCGGCGTGAGGGACAGCTCCACGCCATCCGCCACCAGTTTGGGATGGGCGTTGGGCAGGGTCATCGGGTTGGCCCCGTTGCCGGCCTCCAAGGGATTGGCCATAAAACCGGCCACGGTCAGGGTGGCGGTTCCTACGGCCACCAGCGTGATGGAGAGAAGGTCTTTGCTTTTCATGTTGTATTCCTTTCACATTGTTCGGTTGTTAAGAGAACCATGCTGGCCCTATCTGTCTGGAGAGTTGTCAGGGGGATGCAAAAGAATTGTAAAAATATTGTCAGAGCCGTGGCCCGGCCGGGTGAAGCGAAGCGCCGGGCGGTCTAAATTGAAAAGGCGTGGGGGAATAAATCCCCCACGCCATAATCACCTGTATATCAATCCGTCCCGTTAGGTAATCAGAATCCCAGCTTCGCCAGCTCGGCCTGCAGTGCGGCCTGGAATTGCTGCACATCCGCGGCGGTCGGCTTGTAGCCGGTCACTTTCGGGGCCACGCCCAGCCGGCCCGTCTGGTCCAGATACCAGTCGGCGGTCTGGCCGTCACTGAAGGTCACCTGGCCGCTGACGATGGCCCCCGGCTTCGCCAGATGATCCACTGCTAGGCTCACACCACCGAGCGCCGGTGCGCCGCCAGCGGGCAGGGGAGCGTCCGCCTTGGGGGCGGCCTCCGGCGGCGGGGCCACGACCTTGGGCGGTTCGGGGTCGTGTGGCGTCAGTTTCAGATCATCCACGAGAAAGCGCACCTCCATGTAGGTGAGCTTCAGGCCGAGCTCGCTCTGGAGCCGGTTTTGGATCTCAGAAAGCTTGGCTCCGGCATTGATCCAGTTGGCCACCTGCTGGCGTTGGGCTTCGGTTAAATTCATAGGCTGCTGGTGATCCAGTCGTAGCCCCGGGCTTCCAGCTCCAGGGCCAGGTTTTTGTCGCCGGTTTTGACGATCCGGCCGTCGACCAGCACATGTACAAAATCCGGGACGATAAAGTTCAACAGACGCTGATAATGAGTAATCACCAGTTGACAATTGTCAAGGTGTTTCAATTTGTTTACGCCGCCCGCCACGATGCGCAGGGCATCGATGTCCAGGCCCGAATCCGTCTCGTCCAGGATGGCCAGCTTGGGCTCCAGGATGGCCATCTGGAAGATCTCCGCACGCTTCTTCTCGCCGCCGGAAAAGCCTTCGTTCACCGAGCGCTTGAGCAGGTCGTCCTTGAGCTCCAGCAGCTTCATCTTCTCCTTCACCAGGTTGAGGAACTCGATGGCGTCCAGCTCCGGCAGGCCGTGATGCTTGCGGACCTCGTTCAGGGCCGCCTTAAGGAAATAAGTGCTGTTCACCCCGGGGATCTCCACGGGATATTGGAAGGCGAGGAACACCCCCGCGCGCGCCCGTTCCTCGGGGTCGAGCTCCAGCAGGTCCGTGCCGTTATAAAGCACGGAGCCGCCGTTGACTTCGTAGCCGTCGCGGCCGGCCAGCACCGCGGCCAGCGTGCTCTTGCCACTGCCGTTGGGTCCCATGACGGCATGCACTTCACCGGCATTGATGGTCAGGCTGACGCCCTTGAGGATTTGTTTGCCCTCCACGCCCGCGCTAAGGTTCTTGATTTCGAGTATTGGTTTGCTCATTGGTAAAAAGTCATCCTACGCTGCCTTCGAGGCTCACGCCCAGCAATTTCTGCGCTTCCACGGCGAATTCCATGGGTAGTTCCTTGAAGACTTCCTTGCAGAAGCCGTTCACGATCATGTTCACCGCATCTTGCGTCGCGATGCCCCGGGCATTGCAATAGAAAATCTGGTCCTCACCGATTTTGGACGTTGAGGCCTCGTGTTCCACGGACGCCGTGGTGTTCTTCACCTCGATATACGGGAACGTGTGTGCGCCGCACTTGGCCCCGATCAACATGGAGTCGCATTGGGAGAAGTTGCGGGCGTTGGCGGCGTTCTTGCGGATTTCCACCAGACCGCGGTAGCTGTTCTGGCCGTGTCCGGCGGAGATGCCCTTGGAGATGATCGTGCTGCTCGTGTTTTTGCCGATGTGGATCATCTTCGTGCCCGTGTCCGCCTGCTGAAAATTGTTCGTCACGGCCACGGAATAAAACTCGCCCACCGAATTATCACCCAGCAGGATGCAGCTCGGATATTTCCAGGTGATGGCCGAGCCCGTTTCCACCTGCGTCCAGCAAATCTTCGAGTTGCGTCCCTTGCACAGCCCGCGTTTGGTCACGAAATTGTAGATGCCGCCCACGCCCTTTTCATCGCCCGGATACCAGTTCTGCACCGTGGAATATTTGATCTGCCCGTTTTCCAGGGCGACCAGTTCCACCACGGCCGCATGCAGTTGATTTTCATCACGCATCGGGGCCGTGCAACCTTCCAGATAACTGACCTGCGCCCCTTCGTCCGCCACGATCAGCGTCCGTTCAAACTGGCCCGTGTTGGCCGCGTTGATGCGAAAATAGGTGGACAGCTCCATCGGGCAGCGCACGCCCTTGGGGATGTAACAGAATGATCCGTCCGTGAAGACGGCGGAGTTGAGCGCGGCAAAAAAATTGTCGGTGTACGGCACCACGGACCCGAGATATTTCTTAACGAGGTCAGGATGATCATGCACCGCCTCGGTGAATGAGCAGAAGATGACGCCCTTTTCCGCCAGTTGCTTGCGGAAGGTCGTGCCCACGGAAACACTGTCAAAAATCGCGTCCACCGCCACGCCGGCCAGGCGTTCACGTTCGCGCAGGGGAATGCCCAGTTTCTCGTAGGTCTCAAGCAGCTTGGGATCCACTTCATCTAGGCTCTTCGGCGCATCCTTTTTCTGCTTCGGGGCCGAGTAATAGACGATGTCCTGGTAATTGATTTTTGCGTGGTGGACCTTCGCCCAGTGCGGTTCTTCCAGCGTGAGCCAGTGCCGGTAGGCCTTCAGGCGCCATTCCGTCAGCCACTCCGGCTCATTTTTCTTGCGGGAGATCAGCCGGATCGTGTCCTCGCTCAGTCCGGGCGGGGCGGATTCGGTTTCCAATTCCGTGAAAAAGCCGTATTTGTACTCGGTTTTGACCAGGTCTTCGATGGTTTCGGTGGCGGTGCTCATGGGAAATTATTTCTTTTGTTTGGCGGCGCAATCGGCGCACAGTCCGTGAACGGCGATGTCGTAGTGATCCACTTTAAAACCTTTGGGATGCGGCAGACCGGTCGTGCCGGCCGGCATCGGGGCGTCCACCACCGTTCCGCAGGCGTCGCAAAAATAGTGGCAGTGCTCCTCCATGTTCGGGCAAAAACGGATGGCCCCGCGTTCCAGCATGACCTGCCGGGCCAGGCCGCTCTTGACCAGGGCATCCAGACAGTTATAAACGGTGGCCATGGAGATGTCCGGCATGCCCTGTTTGGCGCGGAGGAAAACTTCTTCGGCGGTGGGGTGGTCGCGCTTGTGTTGCAGGACCTCATAAACCCGCTCGCGCTGCGGGGTGAAACGTAGACCGTTTACCCCGAGCCGCTGGTTCAAATGCTGGCCGTCCTGTTTGCTGTCAACTGCGCTCATCAGTCTCGGACCGGCACTTTATCACAGCCAAGGTCCACGTCAAGATTTAGAATAATTCCAAATTACGACCGCCCGCCTTTGGCGTACACGCTCACCCGGGCCGGCGGCAGGTTCAGCCAGATGATTTTGGAGGCGTGCAATTTAAACCGGTTGGCGCCCCGCGGCTGTTTCTTACCGAGATTATAGCTGTACTGCACCCAGTTGCCATGCGGCAACAGGATGGCCTGAATTCTATGGGCTAGCGCCTCGGCCTTCTCCGGCGGGAAATTTAGCAGGGGCAGGCTGGAGATGACGGCTCCCACGCCGTGCACCGGCGGCTGGCAGGCATTCAGCAATTCATCCATTTTCCAGGCATCACCGGTGATGATGTTGGCGTTGGAAAATCGTTTGCGCAGCAACCGGGCCATGGTCGGATTATGTTCGATGGCCACCAGCCGGTCCTCCCGCATTCCATATTTGATCAAGGCTTCAGTGACTGCGCCGGTGCCGGGCCCCAATTCCAGCACGTAGCTCTCCGGGTCCGTGGGCAGCCATTCCGCCATGGCTCCGGCCAGTTGTGGGGAACTGGGCGCCACCGCCCCCGTGCGCAGCGGATTGGCGATCCACTCACGCAGGAACAGGCTTGATTCAGTCAAGGCAGCGATCAGTTTTTTGGCCATGAGACAGCCGGTCTGGTTGCAAACCGGTATTTTATATGGCTTATCTTAATCCAGTGGCGTTGATTTGCCCACAGAAAAATCAGTCCTGCCGTATCGCAAAAAGTTATTACCATGGACCATAGATGTCCAACCCCCTTCATTAAGTTATTGGCGAATCATGGGATTGCCCATGAAGCGCTGCCCACATCGCGGGCGGCGGAACGGCTCTTTGACATATCCGGGTAATCGGCGGATGGGAGGGTGGACGGCATAACGCCCCTTCTTCCCGCCTTTTCGGTGATTCAACCCGGTGGATAACTCTAAATAACAAAAAAACACGGTAAATAACATTTCGAAAACATGCAAAAAGCCCGTAAAACACGCAAAAACACGATAAAACACATCAAAAAAACGTGTCGGGAATGGGCGTACTTGAGCCTTTTAAACTGGCTTTGAATCCAAATGGAATCCAAGCTAATCCAAGTAAATGGGGAGCAGTTTGTCGCACTGACTTGTCCGTCATTGCTTTAGCGACGGCCGTAGCCAGGCGGACCCGGCTTGGGCGCAGAATTCCGCGCCCTCGCGGAAAACTTTGGTCGTGCCAATAAGTTAGCTGTCTGCGTGTGAGTCCGGCTGAGTCCAGCCCAATGAGGCTAAACCCGGGCCAATTCGGTCCAGTCCGACCTGATCCGATCTGATCCGGGCATACCGCGAGTTAATTGCCGCCCATTATCAGGAACGCACTGCCGGCGAGCCGTTGGTTTATCTTGCCGGCTACGGCAAAAATGTGGGTTATGAGGATGATTGGTACGATACCTATGCCGGGAAAATTTATCCCCGCCGTGCCGATGGCCGGAATGGGCTGGAAGTTCCCACCAAATACATAGAGTGGCTAACCCTGCCACCCGAGCAAATGGCAATTCTCTGGCGTCAGACCAAATTTCGGGATACCATGACCTTGGTGTTGACTCTGCTATTTTGATTATGCTCACCCAAACCTGCAAACTAACCCTTCCCAACGGCGCCACCCTGACCGCCAAAGTCGTCGCCGACTCGCCCGAGTCCGAACCGACCGTTGATTACGACATCCAACCCGCCGATGAATTTGCCGACCTTCACCTTTTTGAAACCGCCGCCCCCGCCTTCCTCAAAGCCTGGTTTGAAAATCTGTCGGTTATTTGTGGAGGCAAATTAACCGTTGAAACCTCCGGCCAATACGACACCTGGGCCGAATGACCTAACCCTTAAAAAAGATGGGGCCGGCTGCTATGAACAGCCGGCCCCAGACAAACCAGCCACAACCCGCTTAAAGACTATGGCCGATCTGCCGCCCAATTCACTACCTGATTTTGACGCCGTTGCACAGGGCAAAACCCTTTTCCTGCCCGCGCCTGGGACGCTCGGCGTTGTGGTCGCCATGAGCGTCCGGCCGTCCCGCAAAGAGCGCCGGTTTGCCAACGTGGGCGCGGCGCTGGCCTGGTGTGAGAACACCGGATCAACCTCGTTTACTTCTTTCCGCCCCGCCATGACCAATCCCGCCACTGACAGCATGCCGGCTGCCAACTTGCCGTCTCGCTGCAACAATCCTGCAGCCCCAGTGCCACCCTTTTCATACTCAACTCGGACTGCCCGCCCCCGCCCGCCTCCGTGAAAGCATGCAACACCCGCGCCGCTGTCTTTGTAAGTACTTGATATTTACGCCCCTTCACCGTTCTTGACCCTGTTTCACCGTCTGACTGCTGTTGTCCTCCGACCATTAAGGCGGACGCCGGTTAATCCGGTAGAGTCGTTCTGAGTCCGGCTGAGTCCAGGCAAACCACACCGTCCCGCCGGGTGTGGGACTAATCTGTGCCCCGCCGGTTGGTCCGGTTGGTGGGGACTGATTGACGGATTATTTCCTTTTGAGCCGCCAGGCGGCGTGCCGACCAGTCCGCCCAATCCTTTTCCCATGCCTGACCGGTGTAATTAGTCTGGGCTTGCGGCCATAATAGATTCAATGCCTTGATTTTTTCAGCGGCGGCGGTTGGTTCGTCCCATTGCAAATAGGATTCGCTGAGCACCAGCAGGTTTTCCGGAAAATCCGGCGAAGATCGCCCGGCCCGTTCGAGCCATTCGCGGGACTTCATTTTGCTCCCAATGCTGGCCGGCCAGCCCGGGGCATCCCGATAGAGCAGCCCGAGACTGCGTGCCGCACCGGCATGGTCCACCTGTTTGTCCAGCGTCCAAGCTGTTGTAAACTCCGTTTCCATTTCCTGGACCAAGGCCAAAGCCCCCAGCAGCTCTGTCCGGGCCAGTTGCCCCAGATTCATGCCCAAGTAATAATGGGCCGGGCCGGATTTGGGCTGTTCGCGGATGAGTTTGCGGCAGGCGGAGATGCCTTGAATGGCCAGTTCGGCCCGGTTGTCGTCATTGGTGGCAAAATCAGCCAGATTGTAACAGGCCCGGGCAAATTGCCAGGCGATTGGATCATCATTCGTGGTCGAGAGGAACTGTGCCTGGGTTGTGTGGTACGCCGCATCGGCAATTTGAACGTATTTGTCCTGATTAACAGGTTGTGAATAAGCTGTTTCCAATAAAAAAACCCCACAAAAAAGGATGGCTGGAAAGAGCCGGTGGAGGCCAATTTTGGTATATTTATATAAAATCATGCGGGCTGGTCCAATGAATAAGTGTTTGCCATTATGGGGGAGTTGATTATAATAGCCAAGTGAGAATAAACGGAGTATTTATCCGGGTGGTCATGGTGGCCGGGCTCGGATTATTGGCGACAGGTTGTTCTGGTATAAACACCCAGCAGACCGTTTCGCCCGCTTCGTTTTTCCTGCCGGGCATTATGAAAGCTAATCCGGCTCCGGTGGGCCGGCAATTACAGGTCACCCCGGTTCCGATCATTGTGGTCGCCCAAGTCCGATAATAAACTATGCGTTTCCCTCTAGCGCTGACGGTTAAAATCGCCAGCCATATTGTTAAACATAAGGTCCGTAAGACCCCGAAGTTTGCCATGGTGTTGCAGCTTGAACCGCTGCATACCTGCAATCTCACCTGCACCGGTTGCGGGCGCATCCGTGAATATTCCACCAATCTAAAGGACATGGTGCCCCTTGAGAAATGTCTGGCCGTGGCCGTCGAATGCGATGCCCCCATGGTGTCCATTTGTGGTGGTGAACCGTTGATTTATCCCAAGATTGAGGAACTGGTTGCCGGTTTGCGCGAACAGTGCCGCGTGATATACATCTGTACCAACGGCGTCTTCATGCGCAAAAAAATGCGCGATTACCTCGCCGCCATTTACACCCCTGCCACGGAGCCGATTCTCCGGCAGTTGCTCATTGAAAAATTGGTCACCGACAAGGAGGCCGAAGCCATTCGCAACGCCAACGAGGCCGCCCGGTCCAAGACGGTCATTCGTCCTTCCAAATGGATGTACTGGAATGTGCACGTGGACGGTCTGGAATTTACGCACGATCTCATCGTGGAGCGCGAAGGCGTGTTCAAGGAATGCATCGAGGCCATCAAGATGGCCAAGATCCTCGGCTATCAGGTGGCCACCAACACCACCGTCTATAAGGAAACCGACGTTCAGGAACTCGAGGAGATGTTCAAGTATTTGAGCTCGCTGGAAGTGGATGGTCACACCATCTCGCCCGGCTACGAATACGATGCCGCCAAGAAGGACATGGTCAAACGCCTCGGCAAGCAGCCGGAAGATTTCTTCCTGACGCGCAAGATGACGCGGCAAAAATTCGCCAAGATCCAGGAGTGGGGCGAAAAGTTCACCATTTTTGGCACCCCGGTCTATCAGGAATTCCTCGCGGGCAAACGCGAGTTGACCTGCACTGCCTGGGCCATTCCCACCTACAACGTCAAGGGTTGGAAAGCCCCCTGTTATCTGATGACCGATGGTCATTATGATGGTTATCAGGAGATGCTCACCAAGGTGAAATGGGATAAATACGGCGTCGTGGACGGTGTGGCGCGCGATCCCCGTTGTGAAAACTGCATGGTCCATTGCGGTTACGACCCTAGTGGTGCGCTCGGCACCAACTATCAACGTGGCGACAACTGGAAGAATTTCTCCTATAATTTCGGGTCCAAGCCCAAGCCCTATCTGGCTTCTTCCGAATTGGTAAAAATCGCCTTCAACGGCACGAGCATAGGCAAAGGCCATCTGGCCGAGGCCAAGGCGGAGATTAATTCCCCCCGGGCGGCCATGAACGGTGCTCAGGCGGCCTTCTCGCGCAAGCCTGAGCCCGAGACCGAACATGAACATGCGTCCCATGTCGGCAGTTCCTGCGGCATGGCGGATACGTCCGAACGCGATGCGTTGCTGGCCAAAATCAAGGACGCCAAGAAATCTGAGTAACCTGCGGTTCAGATTCCATTTAAAATTATTACATGAGCAAGACGCTATTCCTTTCACCTCCGAGCTTTGACGGTTTTGACGGCGGCGCTGGTGCCCGTTATCAGGCCCGTCGCGAAGTCACCAGCTATTGGTATCCCACTTGGCTGGCGCAACCCGCCGCCCTCGTGCCCGATTCCCGGCTATTGGATTGTGCCCCGCACAACATCGGCATGGAGGAGACTTTGGGCATCGCCAAGGATTTCCAGCACGTCATCATCAACACCTCCACCCCGTCGTTGAAGAACGACTGCAAGGTGGCCGAGGCCATCAAGGCCCGGAAGCCGGACACCAAGATTGGTTTTGTCGGCGCGCACACCATGGTGTTGCCCACGGAAACCCTCAAGGCGTCGCCCGCCATTGACTGGGTCGGCCGCAAGGAATTTGATTTCACCTGCAAGGAAGTCGCCGAAGACCGAGATCTGGCCACCATCAACGGCCTGTCCTATAAGGACAAGGACGGCAAGATCAAGCACAACCCCGAACGCGAGATGATCTCGGACATGGACACCCTTCCGTGGGTGGCCGATGTTTACAAGCGGGACCTGGAGATCGAGAAATATTTCATCGGCTATCTGATGCATCCGTATATTTCAATGTATACGGGACGTGGCTGCCCGGCCCAGTGCTCCTTCTGCCTCTGGCCCCAGACCATCGGTGGGCACAAATACCGCGTGCGTTCGCCGCAGAACGTGGCTGACGAGATGGCCTACATGAAGAAAATTTTCCCCCAGGTGAAGGAATTTTTCTTCGATGACGACACTTTCACGGCCAACCTGCCGCGTGCCCGCGAGATCGCCAAAAAACTCGGGCCGCTCGGCGTCCCTTGGAGCTGCAACAGCCGTGCCAACCTGGACTACGACACCATTTCCTCCTTCAAGGACAACGGCCTGCGCCTGTTCCTCGTCGGTTACGAAAGCGGCAACGACGACATCCTCACCCGCATCAAAAAGGGTGTGACCATGGATGAGATGCGCCGGTTTACCAAATCTTGCCACAAGGCCGGGGTGGTCATTCACGGCACCTTTATTCTGGGTCTGCCGGTGGAAACCGAGCAGTCCATTCAGAACACCATCAATTTTGCGAAGGAGCTGGACGTCTTCTCGCTGCAAGTCTCGTTGGCCGCGCCGTATCCCGGCACGGAACTCTACGAGATGGCCCGGCAAAACGGCTGGTTCAGTAAAAAGGACAAGGGCGACATTCTGCATGGCGACGGCTTCCAGCAGAGCGCGCTGGAATATCCCGGCCTGAACAAGGATAAGATCTTCGAGGAAGTGGATCGTTTTTATCGCACCTACTATCTGCGTCCCAAGCCCATCCTGCGCATCATCAAGACCATGCTGGAGGACAAGGACGTCCTCGTGCGCCGTTGCCGCGAAGGCTATGAATTCTTCACCAGCCTGAGCCAGCGCAAGCACGATCTCGCCGCCTCCAAAAAGGCTGCGACCGCCTCCGCCCTCGCCACGGCGTAACCGGGTGATGCTGGCTGTGGTTCAGTGTGTTTTCGGTGGTGAAGTTGGTATTCTTAAGCCAGCTTCGTACCGGTTTTTGTCCCTGTCTGCTCCAATTCTGTCCTGAGCATGGCCGTGAGCAATCCGCTTACCTCGCTAAAAAGTGGCCTCAGATGAAATGCGGGCTTGCTTTCCTTCGGCTTTGAATTTAATGCTAAATCCATTGGAATTTAGGATATTTATAAAGCAAACATAACCAGCAATCAAAAATGGCCTATCAAAACGTCAAACCGCCGGCAGGTGGCAAAATCACCATCGATCAGGGCAAACTAACCGTCCCCTCCAACCCCATTCTCCCCTTCATCCGCGGTGACGGCACCGGTCCGGATATCTGGGCCTCCAGCGTGCGTGTCTTTGACGCCGCTGTGCAAAAAGCCTACGGCGGCAGCCGCCAGGTCGCCTGGTTCGAGGTGTTTGCCGGCGAGGAGAGTTTCAAGAAATTCAACAACTGGCTGCCGGATGACACGGTCGAGGCCTTCAAGGAATATCTGGTGGGCATCAAAGGTCCGCTGACCACGCCCGTGGGCGGCGGCCTGCGCTCGCTAAACGTGGCCCTGCGCCAGATGCTGGACCTCTATGTCTGCCTGCGCCCGGTCCAATGGTTCACCGGCGTGCCTTCACCCGTGAAGCATCCGGAAAAAGTCGACATGGTCATCTTCCGTGAGAACACGGAGGACATTTACGCCGGGATTGATTTTGAGGCCAACAAGGAACAGGCGCTCAAAACCTTGGAATTCCTAAAAGCGAATTTCCCCAAGGACTTCAAAAAAATCCGCTTTGGTGACACGCCCGAAGTGGTCGGTATTGGGATCAAACCCGTCAGCAAACCTGGTACGGAACGGCTGTTCCGCTCCGCCCTGCAATACGCGATCATCAACAAGCGCAAGAGCGTGACGATTGTCCACAAGGGCAACATCATGAAATACACCGAAGGCGCCTTCCGCGACTGGGCCTATGCATTGGCCAAGAGCGAATTTGGCGCGGTGGAGATTGACGGCGGACCGTGGTGCAAGATTCCGGAAGGCAAGCCCGGCGCCGGCCTCGTCATCAAAGACAGCATCGCGGACATCGCGCTGCAGCAAGTGCTGACCCGTCCGACTGATTTCGACGTGATCGCCACATTGAATCTCAATGGCGATTACCTTTCCGACGCCCTGGCGGCCCAAGTGGGCGGCATTGGCATCGCCCCTGGCGGCAATATCAATTACCTGTCCGGCCACGCCATCTTTGAAGCCACACACGGCACCGCCCCCAAATACGCGAACAAAGATGCGGTCAACCCCGGCTCGGTAGTTCTCTCCGGCGAGATGATGTTCCGCTATCTGGGTTGGACCGAGGCCGCCGATGCCATTCTCAAGGGTCTGAACGGTGCCATCGGCAGTCGGCGTGTGACCTATGATTTCGCCCGGCTCATGGAAGGCGCGACCGAGATCAAGTGCTCCGCGTTTGGCGATAACATCATTGCGCACATGTAAATCACGCGCAAAACCTGACAATGTGCAGGCGGGCCTTCGGGCCCGCCTCTTTTTATGAACGGACCGACCGCTCAGTTAAGTTGCGGCGGCCGCGGCGCGTAACTCTTATACGTGATTCCCTCCGGAGTGGTGACGCCGGTGAAGATGGTGAAGTAAAAGTATTTGGCCACCTGGTCATAATCCGGCAGCAGGGAATAATCAATCCAGTCAGTGAATGACTTGGGCAGAAGTGGCATGGGCTGACTGCTGTTGGCAAGTTGTTTGAGCCCGGCAAAAACTATCTTCATGACCCCCCGTTGATCCTCATAGCCAAAGAGACCGTTGCCCGATCCGCCAATCTGTTGCAGTGCATCCGCCAGGCCGGCGGTTTCAGATAACGGCCGGGGCGGCTGCCCGGCGCTCCGGATGTATTCTTCCAACATGGACGCATCCAAACTAATGGCCACGTAACCGCCGCCAGTGGTGGCGTAAATATAATTAGGCGTGGTTGCTCCAGTGCCTCCCACCGATGGCTGTTGACGCCAGTTAACCGTGTGGATGGTGTGGCCCAGAAAATCGCGGGGCGCCGGGGCACCTTCTTGCGAGGCCGAAAATGAGGCGACAGTTTTGAGGGCAATTAACGTCTGGTCGGGATTGGCTGCCGCAAACAGAAGGATTCCCCGTTCCTGACCCAGATCAGCCAAACTGCTGCCAGTCGGAGCTTTGGCGTAACTGATCCAGTCATCACCAAGATTGGCGATCAAGTTTTTGCGGAGGTCGAAGGTGGGATCTTTTTGCTGGGCCAGGCTGTTGGCCATGTCGATCACTCCATTAAGCGAACCGCCGGCCACGGGAGAAACTCCGGCCACAGTCTTTTGCAATTCGGTCCAGAACGCCTGGCTATCCAGCCGCCAGCGCCAGAATTTCACGGCATCCGCCGGCACAAAGGCCGGGGCGCCCGCCTCTTTGGGGCCAGTGGCGAGCATTTTGAAGAGGCCTTGGCGGCCGTCTTCAGGCACGGATAAATTAATTGTCATCAAGGAGCCTGCCGGCAGTTCCTGATAACTGATGCTGACCGATTTCAAGCTCATCAGGCCGGAGGCATTTAACACCATGGTGGGCGAAATGGGTGGAAACAGGGTAGGGGCGCTGGGATTGGGCTGTGCCGCTGGAATTTGAGCAATCACGGCACAAAGGGCATGGGCATTGAGCCAGGTATAAAATAGGGGCGAATTGCGAAATTGAGAGGCTTGATCGGCGGTGAAAATGGCGTTGTCCGCCAGACTGGGAATGCTGCCGCCGGTGAGGTGTGAGACGACCGGATCCACCGCCTTGATGGAATTACCCACAATCAGGAGTGATTGGTATTGGGCGAAGACCATCTCCAAGGGCTGGGCGGGTTCGGGATTCGCACCCAGTTCCTGCACTGGCTGGTTGGCGGGAATCAGGCCGGCCAAAGTGGGGGGGACGTCGTTGCTTGAAAGTGATACCACTGAAAAAGGCACGCCGTGGACAGTTTCAGTGCGGATAGATTTGCCAGCGGCGGTCCATTTTTTCCGTAGCAGGTCCAAATTGGTTGCCAGGACCGTGCTTTGATCCTTGGTGTCGAGCAGGAAGAGCAGGCCGGGAACCTGCTTTAGATCCTGGCCGTCCCAGCCGTTACGGGTGACGGCCAGAGTGAGCTGGCCCTGCGGCAAGGTCAGATATTCATCCAGACTCACGCCCAAATCCTGTTCCAGCGGACCGAAAAATTGCTCGTTCCACTTGCTCATGAATTTGTCGTGAAACGGCTTGAGGGCCGGATCATTCCAAAGCAACCACTTTGGGGACTGTCCGGCGGCGTGGCGCAGGGCATTGAAGTCCGGTATCGTGAAGACAAAAAAGGTGTCGGCCGGCAAAAGATTACCGGCAGGAAGAATGGCGGCCTGCAAAGCACCGGATGGAATCAACGATGTCAACAAGAGGGCCAGCCAGAGTGGACGGAGCTTTTTTAGATGCATAATTAAAGTGGTTTATTCCTTCGCCACCCCGCGGATTGCGCAGGGCCGCAAATCGCCATGAACGGGTGGGTTCATTGGTCCATCGTCTTTTTGACGGTATGGCTGGGGGGGGCCAAATAACGGTAGGGGTTGTTCGGATTATCGGTCGAATAGGCGAAAGCATCCCGATGGTCGAGAAAGCTTTTCACCAGTTCAACGGGGATGGCGAAGCCGAGGCCCTCGCCGAAGGTGATTTTCATGTTGGTCACGCCCACAACTTCGCCGGCCAGATTGAAGAGCGGACCGCCGCTGTTGCCCGGGTTGATCTGGGCGCTGGTCTGCAAATAGAGTTCGCCCTCCATCTCCCGGGTTTTGGTGCTCAGAATGCCAGAGGTCACCGTTCGCTCCAAACCCAGTGGGCTGCCGATGGCAAAGACGGCATCCCCCACGCTCAGGTCATCAGAGCTGCCAAGGGTGATGTATTTGAATTTTGGGGCGGTCTTGTCCTCGATCTTTAGCAGGGCGAGATCGTGGAATTTATTAATGGCGATGATGCGGACTTCCTTGTATGTCTCACGGTCCAGCTGGTCACCACTTTGGTGATAGACTTCCACGGATATTTCCGTCTCGCCTTCGATGACGTGGAAGTTGGTGATGAGATAGCCGTCTGCGTTGATCAGGAAGCCGGAGCCGAGTCCTTCCGGGGTGCGGACCTCGACGACCGCCTCGCCGATCTGTTTGACCAAGGTGCTGACGTCGCGCACGGCGGCGGCATGGGTGTCGAAATGATAGAATTGCGATGTGGGGGCAACGGTGGCCGGGACGGGCTGGGTGCCGGGCGTTTGCCCGGACGCAACTGTGTCTGAGCTGACGATGTCGGAGATGGAACTGCGGGGGACGAGCAGAACGGTGTAGCCCACATCGACGACCACGGTGTCATTTTTCTGGGCTAGAATTTTGCCGGTGATCGCCGCCTGATCTTTCAAGTGGATCACGTCGGCGGGGGCCAACAGGGTGCTGCAGCCGAGCAGCACCACCGGGGTGAGATATTTTGGCAACCACATTATCGGACAATAGTGCAGCGGGGAGGTTTTGACAAGTGGGGTGCGCACAAACGGCGATTAATTTTCTGGCGCCTGCCAGAGGAAATAGGGCAGGCCGGCGCGTAGTTTGGGCAGGTCCATGCCGAGGTCCAGCTTGATATTTTGGGCGGAACCATTCTGGCCGAACATGGAAAGCAGGTCGGAGATGTCGTAGTGTTCCTCGTATTCCACCAAGTTGGCGTCCTTGATGCCGGTGATGTTCTCGGCGCGGTTCACAGCGTCATTGAAGTCGCCGAGTTCATCCACGAGGCCCAGCTTGTGGGCCTGGGTGCCGGAGAGCACGCGGCCATCGGCATAGTTGGTCCAGTCGGAGGACAGCGGCTGGCCTTCCTTCTTGTTCAGTTGGTGGGCATTGGTGCGGCCGTCCTGCACGACGCTCTTGAACTTGCCATAGGTTTCATCGATGAGGGACTGCACCATGGCGTGTTCTTCGGGGGGGATTTCGTTGGTGCTGCGGTCAGGGCTGAGCATGTCCTTGAACTTGCCGCTCTTGAAGGTCGTGGGGTAGATGCCGATCTTGTCCATGAGGCCGCGGTAGTTGATGCCGTGCATGATGACGCCGATGCTGCCGGTGAGGGTGAGTTCATTGGCGACGATCCAGCGGCAGGAGGCGGAGATGTAGTAGCCACCGGAGGCGGCGAGACTGCCCATGCTGCAGATGACGGGCTTGCCTTTGCGACCGGGGGTGCCGGTGTCGCCGGGGTCATCGGTCTGGAAATTGACGAGGGCTTTGTAGATCTCATCGGAGGCCATGACTTCGCCGCCGGGGGAGTCGACCTTCAGGATGACGGCCTTGACGTGGTCGTCCTCGCTGGCGCGGTCGAGCTGGGCCTTGATGACGTCCACCATGTTGTTGCCGGTTGAATCGTCGGTGTGGTCGGAGATGATGCCGTCGACGGTGATGACGGCGATCTTATCGTGGGAGTCGTTGTCCTCGATCACGGCTTCTTCGAGCTTGGGGCCGACCTGGCGCGGGGTGCCGGCCTTGAGGTGGTTGAGGTTCAGGCCGTGGGCGACGAACTGGGTGAGGTTGATGAGGACGCTGAAGGCCAGCAGGGCGATGACGATGAGGGCGGTGATCATCCAGCCGCGGGTCTTGCGGGGGCGGGAGGCCGTTGCGGGCGGGGCAATGATCGGGGGCGGGGACGTCGGGCCCGGGTTTTCTGGCGATGGCGGCATGTCCATAGTGGGCGCAACTTAGCCCATGGCGGTGGCTTGGGCAAGGGCGATTAGGGCGGAGTTTGGGGTCGCCGGGACGGGGGCCAATTTTTTTTAATGCCGGAATAGCCGGAAATCCCGTACGACGGGCCTCCGGTGAATGTGTATAATTATATTAACAATATACGGTTATGTTGTAAAATATGGAAGGGCAATGGCTTAAGTGATTTTGAGGTGTTCTTTATACGTAAGCGGCTTGCTTTTAATTGTTTGTGGATATTCCGTATATTGTTTTGAAGGTAAAATGCGATGAGTTTTGAAAAATGTGATACGAACTGAAAAGCGCAAGGCGCGAAGAGGGAAGAGCGGCGCGGGCTCACACGAAGGCACGAAGGGAAGGGGCCGAAGCGAAGACAGGATGGCAGGATTTACAGGATGGGAAATGGGAGGGTAACCACGGATGGGCACGGTCTGCAAACTCGAATCAGATGCCCATAAAATAGCGAAACCCATTGTAAATTCAATGTAAATTCGCCACTGCTCGTCACTATTTTTTGTAAATTCTCACTGCGTTCGCTGACAAATCCACTGACAGTCATTTTGCCCTGCACCCATCAAAACCATTTCCGCGCAGCGGGCGCAACTGGCGGGCTTCATGGCCCCTGCATGAAGCATGACTGGGGCGATTCATCCGGCCTGTCTCCGATGATTCCAGAGTGGAATGCAGCGGAGTGAAAGAGCGAGCCAACGGAGCGGTTCGCTGGCGGCTCTGCAATGGAGTGGAATGGAAACGGCAGGAATTGGCGGAGTCAGGCAACCTCCTCGGTGGCAGTCTGCGGTTTTGAAGCGTAGGCCCAGCTCGCTTGCGCGCGTAAGCGACCCCTCGAAGCCACCAAATCGAATTAGGATCAATGACCGATGTCCAGTCAACGGCATTTGTGGAAATATAAATTGCTCCGTGAACGTATGAATCAATGACATCCAATCCGACCGCAACAAACAGGCCATTGCCGTAGGCAATGCCATTAAAATTAATAGCTGCTCCGATTTGGCGGGAAATCCAATTCGTGCCATCAGAGGAGGTGATGATGTTTCCGTTTTCACCGACCGCAACAAATTGCCCGTTGCCGGATGCGATGGCCACAACATTGTCTCCCGGCGGCATTGGAGCGCGCCAAGCCCAATGATCAAGCGGGTCTCCTTTGCAAATAAAAACCACCACAAACAGAAGGCCCAAAATCCAAGTTTTTTTCATGGTGCTTCATGTTTCTTGGTTTTTCGTTGTAGAGCCATCATATTTGAGGTATTGGTGCTGATAGGCTTTTCTACACTACCCCTTCGCGCTGAAAATTCAAACGCCCTTGCGCCGTTTGTCCAACCAAACGGCATTTGGCAGCGGGAGTTTTCTGACGGCGAGACGCTGCCGAATTTATTTCGAGGCGTTCCCGGTGAGCGGATGCCGCCAGCGCAAGCCGGGAAACTTTTCATAATCGCGGTCGGTGGTAATCCATTCGCAACCGGACTCAATGGCAAGGGCGGCAAACCAGACATCGGGAATCAGATTGCCCGTGGCCGGAAGTGACTGGCACAGGCCGGTGAAGATTTGCCAGTGGCGGGAACCCGGCGCGATTAACTGGCAATTCGACTGCTCACGAATCTGCCGCGCGAAATCCAGCGCCGAGGCAATCGGGCTAGGGGTCGTGAAAACGCGCGGATGGGTCACCACACGAAGGAAACCGCTCAACACATGGTCGCTGATGCCGTAGGGCTGGCCGCTTTGGACAATCTCCTCCAGCCATTGCCGGTAACGAGCATGATCCACCGCGTCTTCACGGTGGGCATAAACGAGGACGTTTACGTCAGGCAGAATCATGCACCCTGTTCCATCAGGGCAAGCAGTCCGGTAGAGTTGTTCAAATCAACTCCGGGGCGAACGCCCTGTCCGCCCACGGTGGTCAGCCGAAAAAACGGCTGCCGGGCGACGACCGGCTTGGGCGCGATTTTATCGCGCAACGTCTCCTCAATGAAATGCGACAAGTCGCAGCCTTTGGCTTTCGCCAGTTTGGTGGCTTGGTCAAGCAAGGTTTCATCCAGTTGAATCGTCGTCTGCATGGATGAAACACTATCCCAAAAGCACCCGACTGTCAAAGCAGCGACAGCACCCCTCCCGCCGCACGACGACGGCGGGGCGAATGGCGAGGGTATGAGGGACGGCCACGTCCCTGAAGGCCGGTTCCAAGGGTGGCAACCATTGGGCAGGGATTTTAAGGGCGGCACGCCCTTGCAATGGGGGTTCCAAGGGGGCCATCAGCCCCCTCTGGCGAGGTGACGTTGCGCAGCAATGTATAACCTCGCCATTCAGCCTTTCCCCTCTGCCCGGCATTTTTTCCGGGGCTGTCCCTCCGGCTTCGCACGTCCCCCAAGACAAGCTGCGTCGTGGGTTCATGTATTTGGTGGCGGTGATGGCCGGTTCCGGCGCATCGATGTCGTATGCGCCACAGATGGGCACAAAGTCGCCTCCGATTTGGATCAAACCTATGAGGCTAAAATCGCGGCAGGTGATGCGGCGCTGACGGCGGAACGGGTCCAATGGCCCGACCGGGTGCCGGCCACCGCCCAAGGACTGGAGGATTACGAGCGCAAACAACGCGACCGTAAACTCAAACATTGGCAGTCAACCGCCGATGCCCTGGGATTTCAACTGGTTGAAATCCAAAAAGTTGCAATAACAGTTTCTTAGAAGGGGGTTCCATGGGTTCGTGTTCGTGAGGTGTTGGTGGCAGGTCCAGGCGTGGTAGGGGGCAGAGTCGAGATGCGCCCACCCAATCACCAACCCTGGCCCCAAAAATCGTATTATGGTGGGGCAGGAGCTGCCGCTCCGCCCAAATATTAAATCCGCCGCAGGCGATATCCCCGCCGTCCGACCCCCAACGCCGCCACTATCGTCTTCCATTTCTGTTTTCTACTTTCCAAATTTCTGCTTTTTCTGCCAGACTGGACATCCCCCCGCCGCCCCATTATCCTTGCCCGCATGACGGGCACTGAAAAACTACTGGCGGAATTAGTCGCGTTGCCCAGCGTCAACCCGGCCTTCCTCCCCGCCCGCCATCCGCAGGCCGGCGAAAAGGACGTCGCCGATTTCCTCGCCGCCATCGCCGCCCGCGCCGGCTTGGAAGTCGAATTCCAGAAAGTCCTGCCCGGCCGATCCAATATCATCGCCCGCCTGCTCCCCTCCGGACCCATCCGCCGGACCGTCCTGCTCGCGCCGCACTTGGACACCGTCGTCGCCGACAGCACCCAGTTCATACCCCAGCGCAAAAACGGCCGCCTCTATGGCCGGGGTGCCTGCGACACCAAGGGCTCCGTCGCCGCCATGTTGATGGCCATGATCGAACTGTCCCAGAGCCGGTCCCGGCCGCAGGAGACCGAGATCGTCTTCGCCGGGCTCGTGGATGAGGAAAACGCCCAGTTGGGCTCGCGCGCGCTCATGGCCGGCGGATTCCCGGCCGACCTCGCCATCGTGGGCGAACCCACCCAACTCCAGGTCATCACTGCGCACAAAGGCAGTTTGTGGCTCGAATTATCCACACACGGCCGCGCGGCGCACGGGTCCACGCCTTTGCTCGGCCGGAATGCCGTCCTCGAGATGGCTCGCGTCGTCGTGGCGCTGGAGACCAATTACGCCGCGCAACTGCGCCGGCGCCGGCATCCATTGCTGGGCACGGGCACCGTGAATGTCGGCAAAATTTCCGGGGGCTCCCAGCCCAACATCGTGCCCGATTCCTGTGTCATCGCCGTGGACCGCCGGTTATTGCCGGGCGAGACCGCCGCCGGCGTGCGTCGCGAAATCGCCGCCCTGCTGCGGTCCAAGGGGCTGAAGGCCCACATCGCCACCGCCAAACTCGCGCCCGCCGTGCCGTTGGAGACCGACCCGCGGTTGCCCTTGGTGCGTCAATTTCTGGTGTCCGTCGGTCAACGCAAGACCTTGGGCGTGAATTATTTTTGCGATGCCGCCGTGCTCGCGGCCGGGGGCATTCCCAGCGTCGTGTTCGGCCCCGGCAACATCGCCCAGGCCCATACCTCGCAGGAATGGATCTCGCTGGCCGAACTCGAGCGCGGCCGCTGGATGCTGGTACGGTTTTTGCGGTCGCTGAAGTAAGCCGGGGCTCCCGGCTTAAATTTTTTTTAATTTAACGATCAGGCCGGTTTTTTGCCGCCGATGTCACGGATTATTAACGAAGGGGTGAAGGTATGACCACACCGGCCTCGCGGGCGGCGGCGGAACGCGCCGCGTTTTTTCGTCAGGGCGGCTGGATGATGGTGGCCACCGTCCTGGGCGGGGCGATGACCTGGGCGGTCCATTTGTTGAATGTAAAGATACCCGCCGCCGAATACGGCACCTTGGGCACCCTCTTCGCCATCGTGAACCTCATCCCCACCATGCCGCTGCAAATGGTCTTCGCCCAGCAAACCGCCCTGGCCCAGGCCACCGGCGGTGAGGCTATGTTATCCGGGCTCATCCGCCGCTTCTGGCTGGGTATCCTTGTTGTGTGGGCCGTCGGCTCGGCGGGCGTATGGTGTTTTCATGCCGACCTCACGGCCTCCTGGCACCTCGCAAATCCGGTGGCTTTGCCCGGCCTGCTGATCGTCATATTGTTCTCCCTTTGGTGGCCCGTGCTGGCTGGCGTTTTGCAGGGACGTCAGGATTTTCTCTGGCTGGGCGGCTGCACCATTTTGAATGGCACGGGCCGGCTCGGGGCCGCGCTGGTCATCGTGCTGCTGTGTTCGGGCTACGCCACCGGCATCATGGCCGCCGTGGCGCTGGGCCTGCTGCTCGCCTGCACGGTCGCCGCCGCCCAGACCCGGGCCCAATGGCGGACGCCCCCCGGCCCCGTCGCCTGGCCCCAGGTCCGCCGCCAGGTCATCCCCCTCATGCTCGGCTTCGCCGCCACCCAGTTCCTCTTCTGCGCGGACACCGTCTTTGTGAACGTGTACTTCGGCGCGGAACGGACCGCCCCCTACGTCGCCGCCGGGACCTTCTCGCGGGCCTTGCTCTGGTTGGTGCTGCCCCTAGCCGGGGTCATGTTCCCCAAACTCGTCCGCAGCCATGTCGCGGCGGAAAAAAACAACCTGCCCGGCCTCACCCTCCTCGTCACCGGCGCCATGGCGACGGCCGGATTCCTCGGCCTCTGGCTGCTGGGCCCCTGGCTCATGCCCCTGGTCTACCGCGCGGACTACAGCACTGCGGCCCTGGCCGTGCTGCCCTGGTATGCCGGTGCGATGATCCCCCTGGCGCTCGGCAACGTCCTCGTCAACGACATGCTGGCCCGCTCCCAATTCCGCATCGTCCCCGTCCTCGTCTTCCTCGCCGCCGCCTACGCCGTGACCCTGCTATTCCTGCACCAAACCCCCACCATGGTCCTCCAAGTCCTCTGCGCCTTCAACCTCCTGCTCCTGGCCGTCTGCGCAGGCTTCCTTAAGCTGAACCAGAAAAATTAAGACTGGGATTCTTAAACCTGCAAATGCCCTTTGCCCCGAATGGCATCAGGGCAAGGTCGCCCGGTAAAATCGCCGGCTAAAATTAGTGGCGTCGGGATCGGTCAGGTTGAACGGTGTATTGGTGGCGGCCAGATACAGGATGGGGGTCCAGCGTTGCAAATCGGTGGAGGCTTCAATCAAATAGTTCGAGTTGATCAACCCTTGCAATGTCATGGCAAAACCATTGGTGGAAACTGATGGTGCCGCATTGGCCCCGAGCAGCAAGGGCGGGGCCGAGACAAGGTAGGTGCCGGAAAACACGGTGCCGCTGCCGCCATTGATGGCCAGTTGTCCGGTGAGCAAATAGGCGCCGGGCGGCAAGGTCCCCGGCAACGAAAAGTCGGGCACCTCACCACCATTGCCCGCCAGGGCGATGGCCTGGGTATAATTGGTGAGGACATTGCCGGACGCATCCGCCAAGGAAACGGTCAGCGTGCCGCTTTGGTTTGCCGCCGTCAAATTTGTGACCGCCACCGGCAAGTCCGTCTCCGATCCAGCCACGCCAACAGGTATAAATTCAGTGGCTTGAACCGGTAACAGTCCGCTAAATATCGGGGCTGTGCCTGACAAGGTGAGGCTGTTAGTTCCGGTTGTATCGGCAAATACAAGCGTGGGTGCCGGCAGATTCGTTTGAAAACCGGGTGTCACCTGTAGCTTAAATGCAAATGATTCTTCAACCAGGCCGTTGGTGGGAATTGTGTTGGTCCAAACCATGGTCGAACCATCCAGTTGACCGTCTGTCGAGAGGATGGTGATGCCAGTTGGCAGCGGTTGTGAGACCGTGGCTTGTAATGGGATGGCAAACGGGTTCGCCACCCAGATTTGGGCCTGATATGTTTGGTTGCTTATGTTCTGGAAAACATAAGATTTCACCGGGTCTTCAAATGTATAAACGTCCTGGCTTGCATCTTTGGGAATTCCATTTGCTTTCACTCTGGTATCTGAACTAAAAACAAGTCCGCTGGTGGGAACCCATTGCAACGTTGACGTTGACCGGCCAACGTTAAAAATATTTTGATTATTGTCGCCGTTACAAGCCAGCACATAAATGGTCACTTGACTGCCTGCATCTGGCAACGCCCCTTTGGTGCCGGCTGTGGTGCTGTCGTAATAATTTATGTTGATGTCGGCTGTCTGCCCTTGAGTTAAATTTGTGGAGGTAGTCAAAAGCAAGGTATAAGGTGCCGATGAGACAGGGATCCCCAGGTCGGTCAGACTCTCGGTATGGCTGTAGGTGGCATAGACAATAAATTTTGCCGATTGTTGGCTCGTGTTGGCAATCGTTACCACGGATGTCCCGTTGGTGATACGCCCCCCGGTGGTCAGCAACGTCTCCAGGGGATTAAGCGCCAACCACAAAGGGTTTATGCTGTACTGAGGTCCGGTCAATTGGGAGGTGACATTCAAGATTTGTCCGGTGACCGGATTGGGGGCATTCCCCCGAGCGATCGCATTAAAAGCCGCGGCTGTATTTGAGTAAATCAGTTCAGACTGATTAAGGCAGGAAAACAAAGAAGCAAATGCCGTATTGTATGATTGCTGATCCGAGCTGAGGTTTGCCTGGTTCACCTGATAGTCATAGAGTGATTCTGCAGCATTAAGACTTTCGGCCAGCCCAATGCCGCCCGGTCCGCTTGATATGGTTCCTACAGCCGCCCCGATGGCGTTTGCCGTCTCAAACAGATATTTGTTGAAATCGTATTGGTTAAATTCAGCCACGCTTCGTAGAACCAATAATAGACCTTCCTGATTTACCAATATCAATTTAAGGGCATTATTTGCCTGTAATCTCAATTGCAAATCATTGGTAAACCCGGCAACATAATTCATGCTCAACGGAGGTATGCCGTCGAGCAGGCTCTGTTCGTATTGAATTGTCTTTTGTGAAAACTGGTAATTCTGGCTTCCAATTGATTGTCCAAATATTTCCAAAGACGAGCTGTTTTCAGAAAATATTTCCATTATCGCTTCGATCGAATCATCCCCGGCCTTAAGTCCGGAATCCGCCAATATTGATTTGGCAGCCTCGCTCACGGCATCATCTTTTCCGATTAATGCCAGCAGCCCGCCAATGCCAAAATTGAGTGCGATAACGCCCTGGTGAGCCGTTTCATAATTTGTGCTTGCCCAAAAGAAATCTCCACATTGACCTTCTTGAATTGCTACATTGGAAAGCTGTTGGGTTAAATCAGTGCTGGCTTCAGCCGCCAGCTCACTAATGGCATTGCTGAGATCATTGGGCGTAGGCACCGATCCGGATGTGAATGTGATGGTGGCCGTTTGTTGGACCGAGATGCCGTCGGTGGAATCGATCGCCAATACGGTGACGGTGCCGGGGCTGGTGGCGGTGATGATCGTGGTGGCGTGGCCATTGGTATCGGTGATGGCATACTTGGGCTGACAATTAGCAAGGGAACCATCCGTGGAGAAAATGATGGTTTTGCCGGCCACCGGGACCAGGTTGATGTCCCGCAACGTCACCGTGGCCGTGATGTAAGTGGTGCCATCCGCCGGGGCGGTCGGGGAACTGACGGTTAAACCGGACAATGTCGCCGTCGCCAAATAGTCAAAATAGTAACTGTCAAGGGACGACATGATGCCCCCGGCGGACAAGATGGAAAAGCTGAGGTTTTCCGGGTATTGGTAGCTGATGATGCCAGACAGGGCGCCCCCATTCGTCAGCACTGCAGGCCCAGCATTTTCCAAGTATTGAAAACTGATAAACGCGGATTGGACCCCGCCATTCGTCAGCACCTCACCGTCGACATCTTCCGGGTATTGATAACTTACGACGGGTGACGCAAAGTTGGTGATGACGTCATCCGCAATGGCGTGGACCCATGGGCATAGCAAAAATGCCACGATGGCAGGAACCCTTAAAAACTGCCGGCCGGTTTTCAATTGGCAGTGGTGGCGGTGGCGTAAATGAGGCCGCCTCCCCGCGGGATGGTGATGGCAACGGTGGCAGTGCTGGATGACAGCGTGCCCGTATTGTTTGATCCGGTGGCGGTTACGGCTGCACCGTTGGCCGGTTTCACACTCACGGTGATTTGTGAGTTCAATGGCAAGTTGACGCAACTCACGACGATGGGAATGGGGTTGTTTTGCTGCGCGGACAACAGGGCATCCGGGGTGGCCAGAACGCCGGTGGGCGAGGCGGAAACCGCAACCCCGCCAACGCTCGTAACCGTTAATTGCGGCAACTGACCTGCGGCTGGGATGATGATATACTGTGAGCCTTGAGTGAAACTTCCATTGAGTTGACCGCCGTAATCGTTTTCATAAGTATCAAAGCGAATCCAACCATAACCCGCATTAGAACTGTTATATCCACCATGGCCTCCTCCTGTGGAAATTGACCCCAGACCACTTAACTTGGCTGCGATTAAACGCACAGCACCGCCACTCCCTCCGCCAGCCGGATCATAGTTGCCCCCAGAAGATCCACTATCACCACCTGATGAAATGATGTATCCGTCAATTAAGATCGTTGCAGAAGACACAATAAGAATTGCGCCTCCACCTCCGCCTCCACCCACACCATTATATGCAGTTGAACCACCACCACCAGAACCGCCAAGCAATGGCAATAAATATTGATTTCCATAAGTTGCTCCGGTCACTAAATTGCAATCACTTGCAGCTCCCATAGTGGCGTAAGACGCATTAGCTCCGCTCGTGCATGTTGAATTTCCTGGCAAACCGCCTCCTGGCCCTTGTCCTGATGTAGCTTGTGGTCCGCCGTTGCCACCAATCCAGCCACCTGGTCCTCCCAACCCGCCCTGAACACTATTCGCTGTTTGACGGCCATATCCTGGTTGTCCTGATAAGTTCACTGTTCCGTTGATGACAACATTGCTTTGCACGAGCCAATAAACCGGCGTGTTGCCGGCGTTCGGAATGAACGTCACCGTCACGCCGTTAGGAATGTTGACGGAAGTATATTGGTAAATGCCATTCGGGTGGTCGGTCATGTTAATGACGGTGTCCGTCACAGGATTGAACGTCCCATCGCTGCCATCACTGCCAGTGTTGATCTGGGCATGCAATGTCCCGCAGAGGGTCAAAACTCCGCCACAGATGAGGGCGGTCAAAAGTTTTTTGGCAGTTTGGGTCTTTGGCATCTTCATAATCCGGTGTTCCATAAAGTGTGATTATTGACCTTTTACGCCCAGTTCCATCAATCGCAAGCAGAATATCAGCAAGCGACACCGGGTAAATGCCAAAAACCGGCGGCCAAAGTCGCGGCGTTTCTGCCCCGGACATGTTGTGATTTGGGCCAGCTTGGTCGGGGAGTATTTGACAGACTGACGACCGTCGGTTGATATTTCTAAAAGATTATGAATAAACCAACCCCCATCACCCTGCACACCGGCAAATTTCTGGCCCTCAGTGCAAGCCTGATCTGACGGCCCGCCTCACGCAATGAATTTGGAATGTAGATTTGGTTTTGCATATCCACACACTGGTTTACCAGGTTTGCTTTCCTTGGCCAGGAAAATATTTACAATTCCACCGTTTCAACTTCCTCGTAGATGGCACCGATGTTTTTTGAGGAAATACGGAACTGGCTGCGTGGTTTGGAATGTGGATTGTCGGATGACGCGCCCTCCAGTTTTATCCCCGGATCATAATATACCGTGCCGGTGGCAAGCGCGTTTAACAGCCGGAGTGAATCCGTCCCCTGTGCCAACCGCACTTTGTGACCATAGGAATATTGCCGCTGTGGCTCGGTCCGGCATTGCGACGGCACATAGACGGCCTTGTTGTGCTTGCGCGACCAGTGTTCAAAAATTCCGCTGAACGCCCAGCCCGCAGCCATTTCACCCGATGCGGTGACCAGTGCAATGCAGCCGTTGGCATCCGTTATCTTTCCCGTCTTCGCATCATAGCCCTGTGACACAAGTTTAAGCTGGGTGGTTGAATGTCGCTCGCCAACACGATGGACGCCCCCGAAATTAAGGCGGTCCTCGCGGCCCTTTTTGTCCGGGTAGCCGAATTTGCGCACAAATTCTGCCATGCCGTGTTCACGATAATATCCGACATTTGGTTCTGGCGTCATCAGCGTGATGGCACCACTGGAATCCGGACGGTCAAAATTGGCAACCGAGTGCTGTTTGATTTCCCAGCCGAGATAATCAGGCTCGGATTGGCTGTTCTTCGGGATGCCGAATTCTGCCTCAAGGGTGAAGCCACCGCAGTTTTGTGCGAGACATGGTTTCAATGTGCCGTTTGAGTGAAGCTGTTTTGAATCAATCCAGCCTAGGTCGTGGATGCGTTTCAATTGGGCAAGCAATTTTGCCTTGGCATCCTCGACGCCCGGTATGCGTGGGAGTTTCAGTTCGGCGAACACGCCCTGATCGGGCTGAAGCTGCATTGCGCGAAACTCCGCCGCGATTTCTGAATCCGGACCGACAACATAACCCAATATGCGCCGGTCAGGCGTCACACCAAGAAACAGGATGCGTCCCTTGATCCTGCCAGCCATCAAATCAGAGGGGGCTTCTTTGCAGCCCTTCAGAAAGCCTGAGCAGCGGACTTCCGGATATTGCGGATAAAGAATCAACTGAGCGCCGGGCGCATCCGCAACCTGTCCGGTCGGCAGGAGCCAGCCAAAATGCAGTTTGGCTTTGAAGATCGGATTCTTCAGACTGCTGTCGGGGACAATCCCGGCATTGGGAAAAAGATTCAGGGCCTGGAAGCCGGGACCGAAATAGACCTGATTTTTGGAATTGTCATTTTCCGCCAGCGGTTTGGCGTAAAGGGTTACGCCGCCAGCCTGAACAAACAATGTTTTGAGCTGGGTCAGGTTCACGCGTCAAACTTTTGTTTTGCGCCGTGTCTTCAGATAGCTGACGGGAACGGCTGTCCGCTTTGCCGCATGGCCGTTCGCCTTGTCGTTGCCGACAAGCACGAGGTCGGGCCGTGCATCCACCGGCGTGTTAAGTGTCTTTACAACTGCCTTTGCGATGCGTTCGACAACCGGGACGACGACGGAATTTCCGAACTGTCTGTAGGCCTGAGTGTCCGAAACTGGAATCTTCATGTCTGCCGGATAGCCCATGAGTTTGGCGCACTCGCGGGGGGTGAGACGCCGGGGATTTTTGCCGGGGCCTTGGGAAATCAGGATTTCAGAACCGTCCTTGTGGTAACGCGCACTCAGGGTTCGTGCAATGTCGTTGCCGGTGAAAAGCCCGAAACCAAAGCCGTTGCCAGCCGCCTTATGCTTCTTGGCGTAGTTTTGCAGATACTGCCAGAGATGGTCGGTCAGCGTGTATTTATCCAGCGGGTTTGATTCAAGGATGGTTGACAGTTTTGGTCCTTCCTTGGGGAATTCCGGGAATTCAAAATGACGGGGTTCCCGGAAACCGACCAGAAAGATGCGTTCCCGGTGCTGGGGAACGACGGACTGTGCATCAATGATCTTGTAATAAACGGTGTAACCGAGGGCTTCGGTCAGGGTGTTGTAAATGATTTCAAAGGTCCGGCCTTGGTCGTGGTTCCGCAGATTCTTGACGTTCTCAAGCACAAAAGCTGCCGGTTTGTGATATTCGAGAATGTTGGCAATCTCGAAAAACAGGTTGCCCTGTTTTTCATCATCAAAGCCATGCTTCCGGCCAAGGCTCAACTTTTTTGAAACGCCTGCAATGCTGAACGGCTGGCAGGGAAAACCTGCACACAAGATGTCATGCGGGGGAATGTCCGCAACGGTCACCTGGTGGATGTCACCATGCGGCTTTTTGCCAAAATTGGCCTCGTAGGTTATTTGGGAGTATTTGTCCCAATCAGAGGAAAACACGCATTTGCCGCCTGTGCGCTCAAAAGCCAACCGGAAACCGCCGATGCCGCAAAACAGGTCGATGAAGCGTGGTTTGCCCTTTGGTGCCGATCCATTCACATGATAAGCGGTTGCACCCTCGTTCAAAACATTCCCGTTTTGACGATGGCTTCCATTCTTCGTGTTCTTGTTTTTTGCTTTGGGCATGATGAACCAAAACCCATCATATCCCGCTGGATTTTTAAGGCAACCGCAAAGGGGATTGCCGGGCGGTCTTTTAGCACAAGCCTAAGGTTCATGAGAATAAACGGCTGAACCGTGCGGTTCAGCCGCCCGGTTTGGAGTCAATCCTCCCCCGGCATCATCACCGTGATGGCCGGTTCCGGCGCGTTCAACGTAAAAACGGCGTTGCTCGCTGCGAGACAGCCCGGAGTTGAAGCCGCCGGTGGAATTCGTCTGCGGTTGCAGGATGGGTGTTCCACCGTCGCTTCTAGACTGGCCAACATTAGTGCTGCTAACTTTAGTCCAATGCGCCCCCATTAGCTTGCTTGCCCACTCGTTCGTAAAACCCGTGTTGGCGCAAAAAATAGCGCCTGCAAGTTGCCAAGCAGCGAATCCACCGCGTCATTGTTTTTGAGGACGCGGCGAAATGATTCGATGTTCTGGGTCAAGTAAACTGTGGCTCCGCCCGCCGAACGCGCCACGCTTTGGTATTCAGAATCGAACTTGGAAATAAACATTTGCGCTTCATCTGCAAAAATTGCAACGGGCCGCAGAAAACCAGTCTCCGGTTGCTTCCTTCGTAAAATTGCTTTTTGCATGCAAAATTTCCAGGTGAGGTTCGCAATGCGTCCGACAAGGCCAAACTCTTGACTAGGCAGATTGACCACGATTGCCTCGGCTCTGCATCTGCTCCATGACGGTCTGCCAGGTGCGTTCCACAAAGGCGGGATCGCTGGCCGTCGGGTATCCAGAGCTGGAACATGAGTGTTGAGTCGCCGGGCATACATGGCAATCGGCTGGCCAATTTTCTTAAGCAACAGGGTAAAACTGGGGTGCCGTCTCTTTTCATCATAATAAAATTGGTGACCGATTTGAGTAGTATAATAGCCGGATTTATTGACTATGACGGCTAAATCCAAAGAACTGTCCGTGTGGGTTGCGCTAAACACACCATTGGCATCGGTGAGGCCCTTTACCTGGCTCCAATCCGGCCCCGCTTCCAGATTTCGTCCGGGCGGCGGCGGCAGGGTGTACGAAACAGCCACGTCCGCCCCAAAAATTGGATTGCCGTCCTCTCCGATCACCTTAATTGTCGCCGTCCAGGTATGTGGCCCCAGTTCAGGAGGCAACGCCACGCCCTGCCCAAAGGCTCCGAACTTGGTAATGTAATAATCGTCAGATAAAATAGGATGAGCACTTTTTTATAATTATTTGAGGTTTCCTACGGCTACAATTTCGTAAAACAACTTATAAGTGAAAGTGTAAGCCACCGCCCGAACATCCGAGTGATGCCATTCACCCACTACTGGAGCACCCACAGCCCTTGGCGGCCGACCTGCTGGCCAGGATAGCCCGCCAAATATCGCTTCTCGTTGTTTCATAGCTCACGAGTTTTGTTCCAAGCCCCTCAAGGCGTGGCGACTTGTTCAAACGACTGCAAACCGCCAAGCAAATTCTGCTTCCGGTCGAACTCCACGTTCCGCGAATTGGGTGTTGGATTGAGATAATATTGAAAACCAATTCCGGCGCGTGGCGCTTTCGTGCCAACGTAAAATTTCACATCACCTTGTATCTTGCCGTAAAGGGCGCTTTGGACGTTGCCGTTTGAGTCTAATACCGTGCGCACACGGATAAAATATCCAGAGGCTGGCACTGAAGTTTCCGTAAAATTATGGTAGCTCCATGCCAGTACAGATTGATAGCCAGTTTCCACTGCCAAATGCGGCATTATCAACGGACTACCGGTGTCAGGAATAGGTGGCACGATGGCAATGCCGTCGCCCACATTGGGGAACGTGAGTTTCAAATCGGCATCAAATTCCTGCGGGCTGGTAATCTTGCGATGAACAGTAAAAAATATATCGGCAGTTTTGCCTGTGCCATACGGGGCAACCCAGTTTCCGGCCATTAAGTCAAACCCGACTGGCTCGTTCTCCTTGGTCATTTTCGCTTGTTCCTTCTTCGCATACATGGCAATCGGATCGCCGATTTTTTTTAGCAATAATGTCATCGTTGGATTCCACTTCTCCGGGTCACCATCCTGAAATTCAACAAATTCATGGCCCTTGGTAGTTGCATAATATCCTGTTTTGGTGGCTTGAAAAGCAACGCCGATTGACCCGGTATTTGGATGTGACAACCGAACAACCCCATTTGTATCTGTCAAACCTTGAACACTTCCGCCAGACTCGCCTTCTCCAGGTTTAGTCTTCACATAAAACGACATTTCCACGTTTGCGCCAGCAACAGGCTGACTGGTTTCGTCCAGCACTGTGATCGTCGCATTCCACGCTGGTTCTGAAATTTGGGCGTGGGCAAAATTTAGTGCGAATGCCGTGATAAATATGTAATTTAATTTTTTCATAATTATTTTAAGTTTCCAAAAGTTACCATGTTGTCAAACAGATTATGAGTAAATGGATAAGCAATTTGACGGCAATCAGAATGATGCCAATTGTTGCCTTCAGCGCCTTGTAGTCGAGCCAATGGCCAATTATTTTCATAAAGAGATTGCATATCGAAATTATGCGGGTCGCTTGGTTCGTCGAGCATAGTAACAGCTGTCCTAACGACCAGTTCGTGAGACTAATTTAAGCATAAAAGTGGTTGACACTCCAATGATAAATGGAGTGTTAACATGAATGAACAAACGATAGTAGAGAAGAAGAGGAACAGCCCCCCAAGGGGGGCTGGCGGCGCGAAAAAGATGCGCCGTTACACCCCGGAGGAAAAGCTTAAAGCCGTCCGGTTATATCGGGAGGAAGGGTTTAGCATGGCTCTGGTCAGTGAGGATCTGGGCATCAGCAAGAGCAGCGTGGAGCATTGGCTCAAAGCGTATCAGCTCGGCGGTGAGTCGGGACTGCAATCGAAGACGGGAGGCAGACGCAAGGCTCGGCTGCCGGCCTTGCCGCGCACGTCATAGTTGTCATTCGCCAGCGCGACGGGGGTGTTGCTTAAATTATTTTTCATGGTAGTGTTGTTATTGGAAACCGCGCCCACTGGCCGACGCGTATGTGTAGGCGACCAGTGCGTAGGCCGGGATGAGTCCCAAATCTCGCCCGGAACATCGGTTTCATTTTCTTCCTTTCTCAAAAGCGGTGATCACCCAATGGTTGCTCGGCGTGCCCTTGACATTGTTCGCAAGCACGACTTTGTGTCCGTCATATTCCACTTGGGCCTTTGCGGCGCCTTTTAGCATTTCACCTTTGGCCAGCACTTCGGGAATTTTTTGAGCGGTTGCTTAACCGTGTTCGGCGACAACATGGGCAATGCCGCCCTTGTCATTGCCATACCGAAAATCCACGTCTCCGAGTTCGGGCCGGTGCATCGCGGCGAACACATCCTGCTTTTCGGCCAGAACTTTTTTCATCGCCGCCTCGCCGTTGGCCTGCGCTTCCGCCGCCGACCATTTGCCATCCTTGTCGCGCGACTGGCCGGGATTGAAGGCATTCGCCAACGCCGGCTTGCCTTGCAGGCCGGCGACGAAGTTTCCCGCCAGCTCCGGGTTGATCAGCCGGGCGATGATGGCCCGCAGCTCGGCGGCAATTTTTTCCGGGACATCCTGCCCGGCGTTCGCCAGCGCGATTTGCCCCGCCGCGCCGGCGCGCCTGCCGATTTCCCGGCGCAGGGACTGCGCGGCGCGGGAGTTGGCCAGACCAACCGCCTGCAAACGCACCAGCAAATCATTCGGCACCGCGTAACCCAGCGCCGGACTCCGGGTGGCCGCGTGCCCATCGTCCCGCCCCTGCCAGTGGTTGAAAACTGGTCTGACTTTGACCCCGAACTCGAAACCGCAAACAGGGCCGATCCCGAACTCGGCAACATCCAATCTGAGGAACCTGATCAACCGTTCTAAAGTCAATCCGGATGCCAATTGATGATGAAGCCGCGCAAATTTAAACACCTGAAACAACCGACGCCGAAGGAATTGACCGACACGTGTCTGGATTTTTTGCGCCGCAAGTTCTACCAGCAGCCTGGCGACGAAAAAGGATTTGCCCAGGATCGCAGCCGGCTGTTGTCGTGGGTCGTTTTGTGGCTGGCGGGCTGGCTCAATTCTCGCGGCGTCACGATCCACGGCGACGCCTACCGGGACACGAGATTTACCCGTATTTATTGAGGCACAAGGCGATCACGGGTCCCGACCAGGTGTGGTGCGCGGACATCACCTATATCCCGATGAAGCACGGGTTCATGTATCTGATGGCGGTGATGGACTGGTGGAGCCGGTTCGTGCTGGCGTGGGAGTTGAGCAACACACTGGACGCAGCGTTCTGTGTGCAGGCCTGGCAACTGGCTTTGGCTCGTGGAAACCAGCCACCCTTGATTGCCAACACCGATCAGGGGGCGCAGTTCACCTCCGCCGACTATGTCGGGGCGGTGCAGGAAGCCGGGGTGCTGGTGAGCATGGACGGTCGTGGGCGGTGGATGGACAACCGGTTTGTGGAACGGTTGTGGCGGAGTCTGAAGTATGAGGACATCTACCTGCGTGGTTATGAACACGGACGGGAACTGCGCCAAGGCGTTGGGAACTGGTTTGGTGATTACAACGGTAACCGGCCACACCAAGCGCTGGGCTACGCCACGCCCGCTGAGGTGTATCGTGCCCCTGAATCACACGGGGCGAAACCGGCAAGTTGGGCTTGAAGTCAGACCACCGGTGGTGGTAAAAAAGAATCACCCAAGAAAACGGGAGGGAGGAAGTGGTGCTGCGGCATCCTTTCTCCTTTCCCAATATCTCAGGGCGCAGAAAAATGACGGTCAACTAAACCGTCCGTCAGAGTCAGAAAGTCATAGCTTATTTTCGGTGGTCGGTGGTTTAAAAATGGGGACAAGCTCAAACCACGAAGGCGGTGTCTTCACCGCCGGAAGAAAATGAGCATTGGAGCCAACAATGGCGGCGAAACACCACCTGCGCCGGACAAAAACCAAGGACAGACTGGAAAAATGTCTTGCAAATCCGAGGAGCAGGCAGAAAATCACAAAAACAACCCGCGCCGGTCGTGGGTAACGAACCAAATGGGAAATCCCAGCTTAACCGTTTTGTTTCAATTATTTTGGATTGCATTTAGTCTGGCAGGAGATTTAAAGTCGGGGCAAATCAGATTCGCAATTTATCATGAAAATCAAACTCCACTGTATTTTCATTATGATAAACTTGCTGGCCGTCATTCATCCTATGATGGCGTAACCGGCGTTGGGAATTGTGCCGACGAATAATCAAGTCATTCTCTATTGGCCCAACACCACCTCCAGCACGAACGGAGAATTGCAAAGCGCGACCAATCTCGACTCGACACCGAATTGGGAGTCAGCCACGGATGCCTTCCAAGTTAATTATGGCTCGCAGATCGCATTTTCGGTGACCAATGCCGCTTCCGCAAGGTTCTTTCGGTTGTCACTGGTTCCCCCTGCCGCCGACGGCATGGTTTTAATACCGGCTGGAACATTCACAATGGGGGACACGCTTGACGGCGAGAGTGATGCGATTCCCACCAACGTGACGGTGTCAGCGTTTTATATGGATACAAACTTTGTGAATTACGGTCAATGGCAAACGGTTTATAAATGGGCCACAAATGTCGGATATGGTTTTATTGATGCCGGTTCTGGAAAGGCGGCGAATAAGCCAGTTCAGATGGTGGATTGGTATGACTGTGTGAAGTGGTGCAATGCGCGGTCACAGCTAGCGGATTTGACACCAGCTTATTACACGGATGCTGGGTTGACGCAGATTTATACTAATGGAGAGACGACAAATCTTTTTGTAAATTGGACGGTCAATGGCTACCGGTTGCCAACAGAAGCGGAGTGGGAGAAGGCGGCGCGGGGCGGGTTTAGCGGGCAGCGGTTCCCGTGGGGCAACACGATTTCCGAAAGCCAAGCCAACTACAATGGAAATACCGCAACCATATATGATTTAGGACCGAATGGCTACAACGCGGCCTTCACGAATGGAGCAACTCCCTACACAAGTCCGGTGGGATATTTTGCGGCGAATGGTTATGGATTATACGACATGGCGGGGAATGTTTGGGAGTGGTGTTGGGATTGGTATGGGACGCCGTATGGTCAACCAACTACTATTAATCCAACCGGGCCGGCATTTGGGACGCAGCGTTTGCTGCAACATGTGCTGCGTGGAAGCAGTTGGCGTAACGGCGCTAGCTACGCACGGTGCGGTTCGCGCAGTAGCACCGTGAGTGGCACTGCCAACAACCTTGGCTTCCGATGTGTAAGGAATTTTTAGTGGTGAGCAGGGAAACCCCCGTTCTATGAACGGGGGTTTCCCTGCTCACCACTGAATTGCTCGACATGGACGCCAGCATCACGTTCTCCTCGCTCATGTCGAAGGCATCATGGACAGCCATAACCGCAACGTGTGTTTCTTGTAGCCGACAAACTAGCGGCTCTGGCCGGTCTTGAGTGTGCGCCCGCCCAGTGCCGCGTGCGCGGCGGGGTAGTGGCCGGAGTTTTTTTTGAAGCCACTGCACGCCGCCGGCAAATCCGTCGCATCCATCGATCGATGGCCCGCAGCCCGGCCACGCCCATCGCGGTAGCAATGCCCGGCCCAGCATACATTTTCTTGGGGAATGGATCGACACGAAATTGGGAGGGGTGACGGGCTGCACCGGTATCAGTACATCGGGGTTTGGGCGGGGGTGAAGGTTGTGGGCGCGGGGATGGGGGCGCCGACGCGGTTGATGAGGAGGTTGCCGAAGGATGCGGTGCAGCGGGTACGGAGGTCGCCGGTGATGAGGCCGGCCATGCCGCGGGCATAGAGGGTGTTGGTGGCGGAGAGGACGGGCGTGCCGTCGACGAGGCCGGTGAGGAGGGGGCCGGTCATCTGAAGCTTGAGGTTGCGCCAGACGCGGCCGGGGGCGGCGGGGGCGGCGCCGCGGGCGAGCAACTGGCCGGGGCCGGCGTTCCGCCGCTGGGTGGCGGCATAGAGGGCGCACTGGCCATCGGCGCCGAGGCGGAGGTAGTAGGCCTTGGGCACGGTGCCGTAGCCGCCGCCGACGAAGTTCACGCGGCCCATGACGCCGGCCCAGCCGCCGGTGGGCACGGAGAGGTCGGCGCTGACTTCGTAATCGGTCCAGCTCTGGTCGCCGAGGATGGTGTAGGGCATCCATTCGGGCGCCCAGCTTTGCGCGGGGACGGGCACGATCTGCTGGAGGCAGAAGCCGGTTTTATCCGGACGCGGGGCGATCTCAAAGACGCTGGCGATGTCGGCGGTATAATGCGGCAGGTAACCCCATTGGGCGGGCCAGGTGTATTCAGCAAAGGTCTCGTAATACGGGAAGGGGAAGGGTTGGGCGGCGGGGATATTGTCGAAGGAGCCTTTTTGCTGGCCGGTGGTGGTGGAGAGGGAATAGATCGCGTGAGGCTCGAGTGTCAGGGAGAACGCGCCATCCACGGGGTCAAGGTCGGGCTGTTGGATGAACTGGCCGGTGGCATCGCTGCGCCAGACGCAGAGGGCGTGCGCGGAGAGGCCGCCGGCGACGTGGAATGTAACCGTTTGCGGGGCGGTGGCGTCCTTAGTTTCGGCGATGATGCTGTAATCATGGTCGGGCGACTCGAGGGTGACGAGGGTGCCACCGCCGGCGAGGTTGCTGCAACCGCCATTCAGGTAGTGCCAGCCGATTTGGGTGAACTGGCCGTAGTGGGCGTAGCCCCACATGACTTCGCGGGTATGATAATTGCCGCTCCATGGGGAATTGGCGATGAGCACAGCGGGGGTCTCCGGGTAGGATTCCATGGGATATACGGAGCCGACGAGATACCAGTTCACGATTTTGGTGACGCCGCTGACGAGGAAGTTTTGGTTGAAGGCCTGGACGAGGCTGATCTCGCAGTCGAAGCCCTGTTTGTACACATGCTCCTCGGTATTCCAGATGGGCTTGTCATATTTATCAGCGAGCTGGCGGATGTCAGGCGGAGTCGGGCTGGTGGCCATGGTGTGGTTGCTGAGGATGGCGACGGCGTTGCGCAGGGCCTGGTCGTTGGTCATGTCGCGCACCCAGTTGAATTTGGTCTTGTCCCAGTTATCGAAGCCGTGGATGAGGACGTGCTGGAGGCCGTGGGCATCCAGGGTGGCGCGGAATTTTTTGACGAAGTCCTCGTTGACGCCCTTTTCATTGCGGCAACCGATGGCATCGAGTTGCAGGCCGTAGACGGATTTGAGGCCCTGGATCCAGCTGGTGTAATAATCGCACATGTCCTGGGACCAGAAATTGCCATTGCCGACCCAGGCGGGGCAACCCCAGGCGCAGGCATCGAGGGAGAGCGCGGGGTTGCGTTTTTTGGCCTCGCTCATGAGCCACCATTCGTAGCCGCGCCGGTAATTAAGGTCGTCGCGGGTGTGCATGTGGCTGGGCTCGGCGCCCTGGGTGGCGTTGCCATCGCCAGGCACCTCGACGAGGAGGGCGCTGAGGGAGGCGCCGAACTTGGGTTTGAAGAGGAGGTCGAGGACCTGGTCGCGCTGGGTTTGGGGATAATCTTTGAGCAGCACGGAGGTGGCGCCGCCGCCACTGACGGCGCCGATGCCGTCGAAGCGTTTGCCGCCGGCATCACCGCGGAGGTCGAAGGTTTGGTCCGCGCGGGCGGAGAGGAGCAGGCCGGCGACGAGGGTGAGCAGGAGCAGGTGACGCATAAATTGTGTGAGGCCTTACGAAAACATAGCGAGTTTAGAAAGTCAACTTTTTGGAAAAGCAGAAATGAACTAGGTGTTACAAATCTTTTACAATTTACGGCTCGTGCGGTGATGGGGTTGGGGCTTAAATCAAATCCAACGGGGTATGAAAACGAAAACTCTCCATTTATCTAATAAACGGCCGTCCGGCGTGTCGTATCTATGGTGACTGCCATGAGATTTAAATTCCTGCCCTGGCTGGTGCTCGTTTTGAGCGTGGCCTGGAGCGGCTGTGTATCCATCACAAAACCAGCCGACCACCGTCCAGCCGGGTCTTTGGAACATGTTTTCCAGCAGATCGGGCGGCAGGTTCCGGAATTGGGGTCCGTAGGAATGATCAGCGGAATCCCAGCGTCCGGCCAGGTCTGGCAGGGTGACGAGTATGTTGGGGGGGCCTTTTATCTGCCAAACAATGTAAAACATCATCCTGCCGGAGAATTGCCCGGGGAACCGGCGGCGGACTTTTTTGTCACCATCACCCGGTATGCGTCGGCCGAAGACGCGCAAAACAACCTCAGCCTGGGTTTGTTGCGAAATCAAGGACCGCAACCCCGGGAAGATTATCAGGGCGCCGCGCTTTACCGATGGCGTTATGCGTCCGGCGGGACCGCGAATGTAGTTTGTCACTCCGGACTTTATATCGTAGAAATAAACTCCTATGATGAAGCCGCCAGCCCATGGATCATGAAAGTACTGGATATAGTGCTGACCGAACTTCCGTCAAGCCAACCATGAAAGCGAAAATTATTCTCAGCATTGCGCTGGTTGCGTTTAATTTGTCGTTACATGCCCGCGGAGTTCGTTTGTGGAGCAATGCCGAATTGATGGCGGCATCCGATATGGTTGTGATTAGTCAGCCAATTGAAGTGAAAGATTTGGATGAGGTTAACACGGTGCTTTGGCCGGGTGAAAACAAGCTGCTCGGAGTTGAGGCGACTTTTGCGGTCGCGACAATACTCAAAGGTGATTTCACCAATCGCACGGTCGTCCTGCATTATTATCGTTGGGAAAACTCGTATAAAACTTCCGACCCGGCGTCAGCATTTGGGTCTGACGTAAACAGCCCCGGATTGATTTATTTGACGCCCACGGACACCAGCCAGTTCTTGTTTTATTTAGTGAGTGATGGCGCGTCGAGATATGCGCCCGCTTCCGGTCAGCTTGACTGCGCGGGCTGTTCGATTCAACGGCTGCTGACCAACCGCATGGCTGATGAAAATACTACGAAGCAAATTGCGGCCATCCTCACCGAGTGTGAGAAAATTAAACCCGGCGTGACGCGAGCCGAGTTGCTGAAAGTTTTCACCACGGAGGGCGGCCTCTCGTGGGCCACGCACAGGACTTTTGTTTATCGTGGTTGCCCATATATCAAGGTTGAGGTTGATTTCACTGCTGCTGACCCAAAACAGAAGTTGCTTGTGGAAGGCCCGACCGACATCATCTGCAATATTTCCAAGCCGTATTTAGAATGGAGCATCATCGATTAAATCATGAAGTCCAAACTCATCCCCGGTCTCGCGCTGGTTTTGTGCGGCGGTTTGGTTTCATCCATGATGACCTTCGCAGTGGATCCGAAAGTATTTACCCCGGATAAAATTCAGGAGATCTGGCCGGAGCTTTGGCAGGAGGGAGCTCAGGATATGAAAGCACCGGTCATTGATGCGCTTTCGGAACAAGAGGTCATCAAGGAGATGTCGGGCCAATGGTTTTTCCTGTCCGGAGCATTTAGAACGGATAAAATTCTCATCACCGTGGGGACGAATCGGCAGGCCACGGTCAGCGGCATCAAGGATGGAAAAGCCTGGGAAGCCGACGGTCAGTGGCAGGTAGTTTCCAACAAACTGGTCTTGTTCGTGAAGTCAGCAAATGAGTTGCCGGACTTTATTTTCCGCATCAAAGGCAAACCTTATATCTATGATCCGTGGGTCGAAACAATGATGTCTGAAATGAAGCGTGAGAAACCATGAAAATGAAACTCATCCTCGGTTTCGCGCTGGTTTTGGGCGGGTGCGCCACGATCAAACAGGGCCATGAAATTGCCGGCACCTGCAATCCGTGCGGGTGGCTCATTCTGTCAGGTCGGACACTGTACGGCACGACCGCTTCCGACAGCGCCGCCTGGGGCAGAGGCGGCGGAGCGGTGTTCAAGGTCAATACGGATGGCACCGGGTTTGACGTTTTGCACCATTTCCCGCAGGTCGCATACCGGAAACAGTTGCTTCGTTATCGCGCCACGCCGTAATTTTGATAAATCGAATCCTCGACTTGGCTTTTCTGGTCTGGGCTTAACCCTGAAAAAGCGGAGGAATTCCAACTTGGCGGAATGGGATACAAATGATCGTATGCGTATTGACTACCTGCGACAATGCCAGTTCCCGTCAATGTCACAATGACAGCCCCTTGAGTTAAAATTTGTGTCGGTATTGCAGCGGGAGCACCCCCTACCGTGGCGATTTCTCCTACTGAAGCTTCATCGCCTACCGCTTCTTCAGCGCCTGCCGCTTCCAATCCGGCTGTTAACGTCTGCGCGGCCCTGCTGACGCGATAAATACGATATGCCTGATAAGTTCCAGACCCAATATTAAGACCATGTTGGGCTACCGAGCCAATCTGTTGGCCTGTCGTCATTTTGTCCCAATTATTGTAATCAAATCCAATCGAAATGGGTTCAGCAATGAGTATTGCGGCAAGAGACGTGCGGCCACCCCATTTTGAAACGCCGCTGAATACAGACAGCATTCTGTCCGATGTTGCAAAACGCGAACCTATTTCCGAAATCCCAGCGGCGGTCATCGCTCCACCGCCGATGAATAGCGAGGCGTGCTCACCAATCCGCAAATTACTTGCGATGTCATCATGAGGAGTTTCTAAATCAGCCAATAACGCATGGCCTGAAGTATAGAGAAGCAGCAAGCCGAAGCCTGAACCGATCACGCCACCAGAAATGGTATTCCTTTCAGCCCAATATGCTCTGTCGAGTCTGGCTTCATGTCCTCGGGAGATTTCATCAATGTGCGCCCATTTCTCACGATTTATTGATTTCGGAAGCAATTGCAAATTTGCAGGTTCATTTTCATAAATAGCCCGACCGTTTGGACCTCGGATTGGCACGCGATGGTCAATTTCAACGGGTTCTCCAATATATTTTTCGTTGCCCTGCGTAACAACTGGCGCAAGTCCCTGTTCTAATCGTTCCATATTTTCAGGTGTCACCAACCCGAGTTGTCGGCAGGCCTTCATGTCTTTGATGAGTTGTTCCTTGCGGCCTTGAATCATTGCAGTAGCTCTTGGACTATTTCGGTATATTTCATCAAGAGATGACTCGTAGCTCACGCCGGATTGACGCGCTCTTTCAAGATGGTAAAGAACTTTTTTGAGCAGCGGATTGCCGCTGCGTGCGCCATCGGGGTTTAACTGATCCATTTCGCCCAATAATGATTTTGCCTGTGCGATGTGATAATCGGATGAGTTTATCAGCAGAACCGGGGGCGATTCACCTTTTGAAATAACCAACCCTAGCAGCCTGGCTTGTTCGGTTTGTGTCAGCGGCTGGGCAAACCGCCGGCGTTTTTGAACGCGCGTGGTGGCAAAGTTTCAGCAAGGCTTGAACAGTTGTGGCGAATTGTTTTACCATCCGCCCCGTGGCTGACATTTCTGCTGACAGTGGCCGTCCATCGCATCAAGAAACTCTTTATTTATGCGGGTTTTAACAACTTGAACACTGATAGACACGGTTTCAAGGAGTTGCATAATTTTGTGGAATTGCCACCGCCGCCGGGGTCAGTGGACTGATGTTTTTAGGTCAGGCGAGGAGTTCCTGGATCTCGGACCAGTCGAGGGCTTGGGTGAACTCGGCCTCGCCGCCGAGGGTGGCCTGGATCAGGCTGCGCTTGCGGTTTTGCAGTGTCAGAATCTTTTCCTCCACGGTGTCGCGGGTGATGAGCTTGTAGCTCGTCACCACGCGGGTCTGCCCGATGCGGTGGGCGCGGTCGGTGGCCTGGTCCTCCACGGCGGGGTTCCACCAGGGGTCGAAGTGGATGACCGTGTCGGCACCGGTCAGGTTGAGGCCGACGCCACCGGCCTTGAGGCTGATGAGGAAAACGGGGATCTCCGCATTCGTCTGAAATTCTTCGACGACGGCACCGCGGTTGACGGTCGAGCCATCGAGGTAACAAAAGCGGATGCCCTCGGCGGTAAGGCGTTCTTTTAATAGCGTGAGCATGCCGACGAACTGGCTGAAGACGAGGACGCGGTGGCCACCATCGATGACTTCCTCGAGGAGTTCGGCGAAGAGGTCGAGCTTGCCGGAGGCGGTGGCGGGGTCCACGCCATCGGGTCGGAGCAGGCGAAGGTCGCAGCAGGTCTGGCGGAGGCGGAGCACGACGGTGAGGACGAGGAGTCGGCTCTTCGCGAGGCCCTGGTCACCGACGGCGGCGAGGACTTCGTTGCGGCCGGCCTCGATTACCTGCTGGTAGACGCCGCGTTGTTCGGGGGTGAGTTCGCACCAGGAGACGACTTCGAGCCGGGCGGGCAGATCGGCGGCGACGTCTTTCTTGAGCCGACGCAACAGGAAGGGGCGGAGGCGGCGCGCGAGCCGGGCCTGGGCGGCGGCGTCCTGGCCCTTGGTGATGGGCAGCTCGTAGCGTTCGCGGAAATCGGCGGCGGCGCCGAGGTAGCCGGGCATGAGGAAATCGAAGATGGACCAGAGGTCGAGCACGGAATTCTCCATGGGGGTGCCGGTGAGGACGAGGCGCTGGCGGGCGCGGACGGCCTTGACGGCGCGGGCATTCTGGGTCTGGCGGTTCTTGATGTGCTGGGCCTCGTCGAGGACGACGGTGTCAAATTCGTGGGCGCGGTAGCGGTCGGCATCGCGGCGGATGAGCGCGTAGCTGGTGATGACGAGGTCGTGCTGCGAAATCTCGGCGAAGCGCGCGTGGCGGTCGGGTCCGTGCAAGGCGAGCACCTTGAGGCCGGGGGTAAATTTTTTGGCCTCGGCGGCCCAGTTGAAGACGAGGGTGGTGGGACAGACGACGAGAACGGGCAATACGCCGGGCGCGCCGGGGCGCAGGGTACGGATGAAGGCGAGGGTCTGGAGGGTTTTGCCGAGGCCCATTTCATCCGCGAGAATGCCGCCGAACTGGTTGGCGCGGAGGAAATGGAGCCAGGCGACACCGTGTTTTTGGTAGGGGCGCAGGACGGTCTCGAGGTCGCCGAGCGGCGGACATTCGAGCTTCGCCTCGCCGGTTTGGCGGGCGACGTGGTCGCGCCAGGTGGCGGGGGCGGTGACGGGCCAGTCGCCGTGCTGACGCAGGGTGGCGTCCAGAAAACCGGCCCGGGCGCGGTCGATGCGGTAGCCGGCTCCGTCCTGCTGGGGCGCGCAATCGCGGAGGACTTCATTCAATTCGCCGACGGCCTCGGTGTCGATGAGGGCGAGCTTGCCATTGGGCAGCCGGGCGTGGCCCGAGCCGGAGAGCAGAAGACGTTGTATATCGGCGGGGGAAAAAGTGGCTCCGCCGGAGGAGGTGAACACGACACCGAGATTGAACCATTCGATGCCGGAGGAGGTGATCTGGAAACGGGGCTGGATGCGTTCCAAACTGGGCAGGGTGCGGCGCTCGAGCTGTTCCTCCATCGTGACGGTCCATTCGCGCTGGAGCCGGGTGAATTCGCGGGCGAAGAAATTGAGGACGGCGCCCTGACCGTTCAATTGCAGGCGGCCCTGGGAATCGGGGCTGGCGAAGCCGTGGCGATTGAGGCGGGCGAGCGCGGCACGTTCGGCGGCGAGGTCGCGGGTGGAATAGCGGGTGGGCGCGGCGGGATCGGGCAGCCAGACACTTTCATCGGCGGCAGAAACGCCAAGGGTAAGGATGCGCGGACCGTAGGCGCACTGAAGCAGCGCGGTAAGCTGTTGGGTGCCCCCCTTGAGATGAAGCAGGAAGCGCGGCGACTGCGGTTCGAGCGTGAAATCTTCCAGCTTGAAATTGGCCTCGACGCTGCCGCCGGCGGCCAGTTGCGGCCAATGCTGGCCGAGGAACAGGGGCACCTGGGCGCGGGTGAGGCGGAAGGGCTTGTGCAAGACTTCGGCGAGGGCGGGCAGCTTGAGGAGGGGCGAGAGCCGGCCATCGGACCACACCCAGTCGCCGATGATGACGGGCAGGGCGGAGTTATTTTTGAGGGCGAGGGTGATCTCGCCATCGGGCTCGAGGGTGGCGCGCAGGTCGGGCTGCCAGGGGGTGGCGGAGATGGTGACGGCCCGGGATTTGCCGAGGGTGACGGCGGGATGCCCGGTGAGGCCGGGCAGGAGCGCGGCAAATTGTTTAAGATCGAGCTGCAGCACGGCGGGGGGTTCGCCGTTGGTGAGGTTCTCGAGGGCGTCGATCAATTGCAGGTCCTGGGCGCCGAAGGCGAAGGGCCGGCCCTTGGGTAGGGCGTTGAGCGGGCAACGGCCGCCGTCCCAGACGGCCTCGAGGACGAGCATGATTTTGCCGCGCGTGGCGGCGGCTTCAAAATTTTGCGGCAGGATGAGGGACAACTCCGCCGGTTCGCCGGCAGGATCGCGCAGCAGGGCGGAGGGTTTGCGGACGGGTGCGGCGGGCGCGGTTTTCACAGGCGCCCGGCCCGGGGCGGCGGCGGGGGCGATGAGCGGTTGCCGGGCGCGCAACCAGTGCAGGCCCACGGCGACGCCATGGGCGCAGATTTTGCCCCAGCGCCGGGCATCGGGACATTGGCAGAGGTTGTCGATATCGACGGCGTTCTTGATGACGAAGGAGGCGCGGATGGATTGGTCGCCGATCTGGACAACGCCACGGAGCAGCGGCGGTTCCCAGAACGAACTGAGGACCTTGCCCTGTTCGAGATAGGCCCGCGCCATTTTCATCACATCCCAGCCCGCCGCCTGGCTGAGGAGGGCTTCGGTCAGTTCAATCGCCATTGATGGTGGGAGGGTAAGGGAGGAAGGGATAATTATGAAGAAGGAAAGGGAAACACCAAAATTATGGTTCGCACGCGACAGACCTGGCTGGAATCAACGATAAACTTCGCGGCGGTGGCGCACCCGGTGGACGCGTACGAGGCGAATCTCATCGCCAATTTCATAAATTACACGGTAATCACCCACCCGGATGCGCCAATCATTTTTGCCACCGGCCAGTTAGCGGCAACCAGGCGGACGCGGGTTCTTTGCCAGCGACTGAATGGCTGTAATTATACGGTCATGAATAACCGACGTAAGCCGGGCGAGATCTTTCTCAGCCACACGTTCCAGCAGGACCCGGTACATGGTCACTTGTTTTTGCGGGTGGCCAGGTAATCTTCCAAAGGACGGTAGTGCAGCGGTTGACGACGGGCGCGTTTGAGCCAGGCAATATCGTCCGCATCCTCAGCCCGTTCCAGGAGCTCAACATAGTCCTTGATGGGCAGGATGACCGACACCGGCGTGCCTTTGTGCGTCACAATTTCAGGTTCGTGCAAGGTCGCTTTCATGCTTAGGTTACTATCCCGGATTTCAGGCCCATGTCAAACCATGGTCAGCCGTCAGGAAAGAATGCAAAGCCAAAAGCGAACAGGAGCGAACCGGTTCCCGCACATCAGTAAATTCTTTTCATTCCCAAGGGGTTGCGGCATGCTCGCACTGGTGATCTAAACGCATGGCCGATGATCCTTCAAAAAGTTCGTTGTTTCCCCGCACCAACTGGGCCGAACTGGGCCGGGCGGCGGAAGCGGACACGGCGTCACTCGACCGGCTGGTGCGGTTGTATTGGCAGCCGTTGCAGGTGTTTCTGGCGGCGACCTTTCCCGGGCAGAAGAACAAGACGGACCAGTGGCTCCAGGATTTTGCGGGGGACAAGCTGATCCAGGCCGGGTGGCTGCGGAAGGCAGACCAGAACCGCGGGCGGTTCCGGGATTTTCTTAAGCGGAGCCTGCGGAATTTCGTGCTGGACCGGCTGAACAGCGCGGAGGAGCGGCATGCGGGGGGGTCGCTGGACGCGCAGGAACAGGAATTTGCCCAACCGGAGGCGCAGGCGGAGGCGTTCGACCTGGCCTGGGTGCAGGCGGTGTTGTCGGAGACGTTGCGGCGGATGGAGGCGGACTGCCGGCAGCCGGGCACAGACCAGCCCCGGCGTGGCCAGATCTGGGAGCTGTTCCAGGTGCGGTTGCTGGACCCGATCTTCAATGACACGCCGCCGTCGCCGTATGAGGAGCTGATCGGGCGGTTCGGCCTGAAGTCGCCGACGGATGCGTCGAACACGTTGTTGAGCGCGAAGCGCATCTTCAAGGTTCATCTGGGCAAAGTGATCCGGGAATATGCGGGGCAGGATGCGGCGACGGCCGCGGAGCTGCAGGAGTTGGAGAACTTTCTGGGCCGCCTGGCCGGGCGCGGCTGAAATAGTATGCAAGATTCCCCCCAACCACCCGTATCGACTGAGGGAACTGCCATGTCTGATTTCGCATCTTCGCAGGCGGTCTGGAAAAGCCGGGCGAACAAGCTGTCGTCGCTGCTGGCGACGGGGGAGGACCGCGCGCAGCTCTGGCGGCCGGAAGAGCTGGCGGCGGTGTTCCGGCATCAACTGGCGTCGCCCGTGGTGGTGGACCTCGGGATGTTCGACGAGCGCACGGCCGCGCGGCTACGGACGGTGAGCGAGGCGCAGGGGCTGTTGTTGAAAAGTTTTGCGGATTTGTTCCAACATCCGGTTCCGGTGCGGGAACTGCTGGAGCTGGTGAAGGATTTTGCGCGGGCGAACCTCGATCAGCCGGGGAGCGCGCTGCCCAAGGAGATCGCGACGACGTTGTATTACACGAGCATCGCGGCGGCGCTGGTGCGGCTGGACGTGCGCATCACGCAGTTGCCGGATGCGGACCTGCACCGGGGGCTGGACTGGGTGCGGCAACAGCCCTGGCTGGATGAACCAACGCGCGTCCTGCTGACGGCGGCCGCGGCCAAGGTGTCCGGCGGACCGAAAGGAGCCGGGCCATGAGCGACCAGCCGCCACCCTCCATTCCGCCGGTGTCCGCCTTCATGGGCCCGGTGGCGGAGTTGATCGCGCAGGGGATGCTGCTGCCGCCGGCGCGGCCGGGCCTGCTGGCGATGCTGGATCACTATGAGATCCTGCGGGTGCTGGGCGGCGGCGGCATGGGCATCGTGCTGCTGGCGCGGGACCCGGCGGGGAACCGGGAGGTGGCGGTCAAGCTGGTGAAGTCCGACCTGGTGACAAACCAGAACGTGGTCCACCGCTTTCTGCGGGAGGCGGGCCATTTGAAACGGCTGAGGCACACGAACGTGGTGCCGGTGCAGACGATCTCCGACCGGCCGGAGGGCGCGTATTTCGTGATGCCCTATTTCGAGCGCGGGAGCCTGGCGGGCCGGATCCGGCCCGGGGTGCCGCTGGACCCGGAGACGATCCTGGACCTGGCCACGCAGGTGGCGGAGGGCCTGAGCTTCGCGCATCGGAATGGCATTATCCACCGCGACCTGAAGCCGGCGAACATCCTGCTGACGGCGGAGGGCCGGGCCTGCCTGGCGGACTTCGGGCTGGCCCGCACGGTGTTCAACGACTCGCTGGTGGAGGTGGGCGGCCGGAATATGGAAGGGACGGCGCCGTACATGTCCCCGGCGGTGGCGGCAGGGGACGCCGAGGACACGCGCTGCGACATCTATTCGTTCGGGGCATTGTTATACGAAATGTTGACCGGTCGGCCGCCGTATGAGGGCCGCACGACCAAGGAGATTTTGGACCAGATCATCGCCGGGCCGCCCAAGCCGGTGACCAGTCTGAATCCCCGGGCCGACCGGGGATTGGTCGCGGTGGCGGAAGGTTGCATGGCGCGCGAACTGCGCGACCGCTACGCGGACATGCGCGATGTCCTCGCCGATCTGGAACGGCTGAAGGCAAACCAGCCGCTGGCCGGCCAACGCAATGCGACCCCCCGGGCGTTTCCGACCAGCATGGTGATGGTCATGGGCGGCCTGGTGATCTTGGTTGGCGCCGCGCTGCTGGGCGGGTTTTACGCAACCCGGTTCCCGCGACACACGGCGACCCAAACCGCACCGCCGATTCAAGTCACCACGCCTTCACCCGCACCGACACCGGTTCCGGTTCCGTTGCCAACGCCGGTGCTCACGCTCAAGCCGGCTCCGGTTGTGAGCAATCCGCCGCCTGTCGTCGTCAGCCAGCCGGGCTGGAACAGCAGCGTGCTGGCGGGGCAGACGGGCGCGGCCGGTTACGCGGATGGCCCGGGTACGCAGGCCCAGTTCCAACAACCCAACGGTGTCGCCGTCGACCGGGCCGGCAATGTATACGTGGCCGACACGGGCAACGATGTCATTCGCAAAATCCAACCGGACGGCACGGTCACCACGGTGGCGGGCCTGGCCTTCACCCATGGCGGTGACGACGGGCCCGGTAATACGGCGCGGTTCTGGGCACCCTTCGGCCTGGCGGTGGATGGGGGCGGGAATATTTACGTGGCCGACACGGTGAATAATTTGATCCGCAAAATCACCCCGGCCGGTTTTGTGATCACGCTGTCCGGGCCGTTTGTGGCCCAGGCCGGACTGCCGGGCGACAATGACGGCAACGGACTGGTCGCGCGGTTCCGCAATCCTTGGGGCGTGGCCGTGGATGCCCGGGGTAATGTCTACGTGGCCGACATGAGCAACAACACCATCCGCAAAATCACGCCGTCTGGAATCGTCAGCACGTTCGCCGGCCGGGCGGGGGCCGCCGGACAGGACGATGGCCCGGGGATTCAGGCGCGGTTCAACGCGCCGAACGCGGTCGCGACGGATGCGGCGGGAAATGTGTATGTGTCCGACAGCGGGAATCAGACCATCCGCAAAATCACGCCCTCCGGGATCGTCAGCACGCTGGCCGGGTTGGCGGGCTATGCCGGGCATGCGGATGGCATCGGCGATGACGCGCAGTTCTGGAATCCGCAGGGTCTGGCGGTGGATGGCTCGGGAAATGTCTACGTGGCGGACACGGGCAACCAATTGATCCGCGCGATCACCCCGGCGGGCGTGGTGACGACGGTGGCCGGCAAACCGGGCATCCCCGGCACGGCCAACGGCCGGGGCGCGGCGGCGCATTTCAACACCCCCGGCGGCGTGGCGGTGGACGGTGCCGGCAATCTTTACGTGGCGGACACGGGCAACCAGACCATCCGCAAACTGGTTTACAAGGCGCAGTAGGACGGGCAAAATTGTCCGGGCCAGACGAATGCGAGATCACCATGAAAACTGCGAACCACCGCCGCACGCCGGCCTCGAATACCCGGGCCCATGCGGATTTGGAAGACTGTCTGACGCGCAAGCTGCAACACCCGGACTTCCGGACCGCTTACGTGACAGAGGACAAACGGATTGAACTGGTATTGCAAAATCATCAAGCTGCGTCCGGCGGCTCCGCTCAGGCCGTCTCCAACAACCGGTAACCAATGCCGGCCTCAGTGATAAGCAGCCGGGGCTGGTTGGGGTCGGGCTCAAGTTTTTCGCGGAGGTGGGCGACGTAGACGCGCAGGTAATGGGTCTGTTCCACGGCGTTGGGTCCCCAGACTTCCTTCAACAACTGCCGGTGGGTCATCACGCGCCCGGCATGGCGGGCGAGCAGGGCGAGCAGGGAGTATTCGGTGGCGGTGAGCTTCACCTCCCGGCCCTGCCGATGCACCAGGCGGCGGACAAAATCAATCTCCACTTCGCCGGCGCGAAAAATAGCGGCCTCGGGCGCGGGCAACGTGTGACGCTGGGCGACCCGCAGCCGGGCCAGCAGTTCGCCGGTGCTGAAGGGCTTGGTGACGTAGTCATCGGCACCGTGGTCGAGGGCGGCAATTTTATCCTCCTCGCGGTCGCGGACGGAAAGGACGACGACGGGCACGCGGCTCCATTCGCGCAGGCGTTTCAAAACGGTGACGCCGTCGAGGTCGGGGAGGCCGAGGTCGAGCAGCACGATTTCCGGGCGGCGGGCGGCGGCTTCGAGCAGGCCGGCCTGGCCGGACGCGGCCTCGAAGACGCGGTAGCCGTGGGCCTCCAGCGTGAGGCGCAGCAGGCGGCGGATCTGCACTTCATCATCGATGATGAGGGCGACGACGGGCTTTTCGGCGGGATCACTCATGGGGCGGCCTCCAGGGAGGGCGGGGCTTCGTTCAGGGGCAGGCGGATGGTGAATTCCGCGCCTCCGCCGGGCCGGTTTTGGGCGCTGACGGTGCCGCCATGGGCGTCCACGAAGCCTTTGACGATGGAGAGGCCCAGGCCGCTGCCACCGGCGGCGGCGCCGGGCGCGCGGTAAAATTTATCGAAGAGATGGGGCAGCGCCTCCGGCGGGAAACCCGGGCCGTTGTCCGCCACGGTCAGGGCGATTTCCCGGCCCTCGATGGCGGCGTTGATCTGCACGGTGGTGCCGGACGGGGTGTACAGGGCGGCGTTGAGGAACAGGTTCACCAGAACCTGTTCCATGAGGACAAAATCAATTTTCACCAGCGGCAGGTCGCGCGGCAGATTGTTGGTTACCGGATGCCGGGCAAGTTCCTTCTCCACCTGGCGCAGGGCGACGCCGGTGAGGTCGGCGAGGTCGCACCATTCCAGGCGCAATTTCATGTGGCCGGACTCGAGCCGGGTCATGTCGAGCAGATTGCCGACGAGCCGGTTGAGGCGGATGGCGGCGGTGCGGATTTCGCCGGTGAGGGCGCGTTGCAGCGCGGGGTTCTCGTGATCAACCAGTTCGGCGAGGCCGCTGGAGGCGCTGGCGATGGCGGCGATGGGCGTGCGCAGTTCGTGGGAGATGGAATTGAGCAGGGCCTTGCTCAAGCGCTCGGATTCGGCCAGCAGCTTGGCCTCCTGCACGGTGGCGCGCAGCCGTTGGCGGTCCAGCACGAGGGCGATCTGGCGGACGAAGGAATCAAGCAGATCGCGCTGGGCGGAGTCGAGTTCGGCGGCCGCGGCGAATTTCAGGCTGAGAACACCGCCAATACGGTCGGTGACCAGCAGGGGCAGATGCAGGCCTTCGGCGGAGGGCAACGTGTCCGTGCCGCAACCGGCGGGTTGCTGGCGGCGGAAGGCCCAGTCGGCCACGCCCTCCTCCTTTTCCGTCATCACCCAAGTGCTGGCGAAATAACGGGTCAGGCCGCCGGGGTCAGAATCTTCCGGCAGGGAGAGCGTCACACTGGCGGCAAATGTTTTGCCGACTTCGCGGACGATGATGGCGAGGAGATCGGTGAAATCAGTGGCATTGGCGAGTTCGCGGGTGAGCAGGTAAAGGGCCGTGGCGCGTTGTTCGCGGCGGCGCTCGGCGGTCTGCTCGGCGCGCAGCCGGGCCGCGAGATGGCCCATGGCCAGGGCCACGGCGAAGTAGGTGAAAAACAGCATCAGGTCGGTGGTCTCGCTGATGTGAAAGGTGAAGACGGGCGGGACAAACAGATAATCCCAGACCAGGGCGGTGAGGGTGGCGGCCAGCAGCGTGGGCCAGCGGCCGACAAACATCGCCAGCACGACGACGCTGAGGAGATACACCAGCGCGAGCGACTGATAACCCAGTTGTTTTTGCAGAAGAGCGTTCAGGCCCGTGACGCCCGCCACCACGGCCAGGGCCACGCCATACCCTTGCAGGCCGCCGGCCTCGAGCCGCGGCAGTTCCGGCCGGCGAAATGACACCGCCTCGGCCTCGGCGCGGACGGCATGGACATCGATGTTGCCGCTCTGCCGGATGAGCTTGGAGAGCAACGACCCGCCGCGCAGCCAGTCGAATGTGCCCCGGCCGATGGGCTTGCCCACGACGAGTTGCGTGGTGTTTTGTTCGCGGGCGACGCGCAGGATGCCGCGCGCGGGCTCGGCATCGGTGGTGTGGATGATTTGCGCGCCCAGTTCGCGGGCGAGGGCAAGATTTTTTTTCAGGCGGGCGGCCTGGTCGGTCGAGAGGGGCGTGGGCAGTTCAACGTATACGGCGCACCAGGGCGCCTGCAATTCACCGGCCAGCCGCCTGGTCCAGCGCACCAGCGCGGCGGAGGTGGGGCTGGAACTGACGGCGACCAGGAGCCGCTGGCCGGATTTCCAAGGATCGCCGATGCCGGCGGCCTGGCGGTAGGCGAGCACGTCCTGCCCCACCTGTTCGGCGGCGAAACGCAGGGCGAGCTCGCGCAGCGCGGCGAGGTTGCCGGGGCGGAAAAAATTTTCCTGCGCGGCCTGCGCGGCCGGGCCGAGATAGACCTTGCCGGCGGCCAGCCGGGCGCGTAATTCCTCGGGCGTGAGATCCACGAGTTCAAACTCAGCATGGTCGAGCGCGGTGTCCGGCACGGTCTCGCGGATGGCGGCGGTGGTGATCTGGCGCACCGCCTCGGCGCGGCTCTCCACATGCTGGATGTTGAGGGTGGTGTAGACATCCAGGCCCGCCGCGAGGAGCTCCATGACGTCCTGATAACGCTTGGGATGGCGGGAGCCGGGGGCGTTGGTGTGGGCGAATTCATCCACGAGGACCAGTTGCGGATGCCGGGCGAGGACGGCGTCCAGGTCCATTTCCGTGAACGTGACGCCGCGGTATTCGATCTCCCGCCGGGGGATGAGGGGCAGGCCCTCGGTCAGGGCGTCGGTCTCCTTGCGCCGGTGGGTTTCCACGTAACCGACGACGACATCGCGGCCGGCGGCGAGCTCCCGGCGGGCGGCCTCCAGCATGGCGTAGGTCTTGCCCACGCCGGGGGACATGCCCAGAAACACCTTGAGCCGGCCATGCTGCCGGGCCGCCTCCTCCTTTTGGATGGCGGCCAGCAGCGCGTCAGGATTGGGGCGATCCGGGTCGGTCACACAGTCACTTTACAGCATCCAGCGCCAAATTCAGCAGCAAAACGTTCACGCACGGTTCGCCCAGAAAACCGAGCTGCGGCGGCGTGGTGTATTGCGCCACGAGCGCCCGCACCCGATCCGCTGGCAGGTCGCGCGAGACGGCCACGCGGGCGACCTGCAATTCGGCCGCCGCCGGGCTGATGTGCGGGTCCAGGCCGCTGCCGGAAGCGTAGACCATGTCCGCCGGCACGGGGGCGTTGGTGGCCAGATTGTTGCCGGTGCGGAAGGCCGCGAGGTTGTTCACGACATTGGTGAGCTGTTGGCCGCTGGTGGGGCCGAGGTTGCTCGCGCCGGAGGCCACGGTGGCGTAGGTGTCCGCCGAGGGCCGGGGCCAGAAGTAGTTCGTGCCGAGAAACTGCTGGGCCAGCAGGGCGGAGCCCACTACCTTCCCGTCGCGTTCCAAGAGGCTGCCATTGGCCTGTTTGGGAAACGCCAGTTGGGCGACGACGGTGATGAACACCGGGTAAAGCAGGCCGGTCAGGACGGTCCAGAGCACCAGGTGCCGCAGGGATTGCAGGGTTAATTTGATCATAAAAATATTCTTTCGTATAACGTGGGTTACAGCGCCAGATGCAGCGCGACCAGCGCCAGGTCGATCAGTTTGATGAAGACGAACGGGATGAGGATGCCGCCCAGGCCGTATAAGAGCATGTTGCGCCGGAGAATGACGGCGGCGCCCAGCGGCTGATACTTCACCCCGCGCAGGGCCAGCGGGATGAGGGCCACGATGATGAGTGCGTTGAACACCACGGCGCTGAGGATGGCGCTCTCGGGCGAGTGCAGGTGCATGATGTTGAGCCTGTCCAGCGGGCCGCGGCCGGTGGCGGTCACGGCATACAACATGCCGAACATGGCCGGCAGGATGGCGAAGTATTTGGACACGTCGTTGGCAATGCTAAACGTGGTCAGCGCCCCGCGCGTCATGAGCAGTTGCTTGCCGATCTCCACGACCTCGATGAGCTTGGTGGGATTGCTGTCCAGGTCCACCATGTTGCCGGCCTCGCGGGCGGCCTGGGTGCCGGTGTTCATGGCCACGCCCACATCGGCCTGTGCCAGCGCCGGGGCGTCGTTCGTGCCGTCACCAATCATGGCGATCAACTTGCCGCCGGACTGTTCGGCGCGGATGCGCGCGAGCTTGTCCTCCGGCTTGGCCTGGGCGATGAAATCATCCACGCCCGCCTCCGCCGCGATGGCGGCGGCCGTCAGGGGATTGTCGCCGGTGATCATCACCGTGCGCACGCCCATCTTGCGCAACTGGGCGAAGCGTTCCTTGATGCCGCCCTTCACAATGTCCTTGAGATGGATGACGCCGAGCACGTTCTGATTGTCCGTGACCACCAGGGGCGTGCCCCCGGAGCGGGAGATGTTGTCCACCGCGTCCGCGACGGACTTGGGGTAGCTGCCGCCCGCACGGTCCACATAAACCCGGATGGCCTCGGCCGCGCCCTTGCGGATGCGCCGGGTGACGCCGCCCTGGCCGTCGCCAAAGTCCAGGCCGCTCATACGGGTTTGCGCGGTGAAGGGCACAAAGGTGGCATGCGGCTCCGCCATGTCGCGGCCGCGCAGCCCGTATTTTTCTTTCGCCAGCACGGCGATGGACCGGCCCTCCGGCGTTTCATCGGCCAGCGACGCCAGTTGCGCCGCGTCCGCCAGGTCCGCGATGGCCACGCCCCCCGCCGGGATGAATTCCGTGGCCATGCGGTTGCCGATGGTGATGGTGCCGGTCTTATCCAGGAGCAGCACATCCACATCGCCCGCCGCCTCGACGGCCCGGCCGGAGGTGGCCAGCACGTTGCGCCGCATCAACCGGTCGATGCCGGCGATGCCGATGGCGCTGAGCAGCCCGCCGATGGTCGTGGGGATCAGGCAGACGATCAGGGCCAGCAGCACCGGGATGGAGGTCAGCACCACGCCGGTCTGGCCGGCGGCGGCCTCATTATATTTGGCGAAGGCCGGCAGGGTGATCACCACGAGAATGAACAGCACGGTCAGGGTGACCAGCAGGATGTTCAGGGCGATTTCATTGGGTGTCTTCTGGCGGCGCGCCCCTTCGATCATGCCGATCATCCGGTCCAGGAACGAATTGCCCGCCTCGGCCGTGACGCGCACGACGATGCGGTCGCTCAACACCCGCGTGCCGCCGGTGACCGCGCTGCGGTCGCCGCCGCTCTCGCGGACGACCGGCGCGGATTCGCCCGTGATGGCGGATTCATCCACCGTGGCGATGCCCTCGACAATCTCGCCGTCGGCGGGGATGACATCGCCGGTCTCGCAGACAAAAAGCTCGCCGGTCTTCAATTCATGGCCGGGTACGGAGGTTTCGCGGCCGTTGACCAGCTTGCGGGCCGTGGTCTTGGTGCGCATGTTGCGCAGGGCGTTGGCGTGGGCCTTGCCCCGGCCCTCGGCCATGGCCTCCGCGAAGTTCGCGAACAACGAGGTGAACCACAGCCAGAGGCAGATCTGCACATTGAAGCTGGTAAACTGGTGCGGCAGAAAGAGAAACACCGTGGTGATGATCGCGCCGATATACACCACCAGCATCACCAGATTTTTGATCTGGTCGCGCGGATGCAGTTTCTTGAAGGCGTCCCGGACCGCCTGGCGGGCCAGGGCGGCGTAACTGACGGAGAATTTCGTGCTCATAAAAATTAATTCGGCGCGGCGGTTAGAAAGTGCGGCCCAGCAACATCAGCCCGTGCTCCACAATCGGGCCCAGGCACAGCGCCGGGAAAAAAGTCAGCGCCCCCACGATCACAATGATGCCCAGCAGCACGAGGGCGAAGGTCAGGCCGTTCACCGGAAAGGTGCCGGTCGACGCCGGCACCGTTTTCTTGGCCGCCAGCCCGCCGGCGATGGCCAGGACCGCGAACATCACGCCGAAGCGGCCCAGAAACATCGTCGCCCCCAGCGTAAGATTGTAGAACATCGTGTTGGCGGACAGGCCGGCGAAGGCGCTGCCGTTGTTGTTCGCGCACGAGGCGTAGCCGTAGTAAATCTCACTCAGACCGTGCGGTCCGGCATTCGCCGGCCCCGCCAGCCCGACCGTGCTGCTGCACGCCCACGCCGACCCCAGCAGGATCAGCGAATTGGGGATGAGGATGGCGATCACCGCCCAGGCCGCCTCCCAGGCCTGGATCTTCTTGCCCAGATATTCCGGCGTGCGCCCCACCATCAACCCTGCGATGAACACCACCAGCAGCACATGCATCAAGATCCCGTACAACCCCGCGCCCACGCCACCGAAGACGATGCAGCCCAGCATCAGGTTCCAGAGCGGCATCAGGCCGGCCAGCGGCAGGAAACTGTCATGCATGGAATTCACCGCGCCACAGGAAGTCCCCGTGGTGGCGACCGCAAACAACATGCTGTTCATCACCCCGAACCGCTGCTCCTTGCCCTCCAGTTGCGGCACCACATTGGCCGTCACCGGGTTCGGCTGCGACTCCGCCCACCAGGCCGTCCCAAACTCGCCCAGCAACAGCACCAGCATCACGCCAAACAGACACCACGCATGCCGTTTGTCCCCCACCAGCACCCCGAACACATACACCAGCCCGGCGGGGATGATGAGCATCCCAAACATCTCCAGAAAATTGCTCACCGGCGTCGGGTTCTCAAACGGATGCGCGCTGTTCTGCCCGAAGAAACCGCCGCCGTTCGTGCCCAGATGCTTTATCGCGATCTGCGAGGCCGCCGGCCCCTCCGGCACGCTCTGCGTGTCCACCTTTTGATCCACCATCACCGGCTTGCCGTCCGGACCATTCACCGGACTGCCCTTGTCATCCGTCTTCGGCACCTGTGTGGTGTACGTTTCCACCAGCGCGGCCGTCGGATACGCCTTGAAATTCTGCACCACCCCCTGCCCGACCAACAACAACGCCAGAATCACCGCCAATGGCAGCATCACGTATAGCGTGCACCGCGTGAGGTCCGCCCAAAAATTGCCCAGCGATTTCACTGACGCCCGGCTCAGCCCGCGGGCGACCGCCAGCAACACGGCGATCCCGGTGGCCGCGCTCAAAAAATTATGCACCGCCAGCCCGGCCATCTGGGTGAAATAACTCATCGTGCTCTCCCCGGAATACGCCTGCCAGTTTGTGTTCGTGATGAAACTGATGGCCGTGTTCAGGGCCAGCGCCCACGGGACGTTCGGGAACTGCTGCGGATTCAACGGCAGATGCGCCTGCGTCATCTGCAGCGCCATCAGTGAGAGGATGCCCAGCACATTGAAGATCACTGCGGCCCAGAAATAGCGCAGCCAGGACATCTCCTCAGCCGGCGCGGTTCCGCCCAGGCGATACACCAGCTTCTCCACCGGCACCAGCAACGGCGAGAGCAGCGTGCGCTCGCCCTTGAACACCCGGGCCATGTAGCCGCCCAGCAGCGGCGTCAGCGCGATCAGCAATCCAAAATATAATCCGGCTTGAACCAATTCATTTACGTTCATGGATCCACTATGAATGCGGCCGGTCGGTTCGGGTAATCAAAATGGGGCGGGGCGGTGTTAAAAAAACGTAAAAATGAGAAATCCGGGAATTGCGCAAATGATGGCAGGAACGCCCCCAACTTAAAACGGCCAGTTGATCCCCACCGAAAAATACAACTGCCCGTCCAGATTCAAGCGGCCTTCGCGCCCGCCCCCGCTGATGGTCGCATCCGTCATCGGCATGTATTGGGCGCCCAGATAAATATCCCCGTTGTTCTGCAAGTGATAAAACAGCGTGCCGTTCACATAACCGCCCCACACCAGGGCCGTGCCGGACACCTGGCCTTTGTTCACGGCGGGGACATTATTGACCGTGATGGCTTCGTCGTATTTATAGTCACCGTCGACCAGCCCCACCACCGGCCCCGCCCCCAGCTCGAAGCCGTAGCGCTCCGCCAGATCCCAATACAACGAGGGCCCCAGCCGCAGCGTATACAAATTCACATCCAACGTGTGCGAGCCGGACAACGTTCCGCTGTTCGTCGAGGAGCTGCTGCCGTAGTAGTTGAGCGGGATGATCGGTTCCCCGCTGCCGCTGGGACCCCCCTGATACGGCGCGCCAGGCACGATGATGGTGCCCGTATTAAACGTATAAGTGGATTGCACCACGGAAACTCCCTGGTTGTTGATCGGCTCGCTGATCGTGATCGGCAGCCAGCCCAGCCCCAGCTCCCAGCCCACACGCGCGTGCTTCCAATACCACAGGTTGCCACCGTAGGCCATGTCCAGCCCCGGCAGCGGGCCGCCGTTGGCCGACTGCGCGCTGGTGTCGGCCGTGAACCCGCTCGCCGCGTGCATCGTCAACATGCTGCCCGACAATTGCGACGCATTGTCATAGCCCCAGTAACCCGTGTAGGTCGGGTCGCCGCTCTGATCCTTCAGCACATAACCGTCGTCGAAAATCCCGGCGGCCGGGTTGTTCCCCGAGACGCCAAACGCCCCCTTCATCGAAAAACTCGCGCCGATGTTCATGCCCACCATCGCCCCCAGCCGGAAATGCCGCGTCCAGTCATCTGTGTCCGCCGGGATGCGGATGAGCTTGCTGCTGCCCGGATCACCCTCGAACGTGTCGTAGGGGTCGGGCGGGCCGAACTGCGCCCGCGCCGGCAACGCCAAGCCCACCGCCCATGCCGACAGGCACGCCGCCCAGCATCGATGAAAATGCCGGCGCCGCAGGACGTTGTTTGCTGGGCGCGTCATGGGTTCAAATACACACGGTAAAACCGCTGGCCCGAATTCGTCGGTGCGCTGCTCGTCGTCGGCGGCCCGTAATCCAGCCATTGCGTGACGTTCGCCGGCGGCACGATCACCGGCAGCGCGACCTGCGCGTTGCTGAAGAGCACGTTGTCGCTGTATACCACCGTATAAGTCCGGTTCGTGCTCGTCGGAAACTCCAGCAGCATGTCGCCGTCCGCCGTCTTGAGAATGCGCCGGAAATTGATGTTCGTGCCCTGTCCCGTCGCCGCCAGCGGCGCGTAATTCAGCACCGACGCCGGCACCGCATACGCCTGCAGCCGGCTGTTCGCGAAGGGAAAGCCCAGCCGCGGCGCGTACTGCAGCCGCAGCCCGATCTGCCCGCCCGCCGCCAGCGCCACCGGATACACCATGAACGGGCTGCCGTGGTTCGTGCTGCCGGTATTGAAACCAAAGTTCGTGCCGCTGGCATTATACAATTGGTTCGTCAGGCCCGTCACCACCACCCGCACCGCCGGCACCGCCGTTACGCCCGTGTTGGTCACCATGATCGTCTGCTCGATCAGCCCGTTCTGCGGATTCACCACCTGCGTGGAATTTGTCCCGGCCGCCAGCGTCGCCAGGTAATTGGTGACATACAAATGATTTTCCACCGAACTGATCAGGCTCGGATCATACAGGCCCGGCGCGCCCACGCCGCCGAAGAGCGCAAACGCGCCCGTGTTCGTCGGCTGCAACGTGAATTGATACGTCACCGCCGTTCCGCTTGCCAGCGTCCCTGCGCTGATCACCAGATTGTTCGTGCTGTCCGTGTAGCTCGTGTTGCCCGGCTCCACCCCGCGCAGCACCATGCTGGCTGGCAAAACATTCGTCACCAGGACGCCCGGCACCGCGTCCGGCCCCGCATTCGTCACCGTCAATGACAGCGTCACCCAATCGTTCGTGATCACCCAGTCATTCGTCAGCGCGGCCGGCGCCACGATGTTCAGGCTCACCCCCAGGCTCGCCTCCTCGGAATAAATTTCCTGAAACACCAGGTTCGTCGCCGCCGTGGCCGTCATGTCCGAATCCGTGCTCCCCACCTCGATTGCATTCGTCAGCGTGCCATACGCCTGCGGCTGCCATGAGAAGACGATCTGTGCCGCCGCGCCATTCGTAAAATAAGGGATGTCCAAGATCAGCGTGCTCCCATTCGTCACCGCCGTCATGTTCGTTGTGTAATTGTTGCCGAACTCGATGAACGCCACCGCCGCTGAAAAAGTGTTCGTCACGAATGCGTTCGTCAGTACCACGCTCGACTCATTCGTCACATTGATTTCCGTTGTCACGTACGTGCCCACAAACACCAGGTTCGTGGAGCTGAATGCCGACAACCCAAACCCCGTGGCCGCCTCCGCCCGCGCCCCGCCCAGCGCCGGCACCAGCAGCAGCCACAAAAAAAACCGGGCCTGAAAGATAAACTTCATCCCTGATTATGGCTGGTTCCGCGATTCATTTGGCCGCCCAGCTTAGCTTCTGCCATCGGCGGACGCAATTCGCCAGTGCAGGGAATACCATTCGCCCGCACCGGCCGACGCACCGGTTTCGATCCGTCATGTTCATTCCTTGAATAACACCGGCCCCGCCGCTTGGTTGCGCCCATAAATCAACATTGCACGCAAAAGTACTTGAACCACAAGCACAAGTATGTTTAACTATATCCGTATGGCCCCGCGCAGAGCCTTTACCTTGATCGAACTCCTGATGGTCATTGCCATCATCGGGCTCCTCACGGCCATATTGTTGCCCGCCGTTTCCAAGGCCAAGGTCACCGCCCAGCGCACCGTCTGCCTCTCCAACCTCAAGCAGTTGAATCTCGGTTGCAAAATGTACACGGATGACAATGCCGGCCAGCTCGTCTCCAGTTGGCCGACCGACACCACCGCTTCCAACGGCGTGAACCCCTATTGCTGGTGTCCCGGCTGGGCCTCCACCACCCAGCCCCCGCCCGCCGGTCAAAACCAATCCGCCCTCTACAGTTGCACCAACCCCTGCGCCCTGCAGCAGGGCAAAATCTGGCCCTACATCAACTCCGCCGCCGTTTATCGTTGTCCCGCCGACAACCGCTCCGTCAACGGTTTCCCGGCCGTGCGCAGCTTCGCCATGAATTGCTGGCTCAACGGCAGTTCCCAGAACGACCCCACCGGTGCCTCCACCTACCCCACGCCCCAGAATGACGCCACCCTCACCTACACCCTCTTCCGCCGCGAAGGCCAGGTCCTCCAGCCCGCCTCCGTCTGGCGCCTCATCGAGGCCGACGCCACCACCATCGGCGATTCCAGGTTCCTCGTCGACCTGGGCATGAACAACAAAACCTCCGACCTCCCCTCCACCCGCCACGATAACACCTACGCCCTCACCTTCATGGACGGCCACAGCGAGGACATCACCCTGCGGTCGCCCACCGCCCTGTGGAATCAAGTCACCGCCGCCGGCCCCGACCCCGACTGGATATTCCTGAAATCCATCACCACCTTCTCCAACAAAAGCAGCAATGTCGAAGGCATGAACCATCCCAAAGGCTGACCTCCGCGACCGTTCAGTGATTCCCTCCCCGTCCGCCCGCCCTTGCGCCCTTGCCATGCCCCGCAGATTCCGTTACAACGAAACCTGCATGCACACCACCACCCACCAGCCCGTCCGGTCGGCCGGCTTCTCGTTGGTGGAACTCCTCGTCACCACCGCCATCATCTGCATCCTCTCCGTCATGATGTTCGGCTTCAGCTCCGCCCGCCGCCAACGAACCCAAATGGAGCTCTGCCGGGACAATCTCCAGAAACTCTACATCGCCATCCAAATCTACGCCAAAGACTCCCACGACCAGCTCCCGCCCGCCGGCGATGCCACCACCTCCGAACCCGTCCTCGGCATCCTCGTGCCCAAGTACTCCGCCGACACCTCCCTCTTCATCTGCCCCGGTGGTCGCGATGCCGCGCTGCCCTCCGGCGCGCCCCTCAGCGACGGCAAGATCAGCTACGCCTATTACACCGGCCGTCACCTGGACGACCCCGCCGCCGCCCAACAAGTCCTGCTCTCCGACCGTCAGGTGAACACCGCCGCCAAACTCCCCGGCGAACCCGTCTTCTCCACCACCGGCAAGTCTCCCGGCAACAACCATTATAAATATGGCGGCAACTTCCTCTTCGCCGATGGCACCGCCCAGGCCGCCCCGCCGCTTGCCGCCATTCCGCTCCCGCTCCCCTCCGGGGTGACCCTCCTCAACCCCAAACCCTAGACTGCATGAAAATCCAATGCTCCTGCGGCGCCAAATACTCCTTCGACGTCACCCCGGATAACGTCGCCCAGCCCGTGCGCTTCGTCTGCCCCGCCTGCGGCGTTGATTCCTCCGACCTCGTCAACGACCTCATCCGCCGCGAATTCGCCGCCGCCACGCCCGCGCCCGAACCACCCGCCGCCGCCGCGCCCCGGCTGAAAATCTCCCATGCCCCCGCGCCCGCCGCCGCACCTGCCGCCACGCCGCCCGCCGATGCCTCCGGCACGTTCTGCTCCAAACACCCCAACGAAATCGCCACCGAACACTGCGCCGTCTGTCACAAACCCATCTGCCCGCAATGCCTCGCCCTGTTCGGTTTCTTTTGCTCCCCCTATTGCAAGAGCAAGGCCGACGCCGCCTCGCTCAAAGTCCCCGCCTATGCCGGCCTCGGCACCGCCGTGGATGCCCGGTTCCGCCGCACCTTCGGCCGCGTGCTGCTCGCCCTCGTGTTCGGCGGCCTCCTCGCCTTCGGCTTCGGCCTCTGGTACGAATTTTACGCCGCCCAACCCCGGCCCGCCTTCACCGTCACCTTCGCTGACCGCGCCAGCGCCGGCGCCTCCCGGCTCATCGGCACCGACCAGCTCATCTTCCTCCACGGCGGCACCCTCGCCCGCTGCAACCTGACCACCCAACAAACCCTCTGGTCCCAGGAGATCATCCCCCCATCCGCCGTGGACGCCATTGTCGCCCACCTCCAGGAATTGCAAAGCGACAACGACTACCGCAAAGGCGTCCTGCAGCTCCAAAAAATCGCGCGCACCCAACTCGAGTCCGCCCTCTCCCTCCAAGTCAACGGCAGCAACATCTGGGTCAGCGACGCCAACCAGCTCACCGAATACGACTGGTCCACCGGCCACACCCTCCAGACCATCCCCTGGGGACCCGACCACAACCTCATGAGTGCCTCCCCTGACCAGCCCGGCGGCGGCCTCCCCTCCGCCAACGGCACCCCCGGCCAGCCCCTGGACCCGAACAAAGTCGCCGACCAGGCCCAGAACCTCACCACCCCCGCGCTCATGGCCCTGCCCGCCCTGCTCGCCAACAACGCCCACCAGCAACAACTCATGGCCGCCATGCGCGACGACGACCCCGCCAAAGCCCGGCCGGCCGCGCCCGCCGCTCCGACCGGCCCCACCGTCGCCCTCTTCTCCAGCGCCGCCGGCCCGCTCCAATGCACCGTCACCCTCGTCACCCCGCACTTCGTCACCCGCAACGCCATGCGCACTCCCGATCATTCCGTCGTCAATGGCGACCTCAACGCCGGTCAGGGCACCGCCGCCGCCAATGAAATCCTCAACGAAATGCAGCGCAACAACGGCGGCGGCCAGATCACCGAGGACGACAGCCTCTACTCCGTCACCCTCCGTTACCCTGGCAACAAAGACGTTCCCGCCTGGACCGGCCAGGTCACCGGCCGCCCCGTCCTCTACCTCCTGAAATCCGTCAACGTCATCGCCGCCGGTGCCTCCGTCACCGTCCTCGACCCCGGCAACAAACTCCTCTGGGCCGCCACCCTCACCTATCCCGTCACCCCCGCCCGCACCGGGCCGGATGGCGAAGCCTCCCCCTACGGCTACGGCCCCGGCGTCGAACAGGCCGGCACCCTCTACGTGGCCGATGAAGCCGTCCTCACCGCCTTCGATCTCGCCACCGGCAACGCCCGCTGGCGCCTCCCCTCCGTCGGCATTGTTGGCCTCCTCTTCGACGACTCCGGCGGCCTCTACGTCAACACCACCACTGCCAGCCCTGATAAAATCAAATACGCCCGCCAGATCGACATCACCGAATCCATCGATTCCATTCTGCTAAAAGTCGACACCCAGACCGGCCGTAGCCTCTGGTCCTCCAAGACCGGCGGCTTTGCCAGCTACGTCGCCGGCCCCTACCTCTACACCATCCAATCCCACGACGAACCCGTCGATGACATGGCCAGCGACCTCACCTCCGGCCTGGAAAAACCCTCCTTCCTGAAACTCTTCCGCCTCAACCCTAAAAACGGCAACATCCTCTGGGAATACGACGACGACCAGGCCCCGCTCGATGTCTGCTTCGACCGCAACCGCATCAGCCTCGTCTTCCACACCAAAGTCCAGGTCCTAAAATATCTGTCCCTGTGAGGACCGCTGGTTCAGGGCAACCCCTTCCAAAGATTGATAGAAACATCAAACTTGTTCTGTTTCTCCAGCCGCTCTCGAACGTCAGGGTCGTCATTTTCACGTTCGTAAGACTTGAAAAACTCCAAAAATGCAATGGTTGCTTCTCTTTGTTGGCTATTGAACAAGCGAAATCGCTCCAAATAAAAACCGTCAATTCCGCTCTGCCCAAGACTCAGGCAGGCAAATAATGCAACTACGGAATCTGGATGATCAAGAGCATGGAACATATATGCCGGTACAAAATAATGAAATGCAGCCGGAGATATTAATGGCAAGGAATCAAAACAGCGTTCCAAAACAGCCTCCGTTAAACCCTGCGGCGTCTGCCCACGAAAGTCCTCACGGATTTGCCGGCATTCGGCGCACTCGTGCAACGCGATTTGGTCATCTCCAGGATATGGCACGTCCTTGAAAGCTTCAGCAATCGATTCACGAATACTCATGAAGGATTTTTCACTGCAAATTCATCATTGGGCAAGCCCTCATTTAAACAAGCCGCCGCCGTCCCATCAACCTTTCCATCCACGTCATCCCCTTCTCGGTTTGGCCTTCAAACGGTCACGCCAATAGCCTGGCTCCCGATGACAATGCATGATGGCGATTACAAAAATAAAATCTGGCTCAATGGAGTAAAGGATGGCGTAGGGAAAAACGCGCGTCAGACTCCAGCGAATCTCTTCTTCAAATATTTTTCCCCATTGCGGGTTTTGCTGGATTCGCTTGAGCACCACTTCCACCGCCGAAATAAAACGAACCTCCAACCCCTCCTGACAACCGGCATAATATTGCGCCGCATCCCTGAATTCAGCCAGGGCTTCAGGATGAAATTCCAGGCTCACCGCGCCACCGCTCGTTTGACCTGGGCCAAAACCTCATCCCCCGGTATCGTCTTCACCCGGCCGCTCCGGACATCCTCCAGCCGCCGCCGGGCTTCCGCCGCCCAAAGCTGACGGATCTGACCGTCCTCCGCGGGATCCAGACTTTCCACGAGCCGGTCCGCCAGCAGCGCCCGTGCCTCGCTGGGCAACGCCAGCGCCTCCTCGGCCATCTGCTCAATACTCATGCTCATGCGTTTTGAAAATACGCCTCCACCCCATAAATTTCAACCCCTCATATTTCCTCGCTTTGTTTTGCGGCAAAATGCCCCGCTTTTTTTCTGCTTTTCCCCAGTCCCCTTTTAGAATTTTGGAATTTTAGCTTTTCAGCTTTTTCCTTTGTGGTTAAATCCCCCCATCCACTATGAACCACCGCCCAACCCGTACCCCCTCATTGCGCGTCCTCCTCCTATTGCTCCTCACCGGCCTGCTCACCCGCCCCGCCGCCGCCCAACTTCCCCCGCCGGCCGATGACCCCAACCGCCCCCCCGGCCTCATCCAGAACTCCACCCGCCCCAACAACTGGACCGATGCCCAGGGCCACAGCTACGTCCGCTCCGGCAAGGGCAGTTGGACCTCCTACGACGACGCCAAGGCCAACCCCTTCCCGCTGCCCGATCCGCTCCTCCTCAAAAACGGCCAACCCGTCAAGGACGCGGACACCTGGTGGAACCAGCGCCGCCCTGAGATCCTCGTAGACTTCCGCACCGCCATCTACGGCCACATCCCCGCCAACACCCCCGCCATCACCTGGTCCGTGACCTTCACCGATACCAATGCCGCTGGCGGCACCGCCCTCAAACGCACCGTGACCGGCATCGTGGACAACTCCCGCTATCCCGCCGCCAAACCCCGCATCAACCTCACCCTCTACACCCCCCTGCATGCCGCCGGCCGCGTCCCCATGATCATGGTTGTCATCCCCGGCCCCGGCGGTTACGGCGCCCCGCGCGCCGGCGCCGCCCAGACCGGCCTCCCGGCCGACCCGCCGTCCGGCAGCCCCCTCTACCAACTCCTCGCCCTCGGCTGGGGCTACGGCACCATGGAAGTCGGCCCCATCCAGAACGATTACAGCGGCGGCCTCACCACCGGCATCATCGGCCTCATGACCCAGGGCCGGCCCCGCCAGCCCGGCGACTGGGGTGTCCTCGCCGCCTGGACCTGGGGCCTCAGCCGCTCCCTCGATTATCTAGCAAACGACCCCTGCATCGACGCCCACCGAATGGGAGTCGAAGGCCATTCCCGCTACGGCAAAACCGCCCTCCTCGCCGCCGCCCTCGACCCCCGCTGGGCCATCGTCTACGCCAGTTGCTCCGGCGAACTCGGCGCCAAACCCTCCCGTCGTAACTACGGTGAGACCGTCGATAACGACGCCTCCTCCCATTGGGTCGATGGCAACTTTCGCCAATACGCCGGCCACTGGGACAAACTCCCCGTCGATTCCCACGAACTCATCGCCCTCGTCGCCCCCCGGCCCATCTTCCTCAATGGCGGCACCGGCGACCAATGGGCCGACCCCCACGGCGCCTTTCTCGCCGCCGTCGCCGCCGGCCCCGTGTATCAACTCCTCGGCGCCCACGACCTCGGCTCCACCAACATGCCCGCCCCCAACGAAGCCCTCCTCACCGGCGACATCGCCTTCCGCTACCACGCCGGCCCCCACACCGACGCCCTCGACTGGCCCGCCTTCCTCCAATTCGCCCAACGCTATCTAAAATCCCCCGCGAAAAAGAGCATCGAACAATATTAAATATGGCCGTCGACCTGTCATCAGCGTCGCGCCGCAAACCGGATCCAAAATTAAAATTGATTTTAAAAATAATTTTATACGCGTTGCTGCTTTTATTACTGAATGATTCGCGTCCAAATTTTGCTGCCTATCTGTTTCTGATATCCCTGGTGGGGAAGTAATTGTGCTTATATTCGCGACGGCGTTGCTTGCCTGGCTGAATATAAGCTGGCTTTCAAAGCTGCCATGGCTACGCCGCCGGGCAATATTGTTCGGCGTCGTCATAACCGCAGCCTTGACCGGCCTCCATTTGGCCTTCCTCAGTATTTTCGATTATGAATTGTGGCAGACCTTCTGGCCTTTTTATTTCATTGCATGTCTTGTGCCGGACTGCTGATTGGATGCGGTTCATTGGTTTTTATTCTTAGACTGTTTTTATACTGCCGACTGATTGCCGACCTGAATCGTTTCGGTTCGTATTCGTTTTGGAATCCAGTGCTTGACGTCCCAAGAGTGCTGATTGTGACCATGATCATCGCGATTCTCACCTAGCTGAACCTGAGCTGCCTTTCGGGTCTTCATTGGTCACGCCGCAAGGTTGCCGTATCCGGCGCGGCCATTTCTGTCGTCCTCATCGCGCTCAACTCCGCATGGCATTATACTACTGATGTCCACCGTCCGTTCATTTACAGCCCGTTAAATACCTTGGTGTCGTTGGCCGCCGGTTTGCTTGCCGGCTGCGGGCCGGCCCTGCTGTCGTCAAAGACGTATCTAAAGTTTTATGCCACGAATGTAAAAACCCTTTCGCTTGCCCTGTTCGCTGTGCCGCTGTGCCTGTATGTGCTGGGTGTGCTGGGTGTGATTTTGTTTTACCTGCCATATCCTAGCAGGCCGTTGAAATAGTCGGGGAATTTGCCGGAATAATCTTGCCTGCTTAGGGGTATAAGTTAATATGTATTAATGTTTAAAGCGCACACCCCGCCCGCCGGAACTGTTTGTTCCCGCCTGCCGACTGGTGCGGCCCGCCCCCTCGCCTTTTTACACGAAACTGGAGCAGACCCTCCAGGCCATGCGGTTTGCGGAGGAGGTTCGCGAACTCTGCGCCTGTAAACGGCGGCTGAAAAGTGCGGCGGGGGTCATGTGTGTGACGCGGCGGTTCAAAAGTGCGGCATCTTCATTAACCATGAAGCATGTATCGCAATATGAACGACTGGACTGAGATTCGCAGACGAGTGTTGGTGGAGGGCGTCAGCCGGCGGCAGATTCTCCGGGAGACGGGGATGCACCGGCAGACGTTGAAGAAGATTCTGGACCACAGCGAGCCGCCGGGCTACCGGCAGCAGCAGCCGCGCCCGCGGAAGAAGCTGGGGGCTTTC
>Ga0302319_10000865_pt1 | contig 67837 bp, 40 predicted proteins | sample Bog_T0_2_FD_203319 | JGI IMG/M metagenome (GOLD analysis project Ga0302319, IMG submission 203319) | Peat permafrost microbial communities from Stordalen Mire near Abisko, Sweden - Bog_T0_2 | ecosystem: Environmental > Terrestrial > Soil > Wetlands > Peat | place: Sweden: Abisko, Stordalen Mire...
TGATGCCCATCGAGGTTCTGCGCGACCTCCTCACCAACCAGGAGCTCACGCCCGATTTCAAAGCCTCCTGGCGATTCCTCGATGAGCTGAAGGCCGCGCCCTTCCGGGATTTCAGCGCCGCGCACAAAGAGTCTCATTGAGTTGCCCCGCAGAACAACATCCGCAGTCGCGGCTTGCGATGTGGCCCGTGATTCCTCTCAGATCGAATACTCGGGCGGGTCGACGCTCGAACGGTCTTTCACTTCCTCATTCTCGATGTGTTCGGGTGCGGGCTCGTCAGGTACCGGCTCGGGGTCGGTTGGTGCAGGGAAAATCTCTTCGGGAACGGCCGGCGCAGGAACAACGGCAACTGGAACCGGCATGGGGTTGTCGAGCACGAGAATGGTCTCTGCGCCGCGCTGCCAGAAGCGCGTGAGGAGCATAAGGAACAAGCCAAGCTGAGCCAGCAGGAACATGGGCCACACGCGCGGCTGCGCCAGCGAGTGAATGGCCGCACGCGCCGTAAGCACAACCGCCGCAAGCCCCAGCAGGGTAAGGAAGAGGAATGTCGCGTAGGCACGCAGAAAATTGCGGCGACAGGTACGCCATGCGGGTCTGAAGGTGCGCCGAATCTGCCGCTCTGGCCTTCTCTTGCTTTCGGCTTCCACAGGGTACGACAGTTGGCCAAGGTGTACGGTGTAGACCTGAACGAGATCGAAGTAGAGGCGCAGCAGGGCGGCCACGAGTCCAATGATGACGAGGCCGGCGAGTTCAAGCAGGAAGGCCGGGCGGCCGACGATGCGCTGATCGACGTGATCGGACCAGACGTTTTGAAGCGCATGCAATCCACCGAGGACCACAGCGAACACGACAAGGCTGATGAGCGTAATGCGGAAGAAACGCCAGAAGTGATCGAGTCCGGATTTGAGCAGTGTGAAAAGGCGCGCGGGCGTGCCGGTCTGGTAGCAGAAGAGTGTGCCCGGAACAAGCAGGAAGTAGAGCGCAAGATAGATGGGCGTGGAGAAATAGGTGCCTGGCGTCGCCGCACCGGGTCCCTTGGATAGCTTCAGGAACACTTCCGCCATCGTGCCCAGATCGAAGGCTCCCGTCAGTCGCCCGGAAGCAAGCGAATGGGCGGTAATAGCGTTGATCTGCTTGTTCAGCGGCAGTGTGAAGAGCCACGCAAGACCGAGATTGAAGACGTAGGTCCAGACGAGCGCGGGCCAGTTGCGCAATGTAAGCCCAAGGCCGCCGGTGAGCATGTTGCGTTGCTGGGACATGAATGAGACCTCTTACGAACAGCGGGTACGTGCGAACAGGAGAGCGGGACGCAGGCGAAAGCGGCGTGTGAGTCGAGCTACACGATCCAAGAGGCAAGCTGGGCGATGAATTGCTGCATGGAAGCCCACATGTTGGCGAGCTTGCGCGCGGGAATTCCGTTCGCCTTGGTGGTGTAGCTGTTGTTGAACATATCCACGTCGAGAAGCACGGCGTGATCGGGATCGATCTCCGCGGAGACCACGCTCGCATTGCGAACATACGTGAGCTTCTTCCATCGGTCGGCCCCGTCCCAATGTTCGCGCACGCGGGTTCCATCGTCGAAGACAATCTCGACCGTCATCGGGAGAACGAAGTCTCCCTTGCGGCGAAGGTAAATGGTGCTGAGGTAAGGAAGATTCTTCTTCGCATTCTTGTCCTTGGGCTCGGGGAGCCACCACTGGACAGGACTGGAGGAGGCGCTGTCAACGGAGTAGTCGAGTACCTGCGTGCCGTAGACGGCCTGATCGATGTAGGGACGAAGGCTGGAGTTGACCGGCGGCACATCGGCAATGCAACCGGTAAGGCCCGCGCATGCGTCGGCGACCGGAAACACGGTCGCCCGGCCACGGGCCACCGCGACCTGCTCGATGGTGCGCAGAAAATCTTCCGTGGTGGGATGCGTGAAGCGGAACTTCATGAAATAAGTGTGCATGGCCTCGTCCATGGTGTCGCGGCCCACAATACTCTCGAGCGTGGCCAGAAGCGTGGCGGATTTGCCGTAGGTGACATCGTCGTAGGAGGCGGCGTTGCGGAACTGGAAGGCCCAGTGCGTGACCGGATCGAAATCCGGAGTCGATGCATACTCCAATCGCTGCATTTCGTAATCGCCGGCGTTGGCGTAGGGTCGATTGAGCACAGATGTGTTGCGTCCGAGGATGGCGTCGAGGACGTTGACTTCGGTGTAGGAGTTGATGCCCTCGTCGAGCCAGGCATCTTCGAATTCGTTGGTGGCCACCATCCCATACCAGTACTGATGGCCAAATTCGTGCTCGGCGGTAATCTCCGTCAAGTAAGTCGGTTCATACCAGGAGGTGGCGCCGGTAAAAAGGGTGGGGTACTCCATGCCGCCGATCTCCGAGCCCGGCTCCGGATCGATGACGGTCACGATCTTGTAGGGATACGGGCCAAAGCGGCGATCGAACTCGGCAAGCGTCTTGAGGATGATGTCTCGATAGCGCGGGCCGGCGGCAGGGTGAGCCGCGAGGGCAAGCACATGCACCTGGACCGGCCCCATCGACGAAGCATAGGTGCCGTCGGTGACGGTGAAGTGGGGGCTGGCCGCAAAGGCGAAATCGCCGATGTCTTCGCCGTAGAAGCCCAGGGTCTTGGTGCCATCGGGGTTGGCGCGGTTGCCGGTGGGGACACCGCTGGCGCCGACCACGTAGCGATTCGGTACGGTCAGTTGCACATGGAAGGTGCCGAAGTCGGAGAAGAACTCGGTGGTGGCATGATATTGGTGGCAGTTCCAGGCACCGTGCCAGAAGACTCCAGGCTTGGGATACCACTGGCCGCCCATGATGAAATCGCGCTTGTAGCCATTGCGCGCGATGGAAAGCGGGAACTGGTCATGGAAGGCGAGATGAAAGGTGATGGCGCCGCCGGGCGCGAGCGGATGAGGAAGGGCGATCTCGGCGACGGTGTGATCTTCCATGTTGCCGTCGTCCGGCGCAGTGAAGTGCATGCCGCCGGTAAGGTCGCCGTAGCTGTCGGCGGAGATCTTCGAGATGGTGATGCTGCCCAGCTTCTCGTCCGGGTAGTCGTCCTCGCTCTCCGAGTCGCGAATGCCGCCGGTGAAGTGGGTTTCGCGGGTGAACGTGGACTGCGGCCGGAACGCATTGAGATAGAGGTGAAACGGAATGGAGGACAGCGGCTGCCCGGTCAGGTTCTTGTAGGTTATAGTCTCGATCGCATCGAGGGATTTCCTGTCCGTGTCGAGGCGGGCTTCGATGTCGTAGGAGACGACGCGGGTGGAGAGCGGCCCAGGGGAGTTGGTGGCGATTGATTGCGCGATCGCGACTGGAGCCGCCGCGGCCAGCACGGCCATCATCGAGGGAAGCAAAACGGAGAAACGAGACATAGAGGCCATTGTACGGCCTACCGCAGCCATGAACTACCCTTCGACCGCACGGCTTGCGGCTTCCCTCCCCGCCAACGGTTCGCTTTCCAGTTGCGCATAGACCTCCATCAAGTGCTCCGCCACCACCGCGCGCAACCGCTCGGATGCCTCCGCCTGCTTTGCGCTCTCGTCCTTCACAAACCGCACCGCCGGCGACTTGGCATCCTGTTGCGCCGCCTCCCTCATCGCGGGCACGTCCTCTCCGCGCAATCCAAAGTGCCCGAGCAGGCGGCCGCACATGGCTTCCGGCAGTTCGGAGTAATTCACCAGCAGGCCGCCGTCCGCCTGATGCATGGCGCGCAAACCGGCCGAGCACATTTTGGCGAGAGCGCGCGCATGGTAGACCTCAATATGCGGCGGGACCCAGTCTGCCCACTCCATCTTGAGCAGTGCAGGGTCCACCAGGCTCGGGACCGTCCACGAGCCTGGAATCCGCGCCTGTGAGACCATCACCTCCACCGGGTTGCGATAGAGAAAGATCCACGGCGTCTGCGGAAATGCCTCGCGAAACAGATCGAAGAAATGAATGTGCCAAGGGTCAGTTTTCAGATAGAACGCGCGCTCGCCGTTGCGCGGCTGGCCCAGTGCCGCGGCCATAGCCCGGAGCCAACGCACATGCACCGGGCGCGGCAGGCCGGGAAGGTGCTCCCGCACGCGCAACATCTCGTCCATCGGCGCCGGCTCCGACGCCACGATGTTCCGCTCCAGCGCCGCAAGTTGCCGGCCGATCAGCGTCGAGCCGCAGCGCGACATGTGGAAGACAATCCCTTGGAGCGGCGCGCCGGGGTGTGCGTCGGTCCATGCCAGCATCTCTTCCATGGTCGTCTCGCGCCGTGGGAGCTGACCAAACGGCTGGGCCATCTGCCGCTGCACCGTCTGCTCGAAGAACGGATCGAGCAGCCGCTGTGTGCCCATCAGTGTCCAGTCGACGCGCGGCTCGGAGCCGTGCCAGGCAATGCGCACCGGCAGCCATTCGCCCAGATTCATGCGCTCACCGTCTTCTGCATCCTCGCGCGCATCCGCTGGCGCAAAGCCGGCTCCGACCCATCCAGGTCAAACGCACAGCCGGAGTCGCCGGCAGGTCTGCGCGCAATCGCTCGGAGTCGAAGGACAAGGGAAGCTTGGTCCATGGCATAGGAACGGGCGACAAATCAATCTCCAAAAAGCCCGGTGCGGGCTGGCAATTCGAGGGCCTCAACGCACAGGGGCCTTCAGCATACCACCCGGGCCAGCGTCGCGCGCCACCCGCAGTTGATACACTCGGGCCGTGGGGCGCCTTCTTGTCAACGCCGATGATTTTGGACTTACACGCGGCGTGAACCGCGCCGTTACCGAGTTGCACCAGATGGGCGTCGTCACCAGCGCCACGCTGATGGCGAACGGAGACGCTACGGAAGAGGCCATTGAGATGGCCTTGAAGACACCTTCACTGAGTGTCGGCTGCCACGTAATCCTGGTGGGTGGAATGCAAGCGCTTTCGCCGCGGCAGGACATTCCAAACCTGGCCGACCCCGTCACCGGGCGATTCCGGCTATCGTTACCGAATTTCCTCCATGCCCTGTTTCGCAATGGGCCTTTCACAGCGCGATCCCCGCTCGAGGATGAGATCGAGGCCGAGACCGCCGCGCAGATTGCGCGGCTCAAGACGCGCGGTCTGCGCCTTACCCACATCGACACGCACAAGCATACGCACATGTTTCCAGCGGTTCTGCGGCCCGTGCTGCGCGCCGCACGCGCGGCCGGCATTCGCGCGGTGCGCAATCCCTTTGAGCCCGTCTGGAGCCGCCGCGCAACTCCGCGGGCTTCCCTGCTCCGGCGTGTGGAGGTGAGCCTGCTCCACCGCCTCGAGCCGGCCTTTCTCCGCATGGTTGCGGAAGAGGGCCTTACCACAACCGATGGATCTCTCGGCGTCCTGGCCACCGGAACTCTCGATACGGCGACCGTCCGTTCCCTGGCGCTGAACACTCCGCCGGGAACCTGGGAGCTTGTCACGCATCCCGGGTACAGCGACAGCGACCTCGACCAGGCGCAGACCCGGCTGAGGGACTCGCGCGAAACCGAGCGCCGGGCGCTCACGGCGTTGGAGAACCAAACCGGGCTGGAGTTGATTGGCTTCGCCCAGCTTGCACCGAATGGAGCGCCCTATGCTGCGCGCGTACCCTTACAATAGCGTCCTGGGATGCCCATGGCGCGTCTGAACATCAACGCGCCAATTGTTCAGGGGCACGAGTTTTCTGGAGGCAGTTTGAGTACTTCACTGCTATGGCAAGATCTCTTTTACGGCTGGACTGCTTCCGAGATTTGCATCGCTATCGTTACCCGCACCGGGCGGGGCGGCGGCAAAGTTCTCGATCGCGGATCGATGGCCATCCTGTGGGTGACCATCGTGGTCTCGATTACTGCCGGCGAGTGGGTCGCCGGCACAAATCCGGAGAACATGTTCGGCGGGTCGCACTGGTTGAAGATTGCCGCCATCGCGGTCCTGATTGCGGGCCTCGCCATACGCTGGACGGCGATTCTCTCCCTGGGCAAGGCCTTCAGCGCCAACGTGGCGATCCGCGACACGCAGACGGTCTACCAGTCCGGCGTGTACCGGTTTGTGCGTCATCCCTCCTACACCGGATTGTGGCTGGCGTTTCTCGCCGTCGCACTGCACGAGCGCAACTGGCTGGCCGCTGCAATCGTGCTGGCACCCACGACCGCTGCCCTGTTCTACCGGATTCACGTCGAAGAAGCTGCCTTGCACACGGCATTCGGCGCTCAATACGAGACGTACTGCAAGACCACAAAGCGATTGATTCCAGGCATCTACTAGGGGTTACAAATGCGCATCGGCATCACCTGCTATCCCACCTACGGCGGCTCGGGCGTGGTCGCCACCGAACTCGGCATCGAACTGGCGGCGATGGGCCACGAGGTTCATTTCATCTCCTATTCACAGCCTTTCCGACTGAGCGGCCGCGACCAGGGCATCTTCTACCACGAGGTGCCCGTGTCCAGTTATCCGCTCTTCGAGTTCCCGCCTTACGACCTGGCCCTCGCCTCGCGCATGGCTGAAGTGGCCGAATTCAACGGCCTCGACCTGCTCCACGTGCATTACGCCATTCCCCACTCCGTGAGTGCATTGCTGGCGCGGCAGATGCTTGCCGCGCGTGGCCGCCGGCTGCCCTTTGTGACTACCCTTCACGGCACCGACATCACCCTCGTGGGCCTTGACCGCAGCTACCTGCCCATCACCCGCTACGCCATTCAGGAAAGCGACGGCGTGACCAGCATCTCCACCTATCTCAAGGAGAAGACGGTCCAGGACTTCGACGTGACGCGCGGCATCGAAGTGATTCCCAACTTCGTCAATTGCGATGTCTACACGCCCATCAAGGATGAACCTGCCAGAGCGGAGGCGCGCAGGCGGCTGGCCGAGCCGCACGAGGCCATCCTGATGCATCTCTCCAACTTCCGGCCGGTCAAGCGGGTGCAGGATGTGGTGAAGGTCTTCGCCGCGGTGGTGCGCGAAACTCCGGCACAACTGGTGCTGGTGGGAGACGGCCCGGAGCGTTCGGCGGCCGAGTGGCTGGCGCGCGACCTGCACATCCACGAGAAGGTCCACTTCCTCGGCAAGCAGGACCGTGTGAATGAACTGCTGCCCCTGGCCGACCTGCTGCTGATGCCCAGCGAGCTGGAGTCATTCGGCCTGGCCGCGCTGGAAGCGATGGCCTGCAAGGTGCCTTCGATCGCCACACGCGTGGGCGGGGTGGCCGAGCTGATCGACGACGGCGTTACGGGATTGCTCTACGCTGTGGGCGATACCGAGGCCATGGCTCAGGGAGCGTTGAGCTTGCTCGGCGATCAGGCGCGGCTTGAGGCCATGCGCGAGGCTGGGCGCAAGACTGCGCAAAAGCGCTTCTGCGCTACGCTGGTCGTGCCGCAATATGTGCGCTACTACGAAGCGGTGATCCGCGGCCAATAGCGAATGGGTCCTTGACTGCCGCAGAGAATTGCAAGCGGCTGCAGGCCGACGAACTGAAGCTGTCTGGGTTGCTTGAATCCGAACTATCTATCGTATCGATCGTGCGAACCGGCGCCGAGGGGAGGTTCCCGATCTCTTCGGTTCTTACCCGGCTTGCGCCCTGGTTGAGGCGCAAGCCGGAATGTTTCCGCCTACTGAATCGTTAGGTTGATGGTGAACGGCAGGGAAACCTGGACCTGACTGCCATGAACGGCTGTTCCCGCTTGGCCGCCGGGGGTTGTGCAGTTGGAACTGGCTGAGCCCTGTACCACAACGCACTGGGTGCCCACCTGCTCTGCCGTGACGGTGACTGCGTACGATCCGGATGGTGTCTTCAACACCGAGGCAGGGCTGAGGTTTGTGGTGGAGCAGGCGGTCAGGCTGACCGCGAGCGCGCCGCTGAGGATGACCATGCAGAGCATCAGAGTCAGGCCTGCCTTTTGCGCAGCCCTGCGCCGGAAGAACAGCCCGATCATCCCGAATCCGAACAGCGCGGCAAGTGCGACAGGCGTGCTCCGGACAAGCTGGCTGGTGGTGCCAACGGCGACGTCGGTGTTGATGGTCAGCGTCACCGGGAGAGCCGGGTTGGCCGGATCATTGCAGCCGTCGAGTGCCCCATTCGACCCTTGAGCGCCACTGCACGGAATATTCACAGCGTTTGGATCCGTGGTGTTGAGACCATACACGGAGAGGTTCGGGTCAGGCTGATAGGTGAAGCTGCAGGTAGCGTGTGGCGGCAGGTTGCTGCATGCCAACGCTACAGGGAACTGGTAATTATTGAGCAATCCCCCCTGGCCGGCCCATCCATACCCGTCCACCGAGCTCAGAGTCAGAGTCATGTTTGCCGAAGATCCGGCGCTGACGGAGAGAGCCGGAGGAGCCGACGTGGAAGTGCAGGTAGCGCCCTGCGGGCAGAGTTGCACCAGTGGGCTGCGCAGTGCAATGAAGGTTGTGGGCGTACCGGTGAAGGTCATGAAGTTGGCATCGCCGCTATACACCGGGGTAATGGTGTGGGTGGAGACCACAGGCGTGTAGGTCAGGTTCTGCGGCATCGGCAGGCAATTTGTGGCGAACGTCGCCGAGCCATTCGGAGCAATAGTCTGCACAGCTGCGCCGGTTTGATCGGGGCATGCTACGCCGCTTGTCGTAGTGGTTGAAGTACCTGCCTGGTACGTATCCATGAAGGTGACCGTGCCGGTAGGCTGGCCAACAGGGGCATTGACAGTGACCTGGAAATTGTATTCCCAGTACTGGGGCGAACCGTCGTACGGGGGATCGCCGCCGCCAATGAATCCTTCCAGCACATAGGGCAGGAAGGTCGGCGGGGTGGCAGGCAACGTGATGGCAGAGATGGCAGACTTGGCAACCGCAGCGGTGGTCGTCGACGTCGATCTGCCGTACACCCTGTCGCCACCGTAGTTCACGGTAAAGGTGGCATTGCCTGCCGCCACCGGCGCCAGTGTGAATGTGGCCGATCCGTTCACGAGGGTCGCCGAAACGGTGCTCGTCGCCCCTGTAATGGTGGTGAACGTGATCGACACCTGCCCAGTGGGGACTGTTGCGCCGTTCTGTTGAGCCACCGTTACGGTAACCGGCGTATTGATCACCTCGGCTGTGCTGCCAACCGTGATGCTCGAAACCACCGAACCCGCCAGCGGCGCTCCCACTCCGGTTGCGCTGACAACGATCGGGGCGTTGGCCGCATTGCTTTGAATCTGGATCTGGCCGGCGAGGGTGCCTTGCTCACCGGGCCCCGGAGCCAGCGTGATGTCGACCATGCAGGTGCCAGCCGATGGGATCGGGCTCGATGCGATGCAGGTTCCGTCTGCTCCGGTGAAGTCGACCGCGTTGGTGCTCCCGTAGCCGGTAACAGTCAGCGGGGCGTTGCCTTCGTTGGTCATGGTGGCATCCATCGATGGCTGATCGCCAAGCGGCACATTGCCGAAGTTGAGCGTGCCGTTCGCGCTGACCAGGTGCAGATTCAGGGCCGTGGCATCGGCAAGATACACATTGCCCATGTTGTCGAGGGCGACACCCGTGGGATTAGTCACACCCGTAGCAATCGGGGTCTGGCTGGCCGGTACCAGCGCGCCGCTTACGTAGGGGATCCGCATGCTGCCGCTTGACGAGACAACGTACACGGCGCCAGAGGGGTCAACTGCCACGCCGGTGGCATTGCTCAGGGTGGTGAGCAATGTGCTCGTTACGCCGTTGGACACTTCAAAAAGGTTGGAGCCGTCGATGACATAGAGATTGTTGCTGGCATCGACAGCAACGTAGGATGGAGCGGTAAACCCGGTGGTCAGCAGAACCTCCGATTGGCCCTCGAAACCCGAAGCCCCGCCAATGTTATAGAGCTCGACGACTTGCCCATCCGCCGGGTCGGCAATATAGACATGGCCGAGTCCATCGGCAGCCAGCCTCAGGTTGGCGCCCAGGCCGCTCACCACGGTCGTCTGGCCCGCGGCATTCAGTCCGCCGGGACCGTTCGGAACCTCAAAGACATTGCCGCTGTCGGCGATGAAGACATCGCCGGCGCCATCGACCGCAACGCCGGAGGGCGCCGTCAAACCGGTTCCGACCGGAACACCCGCGGCCGACGCAGCGGAACCCGCCGGATACATCAGAACCTGTGCAAGTCCGGCGTCGGCAACATAAAGATTGCCCATGGTGTCGGTCGCGACCTGCGTCGGCGTCATCAGGCTGCCGCCGACGCTCGACTCCCAGGCCGGCGACGCCTGGATGGCTCCGGCGAGCCCGGTGCCATGGAGGGTAGTGGATGAAACTGTCGTATAGACGGTCTGCTGATTCACCTGCGATGCAGCCTGCATCAGCAATTGCCCGGATACGCTGCCCACAACGTGCGGATTCAGCGCTACCTGGACCGTGCAATAGATCACCGGATTGGCGGACGCGGTGGCGGGAATTGGATACGTCGATCCAGTGACGCAAGCCCCCGTTCCACCGTTCACAATCGAAAAATCAGGGTTGGTCACGCCATCTTCCTGGATGACAAACCTGGCCGGGGTGATGGCGCCCGTAAAGGGCGCAGTCGCCAGTCCCGAGAAGGAGTAATAGACAGTTACCGGCGCGGCGCCCGGGGTTCCTACCGGCGACGAGCCCAGTTCCGCGTTGCCCAGGCTCACGGACACCAGATCGACGTAACCGTTCCAGAGCGACTTGGTCGGAACATACAAGGTATCGCGCTGCTGATCGATGCTGATCTGCGCGGTGGCAGGAACCGGGGTGATCATCACCCAGTTGGCGGGGTTCAGGACGCCTCCCTGATTGGGAACCATGTAGACGCCAGCGCTGCCGTCGCCTATGTACAGATTGCCGGCGGCATCCACGGCCATGCCGGAAATATTCTGCAGCAGTTGAACTGTTTTGCCCGAAGTTGGATCGACAGTGGTGGGATCTACCGCCGCAAGCGTCTTGTCGTTGGCCAGGCCGATGGTTCCCGCCGGCACCTCAAGAACGTTGGGGATGCCGCCATCTTCCCAGATAAAGATATTTCCGGCATTGTCTATTGCCAGAGCCCTGGCCCTGGACGTGGCGGAACTGATGACCGTCTGAACGTTGGTCACAGTGCCGCTGGCGCTGACGTTCCAAGACAGGATGGAGGGAGAGCAGCACTCCGAGCTCATGACGACCTGGCCGTTTCGATTCCCGGCAAGCCCGGCGCCCTGGAAATAACCTGAAATAGCTGAAATCGGGTTGGAGACCGCGTCGGCGGCGACGTTCCAAGTGTGGGTGGCGGGGTTATAGGGAATAATCTGAATGCCGCCATTCCAGTTGTTGTCCAGGTAGATGTTGTCGAACTGATCGACAGCGACGCCGATATTGGCCCACATGCCGCCGGGGCCCAAACTTCCCCCAGCCAAGAGCGTGATCGGAGCTCCGCCGCCGGCCGGATATTGATAGAGGGCCGCGTCTTCAAAATCGGCGATGAGAAAGTCGCCATGACTGGAGACCGCGGTCTGCCACCATGCACCGTCCGTGGGCGGAGCCGGCAAGCTATTGATCACACTGGAGGTCACCAGCGGCAATTGCCCTGCAGCTCCCACGCAAATGCAGGCGCCCGTAAAGAGCAGCGTAAATACAGATCCAGCGAACCGGCGCAGAGCGTTCAACGACGTGGTGGCCATAACATTCCTCCCCAAAAACTGGTATCGAACTTTCTCTGAGTGGATTCGCTCCACTCACGGTTCGAGGCTTCCCTTGACTTTCGCTTTCGGGGAGTTGCCTCGTACTCCCCGAAAGCGCTGGTTCTTTTCGCGTTCAGCGTCGTGCTAGTTCACGGTAACCGGTAACGTGAATAACGGGGTCGTCAGCGAGTTTTGCTGTCCGGTCTGCGGGTTGGTGGTAATGATCTGCACGTTGTAAGTCCCCGCCGGCGTCACCACTTTAGGCGCGGGCGGCGGCGTCGAGTATCCAGCATTGGTGCATGCCGTGATGCCCATGAATGCGCCCGTAAGCATCAAGCCCAGGCAAACCATGGTTAGGTAGCGGTTCACCCTCTTGCGCCCGGCTAGCAGGCCCAACATGCCTAACCCGAATATCCCCGCCAGCGACCACGGCGCCGGCCGCGCCTTGTAACTGGATGTTACGCCGTTAACCGGAACGTTGGTGCTGATGGTTACAACCACGGTGGATGGCGCCGTGGGGTCGGCTAAGAAACCCACGGGAACATTTGTGATGCCGGGCGTGGGGTAGGCGAAGGTGCATTCCGAGTACTCCGGCAACGTCGCGGTGACGCATTGGATTCCAACCTGCTCGACGAATCCGACCAGCGGCTTGATGGTCAGACTTACCTGGCCGGGTGTTCCGGGGGTCAACGTCAGCGTGGCTGGAGTTGCCGTGATCTGATCGGCGCGGGAGATGACCTGGAAGGTGGGAACAGGCATATTGACGACGGTATAGTTGACGTCGCCGTTGTAGACCACCGTCAGGTTGTAGACTCCCAGGACAAGATTCGTGGTTGAGAAGACGGCGTTGCCGTTCGCGTCCAGCGGGATATTGCATTGTGTCGGATCGACGCATGTGCCGTTCTGCTGGAAGCTCACGGTCCCCGTGGGCGTTCCCAAAGTTGAGGTGACCGAAGCGGTGATGGTGACGTTCTGTGTCACGTTCAAATAGGTGTTTCCATCCCACACGGTCACGTCGGTGGAATTACCCGTCGGGATACCCAGGGACAAGGCGGGAGCGATGGTGCTGACCACGAACTTGACCTTGCCGCCACTGGCAGCGAAGTCCGGAGCGGTTCCCAGTACGCCCTCGCCGCCGTAGTCTGCCACGGCCGAGTAAGTTCCACCAAGGAGATTGCTGTATGTGAACGTGGCTGTACCGGTGCCGTCCAAGGTTCCGGTTTGCTTGGTATGGCCGGTCAGCGCCATGGTCACCGTCCCGCCCGGTGTGCCCCCGCTCGCGGCCGCCACAACCACGGTGACGGTCACATTCCCTGGATAGTTGACGCCAGAGGCCGGCGTGATGGTGACGGTGGTCGTGGTCGCGGGCCGCGGGTCGATCACCGCTGTCGCGGAAAGGGCGACATTGATCGCAGGAGCATTTGCGGCGTCGCTCTGGAGAGCCAGAGAAGCGCTGGACGGGCCCGCGGCCGAGGGTGTCAAGGCAACGTCGAAGTAGCAGAACGTTCCTGGAGCAACCGGGGCAGTGGGATCGCAGACCGGTGTATCGTTGGGGCTCCCGACGGAGTAGTCGGCGGCATTGGCGCCAGTGAACAGATCGCCTGCCAGCGGAGAAATGGTCAAAGGAGCATTGCCGATATTGAATAGCTGACCTTCGGCATCCGATTCGGCGAAGGGAACAATCTGCCCGAAGCTGATTGAACCTCCGACGCCCAGTTGCGTCATGCCGGCCGTTGAGCCGGCGCCGTAAGTCACATAGGCGTTTTCCATTCCATCGAGCGCGACGCTGAACGGGGCGGTAGCCAGATCGCTTGCCACCTGGACTGCGCCGTTGACGTTGAGCCCGCCGGAGGAGGCCTCGTAGGGAATCCAGATAAGGCCACCGGACTCAGCCACAAAGACTGAACCGGAGGGATCGACCGCCAAACCGGTCACAGGGGCAGTGAGCGAACTCGTGATCTCGCTTGCGCCGCCTGATTCGGTAAGTTCCCATAGGTTCGACCCATCGGCAACCCATATATTGCCCGAGTTGTCGGTGGCGATGGCCGTTGGCCCGGAGAATTTGGCCGAAGCGCCGATGGTGTTGAGCGGCTGATCCTGCAACAGGAGCATCTCGTGCGGGTTCGATACCTTGACAACCTGCTTGTTGTCCTCGTCGGCGACATAGACATTGCCCGCGCCGTCGGCGGCCAGATTGAGATGTTTGCCCAGCCCGGTCAGGAGCGTGGTCTGTTGCGAGGACGCCAGGGCGCCCGCGATATACGGAATCTCGATGACCTTGCCCGAGTCGCCGACATAAACATCGCCGGCGCCATCCACGGCCACGCCAGTGGGAGCGGTGAAGCCGGAGCCAATCGGCGTTCCTGCATTCGAGACCGCGCCCGCGTTGTACATATTGACCACATCGAGACCGGAATCGGCCACGTACGAATTGCCGACCGAGTCGCCCGCGACTTGCTGGGGCGCGCTCAAGCCCGTAGCCACGGATACTTCAGCGACAGACGAGATGATGGAGGCATCAGAACCCTGGCCAATGCCGTTCAAATAGGCGTTGCTTCCCTCAATGACTTTACTGCCGGCGTCGAGCATCTGCAGCTCGCCGGTCACGCTTCCCGCCGTCTGCGGGTTCAACTGCACGTAGAAAGCGCACCAGCTGTTTTCAGTTTCAGTCGTATCCACGCCGGAGAAGGCCGGATACGCGGTGCCCGCGGTGCAGGGCGGAACTGCCGGAACGACGGTTGGATCGGGATTCGGATTGGCCGTGATGGTGGTGAAGTTCTTGGCGCCCAGCGGCGCATAGGCGAAACTGCCCGGTGTAGTCGGTGCGTTGAAGGCATAATAGACCGTCTGTGTTGCGCCAGGTGTTCCAATCGGCGTTGATCCGAGGTTGGCAGTGCCTGGAGACCACAGGACCATGCCTGAGGTCGTGCACTCGGCCGGATCGATCGCCTTGCAAGGTCCTGCGAGGGTGCCGCCCGGCGCCCAGTTGCTGCCACCGTCCCCGTTGGGGATCCAGAGATAACCTCTCGGATCTACCGCAACTGGGAATCCGGCCGCAACCGGCGCAACTTCGATTGCATTGGCCCATACCAGGTTCGGGGCCTTAGGCGTACCCTCATTGGGGACCATCACCACCATGCTTGCCTGGCCGCCGTAGGCATTGTTGTCGTTCTCGCTGGAAAGGTAGAGGTTTCCGGCATCGTCGAAGGCCATGCCCTTGAAGTTGAAACCGGACGAGGCGGCGTCGATGCGCGTCAGTTTTTGTTCGGCAGTACCGGTGGCATCGCCCACAATGGGCGCGGAACCGGCGGGGATGACACGCACGCCGGGGACTCTCGACGTCGGGGACGAATAGACATTCTCAAGAAAGTAAATATTGAGCGCGTGGTCGATGGCGACGATGTTGCCGCTGGTAAGCATGCCCGTGATGGAGCGGGTCACGGTGCCAGGATTGCCGCTGGCATCGACCGTCACCTCGTCGATTTCGCCGGTGTTCGACCAGGCGATGACCATGGTGCACGGAAAGCCGTTGTCGCAGTTCAGAGCCACATCCTGGGGCAGGATCGCCGTCGGCACGCCGCTCTCGATAATGTTGGGCGAATTGGACCAGACCGATGCCGAGCTGAATATCCAGGTTCCCTGCGAGGGAACGTATGGAATGCGCAGGAAATGGACGGCGCTGCCATAGCGATCGGTGATATAGAGGGTGTCGTTGAGGTCGAGGGCCATGCCCGAGTTCCAGTACGAACCCGCGGCCTCCAGCGTCGACCCATTCGAGTTCTGTCCGGTTGGAGCAGGTCCCACCACCAACGACGGCGCCGCGGCGCCGGGTGCCCACTGGTAGAGGTTGCTCACCGGGGTGTCCAGAAAAAGAACACTGCCGTTATGCGCGATCTTTACCGAGTAGATCTGGCTCCACTGGCCGGTGCTGCCGTGGCCGAAAGGAATTACCGAGCCAACCGTGACCGGTACCGGCGCCTTGAGCGGCAACTGCGCCGTGGCCGCACCGCACAGGAGCAAGCCGACAAACAGAACCAGGCACGCGATCCGTGCAATCCGACGAAGCAAAACAGCAGACTCGATGGCCATACCACCCCTCCGAAGCAATCTCAATCCTGATACCCCTTGCGAACGGCTTGCTTGCCGGCCGCATACCCCGTGACGGCAAAAGGCAGATGCCGCACTCCATTTGATTCAGGGGCGTGGCCGGCAACCAATTGCCTCCCGGCCCACCCGGTATCCGCTGGCCTGCACATCGCATGCCTGCCAGCGAAGACGAGAACCGTTAGAACGTAAACTTCCCGCCCACTTCCAGCAGTCGGTTTCCAACCTTGATGTCGGCAACGCCGAAGTTCTGGTATTGAAGCACGGATTGCGTCAACGCCTTTCCCGCCGTTGCATTCTGGAATGAAAGACTCAGATTGTTGGTGTTAGCGTTGTTGAACGAGACCAGCGGATGATTGAAGACGTTGAAGGCCGCCATCCGGAACTGCAACTTCTTCGACTCTCCGAGGGAGAAATTCTTCAGCAGCGTGATGTCGTGGTCCATGAAATAGGGTCCGTGAATGTACGGGAGCCGGTAGGCCCCGTTCGATTCGGGCAGCGGCAGCCCAAATGCCAGCGGATTGATGAACTGGTGCTTGGCCGGTCCGCCGCGCGTGTTGCCAAGAACTGTCGGCATCAACTGCACGTCCGGCGTGCCCAGCCAGGTAACCCCAGTCATATTGGTCACGCAGAAGGTGGACCCGTTCTTATCCGGCGGAATGCCATATTGGGCCGCGCACTGCGAGTTCGTCTGCGGATTGGACTGATTCTGATATTCGGTCTGCACCGGCAAAACCTGCCCACCATAGAATCCCAGGTTCTCTCCCGTCTCGGAGGCCAGCGGGAATCCGCTCATGACCGACGAAACCCCCGAAAACTGCCAGTAATTGGCCGCCGAAGACAGCAGCCGGCTGCCTCCCTTGTAGCGTCTGCCTTCGTCGACCAGGTAGTGAACGTTGAACACCTGGGTGCGATCGAATGACACCGGGGTGTAGTCGTTGCGCAGATTGACGGGGTCCGGGATGATGTTGCTGTACGAGGATGCCGTGGCCAGGTTCTTGGCAAACGTGTAGTTGGCGCCGTAGGAAACAAAGCCGGAACTCTTGTTCCACTGCACCTGCATGCTGTTGTAGTTGGAGTAGAAGTCGTGCTTGAGCTGGTAAATGTGCTGGTAGAACGAGTAGGGGCGGAAGAAGTCCTGCTCCTGCGTATCCAAGGAGCTGATTCCGCCGGAAACGCCGTTCGTCGCGGTCATCGAAGTCGGCACCAGTCCCAGGTTGACCGTGAACAGATTATTCGTCGGGTTGGCGGGATTGGGATTCGTGGGACAACCTGTCTCGATACCGCAGATCACGTTGATATCCGACGCGCTGTTGTACGAACCGCCATTATTGTACGAACCCAGATTCACATTGTGGCTGCCCACAAATGCCACTTCCAGCCTTGACTTCCAGGGCATGGCCTGCGAGACCGCGCCGTTGTACTGGTAGTAGATGGGACGAACCGTGTCGGTCGGCGAGATCGTATAGGCGGTGAAATCGGGAGGAAGCAGGGGCGATTCGCTGTCGATTCCGGAGAATGTCAGTGCGCCCGTGATGATGCTCGTCTGGTAGCCCTGAGCCGTGGCAGCAGCCAGGGCGTAGGGATTGAATTGTTCCTGGTTGCGATAGACGCCGCCGCCACCCCGCAGCACCGTGCGGCTGTTGCCGAAGATATCCCATGCAACGCCGACGCGGGGCGAGATGTAGACCGTGGCCGGTGAGTTGACCGAGTTCGATACTCCCGACTTTTGCGAGAACCAGGTGATGCCCGGCGCGTTGGTGCTGGTGCAGTTGCGCGTATATCCGCTGCAATCGGTGTTGTAAAGTGCCGGCGAGAAAGTGGCCAGGCCGTTGTTATGCCGGTCGTTCCACGGTCCGAGGTGCTCGATGCGCGCGCCGTAAGTGAGGGTGATGTGATGGAACTTCCAGCTGTCGTTGGCAAACCCGGAGACGGTCGTGTATCTCATGTCGACCGTGGGGGTGAAATTCGTCTGCCTGAAGGAATCCGCATAGCCCATGTAAATTGAGGCCGTCGGATTAAAGCAGCTGCCCAGGTAAGCGGAACCCGCAAGCCGAAGGTTGCCGTCGGTGCTGGGATTGGAACAGCCTACGAACTGCGCGGCTCCGAACGGCGCCGAGGCATACTCGAAGTAGCTGTTTTGCGTGTTGAACGTGTACTCGCCCTGCGGATAAGAGCCGGAATCGGCGATGCCGTTGTAGGTGCCCGTTTCCCAATAGGCTCCGAACTGGAAGAAGTGCCTGCCTTTCTGCCAGCTCAGGTTGTCCTGCAAAATGGGATCGACCTTCTTGGTGCGAATCCTGTTGTTGTAGAAGCCGCCCGGCATCAACAGATTCGGATAGCCGTTGCTGCCGCCCGAGTTGATGGCCGGCACCGAATAATCTCCGCCGTTCTTGTACATGCCCAGGTAGTTGAAGTTGCCCATGCCGCCGTTGTAGGCGTTCATGTTGAACCGGCTCGCGGCCAGGGGGGTGCCCATCTTGCCCGGGAGGCTGACAAAGGACATGGCAGCGTTGAATTCGTTGGTGACGTTGGAGCCGATATAGCGGGTATAGCGCGCCGCCATAATATTCGAAACATCGCCCGTGGTCACATTGCCCGGATAGGGCATGGAGGCCGCTGGGAAGTACCCCAGGGCGACCGGATCCTGATCGATTTCCTTCTGCAGCCCATAAACCAGGAACACCTTGTTATTGTCGTTTAGGTTGTATTCCAGCGTGGAATGGAACTGTTCGCCATTCTGCGTCTGGATGAGCTGCTCAATGTAGTTGTAGCCGAACTGGTTGGTGAACGGGTCGGCATTGGGTTTGGGCATCCAGTTGACCAGCGCCACGCCACCCGGGTCCGCATAAGGATTGGCGTTGTAGTTGTTCACAAAGGTGCCGTTGGCGAGGAAGTTCTGCGAGTAGCACATGGGGTCAATTGCATTAGGATTCTGTGCCCCGTCGGGACGCGCGCCGCAAAGCTGGGCATCCAGCGAAGCAGGGCTGAAGTCGCCGCCGCGTTCGGCCATGGTTGGCACCCAGGCCGTCAGGGCCTGCTGGTTGGCTTCAAAGCTCTGGTTGAAGTACTCGAATCCCGCGAAGAAGAACAACTTGTCGCGGTTGTGATTGAACTGCGTGAATGGCAGAAGCAGCGGGCCGCTGAACTGGCCGCCGGGGAAGTAGTAGCTGCCGGCCGGACGCGACTGCCGCAGCAGGTTGTCGTACCAGTCGTTGGAATTCAGCACCGTATCGCGAGCAGTGAGGTAGGCCTCGCCATGGAAACCCGAGGTGCCCGTCTTGCTGGATGCGTTGATCACCGCCGGCCCTTTGGCATTCACGGCGCTGAACGACGAACTGGTCGCCTTCACTTCGGAGACCATTTCGATGTTGACCTGCTGCACCGTGCCGGAGTTGCTGGCGATATCGGTGAGCGAGACGCCATCGGTGACAACGGCGATGCCGGTGGTGCCGCTGCCGTTGGCGGAGAACGCGCCCGTGGGGCCGCTCAGGCCGACCACAGCGGTGTCGTATCCGGGACGGTTGAACAGCCCCTGGTCACCGGTTGACATCGCGTAGCCAGGCAGCATGCGCACCAGTTCGGTGGCGTCACGGCCGACGACCGTCAGGGTATCCAGATCCTTGGACGTGATGATGTCGCTGCGCTCGCCGGTGTCCAGAGCCGCGTTCAGCGAGTCCACCTGGGCTTCAACCGTCACGGAAGCATTGGCCGCGCCGACCTGCAGCTTGATATCCGTCTTGCTGAGCTGATCGCCGGGGCGAACGGCGAATGGCTGGGATTCCCAGTTGCTGAAATTTGTGGCTGTGACTATCAGCTTGTAGTTTGTGCCGGGTAGGACGGAGGCGAATGCGAAGGCACCCGTACCGTTGCTGACCGCCTTGCGCGAAGTGCCGGTTTGCTGATCGATCAACTCGACCGCCGCCTTTGGAATGACGGCGCCGGTTGTATCGGCGACAACGCCGGTCACGTTGCCGGTCGTTTCCTGTCCCTTGAGCGGCAATTGCGCCAGCAAGAACACGGCGATCAGCATCACCAGCAACGAGGCTGTCAGCCTGATCCTTGAAAAGAGCTCCATAGTAGTCCCCCCCGTCGGCTTGGTTCCGTTTGCGTCTGCGAAATCTGGCCCAACCTGATCGCACCCCCATCGGGGAGCAACAGACTGAACACAGAATCTTGATTTGCGTGTCGGTGGAGAATATTGCCGCCCGCACGTATAGTCTGTCAAGCGGAAAATGCGAATTTTCTTGAATGGGAACGCTATCGCCGCTTTTTAGGCCATTTGCGCGGGCCTCCGCTTCCGCACGCGGCGCACCGCCGGAGCGGACCCGTGCGCCGCCCTGCCGGAATCGAGCAATTTTCGGTCAAAACAGTGGGTCGAGATCCGAGCTCAAGATGTGCATGGCGGCGCAGGATGCGGACGGCCTTGTCAAAAGCTCTGCTCTCCAGGCAAACTCCGCTCCTCTGGCGCGGCACAAAACCGGGCACGAAATATGCCTTAACTCTATGAATATAAATGAATAATCCAGAGACAATCGAGTCAGCGCGCAGGCCAGACCCAAACTCGGACGAAGAGGCGATCGAATGCGATTGAAAACGTTGTCTGTCGTGAACGCTCGATCTTGCGATCCCGGCCGAGGGAGAGAATGAGCGCAGACCGAATCCTGTTTTCTGGAGATTTCCGCTCCCGCTTTTCCAGTAATGCGTAGAATCTTCCCCTCGTCGAAACGTATGATGCCGTTATCATCCGTGTTGATGCTATGATGGACGGCGACCGAAAAGCGCTCGATTTTCGATGCGATTCGTGCGCGGCCAGTTGACCTGGAAAAGATGATTTTACAAAGGTTCGATGAGGATTTCGGCAGTGAAATACGCTGGACGCCAAGCCGCATTCCTGATGGGCACGATGGCCTGCCTTTGGGCTGCGGGATGCAGCAGCGTCAGCTCCAATACGCCCATCGAGCCTGTCAAGACCACCCCATCGGTCGCTGTAACGCCGGCCGCGGCCAGCGTTACCACCGACCAGACTCTCTCCGTCACCATTACCGTCAGCGGCAGCCCGACGCCCACCGGTTCAGTCACACTGAGCAGCGGAAGCTACGCCTCTGCCGCCACCGCTCTGAGCGGGGGAACCGCCGCCATCACCATCCCCTCGAATACACTGACGGCGGGAAACGACACGCTCACCGCGAATTACACGCCCGATTCAGCCAGTTCTCCCACCTACAACAGCGCTTCAGGCAGCGGATCTGTCGCGGTGTCGTTGATCAACCCGGTTGTGAACGTTTCGCCGCCCTCGTCCAGCATCACCACGGCTCAATCGTTTGCGGGAACGGTATCCGTCAGCGGAGGCGCAGGTAATCCGACACCCACCGGCACGGTCACGTTGAGCAGTGGAAGCTACACTTCCGGCCCCATCCCCTTGAGCCAGGGGAACGCTTCCTTCACCATTTCCGCAGGGTCCCTGGCAATGGGAACCGACACGTTGACCGCGGCCTACACGCCCGACGCAGCCAGTTCCTCCATCTATAACAGCGCCTCGGGAACGGCTTCGATCACCGTGACCGCCTCGGGGACAAGCTATGTGCTTACCGTGGACTCGGCCGCGCCGTCAACCGGCGTTTACGTCCAGGTCGCTCCCGCCGACAACAACGGCAAGGGCAACGGAACCGCGCCCTTTACCCGCACTTATAACGCCGGAAGCGCGGTCACGCTTTCGGTTGCCGCGGACTCCGGCTCATACTCCTTTGTCTCCTGGGGCGGATGCACGAGCTCCAGCGGGACCAGTTGCAGCGTCACCATGAACGGTGCCGCCACCGTAACCGCCACGTACAACGAGACACAGGTTCTTTCCATCAGCGTTTCGCCGAACACGGCAACCATCGGGACCCAGCAGCAGTTCACAGCGACGGTCAGCGGCACCGGCTCCTACAGCAAATCGGTGAACTGGTCCGTGGCTGCGCCGGGCAGCAGCCTGAGCCCTGGCAGCATCGGTTCGGCAGGGCTCTACAACACGCCCTACCCGGCGCCGGCAACGGTCACGGTGACGGCCACCAGTGTCGCCGAATCCTCCGTCAGCGGCAGCGCGGCCGTCACCCTCAACCAGCCCGCCGCGGCCACAGGCCCCGCGCTCACCGTGGACGCGGGCAACCAGACCCACGCCATCAACCCTCTCGTCTACGGCATGAACGGTTATTTTCTGGATGCTGCATCCGCCAAAATTGCCAGCCCCGGGGTGGTCCGCTGGGGCGGGGACGATGTCTCCCGCTACAACTACAAGACCAAATGGACCAACACGGCCACCGACTGGTACTTCGAAAATTACCAGGGAGCCGGCAGCATGTTTGGCGGCGGCGCTTTCAACGATTTCGTTACCAGCAACAACAGCGTGGGCGCTGCCTCGCTGGGCACCGTGCCCGTGCTGGGCTGGGTGTCCAACAGCACGAATGCCTGCAGCTTCCCGCAGCCGGCGTACCCCAACCAGGTCAATCCGAGCGGCAATCCTCCTTTCAATGACTACAACGGCCTTAGTTGCGGCGCAGGCTACTACGCAGATGGGTTCGACAGTTGCAACAGTTCCGGCGGCTGCTCCATCTACGGCAGTGACACGATCGCGGCCATCACCAGCATTCCCGAGCCTCCGCCCGACATCACCGCTGCTTCCACACCCGCTCCCGGCGCGGTGACCGCTGCCTGGGCAGACAGTACCTGGCAGGGCGGCTGGGTCAACGACATGTTGACCACCTTTGGCTCCGCCGCCGGCGGCAAGGGCGTGTCCATCTGGGACCTGGACAACGAACCCACCTGGTGGAGCGCCGTGCACCGCGACGTGCATCCCGTTCCGTTCACCTACGACGAAGTGACCAACAACGGCATCGGTACGGCTTTGGCCATCAAGATCGCCGATCCAACCGCCCAGGTCAGCGGGCCGGTCATCGATGACTGGTGGGCCTACTTCTATTCCATGCAGGATATCTGGAACGGATACGACACCGGCCCCTGCTACGAGCCTTGGGACGACCCCACCGACCGCGAAGCGCACGGCGGCGTGCCCTTGATCGAGTATTATCTGAAGCAATTCAACAACTATTCGCAGAGCTACGGTGTCCGCCTGCTCGATTACCTGGACATACACGGCTACTTTGCGCCCAGCTTTAACGGCAACTCGGTGGCTTTTACCACGGCCGGCGATTCCCTGGAGCAACACGCGCGCCTGAACGGAACGCGCGTCTTCTGGGACCCGACATATACCGATCCTAACTACATACAACCGAATTACATCACCGACTCGAATTTCACCCCCAGTTGCTCGCCCGCGGCGCAGGCCCCGCAACTGATTCCCATGTTGCAGACCTGGGTGGCGAACGGGTATCCCGGCACCAAGACTTCCATCGACGAATACAACTTCGGCGGGCTGGAATCCATCAACGGCGCGGTCACGCAGGCCGACATTCTCGGCATCTTCGGACGCCAGGGCCTGGATATGAGCGCCCTGTGGCCCACCAACGCCTACAACACGCAGGGCCCCGGCAACTATGCCTTCGCCATGTACCGCAACTACGATCTGGCCAATGACGGCGCCACGTTCGGCAACATGGCGCTGCCCTCGACCAGCTCGTCCGCGGGCGCGGATGCCGAAGGGCAGCTGTCCGTCTACGGCGCGCTGCGCACCTCAGACAATGCCGTCACTGTCATGGTCATCAACAAGACCTACGGCGACCTCACCTCGACACTCACCCTGAAAAACTTCAAGACCTCCAGCACCACAGCCCAGGCCTACCTCTACAGCAATGCCAACCTGAATGCCATCGTCGCCGAGCCCAATGTAACGGTCACGCCGCCGGCCTCGGGAGGCACGGCCAGCACCATCGCAGCAAAGTTCCCGGCCCAGTCGATCACCCTGCTGGTGGTGCCCCAATAGCGCGGGATTGCAGGGCGGGAGAATGCGCCCCGGATGTGCTCCCTGTCTTTCGCAGGCATAACAGCGAGCTGTAACTGAGCTCGAAACTCACCGGGTCAGAGTAACATCTGTTCCGATTTTGTAACTTTGTCATTGGATTCGTTGACGCTTACCGGCTAAGATTGTGAGAGTCCTGCTTCGGTTGCGTTCCTTTTTGCCGATTGATTGAGACAATCGAGCTGTCCGGTAAGTCAAGTTCTGAAACCGGCCGGCAGCGCGTGCGCAGCGGATCCGCTCCGTCTCTCCCCCCAGGAGTTCGGCCGGGTTTGTGGAAAGCTAGCTATGCCTGGAGAAATCGAATTGCCCGACCTTCCTGAAAGTCAGCCTGCCGGCAAAGCGAAACAACGGAACAAGGCACAGGTTGCTCATCGAAAGCCAACCATGAGCGACGTTGCGCGCCTGGCTGGGGTGGGCACCATGACCGTCTCCCGCGTTCTCAATGGGACGGTCCCCGTTGCGGAAGAAACCGCACGCCGCGTGCAAACGGCGATCAGCCAGCTGAACTACCGGCCCAATGAGCTGGCTCGCGCGTTTCGCGGTCAAAAGAGCCGGTCCATCGGGCTGATTATTCCCTACCTCTACGACCCCTTCTTCGCCAATTGCGCCCATGCCGTGACCACGGTCGCCAAAGAGCACGGCTACTCCGTCATCATTACAACCTCGAATGAGGACCCGGAGACCGAGTATGCCGAGGCGGATCAGATGCTGCAGCGGAATGTGGATGGCGTGGTGGTGATTCCCGCCAGGCTCAGTCAGTCGCGGCTGACGCGAGCGCTGTTTGGCAAGACCCCAATCGTGGCCTTCGACCGGCCCGTGTCCGACCCGACCGTGGATGTTGTGCTGGTGCAGAACACGGCCGGAGCGCGCCGCATGGTCGAGCATCTGATCGAGCACGGACATCAGCGCATTGCATTCATGGGTCTCAGCCGCAGCCTTTTCACCATCAACGCCCGCTTCATGGGCTACCGCCGCGCTCTGCAGGACGCCGGATTGCGCGAAGACTCGTTCTTCGGCTGCGGTTCCCAGGGAGATACGCTGGCCTCGCTGAAGGAAAAGCTCAAGGGGCCGAATGCGCCCACCGCGATTCTGACTTCGAACACGCTGGCCACGCGCTATGTTCTCAACTCTCTCCTCCACCTCGGCGTAAAGATGCCCAACGATATTGCCTTCGCGGGGTTCGACGACTTCGACATGGCGGAGTTCACCTCGCCTCCACTGACAGTGGTGCGCCAACCGGCTCTGGAGATGGGCCGCGCAGCCACAAATCTGCTCTTCGATCGCATTGAGCGTGGAGAGGTGCCGCAGACCGGGAATCGGATTGTCCTGCCGGTGGAGATCGTTCTGCGCAGGTCCTGCGGTTGCAAGCACCGCCTGCCTGTGGTGATCCACTAGGGAGGTGCTCCCAGGACATTACAGAAGAACGCTGCCCCCTTGAGCATCCGGACTGGCTGCTGCCCATTTCGCTGGAAAGATCTCATGACGCCCAAGCGCCGGCCCCGCGCCGCGGCAGGGGCACTATCGTTGCCGCGTTCCCAAGCCCAGGAGCAGGATGCTCGTTCCTCAACGGCAGATTGCTTCCAACCGTGCCTAAGGTCCACCGCAACCCGAAGGCCGCCATGACACGCAAAGCATGCGGGATTTGACGCTATCTGCCGCCTGCCCATTTATCCGAAAGCAAGGACCAAACTCGCTCTGCATGATGAGAGATCGTTATCATTCGTGTGGCACCGGTTTTGCATTCCTTCCATGTCCACGGCGCAGCCCGGAATTCGTGATGATTCCCGTCGTTGGAAGTAGGCGCTTCCTGAGCCATTATTTGAAGATTCTTCGACGAACTTCACATTTTGTCAGCGCGGGTGTGGTACAAATGAAAACAAATTAAGTTGACATGGGAACGCTCTCATGGTTAAGGTGTGGGACGTGCATATTCCGGACAAGCTGGAGAGTCCCGTACTGGTTTTTGACATTGGCGGCAGCCATGTTTCCGCGGCTGTCTGCCTGGACATGGGATTCCAGCTGGGGCCTGTCTTCAAAGGCGAACATCCCTCCGCGCAAACCAGCGAAGCATTTATCGGCCTCCTGCACACTCTCGGCATGCAGGCTGCGGAAGGCGTGCCTCCCGTGGCGGGAGCGACCCTGGCCATGCCCTGCCCCTTCGATTTCGAGACTGGCATCTGCCTCATGCGCCATAAGCTGCCCTATCTCTACGGGGTCAACCTGCGCAATGCCCTGGCTGGCCTATTCGGCTGGGAGCCGGCCCAGGTGCAATTCCTCAACGACGCCGACGCCTACCTGCTGGGCGAGGTGGGCGCGGGGGCAGCCCGCGGATTTGGCCGTGTTGTCGCCATCACTCTGGGCACCGGCACCGGATCGGCATTTGCCTTGGAGGGCCGGCTTCTGACCGACGGTCCAGGCGTTCCCCTGGGTGGTGAAATCTGGGACCTTCCCTACGAGGGCGGAATCGTAGAGGACTTCCTCTCCTCCAGGGCCATCGCCGGCGGCTACCAAAAGCGAACGGGAAATGCGACGACGGTCTCCGCGCTGGCTGAGACTGCGCTGGCTGACCCTGCGGCGCAGGAGACTTTTGCCGAGTTCGGACGGCACCTTGGGCGCGTCCTGAACACAAAGCTCGCCGAATTCTCTCCGGATGTAGTTGTGCTTGGCGGCGGCATCTCCCGCGCCGCGCACCTGTTCTTGCCCGTTGCTCTCGAACAGTTGAGCGGCCCATCGCCTCAGTTGAGGGTCTCCGAGCTTCAGGATCTGGCGCCGCTGGTGGGCTGTGGAGTCGCACGCATCTTGAGCATGAACGGTTCAGCGTCCCCTGTCGGAGCGGGCCCGGCGCACTCCAGCCCAGCATAGATTCCGATTTTTCGTCCCCGCGGCCTGCCATGCATGGCGCGCAGCCGTCTGCACGTCAAGAGCGACTCAGGTGGATTCGCGGATCACCAGCCGGAGCGGAACAAACACTCTCTTGGGCAGGAGCTTCCCACGCGCGCCCTGCATCTCGAGGATCTGCAGCGTCGCCTCCTCCGCCAGCTTCGATACGTCCTGATCGATTGTGGAAAGAGGCACGCGGAGCGTGTTCCAATACGACAGGCCGGCAAGGTTCGACACCCCTATCAGAGCCATCTCTTTGGGAATTGCAAGGCCCGCCTCCAGCACTGCTCTTTCGGCTCCGGAAGCAATCACGTCGTTGTAGCAGAAGACAGCGTCGGGCCGCGGTCTGAGAGCCAGCAGCTTTTGCATTGCCGCATACCCGCACTCTTCGCCCCGCTCGTCCCCGGATTCGACAGCAGCCACGCGCTTGGATTGGATGCGGTGTCCATGCGCCCTCAAGGTTGCCTTGAAGCCGGCCAGCCGCCCGCTTCCGGGGCCGATGCTGGGAATGCCGATGTGCGCGATTCTCTGGTATCCGCGTTCGATCAGGTGCTCCGTTGCCAGTTTGCCGATGGCTTCGTCGTCGGAACCGACGAAGTGCGAATTCAGCCCGCGCAGCGGTCTGTCCAGCAGCAGGTGTGGTACGCGCGCCTCTTTCAGGCATCGGGAAATACTGTTTGATTTTGCGCGTTGACTGGAAGCGAGAACCAGCGTATCGATGCGGCGGGCCACCAGGGTCTCAATCTCCTGCAGTTCCAGATCCGGATCTTCGTCCGAAGAGGAGATCACCAGCGTGTATCCCTGCAGGCGGAGACTGCGCGCCAGCGCTTTGGCGATCGCTGCAAAAAAGGGATGCATCAGGTCGGGGACAATCATCCCGATCAGGTAGGACCGCCCTGTTGCCAGGCTGCGAGCCAGCAGATCGGGGCGATAATTCAACTCCTTGGCCCGCTGCAGCACGCGTTTGCGCATTTCGCTGCTGATGCGTCCCTGGTTGCGCAGCACCTTCGATATGGTGATCACCGAGACGCCAAGATCGGCTGCAATATCCCTCATCCGAATTGAGTCTCTGGTGCGAATCGACATGTGAGGAGTACTTCCCCCAGGCAGCGCATTGCGTTCTGCAAAGCATGAAGTAAAACCTTATACTAGTCCATTCATCCAAGTTATTACAGTGCGTGGAATCGAGAGATTTCGTGATGAAATGGACTCCGAGAGACACCTCAAATCCTGGCGGCGAAGCCACCGGTGCTAACCTTACTCGCTCTGGAAACGACTCAACCTGCGCCACGCCTCCGGAACGACTGCGATGCAGCGGACGCAGTCCTTTCATGAGCGAAAGAAGCAGCGTGTCCATCGCACGATGGTTTTCAGGATTTCTTGGGGCGGGTCGCAGCTGTCATCGTCAGGCCGGTGTCGTAATCCAGTTCCCGCGGAAGATAGCCATCGTCTTCCCGCTGCCGCGTGTATCCGGCATTGGCCCAGGTCACTGGAAACTCGGGCCTCCACGCTCGCCGGCCCCAGTAGTAACCGCGAAGCGGATCGCGCGAGACGTTCATCCAGTTCAGAAGACGATCGTGCAGGTCATTGCGTATCGCGGCGTGCTGGGTTACGTCGATTAGATTCTCCAACTCGGAGGGATCGGTCTGAAGATCGTAGAGTTCGTCCGTGGTCATCAGGTTGATGGTGAGTTTGTAGCGCCCGTCGCAGACAGAGCGAATTGGCTGGAAAGCGCCGAAACCGTCATGGTCCACTTCATACCGACCCCACTCCATGAATGCTTCTTTGCGTCCGGCAGCGGCTGGGTCCTTGAGCAATTCAAGCATGCTGCCTCCCTCAAGCGTCTTGGGAATCTCAAAACCGAAGAATTCCATCAGCGTTCCGCTCAGGTCAATGTGAGACACGAGACTCGATGATCGCACGCCGGCGGGCGTGTGGCCGGGCCACATGGCCAGGAAAGGAACGCGTGTAATCTCGTCGTACATGGCCGGGCCCTTGTCCGTCAGCCTGTGCGATTCGAGAAAGACCCCGTGGTCGCTGGTATAGACGACCATCGCCGCTGGAGCCTTGCCCTCCACCGCATCGAGCACGCGCCCGATCTCGCTATCGATAAACGTGTGCGCTCCAAAGAATTGAGTGCCGCGGATGGGGGCCGGCACGCGATTCAGTTGCGGCTTTGCCCACACACGCTGTTCCTCGGGCTTATGCTCCAGATCGTCCCGGACATTTGCATTCGACGGAAAGACGTAGTCCTCGTACATCCGCGTGTACTCGATCGGGCAGAGGCATGGGCCGTGTGGCTCATCGTACGAAATGACGAGCAGAAAATCTTCGTTCTTATGCTTCTCCAGAAAATCCAGCGCGCGATTTGTGCAGCGGTGCCCATAGCAATACTCCGCTGTCCAAGAGGGGTCTTTACCGGTCTCAGGATTGCGTGACCGAACGCGGTCTTGCGGAGATAGCTCATAGAGATACTTCCGCATGTCATACCAGCTCTCCTTGTCCCATCCAGGGGCGGGACGGCCGGTATCGAAGTAGTCGGTTCCGCTCAGGTGCCATTTGCCGATCAACGCGCAGCGGATGCCCTTGTCCGTGAGCCGCTGGCCTATGGTGTGTGTGGTCTCGCCCAGCGCCATGCTGTTTCCCCACACTCCATTGCTGTGCGGGTACAGCCCCGTCCACAATGCTGAGCGCGCCGGCGCGCAAACAGGCTGGCAATTATAGGCGCGCTCAAAGCTCACACCCCTGGCGGCAATGCGATCGAGATTCGGAGTGCGCAGACCGGTCTTCGCATTGCAGTTCAGCATGTCGTAGCGAACCGACTCTCCGAGAATTACGACGGCCTGCCGCAACTCAGCGTTGGCGCCGAGACTGAATGGGGCGGCCGGCTGCTCACCGGCTGCCGCACCCGCTGCGCCGGCCAGCTTGATAAAGTCCCTGCGATTCACGTGCGCGACCTCCATGGGAATCAACTCACAGCCGCCGCGCAGTGTGTGCCCGGCGCCCGCCCTCAATCGGGCCACAGTATACACTTTGGCTCGGCTGCGGGTTTCTGCACAATGCTATGTCTTCGTCCCAAGGCAGCAATGCTTGTACTTCAGCCCGCTGCCGCAGGCGCATGGTTCATTGCGCGATTTCTTCTGAGCGCGGTCGCGGACATTGTGGCCCAAGGCTTGCATAATATTCGCGGGGGCTCGACGATGACGCACTTCGTCGGTCATGAAGCGCATATAAGGATCGATGTGGTTGAAGAACATCTTGTACCCGGCGCAGAGATAATTCAGCCCCGGCTCTCCGTCCGGTGTGGCTATGAACCGATGCTTCGGGCACTCTCCGTTGCATGCAAATCTGACCTCGCAGCTGCGACAGTATTGCGGAAGCGTGGCCTGTTTATCCGTCCCAAACAGCTTTTGCTTCCGCGATCCCGCCAGCGCGCTGAGCCCATCATCCATGATGTTTCCCAGCTTGTTCTCCGGATAGACGAAATGGTCGCAGGAATAGACATCGCCGGAATGCTCCATTGCCAATTCCGATCCGCAGGTTCTGCGAAAGACACAAAGGCTGGCTTCCATGCCCATCCACATTTCCAGGGATACATCGAATAGCTGGACGTAGACTCGCCCAACATCGTTCCGCACCCACTCATCGAAGATGGAACAGAGAAAGTTTCCAAATTGCTCCGCCCCAACGGACCATGGAGCAACCTGGGCTTCGTCCTTGAAGCTGGGAGCGATCAGCGTTAAGCCGTGTTGCGTGGCGCCGCGCGCAATTCTCTCCACAATAGGAATAAATTGCATGTAACCGCTTCCAGTCTCGCGAAGGAAGCGGTAGACCTCCAGGGGATAGGGCGCATTGGCGCGATGCACGGCAGTGAGGGTGTTGAACGCGACTTGATAGCTCTTCAGGATGTCGATTCCCCGCATGACGCGGTCGAATGTCGGCTGGCCTCCCTTGTCCACGCGATAGGCATCGTGCATCTGGCGCGGACCGTCGATGGAAACCCCGACCAGCCATCCGTGCTCCGACAAAAACTCTCCCCACGCGTCATTCAGAAGGGTTGCGTTCGTCTGCAGCGCATTCTCGATGGTCTTGCCATTCGCATATTCAGCCTGGAGCTTGACAACCTTCTCAAAGAAGTCCACGCCGAGAAGCGTAGGTTCCCCGCCCTGCCAGGCAAAATGCACCGTATCGACGGGCTGAGCTTCGATGTACTGGCGCACATACGATTCGAGCACATCGTCGCCCATGGCCCATTGCGAACCATGGGGATAAAGCACTTCCTTTTCCAGATAGAAACAGTACTTGCAATCGAGGTTGCAAATCGGGCCAATCGGCTTGGTCAGAATGTGAAAGCCTGCTGCTGCCATCGAGACACCCGCCAGTGAATGCCGGCCCTATCGTCGACAAAGAGGCCTGACCTCGATTGAACTGACTGACACTAGCGGGCCTCGCGGATTTGCGCCGATTTTGAGCAGGCTCGCCGCGACGCTGTAACTCCGCTGATCCCGGATCCGCCGACCCCATCAGCCCGATGCCACTTCCTTGAGGTCGGCTCGCGTGCTTTCATAGGTCGTGTTGTACGCCAGCAAAGCCGGTTCCGGATCTACGCCCCAGTGCTTGCAGGCTTCGCGATAAATCTCAGGCCACCAGTTGCGGTGTTCTGTAAGACCGTCTTCTTTCCACTTCTTCCAGTCGACCAGAATTCTGGACCAGGCGTGGTCTCCAAAAGCCATCGCCTCAACCTGAGAACCAATCTCAGGCACGATCCACTCTCTTCCAATCCGGGCGTGCAATATCTCGTCAGCCCAGTCATAATCCTGGATCATTGCGGTCAGCGGATCTGCCGTGGCGACGCCCACCTCCCACTCGTATTCCTTGCCCGTCCTCTTCGGCATCAGACCCTGCTCGATGGTAAACAGAACCGCGTGTCGCTCCTTCGCGTTCAACATGGTATTCAGGCCGAGCGACCATGTGAAATTGAATGGAATGCGCGTCCAATCCACTTCAATGGAGACGAAGCCGACCTCGCCCATCATCGCGTGACGCGCCTCGTCCCAAAGTTGACGCGTCATATCGCGATAGTACTCCCAGGGCTTCCCTTTGACCTCGGTAAGAATGCTGGACATCATCTCCGGCACGTCGATTTCGCGCATCCGCTTGAAGTACAGCATGATAGTTTTCGGCAGCGGCTCGATATCGCCGTCGAATAGCATCGCCTCCGCATTCACGCCCATGTTAAACGGATCCTTGAATCGCTCGTCGCGCCTGGGAACCGGGTCGTAATGGTAGGTCGTTGCGGAGAAATGCCGATCGACGTTTTCTCCGCTCTTCGTCTCTTTTCCGTCCAGGTCGCCGGCAGCCGCAAGCAACCGGTCAAGTGTCGAAAGCCAATCGCGAAGTGCGGATCGGTCTGTATCCTTGACCAGGCACCTGAGCGCTTCATTGCCGTATTCCAGCACATCCTGCATTTCGAGAAGCGTCAATCGGCAGATTCGATACGTTGGATGATCGAATAATCGATTGGTGTCGGCGATGAGGTGTTCCAGCGCTCGGATCATCGCCGGCACCGCATGCTCATAAATTCCCAGCAGCAGCGACTCGGTCGAAGGGGCTGCCAAAACCTCATCGAAGAATATGTCCAGCATGGGGTCGGGCGAAACCTCCAGGCCATAAGGGGGCTGCCGCATTTCGCGCACGCGATTCGAAAATTCGCCTACGTGTTCCGCGCAAAAGTGCGCATGCAGGCTGAACGCCATCTTCAACTCGTAAATTGGCATGCTCGGGATATGCGCGATCCATGCGAAGTGAAGACGCTTCAACGACCAATGAATCCGCTTCAGACGCTCCACCGACTCATTTACATTGAGACCGAGGGTTGTGGCATCCCGCATCGTCAGGAGTCCAACCAATGGCGGCAACCCGCCATATCCGTGATATGACTCCATCAGATCATGTCCAGTACACGACGAGCTCTTGCCCTGTGTCATCTTGTCGCTCTTTCTTGCCAGTTCGCTGCGCAGCTCCTTCCTTGTCGGAGGGAGACTCAATTAGGTGGATTAAAAGGTATCAAGGCCATTGCAGGATGTCTACTGATCGTTTTACATCATCCTGTACTTGATTGATCAAACCCATCGAGAAGCACAGCCTCTCCGGGTCTCTCATACGAGGGCCGTGGAACGCGAAAAGACGTCCGGAGCTTCAGAACAAAATCGGACAGCGGCAACATGGGCGTCAAACCCGCGGAGGCTGTGAGCTCATTCCTCCCCAAGCCGCAAAATATGTAGCTGGTTAGCACCATTCAAAATGACCTCGCTACAAATCTGCTAATTGTGTTACTATTTTGCTCATGCTGGCCAGGTTCGAAAAAGTCCGGGAGCCATTTGGATCCTTCACCGCGTATGAAAGGGTGGCGCGCGACTTCCCGTTCGATTGGCACTACCACCCCGAGTTTGAACTCACGTTCATTCGCGACAGCGAAGGTCAGCGCATCGTCGCCGACAGCTTCTGTGAATACAAGACCGGCGACCTGGTTCTGCTCGGACCTAACCTTCCCCACGCTTACCGTTCTTGCCCATCCGATTCAAGGCCTTCAAGAGAGCATCGCGCCATTGTCATCCAGTTCCGCGAAGATAGCTTTGGCGAGCATTTCTTCGAGCTTCCCGAGATGAAGTCTGTAGCTTCTTTGCTGCAACGGAGCCGCATGGGTTTGGCCTTCGGGAATACGCCCACCGGGATAAGGGTAGCCGCTTCCATCAATGAGATACCTTTGCTCCCTCCTGCCCGGAGGCTCACATCTCTCCTGTCGACACTGGTGGAACTGGCGGAGGATTCGGAGGCGCAAGTCATCTCCACGGAGACATTGCGGCCTCTGTGCCGCGTCGAAGACCGGCGGCGCGTCGATCAGATCTGTTCCTATCTCCATGAGAGTTTCGATCGGGAGATCGACTTCACCGAACTGGCCAGGTCCGTCCATATGAGCCAGGCGTGCCTCTGCCGCTTCTTCCGGCGCGCGACAGGAAGAACGATGACAACCTACATCAACCAACTCCGCATTGGAGCCGCGGCACAACTCCTCGTGAGCAGCGACCTGAGCGTCCTGGAGATTGCCTTTCGCGTGGGGTTTGGCAACTATTCGAATTTCAGCCGCCAGTTCAAGCGCATGAAAGGGGTCACGCCGCTCGCGCTCCGCCACGAGCTTTCCGGTGAGCGGAAGGCCCTCCTGGTGTGAGGGCCCCGTGCAAGCCGGCGTATAGCATTTGCTTGAGCAGAGCATGGCCCCTTTGTATCTGAATGCGCAATTTCCGCGAGGCGGAACTATAGAACGCTATCTAAGTGATTTAATCGACTCTTTATGCATCTTTTCAAAGATAGTTAACTCTCTCAGAAACGCTTCCTTGTTTCCCATGCGCTTGTAAGCCATAGCCATGTTATACCGGTACTGCTCGTTTTGCGGCGATAACTCGACGGCTCGCCGAAGCGCCGCCACTTCTTCGCTGTAATCCTTCTGTTCGTCGTAGACCAGGCTCAACTGAAAGTACGCCTCCGGCAGCTGGGGAGTAAGTCGTATGGCTTCTTTCATTGTTGAGATAAAGTCTCCCGGAACCTGGGCCGTATTGCTGAACCGATTGGACACAACCATCTCGTAGTCAAAGAGAATCAGCCCGTCCTGCGGATAGCGGAGATGCAGCTGGTGCAGCCTATCGACAACTTCCTGAACCATGGATGCAGGAATATGGCCGGTTGAGACAAGAAACTCGAGCGGGTGCGGATCCTCAGGCGCCAGTTTGGCTGCCCGGCAAAACTCCGCTGCACCTTCGTCACGTTTAAGCTGCGCCCACAACGCACTTGCCAGGCCCGCGTGCAGCCGCACGGAATTGGGGTACTTGTTCACTGCGTAGCGATAGATGGTCTCCGCGGCCGGGTAATTCACCTTCATCAGACTCGACGCATAGAGAAAGAGGTTCGCCTCCGATGGGTCTGCCTCTGCTTTGCGTTGAGCCTCGAGCGCGGCCCACTTGGGGCTGTCGTGGTTCGCCGGCATCTGACCGGCTGTCGGGGAGGCGCCTTCGCTCTGCTGCGCGGCGGCGGTCGCGATAGGAGTTCCGTGCGCTGCGGCAAGCATCAGGAGTAAGACAGCCAGCCAGCCGGAAGACATGGAAATGCTCCAACTCATCGGAAGTCGGCGTTCACTGTGAGAATACCAAAATGAAATGGCTGGCGCTTCAAGAGGCGCCAGCCATTCTTGTACATGACGAGCAGTTGTCAGTAGTAGAGCTTCAGCGCGAACTGGAGAAGCCGCTGCTGTCCCCGGTCACCCGTGATCTCGCCAAAGCTGCTTGCATTCTGATAGTTCAACGTGCTCGGGTTATCGAACTGCGGATGGTTAGCCAGGTTGAATGCTTCAGCCCGGAATTGAAGCCGGGTCGACTCGTTGAAGTGGAAGTCCTTGAAGATGGACGCGTCGAGGTTGATGTACGTCGGGCCTCGCGCCTGGCTGCCCCCACCACCCAGCGACGCGAACGTCGCGGAGGCGGCTGTGGCAACAGGCGGCGTGGTAAAGGCGGCCGGGTTGATCCATTGCGCCTGCGTATGGGCTCCAGCGTAGGGGTTCTGACCTGAAACCTTGTCGGCGTTGCAGCCAAAGAAGGAAGTGGTGGAAACAGCGCACGGGACCGTGAAGGGCTGACCACCCTGGTCGGTAAAGATGTAGTTGAATGCCCAGCCGCCGAGGATCAGATCGGCGGCCGTGTTTCCGCTTGTGAGGAACTGGCGGCCGTGACCGACCGGAATCTGGTAGGTACCGGAAAGGTGAACCACCTGCTTTGCGTCGGTGTCGCAACGCTGGTAGTCGCCCCTGGGCCCAAAGCCAGGAAGCCATTCGGCACGGTAGCTTGAGAGGCCCTGGCCGAGGCCCAACTGGTCCTGCTCGCAATCGCTGTAGGTCCAGTTGGCGAGCACCGACAGGCCGTGGTTCAGTTGACGGTTGTAGACCACCTGCAGCGAATGGTAGAGGCTTGCACCGTTGGTGGTTTCGTAGTTGGAATTCGGTGAAAAGTCGGGGTCCGGAATGTTGGCGTAAATGTTGGCTCCAGGCGGCAACAGCACGCTGGGAGAATTATGTGCACCCAAGACGTCGAGGTGGCGACCGAGCGCGCCCACATAGGCAACCTGAATGGCATCCACATGCGATAGCTCATACTGAGCCGACAGGTTCAGGGTTTGCGTGTAAGGCGTCTGGAAGTTGTATTGCCTTCCATAGAGGCCGATGCCCTCCGTATCGACGATGGCGGGATCCTGAATGCCCAGGTTCGCCATGCCATTCTCGATGGTTGCCGTGGCCCCACCGGTTCCTTCCGCGGTCAGAGGCTCAACCGAGGAACCCGCGCCCAGAAAGACGTTGTAAGAGTACGGGTAGTTGGTTGCCAGAGTGCCGCCAAAACCGATGTTGCCAAGCGCCCCGTAGGCAATGCCGTAACCACCGCGAACCACGGCCCGCGGTATGACGTGATAGGCAAAGCCAACGCGGGGAGCAAAGTTGGCCTTTTGATAGTTTCCAGTGTCCAGGCTGGAAACGCATGAGACGCCGATGCCGTCGGCTTTCAACTGCGCGTTGAATTGAGCCGACCGCGCGCCGGTGCAGGTCTTCTGCGGGATATACAGGGTGCCCCCCAGGCCGTTCCCGTTTCCGCCGGCAATGAAGTTCGACTGGAGCCCATCGTCGTCCGCATACGGCGTAAACAGGTCCCAGCGAAGCCCGAGGTTGAAGGTCAGCTTGGGAGTAACCTTCCAGTCATCCTGGAAGTAGGCTCCGTGGTAGAAGCGGTGTTCGTTGGCCGGCGCGTAGTTCGAAGCGTTCAAGTTGGCCAATCCGCCCTCGCCGTTGGGTCCGCCGACAGTCGAGTTTTGAGGAATAAGTAGAGCATCGGCAATGGCGTTGGTGCTGCCGCCGATGGACGGAATACTGGAGAACTGGCCGGTATAGTAGAAACCGCCTCTTCCCCAGCCGGGCTGCACAAGGTTCCCATCGAGGATATCGACCTGGTAGCCGACCTTCAGGGTCTGGCTGCCATAGGTCTTGGTCACATTGTCGGCAATCTCCGAGGCGATGACCGTCTCCAGCGTCGGAGTCCAGCCACCCACGCCAAGCTCCGTCAGCGAACCAATGCTGATGATGGGCAGTCCGCCGTTGCCGGGATTCTGGGGGATTCCCGGAATGCCGTACTGCGCGGGAAGCCCGTAGGTGTAGGCTTCGTCTGCCACGATGTTGTCTTCGCTGTGGTTGATGCCGAAGTGGAACTCATTCACCAGCGTTGGCGTAAACACGTGTGAATAGCCCAGCGCGACAGCATAGTGCGGGTGGTCTTCCACGCCAAGGCCATAGGAGCCGCCATCGGCAATTCCGGGCAGCGGCGTGGGGGTGTGTTCGTGGAAGTGGCTATAGCTCCAAACGCCAAAGAGCGTGTTCTTCGAGCCGAAGTTCTGGTCGGCCCGGATATCGTATTGGTTAGTTGTCCTGGTGCCCGACCCGCTTTGGTAGTAATTGTTCGCGACCGAATTGCTCACCGTTGGAGCCGGATAAAGATCCAGGAGCTTGACCATGTTCTGATCGATATCAGCCGAAGGAATCTGGTTCAATTGGCTCACGATTGCCGCAGTGGTGAAGTCCGTGATGCCGTTGACGCTGTTGCTGTAGAAGGGGTCGCGAACCCAGATGGGCGCGCCCGTTGTGTTTGCAAGCCCGGAAATGGGATCGGTGGCGCCTGCGCCAACTTGCCGTGTAGTCGATGGATCGAAGACGGTGCCGAGCAGGAAACTCCGGCCTAGCGCGTCCTGCTGAACCGTGTTCGAGGAGATGTTGTTGAAGGCGATCTGGTCTGACAAGTTGGTAAAGTTGCTTTTGTTCTCATTGGCCGTCGGCACGGTGTTGAAGGAGGAGACAGGCACGATGATCTGCGTGCTCTGGATGTCGACAAAGAAGAAGGTCTTGTTTCGGCCGTCATACAGCTTGGGAAAGAAAACAGGCCCACCCACAGTGCCGCCAAACTGATTCTGGTGGTATGGCGAACGCGGAAAACCAGCCTGCTTGTTGAAGTATTCGTTCGCGTCAATGTCGTTGTTGCGGACATACTCCCACAAATCTCCACGTACGCGATTGCCGCCGGACTTGACCACGGCGTTGACCACGGCGCCGGTCGAGTGACCGAACTCCGCGCTGTAATCGCCGCTCTGCAGTTTGAACTCCTGAATGGCATCGGGCGGAGGCGTGATGGACGCATTCGACCCCGCCTGCGAGCCGCCGTAGAACTCGACATTGTTATCAATGCCGTTCAGCCGGAAGTCGTTCTGCCAGTAGCTGGTCCCGTTTACCGCGAACATGGTGCTGCTGGCGCTGCCCGTCGCGTTATTGCCCGTAGCCGCCGCCGTGGTTGCCGTGGTGGTTCCGGCAGCCAGCATGCCCAGCGACGCCCAGTTCCTGCCATTCAGCGGCATGTCGTCCATCGCCGCTGTGTCGATGGTCTGGCCCAGGGTTGCATCTTCTGTCTGGATGAGGGCAGCCTCGGTGGTGACCGTCACGTTTTCTGAAACGGTGCCTACCTGAAGCTGGATATCCAGGTTGTCCGTCTGCTGCACGTGAATCTCGATCCCGGTCGCATGGAAGGTCTTGAAGCCTTTCTGCGTGGCCTGCAGCGAATAAGTCCCGGCAAGCACGGCATTGAAGAAGTAGGTTCCGGTCGTGGTGCTTACCGTAGCTGTTGCAACGCCGGTGCTGGTATTCGTAAAGGTGATCGTTGCGCCCACAACCTTTGCCCCGGTCGTGTCGGTCACGGTGCCGGCGATGCCTCCCGTGGCGATCTGCGCGTTGAGAGCCATGGGCAATCCAACGAGAAGAAGGAAAGCGAACAGCGTGCATGCGCCCCTGATTGCAAAGCGTCCTTCTTGACGATCTGCGTGTTGACTCATTGCGTGTCTCCTCCTGAAATCTGGCCTTTGAAAATGCAACTTTTGCATTGCTGTGAACCTGGTTCGCCGGCTTGGGCCTGGCGTGGATGCCGGCCGGATTGCCGGTGATTCCCGGCTTGCTCTTCTGTTGATTGGAATCGGTTCCATCACCGCACGATGCCGATTCAGACGTCCTTCACAGGTCTCGTTCGTTGAGAATGAACCTCCCGGCGCAACTGAATAGGACCAAGGATGCCAGTGGAAGCAGAACCCACCGGTATCGTTCATTTCGCATTCAAACTGCAACATGCGCGAAGAGGCCCCTTGGCATGAGTAGCGGATTCAGAAGCGAGTTACCGGTACCCTCCTTCCGTTTGGGAGCAAAGTACGCTTCACCGGATGGCATTGTCAAGCAAGTTCATTACCTTTGCAGCCTTCATCCGCGATCGAGATTGCGAATAGTTCCATGCCCTGAGTCAATCGAAAAAACAGTCCAAACAAGCCTCTGGCAGGGCACCGGAGAAACGCAATCCCCTTCCGGAAAAACTGCAGTGTTACGCCGGTTGCAGCAAACCTTCATTGCCTAAACTTCTTATGCTGACACATTATCCACTCACCATTGACGTTTGTCTTCGCATTAGTTGCCAGTTTTATGTAGCCCATTTGCAAACTGCCGCCGCTCCGGTCTCACAGGATGCCACCATGGCCGACAGCATCTAACTCAATTCCTTCTTCCGTTGAACTCATGCACGGCATCGAGCATGGCGACGATGTTTTCCACGGGAGTTCTCGCCTGAACGTTGTGGATGGTGTTGAACACAAACCCACCACCCGGTGCAAATATCTCGCACCTGCGCAAGACCTGCTCCCGGACCTCGGCAGCGGTTCCGAAAGGCAACACTCTCTGCGTGTCGACGCCTCCGCCCCAGAACACCAGTTTGTCTCCGAAGTCCGCCTTCAGTTGCTCGGGGTCCATTCCGGTGGCCGAACACTGCACCGGGTTCAGAATGTCGATCCCGGCATCGATAAAAGCCGGCAGGAACTTGGAAACCGCGCCGCAGGAGTGCTTGAAGGTCTTCCACCCGGTGTGCGCATGAATCCAATCGTCGATTTGCTTGTAGTAGGGAAAATAGAGATTCTGAAAGGTTCTCACCGAACAGAACGCGGAAGTCTGCGTGCCGAAATCCGTTCCGCAGATGAACACTGCCTGCACGCTGTTGCCGATCGCCCCATAAATGGTCTCAAGATTCTTGATGGCTATCTCGCACTGACGCGCAAAGATCTTATGAATGTAGTCCTGGCGGCTGCTGGTGGAAACATACCATTCCGTGACATCGCGAATGCCCTTGGGATGCTTCAGGAATGGCCCGGGGACCAGCGCAATATCGCCAAGTGCAGTGCCGCCAAAGCTGGCAATTACGCCTCGGCCCGTCTCCGTTGCTGCGCGCACTGTGCGAACGATGTGGTCGAGATCGGCTTGCGAGATGAGAGTGAACTCCTCCATGTTGTCTTCGGGGTCCAGCTTCTCTTCTTCGAACGGCTCCTGGCGGACGATGCAATCGAAGAAGTAGCCGCCGCTCGGCATGCGTCCGCTGGGCGGAACGGTCGTGTCGCCCTCCGGATAAATCAGCGTGTTGCCTTCCGCATCGACGATAACATTGAAGTCGCTGGGCACCAGCACTTCCAGGCCGTTGAACTCCCAGGTCTTCCATTCGTCCGCCGGAAATCCAAACATGGTGTTGCGCGGATACGTGCCCACCACATCAAGCCCCATCGCATCCAGCAAGTCTTCGTCCAGCAGCCCCAGCATCTGGAAGGGCTCGTGAACCCGGACCGGCCGCTTCTCCAGTCCGTAGTAGTCGCGCATCGCCGCCACACAGCTGACATGCATGCCGGTCACGGCAGTCCCGCCGAAGTCGATTGGAATGCGATCCGGCTGTTTGTGATTGAGTGTATCGATGAGCCGTTCGCGGCTTCCCGTCCCTTTCCCTGTGCTCGCCATTTCGTTCACGTCCTTGCTCTCATTCTCAGTTCATTTCTGTTGCATCCCAAGGCTGGGACTGCAATGCTTCGTTCCGCCGTTGTTGATTGCAGTCCTCACGCTACGGTCTCCACCTGAGGAAAGGTCATGCAATTCGCATACTCATCCTGAAAGCCTGGATCGGCGGCCAGACTGATGTGCTCGACCTTCGGCAAAGCGGACTCTTCGGCCGAAAGAAGGAATATCTTCGCGCCGCGCAGCGCCGTGTTGCCCGCTGCGTGGATCAGATTCCCGGGCGCCTCCATCAGTCCAATCGCGATGGCGCTTTCAATCTGGACATAGTTGCCGAAAGCCCCAGCAAGATAAATGCTCGCAAGCCGGTCCACACTTGTACCGAGCCGATTGAGCAGCAGCCTGAAGCCGGATGCAATGGCGCCCTTCGCCAACTGCAATTCGCGGATATCGGCCTGGTAAAGCACCACCGGGTCCATCACTGGGAACACTTTTGTGCCGTCGGCAATGCGCCCGGAGGGAAGAATCCTTCCGCTCTCCAATCCGACTGCGACTGCATCCACCAGCCCGCTTCCGCATACGCCGCGCGGTTCCCCACCGCCGATCACTGTGGCGTACGGCGCACCATTCAATAGCGAAACGCGCGAGATGGCGCCCGTGACGGCGCGCATCCCCATCCGAATGGCGCCTGCCTCAAAGGCAGGCCCAGCCGCAGTTGAAGCGCAAACAATTCCACAACGATTCCCAATCGCGATTTCGCCGTTCGTGCCCAGGTCGACAAGAGCGATCAGCTCCTCGGACCGGTCCATGCCGACGGCCACGATCCCGGCGAATATGTCCGACCCTACAAAGCCGCCGAGGCAACGCTCAAAGCGAATCCGGCAACTGGGGGACAGTGCCCATCCCAGTTCCCGAGGCGTGAAACACTGCACTCCCAGATGAGGCGATTGGAACGGCACCTGCGAGAGCGGTTCAACACTCAGTCCGCAGAACAGGTGATGCATGACGGTGTTGCCAACCAAAACCACATCGACAATCTCATGCTCGCGGCGGCCAGCGAGCCTGGTAATCATCTGGTGCAGAGCCTGGCGCACAACGGTGGTCAGATCCGCGCCTGCCAAGGCCGCCTGGATCCTGCTCATCACGTCCGAGCCGCAGGACGCCTGGGGATTGAGACTGGTCTCAACCGCGAGAACGGACCCCGTGGACAGGTCAATCATTTGCGCCGCGATGGTCGTGGTGCCCAGATCGATAGCAATCCCCAATCCACTCTTTCCCGCCGCGGCGAGGCCGGTGTTGTCCGTCAGGACATCCATCTCCCACTGTCCGCACTCAAGAACCAGCGGCGTCTCTGCCCGCGCCTGGCAAGCGAGCCGCCACCCCCCATCAAGCTCTCCCGGCGAAAAAACAGACCGATCCGAGTCCGTCACCGGCAGCGAGCCAAAAAGCACGCGCACGCGGCACCCACCGCAAACACCTGTTCCTCCGCAGGGAAATTCGAATCCATGCGTGGAGAGCGCGGAGATGAGCGTGGCGCTGCGAGGTGTCTCCACCACTGCCGACAACGGCTCCAGTTGAACCCGCACTGTATCGGTGCTCATATCGCTTCCACGACCGATTCGCCCAGGACGGCCTGCACAGTGGACCCTGGGGGCACCACCAGAAAGTCCGCCCTGTCCCACTCGCCGTTGACGAGACGCTCCAACAGCGTAAGTGAACCCTGGACTTCTTCAAAGGTCCAGCCTTGCTTCTCCGCTTCTGCGCGAGCCTGGCGGCAGCAGGTCTCGTCGGATGCAACCCCGGTGGAGATGTAAGCCAACCCCGAGTAGTGCCGGCGAAACGCACTGAATTGCTCGAAGAGATACTTTCCGTTCTCCTCGCCATATTGGGCGATTAGCTCATCGAGACTTCGCCTCTCGCCAATCTTGTTCTTCGCGGAGGTGTTGGCCGGTTCGAGCGTCTGGCCGGGATTTTGATATTCGATCCACCCCGGGGAGCGAAAATAAACGCCGGGATGGGCGTCGAAGTATGCCTGGTAGCGGTGTCGATTGCCCATCAGCAGGCCAATACAGTCGTGCGCGCGGGGAAGAACAAGCTGCGTCTTTCCGGCCCGCAATCCCTCCGTCCCTCTGCCGCAGAGCGCGTATCCCAGCAGGATGGCGTCATACCCTTCCGCATCCGCGGCATCGATGCGCTCCTGCAGATGCGGACGCATCGATGCGCCGAGATCGTGCAACCCCATCGTCAGAATCTCCGTCTCAATCGAGTGCGGCGATCGCGCGAGCGCATCCCCAATCTCCCGCGTGAGAACCTGACAACTGATTAGTTTGAGGTGCATGTCGTCCCTCGCGTCGCTTTCCACTGCCGGTTACAGTGCTGCCATCGTGGCCGGCATAACTCAGCTACAAGCCATAACTCGCCTTGTCGTAGAGACCTCCGTATTGCGTCTCCAGTTCCTGCATCAGAGTCTCACCATCCTTGGGCAGCGCGTCCAGCGCATCGTCGATGCGCGTCAGCCACTGCTGCTCCTTCCGCGAAATGTGAAGCTTCCCTTTGCCTATGCCGTCTTTGAGAAGATCGACGGCGGCGCGGCCCGCGGCAATCGTCCTGGTATAAGGAGTATCCGCGGCCACAATTGCGCTCGCGATGCGGATGGTGGCGTCCGGTGACAGCACCGCGGCCTGCGGGCTCAGCCACTCATCGGAATCGGTCATCCAGTCTCGCATCTGCAGCGCGCCGCCTGCGCTGGCTGCCGCAGTGTTCATCAGCCGGCAGTCATAGGAAAGCAACTCGGTGAAAACCTCCGGCGCGTTCCCCGAGAGCAAGCGCACGTTCTGCACCGACTCGTTGCTCCACAGGTCGCACATCGCCGCGGCAATGTTGCCCAGAGGACTGAAGTGCGCGCAACTGGCTGATTTTCCCTCCATTGAAATCGGATAGCCGGTGATGGCCTTGATGACCGGCCCCTCGTACGCGCAATCCTTCGAGGGCCCCACGGCGCCTTGCTCGAACGCAGCTAGGCTGCGCACCGCGCTCATGGCGCGCACCACCGCCGCCAGCACCTCGGGAAGCATCTTCTGATGCGCAAGCTGCATAGCGGTATTGGCAAATCCGCAGGCCGAGTCGCCTCCGCATACCACGCCCGACCTGGCCGCACAAATGTCGCGAATCTCGCCCCACAGCCAAGACATATCCCTGGGCGCAAGCACTCCCAGCGCAAAGACAATGCCGGGGAAATCCCCGAACATCAGCGCCTGGTCGTGCACCTCTTTGCCCCCGACGGACTCGATCGAGAGAATATCGGCGCCTGCGTCGGCACACGTCTCCAGCGACTGCCGCAGCCGCTCCCACGCCTCGCCGCTCCTCATCAGTGGCGGCTTCAATTGATCGCGTATGTCGGTAGGCGTGACGCGCAGCGCGCAAGCCAGATGGTGCTTGTCGTGGTAGGTTTTCAGGTGCCGCTTCAAAAGCCGCGTGATCTCGGCGCCCCACTCCGGCCGCTCCGTCATCAGCGGCAACAGCTCAAACTCCAGCACGATGCCCGGAGTGCCCAGCGATGCCGCCCGGCGCAGTATTTGCTCCGCCATCTGATCGTAGTGCGCCACGATTTCCGCCCATGTATCGTCCGTCATGTTCATCGGCGGAAGCGTAAAGTTGACTTCGGGAAAAACCTGGCCGCCTCCGATAGTCAGGCCAAGGCCGCACTCCAGCGGATGCGGACACACCCCATACAACAACTGCTCCTGGCTTGGAATCGCCAGCGCGGAGTACTGCCGGACTCTCTCGTCCATCGTCGTCTTATGCATTGGTAAGAAGGCTCCTCACCAGGCCGACGGCGCCGCTTGCGCTCTCGCTGTAGCCGTCCGCGCCAATCTCTTTGGCATACTGCATCGTTACCGGCGCGCCGCCGATGAGCACCTTCACCTGATTCCTCAACCCTGCATTGGTCAGGGCATCGACGGTGGTCTTCATGGCCGGCATGGTCACGGTCAACAACGCCGACATGCACACAACCTGCGGCTTTTGCTGCTCGACCGCGGCCACAAACTTCTCGGGCGAAACATCTGTGCCAAGATCGATCACCTCGAATCCGCTGCCTTCCAGCATGGAGCCGACGATGTTCTTGCCGATGTCGTGCAGGTCGCCTTTCACCGTGCCAATCACTACCCGCGTCGCCAGCTTCTCGCCGGAAGCCGTCATCAGCGGGCGCAGCAGATCCAGGGCGCTCCTCATGGCGCGGCCCGCCAGCAGCAACTCGGGGACAAAGTATTCTTCGGCCTCAAACAGCCGCCCCACTTCGTCCATCGCCGGCACCATCGATCCGGAGATCAGATCCATCGGCTGAACACCCGCCGCAATCGCTACCTCCGTGGCAGCGTGCGCGCGCTTGGCGTTGCCTTCTAGAATTGCGTTGTAAAGTTCTTCCGATCTTGACATGCCTTTCACCTCAAATCGACATTGAAATCAGCAGCACGCTGCCTGGATGCCTATGGCCGGCGCCAGCCGAGCCACATAATCTCACTACCCCAGAATCACAAGACTGTAAACTGACCCGGCCCCCGCCGCGGAGACCAGACCCACGCTGAGAAAAAGAACACGGTGCAGTTGAATCCTCGCTTGCAAACACTCTCACGAATTAGCCTCTCCTACGCCTCTGCGAGCCGCCGACCTCGCGACAGCCTGTGCAGTGTGCGTTTGAGCGAACCGCACCATGGAATGCAGGTTCTCATGCGGCGTATCCCGAACAACCTCACATCCCGCGGCCACAATCCATTGTGCGCCGGCCTGGTTTTGCAGCTCTTCCAGTGCCGGCACGATCGTCTCCGGAGAACCATTGCGCAGCCCCCTCACAGGGTCCATATTTCCAGCCACCGTCTGTTCCATCCCCATTTGCGCTCGCGCCTGTTCCATCGGCACGGGATAGTCGATATCTACCATCTCGCAGTCCAACCTTCCCATACCGTCGAGGATGCGCCGCGAGTTTCCGCAGATGTGCAGGCGGACCTTGCCACCGTTTGCGTGGATGGAATCCACCAGCTTCTTCTCCCATGGCCAGACAAATTCGTTATAGATGCGCGGGCCCACCAGCGATGCTGCTGCGTCCCCAATCCCGATGATGTCCGCTCCGGCTTCGATCTGCGCAACGGCAAAACGGGTCGCAACCTCAACCGTGAATGCGAAAAGATCCTGCACGAAAGCTGGGTCGTCGGAGAAGTCCATCATCAGACGATTAATTCCGCGAAGGTCAGCCGATTCCGCGCACGGACCCTCGACCCAACCCTCAACGAGCAAATCCTGCCCAACGCGCCTTCGCAGCAACTCGACGCCGCGGATTCGGTCTTCCATGCGTCCGCCCGAGAACGGATCGGGAACCTTCATTTCAGCCAGAACAAGTTTGTCGGCAAGCAGCGCCTCATCCTCGACGATCGCTGGAGGCTGGTCCGCAAACCACTGAATCCTGCTGCCCAGGTCAGAGGCCTCGCGAGCGGGATCGGAAATTGTAGAAACGTGGTCAAGATCGAACATTTCGGCGGTCTTCAGCTGACCATCGACCAGCAGTTTGTGATCGCGCGCGTACTGCCCGTATCCTACTCCAAGAATGTCCGCGGCAAACATCATCGTGATCGGCATGCAGGGCAGGTGATCTGCATCCTGTCTGCCAAGAACCGCGAGAACTCTCTCTCGACCCGTCATAACGCCCGTCGTTTCTTACCGCTTCTCAGTCTTGCTTCTCGTCTCCTTCGCAAGAACTTGAGAATCGAGCTTTCAGCGATGCAGCCTCTGCATGCTCGTCAGCTCACCGCACTCACTTCAAACACATCCGCCGTGTCGCCACCCGCAAACCTGATCCGTACGCCCTGAACCCAATCGCTCTTCGCGAAGACGCCCAGGTCTGCGCCCGTAATGACCGAGTGCACCTTGAACCTTCCCTCTGGCATCAGCCGTAACTGAATCGTGATCTCGGTTTCCGGCGATTTGTTGCGGAAGACCGCGATCACTCCGGAGCCGCTGTGAGCCAGGCGCGCGAATCCGTCCCATGCCATGGGCGTGGGTTGCAACCAGCTGCCCAGCGGGAAAAAGCTCTCGCTGATCTTCGTGCTCTTTCTCAGTTTCTTGAACCAGCTTGTCTTTGCATGGAACCACTCGCGGTCGCCTGCGCTCAGTTTGCGCAGATCACCCAGCAGCAATGGAGCCGATCCGATGGCCGTTGCAAAGCTGTCCTGGTTTGTCGGCAAGCCCGCATGAATATTGCCGATCAGCATACTCTCAACCGGCATCGACGCCGCACGCTGGTAAAGCAATTGCCGGGCCTGCAGCGTGCCGGCCGAATCCGGTTGCCGGTCGTCCACGTTGCTCATCCAGTCCAGGTCGCCTGCCGCCAGCAGCCCCGCATCGATCACGTGCTTCTGGCCCCAGAGTTCAAACGTGAGGTCGAGAAGGACATCCGGATGCTGCTCGTAGATCTTTGCGGTCATGGCCGAGATGCCTTCGTAAATCATGTTGAGCGATTCGGCCCAGTTCCCATGGAAGTGGCCCTTGGCCCAGCAACCAGGAGCCTCTCCGTATGCATTGAAGATGGTGGTGATGTCCAGCTTCACATAGGCCAGATGAAAACGCTCGATTGCGTCAATGATGCGTTCGGCGGCGCGATCGCGAAACGGAGTCGCCATGCACATCACCACCTTGTCCCCCGCCATGGTGGATGTCGTCTTGGGCTTTCCTTCCAGATCGAGCGAAGCCCATTCGGGATGGCTGCGATAGTCCGGGGTCGAGGTTCCGATCGCCGCGACAGGTATCCACAAGCCCAGCCGCATGTCCTTGGATTCGACAGCATCGATGATCGCCTTCAAGCCTCCGGGAAACGATGTCAGGTTCACACCGTTGTCGCCATATTCCTGTTGCCAGCCATCGTCGATGGTGAAGATGTCGATGCCGATCGCCGCGGCCGCATCGATCAGTTCCATCGTCGTGTCGTGATTGATCGACCGCTCGAATGGCTCCCAGGTGTTGTAAATCCAGGGCGGACCCTGCGCATCCACCCTCCGCATCAGCACTTTCGATGTGTACGACGGCAGCCTCCAGTGCGGATCTTCGAAACCCGCGCCATTCTTATAGATGACCAGCGATCCGCTGGCCGTCTTGAACTCCTCGCCGCCGGCAATCGCGCGCTCGAAGGGCATCAGGTCGGTGTCGTAAAGCATGCCGATGCGTACATAGTCGGCGTCGTTCCATCCGCCGATCTCGGTGCGTTTCATGTATCCGGGAACTTCGCTGATCACCGCAATGCCAGTGCCGGTTCGCCCGTTCGCGACCAGCAGTCCCGCATCCTCCGAGCGCCCCGTATAAAAGATCTCCCTCGGAATCGTCCCGTACTGGGTCAGCAACGTAGTCTCATTCTCCGGACCAAACGTGACATCGATGGCTTCAATGTTGAGGTGGGTGACGCGCAAGGCGGAAGTGCCGGTGTTGTGCAGCACCAGGTGCTTGCGAATTGCCGCGTGACCGTCGTAGACGATATAGATCGCGGAGACTTCCAGCGCAAGGCTCTTGTGGCGCAAGCGGATGGTGAGCGACTTTCCGTTTTGCAGAGCGGACTGTTCCGCGTTCACCAGGTCGAAGTCCGCACCTGTTGCTTCGCAGGCCTGGCCGTTGCAACGAAAAGAAAACTCTCCCACCGTGCCCCAGCGATGCTTTCCCGGACGGATGAACTCGATTTGGTTTAGGACGTCGATCAACCGCTCGGTAAACAGGCCCTTCTCCGGCGCGAAGGTCATCGTTCTTCCCACCAGGTCATTGCCGATTGTCCAACTTTGGCGGGTTCCCTCGGCTTCTGCACTGGATTCAAAGGTTGGCGTCCCGCTGAAAGCGCGCGGCGTCCAGGCACAGCCCGCCACCGCCAGCAGTCCATTTCGCATGAGCGCCCGTCTACTGACCCCGGCTTTCTCTTCCTGCTCCATCGCCGTCCTTAACCTCCCCGTTCCTCATTCAAGTCAGAACTCTATCCCATTCACCAACAGCCGTCGCGCTTCACTCCGCCATGGAGCTACGGCGCAATAGGAAACGTCACCCGGCGCAACGTGGCGGCATTCCCCAACGGCACCAGAGCGATGTCGACTTCAGCGCCATCCGCCTGCCGCGTCACCTTGCCCTGCAACAGAACCACCGGCTGATCGAAGGGACGCAGCATCGCTGCGCCGTTCCCCACCTGCGCGGCCTTCAGCCCGAACCCACGCCATCTAAGAGAGGAAGGGAGTGCGATGGCCTGATACTTGCCCGGCGTCGGGAGATAATAAGCGTCTTCGAAACCCTGGACTGGATAAGTCTTGATCACCTGCTTGTGCGCTTCAATTGGCTGTACAAAAAGCAGTGCACCATACTGCAGCGCGACCTCTCCATTCACTGCGGGCACCTCGCGGACACTCGGCATGAATTCAAGACTCACAGTGTCGCCTGCTTTCCATTTCTTGGTAACAATCCAGTAAGATCCCTCACGGCTAATCGTGGCGCCATCGCATTTCACCTTTGTCCCATTCGACCATTCCGGATCGCGAAGCAAGAGCGGAAACTCCGTTTCCCGCTCCGGTTGAATCGTAATCTCGACCGTGTTCTCGAATGGATAGTGCGTCTTTTCTTCCAGATTCACCCGCACATCCTGGACCATCGTCGAGACCCTGCAAGGCCCGAAAAGAAGCGCGGCCAAACCACCACCGGAGTGCCGCATCCACATGCCGCGCACAAACAGCGAAGCCACATTGGCCGCGTTGGGGTTGCAGCAGACGGCCACGTCCGCGTGTGTCGGCGAGAAACTAATTTTGGAGTCCCAGCCCATGCCGTCGGGCAGCAACCCGTCGCAGTGGGAGCGGTTATCAGACGTGAAGTAGGTGATGCCGCTCCCATCGGGCAAGCGTGAACCCTGCGCGGCATTGAACCATATCCGCTCGATCTTGTCGCCCAGCGAGGCGATGCCGGTCTTTTGCAGCGCCGACTCCAGCGTCATCTGAATCTCTTTGGTCGCACAATACTCGTAAAGCGTAAACGTGGGATCGGGGCTCAGGTGCGAAATGCTCTCTTGGCTTACCGCCGACCCGCTCGGCTCCGTGTAACGAGCCAGCTTGGTGAAAGCGTTGCGTGAGGCCTGGCCGAGGTCTTCCCTTCCCGTCGCCATCCATAACCAGAGCGGCACGCGGATGGTTTCATAGGTGTTCGCGCCATGATCCTCGAAGCCGGAATCCAGATTCAGCAGTAACCGCAGGTTCGTATCCGCGTTCCTTGCGGTCTCGCTCAATTCCTCGTACAAACCCACGGTAAAGTCCCGATACTTCACGTCTCCCGTCAACTGGAAAAGGCGCTCCATGACGTCTGAGAACATCAGATCGTGACTTTCGCCGCCCCCTCCCGCACCGGATGACACGAGTGTCTTCCCTGAGTCATAGACAGACATGGTAAGGTCAGTCGCCCGAATCACCGCTTCCATCACCTGCTTGTCTCCGGTCAGCTCGGCGTAGTCCAGCAAGCCGCGGAACAGGCAGGCTTGTGTCCATAGTTCTCCAGGCTTTGAAAACCTGATATCCGGCGCGAACACGCCCAGATAGCCGTCCTCGCCCTGCGATGACAAGATATGGCGCACGAAATCATCGGCCTTTTGCATCGCTTGCTTATCTTCGGCCAGATAAGCGAGCATGATGAAACCAGCTCTCCAGTTACCCTCTGTCTCTCCATTCCACCAGTTATTCTTGGCGGCATTTACAGTGTTTTCGAGGATGCCGGAATTACGATGACTTACAAAGATATCGGAGGAAGCCTCGTGACACAATTCATCCAGGTGCCCGGCAAACCCTTGATTCAGATCGCGAACCATTTGTTCTTTGATCCATCCGGAAGGTCTTACTTCTCCCAGAGTTAGCCAGTTGAATACGGGCGCGATAGCCTCCGCTAACTTTCCGCCGTTAATCTCGGTATGTACGCCGGCAGATGGTGGCGCAGACATCTTCGGGCTCTCAGCCCACAAGGGATTGACTACGGCGCTGCCGGACAAGAATCCCAGTAACTGCAAAGACTCTCTGCGCGTGATCGTTCGATGGGTCATAATCTCGAATATACCCGCGGTTGATAAGTTACCACCGCTGAGCAAGTGAAGTCCTCGCCGTGGTTTGCACGATTGTGTATGCCATTTGCGCACCCTGTGGAACGGATTGGCGATGCTGCGACATTCGCGCCCGACCCATCATCGCGAACTGCATTGTGAAGGAAGCGCAACGCGCACTTGCTTTTGATTTCGACCCTCTCAAACGATGCAACGGGGATTCGCCGGCTTCGTCTTCGAAGCGAGATTCTTCCAGCGTCTGGAGAAGCCCTCGTAGTTCTTTTAGCGGTTGCGCCTGACGCGCAATAGCTGAGCTTCGATCCAAGTGGAGTGGATCATTTCGCGGCAGTTACCCGCTTTCTTACTTCCTCCTCAATGGCCGGCATATCCTGATGCAACATCTGCCCATGCTCGACCTTGAGGTCCCCGCCCACGAATACCTGATCGATGTCGCGCTCGCCGGTGACCAATACAAGGTTCGCATAGGGATCCTCAAGCACAGCGCCCAATCGCGCGGGGTCGATCACTAGAAAATCGGCGAACTTGCCTGGCTCCAGGCTGCCCAGCTTGTCTTTCACTTTCAGCACATCTGCCGATCCCACGGTGTGAAGCCACAACACCTGGTAAGGACTCAGGACGGTCGCGTCCTCGTACTTGTCGCGAATTGCATACAGGCCTGCGCGCATATTCTCGAACGGGTCGGCGAGGTCGCCGCTCGCTTCTCCATCAATGCCCATGCCCACGCGAATGCCCATCTTGAGGTACTTCGGAATGTCCGGAACTCCAGAAGCCATGCGGCCGTTTGATAGTGGGTTCCAGGTCATCGCAACGTCATTTTTTAACGTCTGCTGGAGAATGGATTCGTCGGTGTGGATAAAATGGCCGAAGATGAGTTGATTTGAAAGCATGCCACTGTCAACAAACCAGCGAAACTTGGCCCGCTCCTCGCTCTGCGTCTCGGGCTCGGGAGGTTCGAGATAGTGGCTCTGGTTAGCCAGGTGGAACTCATCCATCAGCGCCTTTTCCATCACCGCCTGCTGGTAGGTATTGTTGAACGCAGTTCCGCCGTTGATCATCACGCTCAAGAGCCTCGACGACTTCTGCGGCGCCGACGTCCAATCGAGAAATCTCTTGAGCCGCTTGCGTGCCTGGTCGATGCTCACCCCCGGCGCCATCCATCCGGGCTCGTAGCCGTGAACAAAGCGAATGCCCGACTCCTGCTCTCCGCGGAATTGAGCTTTATCAAAAGGGCTGTCATCGCTGCCCCAGTCAATGCGCGTGTAGTTGAAGTTATAGGCAGCGGTAATTCCGTGTTGAAGGTGATCGAGCGAACCAAGCAGTGTGAACCAGTAGAGATCTTCCGGAGAGGCCTTGGCTGCCCTTTGGATGTAGATATCGTCAATCCAACTGGTCAGCGTTTTGTCCGCCGCAAGTCCGCGATAAGCCGCCTGCCACAGGTGGCTGTGGGCGGAGATGAAGCCGGGAATCATCCAATGCCCATGGGCATCAATAACTCTGTCTGCGTTGAGCCCGGCCGGCGGCTCGCCCGCCGCGACGGTGACGATCGTTCCGTCTTCAGCAACAAGTATGTAACCCGTGAATGGCTCGCGTTGCTGCGAGGCCATCGTAAACAAGCGCGCATTCTTGACAAGAAGTTTGGCCGAAGCACCCAATGCCGTGGATGAAAGGCAAAAAGCAAGCAGAATGAGAAGGCCAAGCAGCCTTCGCAAGTGGCCACGGAACACGTCCACTCCCATCTTCGTTGCGCGAAGCCGATCTACTCCAGGGAGCGCATGCCTTTCGGCCTCATGAGGATGAGAGTGAGACGGAAATACGCTCATCGGCGGTTGCGAACTCGCTTTGCGGGTCTCCATCGGTCAAGTGTCGTTCATGATTTTGCCGGAGTCAAGAATGTGGGGACTGATCTGGACAGCGCAATGTTGCGCCTTGCAAAGATCATTGAGCGGGTTTAGACTGTGCATCTCGTTCGCAACGCGGTCCACGTCTCTGTCGCGCCGTAGAGCCGGGGCCCTGCAAGACAGAAGTGCCGACCTCTGGCAATCATCGGCATCCGCAGGAGTCGTTGGCCGCATTGCCTTCGGTTAGAAGCCTTGATGGCTGCGGACTCTGTTCCTCTGCGACCCCGTAGCAGTGGCTGCAAATTTGGATGGATTGTCCTGTTGAGAGTGGTTTGGTCGCCACGATTGTGCGCCCGATCATCGATTTGCAACGAGAGCCTGAGAGGAAGAGAATGACGACGACAGCGATACCTCACACGCAAGGAAGCGCACGGACCAGTCCCAGAAATGCGCATCCAAATGAGGCCAAGACGGAGCGATTGCTGTCGTTGGATGCCCTGCGCGGCTTCGACATGTTTTGGATCATTGGAGGCGCAAGCATCATCCGAGGCTTTGCAAAGGTCTGGCCCGGCAACGTCACATCGGTGCTGAATCAACAGTTGGAACATGTGCCCTGGGTGGGCTTGCACTTTTTCGATGTGATCTGGACGCTCTTCATGTTCATGGTGGGAGTTTCTCTCGCATTCTCCATCGCTAAACGCAAGCTGATGAACGAGAGCCCCCGCTCGATTTACTTGCATGCGATAAGACGCACGCTGATCATGTTCGTCCTCGGCATGGCTGCCCAGGGCAACCTGCTTGAGTTCAACCTTGCCACCCTTCATCCCTTCTATAGCGTGCTGCACGGCATTGCAGCGGGCTACCTGATAGCCACCATCGTCACCATGAACTTCAGGGCAAAGGGGCAAGCGATCGTCACGGCGATATTCCTCGTGACTTATTGGATTTTACTTCTGGTCATCCCAGTGCCGGGCATTGGGCGGGGAGTGCTGACTCCCAGCGGCAATGCGGCCGCGAATATCGACACTCTGATCACGGGGCGTTTCCACTTTGGTGAGAACACCTGGTTCCTGAGTTACCTTGGCTTCGCTTCTTCTGTGCTGATCGGCGTGCTGGCCGGTGAGTTGCTCCTCTCCGCACGCTCCAGGAAAGTGAAGTGCCTCGCACTCTACGGCTATGCTGCGGGTCTTCTTGTACTCGGTTTCATCTGGAGCATTTGGCTGCCCATCATCAAGCTTCTTTGGACCAGCTCTTTTGTGCTTGTCGCAGGCGGCTTGAGCTGCCTGGCGATGGCGACCTTTTACCTGGTGATCGATGTGCTTGGCTACAGGAAATGGGCGTTTCCTTTTACGATCATTGGCGTAAACGCCCTTGCCGTCTATATGGCAACGGAGCTCTTCGACTTTCGACACATTGGCGACGTTTTTGTCGGACACCTGCTCGCGCGCGTCGGGCCATGGGACGAGGTCCTTGCTCAATCCGCGGCATTCGCGATCGTCTGGCTGATCCTGTACTGGATGTATCGTACCCGTTCCTTTGTGAAGTTGTGACCCACAGTGCGCGATGCGCGACTTTTACTCGAGCCCGGGAACGGGTGCCTTGCGAAGTGGCTGCGACGGTTGCGGCCTCTTGCTTCAGCGCCGAGTTACATGTGGTATTAGCAGTCTCAGGCCTTGTGAATGAGCCAAGTGAACACTTATGAATGGTCGTGAACGAGTCCTCGCCGTTCTTACAGGGCAGAAAGCCGATCACCTGGCTTTTATGCCCATCACGATGATGTTTGCGGCAGATATCCTCGGAGTTAAGTACGGAACTTATGCTCGCGATTACAGGACCATGGTAGATGCACAAGTAAAGACAGCCGGGATCTTCGGCTTCGACCATGTCTCCACAATTGGCCCTCCCGCGCCCGAAGCCGCTGACCTGGGCGCAAAGATCCAGTGGTATGAGGATCAGCCTCCCTCGATGGTCGAGTCGGAATCGCTGTTGGCCGAGAAGTCCGTCCTCGTGCGGCTGCAAGCTCTGGGACCGATCACCGGCGAGCGCGTGGAAAACCGAATCCGGGGCGTCGAACTGTTGCGCCGCCATGTGGGCAGTGAACTGTTCGTCGAGGGCTGGGTTTCAGGGCCGTGCGCGGAGGCCGCGGATCTGCGTGGCATCAACCGCCTGATGTTGGATTTTTCAGATGATCCCGCGTTTGTCTCCGATTTGTTCGATTTCAGTGTCGATTTGGCCACACACTTTGCCGCGGTTCAGATTGAAGCCGGGGCAGACATCATTGGAGTAGGCGACGCGGCGGCATCTCTTGTGGGTCCTCGCATCTATAACGAGTTCGTCTGGCCCTGGGAGAAGAAACTGGTGGACGCCATTCACGCCAGGGGTGGAAAGGTCCGTCTCCATATTTGCGGAAATACCCGCAGAATTCTCTCTGGTCTCGGCAAACTCGGATGCGAAGTCGTGGATATTGACTCTCCAGTGGCCCTCGAACAGGCACGCGTGCAAATGGGCCCCCTTCAGAAGATCACCGGGAACCTGGATCCGGTAAGAGATATTCGCAATGGCTCCCCAGAGACGATCACGAAGGCACTGGAGACATTGCACCAGGAGGCGGGCGCGCGGTGGGTGGTCGCTGCGGGTTGCGAGATTGTGCGCGATACGCCGCATGAAAACCTGCGTGCCATGGTGAAGTTCGCGCAAACGCATACTGCGGCGGATGCCGCGGCCTGAGCGAAAGGCTGAAATCAATCCCCCACGGGGAACCGCTCAGCCCCATACCTCGCGATACAGTTGCTCGATCTCCTCTGCCGTCGGGATGCGCGGGTTGTTCTGCGGTGAACCCGATGCCAGTGCCTGCTCCGCCATCACCGGGATGACTTCAAGATAGCGTTGCTCGGCAATGCCGTATCTCCTTGGCGAAGGCACCTGCAACTCCTCATTGCGGCGATAGAGTGCTTCGACCAGTTTCTCGCATGCCATCTTGTTCGCGTGGTTCGCATCGGCAATTCCCATTGCACGGGCGCAATCGGCATAACGCTCCTCGGCCGCAGGAATTGAAAATGCCGTCACTGCAGGAAGCAGCATGGCGTTCGACAGTCCGTGGGGGACGTGGAAGAAGACCCCAATGGGTCTGCTCATGCCATGCACCAGCGCTACACTTGCATTGGAAAACGCAATCCCCGCCAGTGTGGCCGCAAGCATCATGGCCTCTCGCGCCGCCCGGTTGTTCGGCTCGTGAAATGCTATCGGCAACTCTGCCCAAATGGTCTTCATGGCAGACATGGCCATCCTGTCGGTAAATGGATTGGCCTTGCGGCTCACGTACGCTTCGATGGCATGCGTCAAAGAGTCCGTGCCCGTGTCCGCCGTCAACCGCGGCGGCATCGACAAGGTAAGTTCATAATCCACGATCGCTGCCGATGTCATCAGCGCGCTGCCCGCAATCAGCATCTTTTCGTCTCTTGCCGAGTCGGTAATGACGGTGAAGCGCGTGACCTCCGAGCCGGTGCCGGCCGTGGTTGGAATGGCGATGTGCGGAGGACCGGCCTTTGCAATCGGGCTTGGCACTTTGTAATCGCGCGCGTGGCCGCCGTTCGCAACCAGCATGCCAATTGCTTTGGCGGTATCGATCGGGCTGCCGCCGCCCAGGCTCACCAGTGAATCGTGCTCCCCGCCGAGAAACGCGCGCACTCCGGCCTCGACCACATCGCTCGTAGGGTCCGCCACCGTCTCGGAGAATACTGCGCTCTCCCAACCCGACTTGCGAATCAAATCCTGCAGAGTCCCCGGCACGCCACGGCCGGCAAGAAAAGGATCGGTCACTATCAACGGCCGTACACAGTTCAGGCGAGCCAGGACGGACGGCACTTCGAGAAACGAACCACCGCCGATCTTCATCACAGGAGGGAAATGAATTTCTGCAATCACCCGCTCGCTCCTTCCATGGCACGGCTCGGCTCTGTATTCCGTATCGTCGCGCCGGGCATGCGCAGCTCCGTCCAATGGAAACTACTTGCGCAGATACGCGTCGGTCCCATTGATCCAATCGGCGCGCGGCGGGCAGAAGATATCCAGATCGACGCAGTCTTCAAGCGCCTCCGCGCTGTGCGGCACATGCGGAGGAATGACCAGAACCTCTCCGGCTCGCACCACGATCTCCTTGTCTTGCACAATAAACTTCAATGCGCCCTCAAGAAGATAGGTGATTTGTTCATTTTCGTGACTGTGCCTCGGCACGACTGCGCCCTTGCGTAACAGTATCTTCGCCAGCATGGTTCTTTCGCCGCTGACAAACTGCCGATCGATCAGCGGGTTGAGCCGCTCCATGCCGATCTCGTCAAGCCGAATGTGCTGAAGCCCCGGTGTGCCTTGATCTTCGTGTGTGCTCATGCTCTTGCTTCATCCTTCCCCGTACATTCAAGCCCTCCGCCCGTCCCATGGCGTAGAGCCGAGGCCTCGAACGCACATCGTCCTCAATCGCTGCCTTCGACTTCGACGAGAGTATACAGGAGACCGGAGACCGCCATAAGCCCTGATTCAAGCCTGATTCGCAAACCTCAGGGTTCTGGCCACATGCTCCCCCCAGTAGGACCACTCGTGCCCTCCGGCGAACTCCTCGTAAACATGCTCGATCCCCTCCGCCGTCAGTGCCCGGTGCAGAGAACGATTGCCCTCGATCAGCGGGTCGCTCACACCGCAGTCGAAGCGCAATTTCGGCAGGTGCTCTCGACGCCTCCGCAACCAATACAGCGTGCTCAACTCTTCCATTCGAGCACACGCCAGATAGCCCTGCAGCGGCTCCTCGACAAATTCCGACATCTCTTCGATATTGGTAATGGCCGAATGTGCCGAAATGCTGCTGAATCGATCGGCGTACTTGGCGCCCAGCCGGATCGCGCCATATCCTCCCATGGAGAGCCCGCCGATCGCAACGCGCGCGTCGGTCCTCAATGCCGGCGCTGCAATGCGCGCGATCGCAGGCACTTCATCGACGATCCATCGCTCCACGTCTTCACTCAGCGGATGCGTAAGGTAACCGCTCCCGTCGCGTCCCAGGCCGTCAGACGGCATGGCAATCACCATGGGAGCAATCTCTTCGGCCTTCAGCATGCATTGCGCCGTCCTATGCACGCCGCCTGCCATCGGCCACGCCCAATGGCTTCCGTAAACCCCGTGCAGCAGGATCAGCAGTGTGCTTATTTCGCTCGCCTCGGGAGCCCACACGCAAACATCGCCGCGCCGGCGCAACGCCCGGCTCTTTACCGTTACAAACCGCAGTCCTTCCTGCTCAAAGGCCGGATCCGATAGTTGAATGGTATGGAACGCACTACTCAAGAACCAGCACTCCCTTCGCGTTGATGCCGGCATGCATATCGTGAAATGCCTGTCCCAGCGCATCCAGCGAATAGGTGCGAGTGACCATGGCATCCAGGGGAAGCTGTTTCTTCAGGTAGAGATCCATGAGAAGCGGAAAGTCCCGCGCCGGACGGCAGCCGCCATACAGGGGATTGATATAAATCTTGTCCCATTCGAAGAGTTCCATGTCGACCGGAACAACCTCTTCGATGCCGCTGACGGCAATCGCTGTTCCTCCGTTTCGCACCATGGCGAGCGGAGCGGCCCCAAGCTCCGCGACCGCCGTGCATTCAAATGCGCAGTCGGCGCCGCGTCCTTCATTGCGGCGTCGCACCTCCCGCGCCGCCTCGGCAAGACCCTTGTCGTTGCGATCGGCCAACAGTATCTCCGTGGCGCCGAATTGCTTCGCCATCTCCAGCCTCACGGGATTGACATCGACCGCGATAATGCGACCGGCCTTGCGGTATCGCGATCCCAGAATCGCGCTCAGCCCAACCCCTCCGCACCCAAGCACAACCACTACGCTGCCTTCGGCGACCTGAGCCGCATTCACCGCCGATCCAAACCCGGTCATGACTGCGCACCCCATGATTGCAGCCACTTCATAGGGAACGCCCGGATCAAGCTTCACCACCGCTGCCTCCGGCACCATTGCGTGTGTAGCCATTGTGCCCAAGCCGAAGGACGCATTCAACGGGCCACGATGGCAATGAAACCGCTCATCCGGAACACTGCCCCGTTCTTCGCAGATGCTCTCCTTGCCGTGCCGACACTGAAAACAAGCCCCGCAGGGGATGGCCCAGTTGAGCATGACCCTGTCGCCGGCGGAGAAGCGCGAAACTCCGTGGCCCGCTGCCAGAACTCTGCCCGCTCCCTCGTGACCCACAATCAACCGTTTCTTCCAGCGCAGCGAATCCCAGTCGGTGTGGCATACGCCGCTTGCTTTCAAGTCGACCAGCACTTCTCGGTGTCCAGGCGAATTGATCTCGATCGTCTCGATGCTAAAGGAGCCGTCACCCTCTGTTACTGCCGCGCGTACCTTCATTTCGTGCCCACTTTCGCGCTGCTCTGCCGGGCCACTCGACGGTCAGATCAGGAATCTGCAAATCAAGTGGCAATATACCAAATTGCCCTGCGGCGGATACTTGCGATCGCCGCGCAACCTCTCATCGAGCGGGCGGCAAACCAGCTTTTTCTATCTGATCCAGCCGTTATAGTCAGGAAACATCGGGACCCTTTCGCCATCTTGCATCCGCAGAGGGATCAAGCCAGATGCTTTGAGCTTGATGCCATTTGATTTGGCGCCGGCCTTGCGCCACGCAAACTTATTGCGGTGCAACCCACCCAGTGGAGAGTTCCACGCGAATCGGTACTGACCCCATGCTCCGGTTCCCATCCTGGGTCGATACCGTGAACTGCTGCCAGCCGGGCAACTTTGTGGCCGGCGCCGCGGCCTGTACACGAACAAAGTAACGGGTGTGCGCATCCACTGAAACCGCTGCTTGCGGCTTCACCTGCCAACCATCCGGCGCTTGCACAGCCAGAGTTACGCTGATTGCATGATCCAAGGGATTCTCGATGATCAGCGGAATGGCCAATGATCCGCCGACCTTGATCGTAACCTCCAAGGGAACGACGCTGGCCAGGTGATCCAGGCCATGCGCCCGCCAAAACCGCTGGTAAAAGTTCCATGGATCGCCAATCTCCAGGCTCGGCGCTGCATGCGCCAACTCCAAGGTCCCGGCTTCGCGATGAAACGGAACTCCCTCCGGAATGACACCCGCGAAAACGTCATCTGTAACTCCCGAAGGCACCAGTGACTTACCAAAGATCAGTCGTACGTCGTCGGCTGCCAGTTTTATATCTGAGTTATCCGAGCTATCCAGCGTATGCCTGTCAATCGCTTGCCTGATCAAGTCCCCGCCCTGCGTCCTGTGCAGCGCGAATGCCTCGGCGGCGAGCATTCCATAGCTAAGATGGCGTGACGGAGATATCTCCTTCGATGAGTAATGCGGCCCCTGCCCGGTAAAGATATCGTGGGTGGGGTTGTAGAAGTAATAGATCTTCTCCGGCTGCCAGGGGCGCAGACCTTCGGTAAGATTCATATTCTTGTCCGGATTGGTGGCGGGAGATACCTGCTCTGGAAATACTGTCGAATCTCCGGCAAGATCGAATGCTTCTGTCGCGAGTACGCCGGCTGCCTGATGGTCAGAGTGATTCTCTCCTGTTGTAAAATCCGGCAGGAAAGTGAGAATCACCGAAGGCTGGGTCAGCCGGACTATTCGAATTAAGTGGTCAAGGCACGCACCATGGCCCCAGTGCTCAAGGGAATTCAGCACATTCTGGCTTGCAGTATCGCGGCCGGTCAGGAACCAGACACTCGTTACGCCCAGGTTATTTCCGACCTGCCGCGCCTCAAATTCGCGGATCTGCCCCATTGCCAGGGCCTGTTCCGGGCCGATTTCGTTGTTCCCGCCATCGCCGTGGGTTCCATAAACGACGGCCACTCGCTTGTGTTCGTCGTTGATTGCGCGCGCAAGGTAAGCAGACGCAAGTATCTCATCGTCGGGATGGGCCACAACAACCAAGATATCCACCTTCAAGCGTAGGTCGGGCGTCCGGTCATTCGCAAGGTAGCTATCGGACGGCACATTGCTGGCGCTCTGGGACTGCGCCACAGTGCAAGCGGATACTGCAAGAACTCCCGCACCCGCAATCACTGCAAATGCAGTCACGAAACTGGTTCCCGGCATCGTCAAGTCCCTTCTGGAGTTACCAAACGTTGTTAAGTTGTCTTCGCAGTCAAGCAATCACCCGTGGCAATTTCGGCCCAAAGTATTACCGGCTTTCTGGCCCAGGCTGATTCAAACGATCAAAAGTGGGTGAATACTAGCATTGCCGCCAAGTTGCGTCAAGATTCAAGCCGGGACGACCTATGCCGGCGAGACTCAATTTACGGGAGAGGTAACTGCCGCACTCACTCGCTTGTTCGCCATTCAGACGATGCAGTGCAGAGCGGAACCTGCCGGGTTGGCTTGTTGGAAGACAATTTCCGGCACCGCGACGACTCCCTCTCGCCGGCCGAGCGGCTGGACAACCTGCCCGCTGGCGCGGCGGGGCGCGCAGGCGGTCGGCTTGGGCCTGCCCTTTGGCCGTCGCAATCGTCCGGCATGAGCCTCGATTCTCGCAATTCACTTTCCCTTTGACCCACAATCTCCGATGCATCCTTCCGCAAGCCGCCTGGGAGCAATACAATTCCAATCAATCGGTACGGAAAGGTTCGATCCCGAATGACACCCTTCAATCGCCGTGGCTTTCTCGGTGGCGCCTTGGCTGCCGGCGCCACTCTTGCCGCGTCACCCCTCGCTTCAGCCGACCCCCAGCAACCCGCCGCCCCGTCCACGACTCCAGCAGAGCCGAATGCCCCGGCCAAGCCCGCCAGCACCGCGTCTTCCGTCGATTTTCGCTTCGCGCCCGCGTTGCGGCAAACTGCTTTTTGCTTCCCGGACGATCCGCACAAGAGCCTGGTGAGCCACACAGGGCAGCTGCTCTATGGATACCAGGACCGCACATCGGCGCTCGCATTTCCATTGCGAATTTCTTTTGCGCTCGGCGGCATGGAGCCCTCGCGTGTCCTGAGCCAGCAGCTAGAGAGCCCCACCGTTCCCATCATCCGCACCACGCTCGAGTATCCGCGTGCTTCGATGGTCCTCACCACATTTGCAACCAGCGACACGTCCGAGGGACGCGTCGACAATGTAATCGTCGATGTGACTCCGCACTCAGGCGATACGATGGATATTGAACTGCTCGTTCAATTCGACTCGATTCGCAAATTCGACCTTGCGGAAACCGAGGGCATTCTGACCGTGCTCCATCGTAGTTCGCGCGAGGTTTTGCTGGTGGGCAAGACGCTTGGGAGTCCCTTGCAGCCAGGCGCACACGCGGCCTCATTCGACTGGGTAGGCGAAAGTGACTACACGCAGTGGCTGAGACTCGGCCACGGACAAGCCGCCAAAACAAATCCCTACCGTGCGTTCTTCCGATTCCCTTTGACCAGCCAGAATACAGCTCGAGTTGTAGCAGGATTGGCCGACCCTGAGCGCACTCTGGAGAGTGGCCGTTCCTTCTGGAAGTCATGGTCCGCGTATCGTCAGCCTGTTGCCTGGACTGTGCCGGACCAGCAGGGGCACTTCGTCGAAGCCTGTGCGCGCAACATCCTGCAAGCCCGCGAAGTGCGCGACGGCAAGCTGACCTTTCAGGTGGGGCCCACCTGCTATCGCGGCTTGTGGGTCGTGGACGGCAATTTCATCCTGGAGGCTGCACGCTACCTTGGATACAACAAGGACGCGGAGGAAGGCCTGCGAACCACGTGGTCCAAGCAACTGAGCAATGGGCAATTCGTCGCGGGCGGCGGCGAGCATCACTGGAAAGACACGGCCATCGCCATGTTCACGCTGGTGCGCCAGTGTGAGCTGAGCCAGGATTGGACAGCGCTGCGCGAGCTGGAACCACAGGTGCGCCGCGCCATTGCTTTCTTGCGCTCATCGCAGGCAGATGCGGTCAAAGAGGGCAGCGCTCTCGGGCGCTACGGCCTGCTTTCAAAAGGCGTCGCGGATGGAGGAATCTTGGGACCTTGCGAAGAGCTCACCAACACGGTCTGGGCGCTGGCCGGCCTCAAGGCAATTGCCGAAGCCGGCGAGCGGCAACAGATGGAAAGCCTCAAGGACGCTCGCGCGTTCTTCAACCAGTTGCTAACCGCATTTCAGCAGGCAGCGGCCCGCGAAATGCGACGCTACAAAACCGGATTTGAGTATTTGCCGATGGTCTTGCGAGACGACCCGCAATGGGAGTTACCCGACCCATGGGACCGCCCGCATCCGCAATCGGCGCAGTGGGCGCTCTCCCACGCCATCTTCCCAGGCCGCGTCTTCGACCCGCGAGATCCAATCGTGCAAGGCCACGCGCAGTTGATGCGGGCAGTGACTCAGGAAGACATTCCGGCCGAAACCGGGTGGGCGCGCCACCAGGCCGTTTGGACTTATAACGCCGCATTTGTTGCCGAGGTTTACCTGTGGCTGGGCATGAAGCAGGCTGCTCACGATACCTTCATTGGATTCCTCAACCATGCCAGCCCCCAGTACTGCTGGCGCGAGGAGCAGCCGCTTCAGAATGCGCTGGTCGGTACCTACGTGGGAGACATGCCACACAATTGGGCCAGCGCGGAGTGCATTCGCTATGTTCGCCACATGCTCGCGCTCGAAGACGGAGATCACCTGCGTGTGCTGGCCGGCATCACCGGCGCCGAACTCGCGTCGGCAAGCGAGTATAGGCTCACGGCAACTCCCACTCGATTTGGCCGCCTCAACTTGCACCTCGAGCCCCTCGATCATGCTCAGGGTTGGCGTCTATCTTTCGAGCGGGAATCCGGCCCTGCGCCGGAGAAGATCTCCCTGCCGCGCAATCTTGGAGGTCGCTTCCAATTCACGCAGGCTGAGGGCGTCCACTCGCACGCCGACGGCGAGCTGTTGCTTCTCGACAGCACAGTCTCGCGCTGGACGGCATTCTGGAAGGGATGATCGCGCAGTCTTTTTGCGGCTCCTTATCCTAATGCGCGTCGAGCGCGCAGCAGCGCTCGAATGAACTCCGGCGTGGAACCGCAGCATCCGCCGATGAACGAAGCGCCCGCGTCGCGCAGAGCCGCGTAGTGCGAGGCGAAGAACTCCGCTGACGTGGCGTAATGAATGCCTGCATTGTCGGCGGTGGGCAGCCCTGCATTCGGCTTGATCCAGATAGGCAGGTCGCAGGCCGCGCGCAGCCTCTGGCAGATTGCCACTGCGCGCTCCACTCCCACTCCGCAGTTAGCGCCCACGGCCTCCGCGCCCGCCTCCGCCATCGCCCCGGCCACTGCCTCTGGGGTAGCGCCTGTCATGGTGCGGTCTTTGTTCTTGCCGGAGTCGAAGGCGAAGGAAGCGATGACCGGCAATCCGGCGCGCCGTGCCCCCTCCACCGCAAGTTTGGCCTCTTCAATATCGCTCATCGTCTCCACCAGCAGCGCATCCGCACCCGCCGACGCCAGCGATCGCGCCTGCGCGGCAAAGGCCGCCAGAACATGCTCGCTCTCGATCTCGCCCGAAACCAGCATCTTGCCCGTCGGGCCGATCGAGGCAAACACCAGAGCCTCACCCGCGGCTCGCCGCGAGAGTTCGACCCCCGCCCGATTGATCAGGTCAAGATAGGCATCGAGGTCCTCCGCGACCTCGCCTTGCATCGCCACCGAGTTGGCTCGAAAGGTATTGGTGAGAATGACCTGGCTGCCCGCATCCGCATAGGCCAGTGCCACGGCTTCAACGCGCTCAGGATGCGTCAGGTTCCATGTGTCCGGGTTTGTGCCCGGAGTGAGCCCGCGCGCTTGCAACTCCGTTCCCCACGCGCCATCCGTGATCAGAAGACCATCCTCCAACCACTCGCGCAGGCGGCTCATGCCAGTACTCCAGTCAAGAGTTGCACCTCTGTCGCACCCTGCTCTTCTCTCCTTCGAGCATCGTTTAGCCTGTTCTGTTCGGGCATGCACAACTCCTTTGAACCCGCTGGCGCTGGAATATGCGGACGGAAGACCTACCCTGCTTTGAACACAATCCGGGCCGTTTCATAGCAGCAGTTCCAGCTCCTTGTTTCCGCCGTGAGCAAGTATACGCGCAGCGGCGTTCCGCAGTGCGTCTCCGTGCATCGTCCTCATTCTGAGCATCTTCGCAGCCTCAACCGGAAATCCCGGCAGTGAGGCTCACCATGGTCCCCAGGATAGATTCTGGACAGCTCAGGCCGAGTTATCGTAAATTGTCCACATGTTGGCAAACCTCAAGCTCCGGCGCGTATATGATGGCTTGTTATACTTTGCCGAATCTACCCGAAACCTGCAAAAGCTCCAGGGGCATCGCCACATCGAATTGGAGCTCAACCTCGTCGTTCAAGGAACGATCACGTATGTCGTAAGCGGTCGGCGCTTCACTTTTTCCCAAAGGACCCTGCTCTGGCTCTTTCCGCAGCAGGAGCACCAGATGGTGGATCGGTCGGATAACGCCCAATTCTATGTCGCGGTCTTCAAACCCTCGGTCATCAAAAGGTATTGCCGCACACCCGCTTACGAGGGCCTGAAGCGCAGCGCCTCCGGGCAGGACGGTGTGTTGAGCACGGTGCTAAGGCCTGAATCCTTCGAACTGATTCGCAAGACCATGGACTCGCTGATGCAGGGGTCTTTGGATTCCGACATCCTCAATCGCGAGGCAGGCTTCGGCCCGGCATCCGATTTCCATTTCGAACATAGTGACGCGTACGCTCTGAACGCCGGCCTTCACTATCTTCTGCTGTTGTGCTGGCGAAGCCAGCTTGCGGGCAAAGCGACGCGGGACGCGATATCCCTCCACCCAGTGGTGCGCCGGGCCCTGAAGCTCCTGAGCGAAGGCCATACGGAGCAAAACCTCGAAGAGCTGGCCAGGGACTGCGGGGCCAGCAAGTCGTATCTGAGCAGGATGTTTCACCGCCAGATCGGCATTCCCTTGAATCGTTATCGCAACTCGCTGCGCCTGTCCCGCTTTTTTGAGCAGTATCAACAACCAGATCGGAAGACAATGACCCAGGCTGTCTACGCCGCGGGCTTCGGCAGCTATGCGCAGTTCTACAAGGTCTTCTCGCAGGCTTACGGCCGCGGCCCTCGCGATTGTCTGCGGGCCGGTTAACCGCCCTTAACACTGACACGCAGCAGCAGGCGGGATTGCTGAGAGCAATATTCGATCACTTTCTTGTACGCACCGTCTCCTGGATTTCAAGCGGTCTTCACCGGCGTCGCCCTGTTGGGATCGGACCAATAGCCCTCTATCTCCTCGAGCCGCTTGTTCTTCGTCTCCGGCACAAACGCCCACGTGACAATCCCCTGTGCGAGTGCCATCAGGGCCAGGAAACCAAACGTGGTGGCCTTGCCGATTACATGGAACGCGTACGGGAAGAACAGCACCACAATCGCATTCGCGACCCACTGAATAAGTACTGGCACCGTCATGGCCATGCCTCGCACATCGTTGGGGAAAATCTCCGGCGTGAGCGTCCAGAAGACAGGCCCGATGCAGGATGAGAAGAAGGCCAGGTAGATCAAAATGAGCGCTAGAACCAATGGCCCGTGAAAGTGCCCGGCCAGCACTGTAACGATCAGCGCCAGCAAAGAGAACGCCATTCCAAATGATCCAACGATATAGAGCGGTTTGCGTCCATACCGGTCGATCACCAGCAGCGAAACAAGGGTGAACAGGAACTCCGTCACCCCAACCACGATTGTTGAAGCGAGAGCTCCTTCGACCTTCCACCCGGCCGACTGAAAAATAGCTGGCGCGTAGTCAACGATGGTGTTGATTCCCGAAACCTGGATGAGAATTGCAAGGGCGGCGCCGACCCAGAGCGCGCGCCGCACCCCCGGCCGCAGCAGCCCGCGCCAGCTCTTTGCCTCCTTGTGCATGGTTGCAATGATCTCGGCGATCTGCGTGCGTGCGGCCTGCGCTCCTCCAATTCTTTCAAGCACCGTAAATGCCTTGTCCTGCCTGCCGGTCATTGCCAGGAATCGCGGCGATTCCGGGGCCAGCGCGACAAAAAGCAAGAACACCGCTGACGGCACAATCCCGGTGAGAAACATCCATCGCCAATTGTTTGTGCCCGTGTTGCGGAGAAGGAAGTTGATGCCGTAGGAGACAATGATGCCGACAACAATCGATAACTGATACAAAGTTCCCAGGCGCCCCCTGATGGACGGCGGTGAAACCTCCGCAACGTACATGGGCGAAAGCAGAGAAACGCCGCCTACGGCCAGCCCTCCTAGGAAGCGTGCAGTCACAAAAAGGATGAAGCTTGGCGCCAGCGCGGTGGCAGCAGAAGTCGCGGCAAAGAGCATTGCCACGCTCACCAGCAGCTTCTTTCGTCCGTAACGGTCGGCAAGCCTGCCGGCAAAGAAGCACCCCAACACGCATCCGAAGAGCAGCGAGCTGAATGCCCAGCCGAGACGGATATCGTCCAAGGCAAATTGCCGGGTAATGAATGGGCCTGCGCCGGTGATGATGGCGATGTCAAATCCAAACAGCAGCCCGCCCAACGCAGCCGTTGCTGCTAGAAAGGCGACGTAACGTGTATTGATTGACTCTGTCAATGAGTCACACTCCTGGAAAGATTCTTTTCGTTGGAGATGATTCGGCTGGCTTCGGTAAAGCAACTGCGGGCGAGATCCTTGTAAAGCAAGGCCTGCGCATAGCGGTCGGATTCCTCGGCAAGTTCCCCTGAGACCCCCGGAAACATACGCGCGTAATAGTGCGCATGAGTGAGTAACTCCGGTGCGAAGATGAGGTTGTCGCCTGCAACGGCCGTGCGCAGAAATCCAGCCATCGCTCGCGTCCACAACTCTTTGAAGTGGTCAAGATAGTTGGCCGCGCCGTGGGCCTGCAGTGGCCTTGAGCTTAAGCCCGAATCGATGGGAACCTGCATGCAGCCGGGGCTGGCGATGCGGCCATGAATGAATCCAATCCGTGCAAAGATCGGCGCCATGAAGGCGAGCTTCGCGTGCCAGTCTCCGTATACAAGTTCCTGGCCGCAATAGTAATGGCTGAAGTCGCCATTGAACCGGACCTCTGGGAATCTCGTGGCGATCTGCACGGTCCGCCACAGATCCTGGGTGATCGTCGCGCGATGCGTTTCAATGAAGATCGGCAATCGATGCGTTTCGGATGCGTTGAGGATCGCCTCGACAAGACGGGAAGACTGATCGTCATCTTCCATGCCCCAACCCACGTGGACGGTAAGGCAACTGTCGCCGCGCGCCGAGTGCTTTGCGGCAACGGCGTCGGCCTCGTACGGAAGATTGATGCGGTCGAGCCCGCAAAAGGAAAACGGCGTGCCCGCGACGGCTGGATCATCCGTTGTAAGTTGAACTCCCTCGAAGCCGTCAGCCTGCAGCCATTGGTAGCGCGGGAGGCCTTCGAGTCCAGGCCATGCGCTGCCCGCGCGCAGGTCGACGAGATTATCCAGGTTCAGATAGACGCTGAGTCTTGGTGCCTGCGGCGAGCCA
>Ga0302319_10000866_pt1 | contig 67823 bp, 51 predicted proteins | sample Bog_T0_2_FD_203319 | JGI IMG/M metagenome (GOLD analysis project Ga0302319, IMG submission 203319) | Peat permafrost microbial communities from Stordalen Mire near Abisko, Sweden - Bog_T0_2 | ecosystem: Environmental > Terrestrial > Soil > Wetlands > Peat | place: Sweden: Abisko, Stordalen Mire...
GCAGTCGATAAGCAGGCCTTTTTTAATGGCTGTTGCGATGGCTCCCATAAACACGAGAAGCATAATGAAAATTCCCATCGCGCCGATCCTGATATGAAATCCTGTCAGGACCAATAAGCCGCAGATCACTTCAAAAAACGGAAGGCTGAGAGCTAAGGGATTAATCATGCTGGCCGGCAAAAGCTGATAGGCTGCGATATTATCGGCAAATTCAAGCGGCGAATACATCTTCAACACGCCCGCATAGATGAAAATGCTTCCCAAAATCAACCGGGCAATGAAATGCCAGTCACAATGACGGATAAAAAAGTTTTTCATGATACGTTTTTTTGGCAGCAGTAGGGGCTAGTCACCACAGCCACAACCTTGCTGAGTTGGCAAGTTGGCGCCAACCCACTCATCCCATCCTCCTCGGAATAATCGCACATCCTGATAACCAAGTTTACGGAGAGATTCTCCCACCAATCGACTGTCAGGACAACCACTGTCAGAACAATAAACCACGATGGTTTTGTTTCGATAGGAAGACAATGTTTTTTGCAGACCTTGATAACCTGCTGAAAAATCATCTCGCGGCAAACTCAAGGCCGAAGGAATATGTCCTAGTTTAAAAAAGGTTTGAGGCCTTGCATCAAGGATCAGGGCCGACTCATCAGTGCTGATCTTACGCATTTCCTTTTTACTTACGTCGGCACTCAAGGCAACCCCTGATAAAGTCGGAGCACCTATATTCGCGACCGCAGTATTCATACGAGATGCAGGACTCAAGTAAGCCAGAGGCAATGGAGACTTTCGACTTTTATTGACGATCAATCCTAAGACAAGACACCCTGCAAAGAGCAGTGGAAGCGCGAGAATATCGCGCGAAATCTTTTTTCTCCACATGATGACTTTATAAGTCTTGGTTTTTTTAAAATCAATCAAGAATGCAAGCAGGGGCAGCTCGGAGTTACTTTTTGGGCGTTTTTACCAAATACCCTTTGAATTGTGAGGCATTCACCCTCTTCACAGCGTTGAAACAAGCGTGTTGTAAGGTTTGTTGTGTTACAGGTTGTATACATGATAATAGCATTTGCTGAGTGTTCATAACCAAACTCTTCCGGCGATGTGTCGGAACTAGTCTACATATTGTCACATAAAAGTCATAGCTATGGAGATGTTTATTTATAAGCAGTGGAATCGCGAAAATTAGACGCACTTCTAAAAATCAAAATGCCAAAACAAATATTGCTTAAATGTGGGGTTATCACGTATAGATTGCCATATTATGAAAAAAGAAACCGTTCTTATTCTGGCTTGCGCGCTGGTTGTAGCTGCGATGGTTTCCGTCAAAGTGGTGGAGGTTTATACTGTCGCCCACGGCCAGGTTATCGACTGGAATCTACTGGCTTGCGACCCTAACGATCCGCCGCCTCCGCCTAATGGTGGGGAATAGCCGTTTTATTGAGGTGTAACGCTATGAAACGGATTTCGTTGGCAATGATGGGAATAGTGATGATGATAACGGCTCTCAAGGCCGGGAATGTCGGAATACCTGATTGCGCCCTTAGTAGTTCAATTGCCCCGTACGTGGACAATGATGGTTACGTCAATCCCGTCATTGGGCTGGGAAACATTGCTTTCGGTGAGGGATTGACTCTTCCGCTCACGCTCAATTTTTCTTCGACAGTGCGCCCTCCTTCGCCCGAATTTGGGCAGGGATGGGAATGTCCGCTTTTCGAATCGAAGATATATGACGTTCAAAAAGACCTTAAACAGGTTGAATTGCTGGGCGGGAGAAGAATTTATCTCGTCTATAATCAGAGGACTGATACGTGGAAACATTACTTTTCCGACTCGTGGAAAGGAGTGGCTAAAGGAGACGATTTTGAACTTACCTACCAGTCAGGAGTTAAGTTCACATTCAATAAAGGATTGATTAGTTCGCTCATAATGCCGGATGGTCGAACCATTTTATGGAACCGTTTGGGAGACAAGCTCGTTTCCCTGAACGAAAGCGGTAAATCTCCGGCCATAGAGCTAACGTATGATAAGCTCGGCTTTGCCCATCAAATCTTATATAACCCCGACAGTCTGGGAGTTGCAAAAGCAGTTTGCCATTTTGATGTGGACCTAATCTATGCCGGTATCGGTAAAATTGTTTATCCGGAAGGACGCACCATTGTTTTTACTCGTACGCGAGATAAATCCCTCAATCCGGTGCTTTCCTTGACCGATACAAAACGGCCTCCCATTACGGTCAGTTGGGACGTTCACACGGGAAAGATTATCAGCGACGATCGGTACACTTACCGGATAACCGAGGTGTCGGACGACGAAACTTACCCGAAGATGTCCCGGATAAACAAATTTACCGGGAAAATGGAAAGTTATTTCTATAATGAAAAGCGTGGCACAACGGATATAACTATGGCTGATGGAACGATATGTCATACAGAAGTGATTCAATCACCGGGCCCCACTTATCACATGACTAGGCTTGTTCAGGAAACAAAAAATGGCAAGACACAAACCGTGCTGCGCCGTTCTTTTGACGATGCAGGTCATTTATTGCTGGAAGCTACGGGCTTGGCCGGTGGCAAGGAACTGGTGAAGCAATACGCTTATGATGATACCGGACGAATTGTTTCGTATCTCTGGAACGGGAAGGAAATGTGGAAGAACGTCTATGACCCGATCACAGGCCAATTGAAGGAGCGGGATTTGCCCAATTTGGGAGTCACGCTGGCGTTTGATCCATTGCCGGGAGGAGAGATCAAAGAGTCGATTGAAAAGACCGGAGGTATCGTGACTAAAATCAAGACCCTGACGCCATCCGACTACCAGAAAAAAGTGACTCTGATGCAGCAAATAGAATAACAAGTGTAGAAATAAGGAGAAAAGAATGAAAACCAGCCTACAGACAATTTTAATTTGCGGCACTTTGATCTTTGCAAGTTTGGAGATAACTTTGGGAGACTGCCCAAGCAACGCAAGTCCACCGCTTCTAACTAATGGCCCCACAAATACTACATCTGGAGACAGTGATCCGATTGACATGGCAACGGGTGGCTTTACGGTAACGCGGACGGATTTGACGCTTCCAGGTCCCATGCCGATTTCGTTTACACGAAGCTATAATTCTGCGAGTGTCGCGCCAAATGACACGGGGATAATGGGAGGAGGATTAGGTTCCTACTGGAGCGATAATTGTCATAAAACTTTAACATTTGGAGGTCAAGGGATGGGGTATAACCGGGGGGATGGAGTCAGCATCCCGCTGTATTATACCAATAACATAAATGGCGAGTTAGTATCGGCCTCCAAGCAGCAACCCTACTATACCGTAAAGCAGGATAGGAACATCCGTGAAAATTTCGTTCTAAGCGACCGGTTTGGCAATACGGAATACTACACTACAAACAACTTTAACATAGCCTATATCACAAAGGCTGTGGATCGCAATGGCAATGAACTTGACTATACTTATGACTCAGACTCATTTTATTTCGGCAATCTTCTTAAAGTAGAGGATCCCGCAAGCGGTCGCTATATATCTTTTAGCTACGACCCTATCGGCATGGGGTGCATTACATCTATAACGGATTCAGCTGGTAGAACTGTTGAGTATGGCTATGATTGCAGTTTATGGGGGGGGGGAGCGGCGTTGAATAAGGTAACTTTGCCGGGAACGCCTGATTCTCCGGAGGGAACGAGCGAGACATATGGATATGTTGTGAGGACTGGTGTGGATCTATACTCAATTACGGACGGCAATGGTAACGTGATTGTGTCCAACATTTATGACCCACAGGGAGGAGGAAAACCGGACAGGGTGATCGAGCAAACGGTTAACGGTCATACGGCCACTCTGTTGTTTGACGATTCTCAAAAATTAATTAGTTGGACGGACTATAACGGTAATGTGACAGATTATTATGACGATGGGAACAGAAACATCCTCGCGCAACGTGTGCATACAAAAGGACTTCATCCCGGAGTACCCTCGACAACGATCTACGAGACTGATTATGTCTATGGCACGGGAACGGGTACAGATGGACCCCCACCGGATACTACTCTTCAGCCCAATAATTGTTACAAAACCAAGGAAACCGATCCCAATGGCAATGGAACTTCCTGGACGTATGACCAGTACGGCAACATCCTGACGGCGACGAAGTTTTCAAACCCTGGAGGCCTGCTTGACGGCAGCAAGGGAACGCAAGTAGCCAGCTCAACGACCACCTATACCTACGAGCAGGTGCATAACAAGGTTGCTTCGATGACCGACTCCAACGGCAACAAAACAACTTACGCGTATGATGGTAATGGTAATTTGCTCACAATCACGTATCCGCCTACGGCGGCGGGAACGGCCCAGGAAACGTTCACCTATAACAGCGCGGGCCAGGTTTTGACCGACACGGCTCCGGACGGGACCGTCACACAGAATACCTACGATACAACAGGTGGCCTGACGAATGGCTACTTGCTGCAAACGGTCAAGGATTACAGCACAGGTTCAGGCCACCTCAACGCCACGACGAAGTACGCCTATGATGCCTACGGCAACGTGGCCAGCATCCAGGACCCCAACCTCAACACTACAAACTTCATCTACAATGCCCAGGACCAGTTGGTAGAAACCGACGGGGCCTCCGGTGAGGTGGAAAAGCGCAACTACGATGGCAATGGAAATTTGATCGTCGATCAAAAGCAGGCTCCGGGTGGCGCATGGCAGAAGACGGTCAATATCTATAACAATTACGAGCAGTTGACGGAAACCGACCGCTACACCGACTCTACGGATAAATTGGCCACGACCTACACTTACGATAACAACGGCAACCGAACCACGGTGACCGATCCCTTGGGCCATACCGCGACCACGGACGATAACAACGGCACGGTGACCGATCCCTTGGGCCATACCGTCACGACGGCGTATGACGAACGGAATAAGCCTTACCTCGTGACCGACGAACTGGGTAACACCACCCACTATGATTTCGACCCCAACGGCAACACAACCACGCTGACCGACGAACTGGGCCACGTTACCACATATGCCTTCGATGGGCTGGACCGGCTTGAGCAAAAGACCTTCCCGGATGGCAGCTATCAGACATGGACGTATGACGCGACCGGCAACATCACCGGCCTGCTCACCACCGCCGGAAACACGATTGCCCAGACCTACGACACGCGCAACCGGATGCTCACGCAGAGCTATGCGGCGTCCACTGGGCCCTCCACCATCACCAACGTCTACGACATTGTGGGGCGGGTGCTGACGACCACCGAAGGCGGCGCGTCGCTAACCTACGGTTACGACAATCTTGGACGCACCACCAGCTTCACCGACCAGGCGGGACGCACCAGCACTTACGCGTACGATTTGGATGGCCATCGCACCAGCACGACGTATCCTACGGCCATTACCGTTCAGCGGGGTTACGACGCCTCCAGCCGGCTTACAACCCTTAAGGACGGTGGAAACAACACCATGGCCACTTACAGCTATGACATCCTCGACCGGGTGACGGGAGTGACCTTGGCCAACGGCACCTCGGTGATCTACGGGTACGATCTCGTCAACCGGCTCAGCTATGTGAATAACGCCCTCGGCTCAGGCAACCGCAACTACAGCTACGTCTATGACAACGCCAGCCGGGTCGTCCAGACGACTGAACCGCGGGGAACCATTACCAGCGGCTATACCAACCGCAACGAAGTCAACAGTATCGCCGAACCGACCGGCTCGCCGTTTGCCGACCAGGCGTTTACCTACGATGCCGGGTTCAACCGTTCCAGTTGGAGCCTAGGATCAAGCATTCCCGGGCTTGGAGTGGCAGAGGGCCTGACCACATATGCCGTCAATAATCTCAATCAATATTCCACGGTAAGCGGACAGACCGCTCCCACTTGGAATACCGACGGCGGGCTGCATACGTTCGCGGGCAACACCTACGTCTATGACGCGCTCCAGCGCCTGACCGAGGTCGATTATTCCGGCGGCAAGACCCTCTTCAGTTACGATCCGCTCGGACGCCGGGTGAAGAAGGTCGATGCGAATGCGAGCGGCCAGCCTCTTTCGACGTTCAGCTATCACTATGACGGCAGCGAGGTCGCCGTCGAGTACCAGCCCTCGACCACTTGGACCTATTATTTGGGCCTCGGCCTCGACCAAGTCGTCATGCGCGACAGCGGCAGCGCCAAGCAATGGTACTACAGGGATGGACACGGCAGCACCTCGGCGGTGGCGGACAATTCGGGCAATGTCCTGGAACAATACGAATACAATGCCCAGGGCCAGTTCCACATCTTCAATGCTAGCGGCACCGACATTACAAGTTCCGGCACGGCCATCGCCAACGACCTTCTCTATACGGGGCGCAATTACGATTACGAAACCGGCAACTACTTCTACCGCGCCCGGTATTACAATCCTGAATTGGGCCGGTTCATATCCCGCGATCCGTTGTCCGGCGCGGAGTTTAGCCAGGGGACAAATTTATATGCATATTGCAGGAATAACTTCTTGAATGCCTCTGACCCGACTGGCATGTGGGAGGTTACCATTACCGTTGGATGGGGTTACGCTGGGCAGGTTAATTTTGGGGTCAATGATGGAAACTTTAACCTGGGTGTGGCTGCAGGACTCGGCGAAGGCGCTGACGTTAGCTATAGTGGCGCAACCTCAGAACAACCCACCAGCCTTGGGGTCACTGGTTCAGTTGAGGAAGGAGTTGGAAAAGCTGAATCACTTGGAGGAGAGGTAGAAGCAAAGAGTGCCCTTACCTCTGATGGTGTACAGGGAATCTACGGTGCTTCGGTCACTGGCAGCGTATCAACCATAGGAGGGCCTGTTAAGGGAGTGGATGATCAGGTGTCCGGAACACTTGGTTATGAAAGCAATGCAGCTACCGGGGTAGTCACACCTATAACCGACTTTAGCACTTCGGCTAACGTTGGAGAGGGGGCGTTCGCTGGGGCCAAGTTGAATATAAACTTTGGAGGCCATAAAGAACCTCCTCCTCCTAAAAAAACCTGCAGCAAATCTTAAAAATACATGTCCCAGATGAAGTGAGGCTTTACATAGCTGCCGGTTCTTATTTCCATGACTTCCATTTTACTCAATTTTTTTCCAATTGTTTTAGTTGTAAGCATTCTTCTCTTCGTGGTCGTGATAGGGCAGAGGCGAAAAGCCGACCTCGAAACTAGATTGAGTGACGCAAGCCCACTCAGAAGATTTTTTCGGGGCCCCTTCGGCCTGCCCGTGATTCTGTTTTTAATATTTCTTGTTATCGCGTTGATAAATCATCACTTCTAGAGTCAATCGATTTTTTGGAAGCTATGAAAAATCTCTCCACACTGAAGCTTTGCTAGCTGTCCTCTAAAGCCCATGAAGAAAATCCTGACCATCTTGGGAGTCGTTTTTCTTGTCCTCATCTTCATCGTAGCCGCTGCTATTGGATATGTTGCCTATACCGGCAATAAGTTGGACGCATCTAGCAAGGCATATGTGGACGAAAGCGTCCCTGCGATCGTCTCCACATGGTCGAAGGACGAACTCATCAAGCGGGCCAACTCGCAGCTTCGTCAAGTGACCTCTGACGTTCAGGTTGGCCTGTTGTTCAATTCCCTGTCCAACAAGCTCGGCACTTTCCAAAGTTATGATGGTGCCAAGGGCCAATCGAACATGAGTTTTACCTCTAAAGATGGGCAGACTACTACCGCTTCGTACGTTGCAAATGCTACGTTCCAAAACGGGAAGGCAGAAATCCAAATCAAGCTAATCCGCGACAACGACTCGTGGCAAATTTTGGGTTTTCACGTGGATTTGAAACCTCTCTAATCCCGCGACATGATGATGCCGGGCATCTGGCATGAACGGTGTTTGGAACCCGCGCCCTGAAATCACCGTTCAGACATGTCCCTAACGGGTTTTTAGGCGCATGGATCAGGCCCGATACCCATAAACGCGTCAGGATGGCCTCTGCGGGTCAAGGCGGGTAAATCCCAACAGAGCACTGGCCACCTGTTGCAAGTGAGGACGCGAGGGGCTACGACGCGGCCACGTAGCTGTTGTTTTCCAAATTGACATCGTAAGCAATTTCCAAACTGACGTCGTAAGGAAAAGAGGCCGATTTCCACGCTGTCATCGTAAAGTTGGACGAGGGGGCGGATTTACGATGAGAAAGTGGCAACGGGGGCTTTGCCCCCGCACCCCCAGGATTTTTTTGAGGCATGGTAACAGGAAACGACGGGAGGCCGCCGGAGGGGATCGCTCGATTTCCACTTTGCCATCGTAAGGTGGTGACGGCCTTGGAAACGGGAACAGGGGTTCTCGTGAGAGAACCCCTGTTCGGTTTGGGTCGGACCTCGTGGTCGTTTCCTTGTTTTTGGGGTATCCCTTGGCTTGGGTTGCCTCCCGGCAGAGCCCGGCCTCCGTTTCCCCCAAAGTGCTTTTTACGCCGTGGAGGAGTGGGTCTGAGCGGGATGCATAAAGTCGGTTTCACGCCGCCAGTGGGGCTGGAGCAGGACGCGGTTGACGTGGGGCAACTCGACGGTTTTGGTATTGTCGCGGACGGCTTCCAGCAGCGAGGCGACGCACAGGTTGCGCGTACGACGCAGGAAGCCGTCGGCGGAGCGGATGAGGAGATCGAGCGCCTCGGCGGAAAAGGTGCGATGAGCCAGGCCGCACAGGTCGAGTTGGGCGAGGATAAAATCGTGGATTTGTTCGGGGTTGAGGCGCGGGAGCGAAACCGAATAGGTCACGCGGGACTTGATTTCCTCGTTGACGGCGAGGTTGAGGGTGGAAACGAGGGAAGGTAGGCCAATGAGGATGAGGTTGTGATTTTTGGGAAAATCCTCGAAGAGGAGCCGCAATTTGCGCAGGCAATCGGTGTTCATGAGATGGGCGTCATCAATCAACGGCACGATCATCTTGCCGTTTTGGTTGAGCTTATGCACCTGGGCCAGAAGCCGCTTTTCGCATTTAAAATCCCCGCCGTCGGTGTCGGTTTGGAAGGCGGCGCAGAGGATGCGCAGAGTGTTGGAATAGGAATGGAGAGTGCGGGCGACGGGGGCGATCATATAGCGTTTGGGATCGCACTCCAGGAGGGTCGATTTGATGACCGATTTGCCGGTGCCGGGCTGTCCGAGCAGGAGGCAAAAACCGCCCTGCTGGCAATGGACCCCGAGGGTGTCGAAGATGTCCTGCTGATGGGCCAGCAGGGTGAAGCGGGTCAGGTCGAAGGGATTTTTTGAAAGACCGAAATAAGAGCGGAGCATAAAAGTTTTGGTGGAAGTTATTCGGCGAAATAGCGGGCGGTGGACCGGGGCGGGCGGTCGTTGGAAACGAGATCGAGCGGGGTGGCCAGGCCGAGGCGCTCGTTTTTGAAATAAACCACGACGTGAAAGTGATCGAAGTTCAGGCGATCAAAACGGACTTGGACTTGATGACCGCGCACATCGGCGGGGGCTTCAAAAAGAATGCGGTGCAATTGAAACGTGTTGGTCTTGGAAACGCGGCGGTCTTCTTCGAGAAAGAAGAGTTCGTCGTTGACGGGATCGGGCGGCAAAAAGCGGATGCGTTTGAGATCGAGCCCGAAGCGATCAATCGGCTTCATGCCGAGAGAGCTGTGAGCATGGCCGTTATAGTCGTGTTCAAGCCATTCGATGAATTGACGGTTGAGAGCTTCGAGGGAGGAAAGATCGAGTTGCCGGGATAAAAAGCATTCCCGCACGGTTCTAAAAAGCCGTTCGATCTTGCCCTTCGCCGCGCCGTCGCGCACCGGCGTGTGGGAAAGCAGGATGCCGAGCCGGGAGCAAATGAGGGCCATTTCCTTGGAGGCATAGACCGAGCCATTATCGACGTAAAGTTGCTGCGGGATACCCCGTTTGTAGAGGGCGGTGCGGAAAGCCTGAATGAGGGTATCGACATTTTCCGCCGCGAAGAATTGGCCGTGGGCCACGACGCGGGAGGCGTCGTCGATAAACGCGATAAGCCGAGCCATGACGATGCCGTCTTTGGTTTTGACCATGGGGCCGCAGAGAGTGTCGGCCTGCCACATGTCGTTGGCATGGGCCTTGGCAAAGGCCAGTCGCTTTTTCCGGTCGGTCTGGCCTTCGGCGACGAGCAAATCAAACTCCTTGGTAATGCGGTAGAAAGACGTTTGGGAAACTTCCTCCGGGCGAAGCAGCCCTTTTTCCACGCACGCTTTGTAGACGAGCCGGGGCAGCAGGCTCTTTTCGCGGAAGAGCGGCTTGACCGTTTCGATGGCTTCCAGGAGTTGTTCGGGACTGACCTTGCGCGGTTTGCCCGTATCGCTGCGTCGGCGCGACTTGAGTTCGGTCAGGCCGTGCTTTTTATAGCGGGTGAGCCAGGTTTGGATCGTTCTCCAGGTGAACCGATGGGGCACATGATCCTCATCGTGAAAGGTCATGGCGCTGACGGTTTTGATGCGCTGCTGGATGGACGCGCCCTCGGCGAAATCAATCGCGCCGAGAACCCGCATCTTCAAATAGGTGCTGATTCGTTTCATGGCCGGGGAAATTGCCAAAAGAATCGCAAGGCCGGGAATCGCCATCCGGTGTTGTCGCGCAAAAGCGTCCAAATCCACCGCGAACCTTACGCTCTCAATTTGGAAAAAACGGTTGCTGAAAATGTTCCTGAAAAGCGGCCACGGGACACGGCCGTCCGGCGAACGCGCTACGCAGATGATCCCAGGTTTGAGCCAGGCCATCGCCGACGCATTCGGGGCGTGGAGGCGGAATTTTACGACAGAGCCAGCTTCGCAAATAGGATTGGCTCGCCATCCAATCGCGCCAAAGCCGGTAACCGCTTTCCAAAGAAAAGCCGTGACGTAACGAAAGCCAAGCCGACTGGCGACAGGTTCCGGCCAGAACCGTGGAAAGGAAGCTCACCACCAACGCCGCCGGAATCATCCGCGCTTTAAGCAACAGGGAAAACAACACGGAGAAAGTCTTGCCGCAACCTCGCTTGCGGAACCGATTGGAACAAAAGACACGCTGGCCTCGCTTCTGCCGCTCCGATCCATGGCAACCATACCCAACCAACGTCCCATGAAAGATCAGATGGCCCGTTTGAGCGCAAGCGGGACAAGCCCGCAGTTTAAGGTTGTGGTGAAAGACTTCCAGCGCCGCCGCATCGTTGAGATATACTGTCGAAGAAGATGACATGCGGCCTGTTCTGGACACCATTGCTTATCCAGAAAAGCGCATTCTGACCGCCACCTCATTCCCAAATTAAGGCTGTCTTCTCCCTGCCTCCTTACAATGTCAGTTTGGGAATATACCGCTTCCTTTTACGACCAAAGCGTGGGAATCAACAAATCACATGAAACGCTATCTGAAATTTTGGGCTTTTAGGATTGGAGGTAATTTCGGTCGGATTGGTTCCTTCGCGGTTTCCCTTTCGGGCGCGCAGAAGGAGAGAGATTTTCTGCGTGACGGCCTTTTCCTTCTTCCGCGCTAATCCAAGAACTCACGCATTGCTGTGCGTAGCAGGTTTCCTCTCAAATGCGTAGCAACAAGGTTCTTTTTTCACCTAAATTCACAAGAATTACGCTTGTCTCTTATGTGAGAAGACGCTATTCTGTAGAGACTTAGGAAAGGAGATGGCGGGATAGCTTCCATCTATGACCGTCGCATTCCCTTCCGTCATCCCGAGCTTGTCGAATCGCCGCAGGCGATCCCGCAGGGCGAGGGTTCGCGGGAGCGAATCGAGTCAACGACCTCTAACTACTTTACTCCCTCCTTCCAAGTTGCACTTGTGAACGAAGAAAAAAGAATTCCTAGACAATTCCACATCAAAGGAGTCTTCTCGCACAGGGCACATGAAACGTTTCTTCACGGGCGCGTGCGCGAAAATCGGCCACTTCTTCTGGTCGTGGGGCTTCCTCAAATTCGTCATCGCGGTCATCGCCCTCACCATGCTCTTTTACATGGAGGAAGACTGGCGCGGCGCGCGCGCCTGGGCCGCCACCAAGTCGAAGTGGGAGGCGCGCAGTGTTTCCTTCGATTTCAACACTTACCTTCCGCCGCCGGTGCCCGATGACCAGAATCTCGCGACGCTGGCGCTTTTCAAACTCGACCCTGATCCTGATCCCGATCCTGAGCGCCACGGATATCTTACACCACTCAACCTGCATCGAGCCACTTTTGAGAAATGGAATGCGCAGACGGACGCGAATCCTATTCCACCAACGAGCTGGCAGAGTGGCAAGACAACGGACATGAAGAAATTCCGCCTGGCATTTGCCATCGAATATTCCGCAATGTTCCCTAGCCAACCTGTTCCCCAGGACTTATCCGCGCAGATGGCGATCATGTTCCCATTTCTGGTCGAACTGCGGGCCGCGAGCATGACGCGGCCTTACTGCCGCTTTGAGGAAAACTATCGCTTCGACGCGCCGGTGCAAAATGACTTGCTTGGGCGTTCCGGAGCGCAGATTCTAACGTCGAAATACTTGACCTACGACGCTATCGCCGCGCTCGACTCGAGTAGGTGTGACCAAGCTCTCGATGACATCAAGCTCAACACCAGGCTGGCTCGTGGCTCGATGGACCAGCCGGTCCTCGTCTCAGGCTTAGTCGCCATCGGAATGGTGGCGATCAACCTCAGCGCGGTTTACGATGGTCTCGCCACGCACGCATGGAACGACGCGCAATTGGACGAACTTCAACGAGAGCTGTCGCAACTCGATTTCCTCAGTGATTACCACCGGCTGATGCGGGGGGAGACAGTCGGCGTCTTGATCCCTGCGATAGATCGCGTGAAGGCTCAGTGGGCAGTCTGGCTGCCTGACAAGAAGACTGGGGTGAACTACAAGGACAACTCGCCGTCGTTTATGGCCAATGGCTGGATTGATATGTGGAAGGCGCGTTCCGTGGACCTGAACCTGACGGCTTCCGGGTGGGCCGATCCCGAAGTGCGCGTGTTCTTGCCGCAGAAGATGGCCGAGTATCAGGCGGCGACGCAGAAAAAATTGGATAGCTGGTCCATTTACCTGCCGTGGAATTTTCTTTTCCGATTGGGAGTAACAGGTCCGGTATTCAGCGCACCGCATAAGTTCGCACAAATGCAGGTCTGGATCGACGAAACCCGGATCGCGTGCGCGCTGGAACGCTACCGCCTCGCACAGGGCGTTTATCCCGGAGCGCTCGACACGCTTGCGCCCGCATATATCGACGAACTCCCGCACGACATCATGAACGGCCAGCCGTATCACTATCAGCTTCGGCCCGACGGCACCTATCTTCTCTATTCCGTCGGCTGGAACCAAACCGACGACGGCGGCAAAGTCGTTTTCAAGAAGGACGCGCCACTGGTGATCGATTATGAGCAAGGCGATTGGGTTTGGCCAACGCCGCAACTCAACCCTCAAAAATAATCCCTCGGTCATCCTGAGCCTGTCGAAGGATCAGTTCCGTCTGCCTTTTCCCCGGAGGGGCTGACCCGATCCTTCGACAAGGATGACGGAGAGATTACCGCCCGAATTTCCGTTTGATAAATGACACCATCTCAACGGATTCGGGCACGCAAAGCAGCACGGTCAGACCAAAATAAACCGCGCCTGCCACGCCGATATTGAGGAAAAGAATCGTCGCGCCGAGCAGGGAATGGGTCGTGCGATGTGCGAGCAGGACGTGATCGCCCACCAGCACAATGCAACCGCAGGCCAGCGTCGCCACTGTGACGCGCACGAAGAAGGAAAGCCATTCGCCGGGAGTGCCCAGGTCGATCTTTTTCTGGATGGCATAGAGGAGTTGCAGGAAGTTGATGATCGCCACAAAACCGGTCGTGAGCGCCAGCCCGACGTGGCCCAGGCCGAGATAATAGTAGAGCACGAAGCAGAAAATCAGGTTCAGCGCGATGCCGGTGAGGGCGACCCGGACCGGGGTGAAGAGGACGATGTTCCATACAAAATGCCGGAAGGAACCCCAAAAGCCGGCGTCGGCCTGAAACTCGAACCGGGGCGGCTGCATGGCGTAAAAGCAGGGGACGAGAATTTTGACTCCCGAATAACCGGCGATGCAGATGGAATAGGCCTGGAGGGCAAGGGCCGTTTGCGCGGTGACGTCGGCGCGAAAAGTGCCGTGCTCGTAGATGAGCTGGATGACCGGTTGCGCGATGACGGCGAGTCCAACGGAGGCGGGGAGCGTGAGGTAAAAGCCGAAGCGGAGCGCTTCCTCGACGGTTTTGCCGAAGGCTTTCAGATCGTCGAGCGCGTGCTGGCGCGCGACGGCGGGGAGTGTGACCGTCGCGATGGCGACGCCGAATATGCCGATGGGCAGTTGCACGAGGCGAAAGGCGTAGTAGAGCCACGACATCGCGCCGGGAATATGCGAGGCGAACTGGCCGCTGACCATGACGTTGATTTGCACCGCCGATCCGGCGATGGCGCTCGGCACCATGAGGATCATGACGGTGCGCAGGCCGGTGTCGTGAAAATTGAGTTTGCCGGTGAAGTGCATCCCGATTTTCCACAACGACGGGAGCTGGATGCCGAGTTGCGCCAGGCCACCGAGGAGCACTCCGAAGCACCAGCCGAAAATCGCCCGTTCGCCGAAGTGGGGATGGAGCCAATGCGTCTGCGGCTCGAACACGCACGCGAGGGCCACGCCGCTGATGATCGAGACGATGTTGAAGACCGTGCTGGCGCTGGCGGGGATTCCAAAAATATGACGCGCGTTGAGCATCCCCATCACGGCGGCGGCGAGCGAAACGAACATGATGAACGGAAAAAGCAACTGCGTCATCCGCACGGTGAGGTCGAATTTTCCGGGCACATCATGAAAGCCGCCGCCGATTAGGAAGACGACCTGCGGGGCATAAATCACGCCCGCGACGCAGATCAGCCCGAGAATGAAGGTGAGCATCGAGAGAACGAGGCGTGCGAGATGCCAGGCGGAATCCGCGCCCTCTTTTTCCCACGTTTTCGTAAACGTCGTGGTGAATGCGGTCGAAAGCGCGCCTTCGGCGAAGAGATCGCGCAGCAGATTCGGAATGCGGAACGCTGCGATGAAGGCGTCGGCGAACATGCTCGCGCCGAACATGTAGGCGAAGACCTGCTCGCGCACGACGCCCATCACGCGCGAGCCCATCACGGCAACGCCGACGATGATCGCGGAACGCTTGGAGCTTGGTTTCTTTGGGCTGCCGGGATCAGGGCTGGTAGGTGCGGAGGATGGGAGCTCAGAATTTCCAGGAGGAGCCTCGCATATGTCCGGATTAATCGGCCTGGGATTCGCGGGCTTGAGGGCACCCTGTGCTTGGCCGCTCAAATCGAAGCTCCCCTGTTCCGGCGCGTCATCGCCCGATTTATTCTTTTTGGTGCTCACGATTCAATTTCCAAAGCAGGTGATACTTGAGCCAGACTTCGCGCGCATTGCCGATGGCGATGTCCCAGCCGATTGCGCCGTCGAGAAATCCGCCCTTGAGGAGAAAGCCCTTGCCGAGCCGCACGAGCGCATGAACGGGGCCGCTCCAGATATGGGCGCGCCGGTGCTGCTCGCGGGCCGATTGGGCCCAGAGGGCAGCGTAGCGCGCGCAGCGGTTGGAGCGGTCGAAAGCGTCTTCATAAGTGAAATGATGCAGATGCCCCGGCAGAATGGGATGCTCTCCGCGAAGTTCAAGCTTCTCGTGCACGCGCCCGCCGGCAAACCGCGCCTCCGTCCGGCGAAAAAGACGCACGAGCCGGTCGGGATACCAGTCGCCGTGGCGAATCCAGCGGCCCCGGTAAAAAACAATCCGCGAGACCTGATAGCCGTTCGGCGCGCCGGGCGAGTCGGCAGCGAGGTCGGATTTGACCCGCGCGATGGAGGCCGCGAGTTCCGGGGAAATCTCCTCGTCGGCGTCGATGCTCAGCACCCAGGAATGAAGCGCCTGGGCGAGCGCGAAATTTTTCTGGCCGACATAACCGAGCCAGTCCTGATGCACGAGGCGCGCGCCGAATTGCGCCGCAATCTCGGGGGTGGCGTCGGTGCTGCCGGAGTCGACGATGAGAATTTCGTCGACGAGCGGCGCGACGCTCTTGAGACAGCGCGGCAGGTTGCGCTCCTCGTTGTGGGTGATGATGCACGCGGAAATTTTCATCTCATGTCTTATTTACGGATAAGCTCTTAACATCTCTTCGGCCTCCGCAACGACCATCTGCGGTGTAATGCTTCTCATGCAGGCAAAATCGATGGGGCAATCGCGCAGGAAACAGGGGCTGCAGGGGACGTGATGCCTCAGCGCCCGGCTGCGCTCGCCGATAGGGCCGGTCATTCGCGGTTCGGTGGAACCGAAAATGGCAAGGGTCGGCACGCCCAGCACGGAGGCGACGTGCATCGCGCCGCTGTCGTTGCAAAGAACGAGACGTGCCGAGACAAGCGCCGCCATGAATTCGTCCAGCGACGTTTTTCCTACCAGATTTTCAACCTCGGGCAACTGTTGGACGAATTCTTCCGCGACGGGCACGTCAACCGCAGCACCGAGCAGGACGATTCTCGCGTTGAGCGTCGTCATGAAGTGCCGGGCCACGGTCGCGAAATTTTTCACGGGCCAGCGCTTCGCCGGGCCGTATTCAGCGCCCGGGCAAATCGCCAGGATGAGTTCGTCCGGGTCGGTCGCGGCGACCGGGTCGATGCGCATTTCCGGCGCCGAGAAATCGCCCGGGCCGCCGAACCCGGCGACGAGGTCGAGGTAGTAAAGGCTCTGGTGCAACCGGACGGGATTACGCGGCGGGGCGGGAAGGCTGTGAGTCAAAAGGAAGCCGCGTCCGCCCCGCGCATAACCGAGACGCTGGGGAATTCCGGCCAGCCAGGCCTCGAGGGCTGCGCGAAGCGAATTCGGCAGGAGCATGGTTGAGCCGAATTGCCCGGCGCGCAATTGCCGGGCGGTGGCGCGGAGATTTTTCGGCTTCTCCAACGCGATGACGTCATCGACGAACGGGCATCTGCGCCACAACGCGGCGAGCTTTTCAGGCGCGGCGACCGTGAGGGGATCTTCGCCCACGATTGCCTTGAGGTTGCTCACGGCGGGCATGGCCATCACGGCATCGCCCAGCCAGTTGGGGCTGCGCACCACGAGCGGGCCTTGAAGCGTAAGGGCGGATTCCGGCACAAGTTTCTTTTAGCCTGCTTCGGCCTGTTGCGCACGGAAGGAATTTTGGTTCCTCGGTATTTTCAGTGGAATAGAAGGGAAAATGACGGAATTACCAAATTTTCCAAATGAACGGAATTTTGACAGGAAAACATGAAAGTATGAAGACATGAAAAGGCAGTTGAGGAGGGCTCTCTCTTTTCTTCCCTTCCTGTTTTCATGATTTCATGTCTTCTTGTTAAAAAATTCCTTCCCTCCAATTTCGTTAATTTGGTAATTTGGTTATGCAGTACCTTTTTCCTATTTCACTGTTTTTGCGGTAGAACCGGAATTCTTAGTTTTTGACACCGCCATTTTGGTATAAGGAGGCCGCATGAAAACCCGTTGTGCCTGGTGCCCCGCCGATAACCCGCTCTATATCCAGTATCACGACGAGGAATGGGGCGTGCCCGTGCATGACGACCGCAAGCTTTTCGAGATGCTGATTCTCGAAGGCGCGCAGGCGGGCTTGAGCTGGCTGACGATCTTGAAACGGCGCGAGGGTTACCGCGCGGCGTTCGATCATTTCGACGCCAAAAAAATCGCGCGCTACGACAAGAAGAAAACGACCGCGCTGATGAAAAATCCCGGCATCATCCGCAACCGGTTAAAGATCGCTGCGACCGTCGCCAATGCGCAGGCGTTTCTCGATGTGCAGAAGGAGCACGGCACGTTTGACCGCTATATCTGGTCATTCGTCGTCGGCAAGCCGAAGGTCAATCGCCGAAAAAAGGGCGAGCGGCTTCCGGCGCAAACACCCGAGGCCGAGGCGATGAGCAAGGACCTCAAGAAGCGCGGCTTCCGCTTTGTCGGCCCGACGATCTGCTACGCCTTCATGCAGGCGGTCGGCATGGTGGACGATCACGCGGCGGATTGTTTTCGGGCGAAGCGGCCTTAGAGCAAATCAAAATATCGTGCGCACAGCCTCTCGCTCCCAAACTCTATTTGGGAGCGTTCTTTTGTTCTTCGCGAAATTCCATTTCGCGCTGTTTTTTTTCCTCGATAAAGACGGGATCGGCAATGGAATTGCGCTGACAATACTGCCGTGCGCAGAACCGTTCCCAAATGGAATTCACAGCCATCCCACGGCAATTCATTGGTAATAAACGACATGCAAAATCACATATTTTTTTTAAGGCCCGATTTTCAAGTTTTTTTCTGATTACGAAAATTGGTTCTCCTCTGAAAAGTCTCAAAAAGCATGTCAAAAATTGTCATTTCCTGTGGGATGACTGTGAATGGAATTTGGGAGCGAGGTTTAAAAAAGGCAGACCGAACTGATCTTCGACTTGCCTTTAGTCCTGAGCTTGCCGAAGGAACCGTCGCTGATTTAAAAAACTAGCAATCGTGCTCCTAGATCGTGTTGAGGAGCACACTTGGCATTTTACGAATAGCGGCGACCAGCGCAGTAATTTGTGGGGACTTAGGTGGCCCTCGAAACGAAAGATTGTCGATTCGGAGATGCGAGCTGCCCCTTCCCTTCGCAGGAAGCAGTTCCACCCACTCGAGCTGTACAAATGTGTGGTCAAAAACCAAGGTATCGAATTGGCTGGAGATACCCCATTTGGAAGAATTAGGCACCCGCCAAATTAGAACATCAGATGCAGAAAGATCATGGCGAACTGAATCCGGAGTTTCAAGAATATCCGCTTTGCGAAGACAAATCATTGATTTGACCCATATGGGATCAAATGGTCTGGACGGATCGGTTGAGTGCGCATACCGACCCTGATCTATTTCGAGAGTGATCTTTGCAATCTGCTCAACTCCCGGCAACCATCGGGCGAGGTCATTTCTCCTTTTCGATTAATTCCGGCATGTATGGAGCGACAGCTAAAATCTCATTGTTCCAAGAAAGCGATATCACACCGATTGATCGTCCTCCAAAAACGGGTTTAGTGTTGCGACATAAGGATAAATGAAGGGCTACATCTCCGTCTTGCCACTTTGCCGAATAGCGCATTTCAAATTTGCGCATCTCGGGCCCGTAATGCGGTAAAGGCGGCTCAGGCACCGGCCCCCTGGATAAAGGTTGCCCAAAATACTTCGCCAATGTTTCACAAAAATAATCGTTGTCGTCGAAATGCTTTCTTTGGACGCCTCGTCTGAAATTTCATAAGCGACTCTCATCACGGGTCGAGATTGATGGTTGGAATCAAACTCGGCTGACACAACCGAAAAACCATAAGCTTCTTGAAGAGGCACGGTACAAACACTGCGATAGGTGAGATGGTACTCAACTATTTTCTCGAATTGAAACGAGCGTCGGACGCTGCCGTAAACGGATCCCCAAGGATACGTCTGCCCTACAAAAACCCCCTCGGAGATCTTTGGCATCTCGGTAGGCTTATGTTGAAAAAACATTCCCTTGATTCCTTCGGTCATTTTAAAAAACTCAGCTTCCCGTTCTTGAGCGAGCGGTAATAGCAGGTCTTGCGCGTGTGTCCCTGCGCGTCCTTCGTGTGGCAAACGCCGCCGCCGAGCATCCGCACCAGGTAGAGGAGAGAGTTCTGCTCGCAGTTCACGCGAATGTCGACAATTTGCAGCGTGTCGCCCGACGTCGCGCCTTTGATCCACAGCTCGTTGCGCGACGTGCTCCAGAACGTCGCGATGCCCGTCTTCAGTGTGTGGTCGAGCGCCTGCTGGTTTGCGTAGGCCACGACGAGCACTTCGCGCGTGTCGGCGTCCTGCACCACCACGGGCAGCACCGGCAGACCGGTCTTGGCCACCTTTTGCAGCTTGGTAAAATCGAGCCGCAATTCGTTTCCTTCTTCGAGCGGATTCATCTCCATAAAATTGCCTGTCATACCGAGGTTGTCGAGGGCGATTCAAAAGGTAGCCATCGCGGGGCCCGCGACTGACCGGCGCAGGGCCTGCGCCGGCTACCTCCCGAACTTAAAGAATGCGCGCGCCGTCCCAGTCGTGCGCGCGGCGATTTCCTCGAGCGCCACGCCGCGCAACTGCGCGATCTGCTCGGCGACGCGGCGCGTGTGGGCCGGCTCGCAACGCTTGCCGCGATCGGGCGTTGGCGCGAGGTAGGGGCAGTCGGTCTCGACCATGAACTGGTCGAACGCGACATCCCGCGCCGTGGCCTGCACTTGTTTCGCGTTTTTGAACGTGACGATGCCTGTGAACGAAACGAGATGCCCCAGCGCGATGACTTCCCGCGCCTGCTCGAGCGTTCCGCCGAAGCAATGGAAGACGCCGCGCACCCGGCCTGTGAATTCGCCCAGAATTTTCAGCGTATCGTCCCACGAATCGCGCTGGTGAATGACCACGTTGAGGCCCAGTTCGGAGGTGAGTTCGAGCTGCCGCCGGAAAAGATCGGCCTGCCGCGCTTTGTTCGCCTCCGCCGCTGCGGGATTCTCCGGCAGGTGGTGGTAATCGAGACCGATCTCGCCGACCGCGACCACGCGCGTGCTTCGCGCCAGCTTGTGCAGATGATCGACCGCGTCGTCGGGCGCGGTATCAACTTCGCTGGGATGAATGCCGACCGTGGCCCAGATATTCGGAAAATTCTCGGCGAGTTCCACCGCGCGCGTGCTCGAATCGATTCGTGTTCCGATGGAAATGATTTCCGTGACGCCCGCAGCCGTTGCGCGCGCGATCACCTCCGCGAGATCGGGATCGTAGTCGGTGTAATCGAGATGGGCGTGGGTGTCGATGAGCATGGAGAGACTAAATTAGCCATAAAAGAACACAGAGAAAACAAAGATTCTGGCGGGTCAGACTCCGTCCTGACCCATTTTCCCTCGTTCCCAAACTCCATTTGGGAACGTTTTCTTGCTTCTTGCGAAACTCTATTTTGCACTGACTAATCCGAGCACCCGAGGCAACGAAGTTGCCCCGACAAGGGCGTTCCCAAGTGCAACTTGGGGACGAGGAAAAGTAAATTTACACTTTAAGAATCCGTCATCCCGAGCTCGTCGAGGGATCAGCATCCAGAAAATATGGCGTAAACCAGTGGAGGCTGATCCTTCGACAAGTTCAGGATGACAGCGTTTTAAAAGAAAGTTTATTTCTTAAACGTCACCAAGCTGTGCCCCGTCATCTCCTCCGGCTTGGGAATGTCGAGCAGGTAGAGCAGCGTCGGGGCGACGTCGGCGAGGATGCCGTCTTCGAGCACGGCTTTGTCGGCGTTCGGACCGGCATAGATGAATTGCACGAGGTTCGTCGTGTGGGCTGTGTTCGGCGTGCCGTCGTCGTTGATTTCCCGCTCGCAATTTCCGTGATCGGCGGTGATGAGGCACGCGCCGCCCATGGCCAGAATTTTTTCGACCACGCGCTTGAGGCACGTGTCGACCGTCTCCACGGCCTTGATCGCCGCCGACACCACGCCGGTGTGGCCGACCATGTCGGGGTTCGCGTAATTGAGAATCAGCATGTCGTATTTCCCGGTGTCGAGATGCGCGATCACCTTGTCGGTTAGCGGAATCGCGCTCATTTCCGGTTGCAAGTCGTAGGTCGCGACCTTTGGCGAAGGCGCCATATCGCGTTCCTCGTCGGGATTGGGCGTCTCGACTCCGCCGTTGAAAAAGTAGGTCACATGCGGATACTTCTCCGTCTCTGCCATGCGCAACTGGTGCTTGCCCGCCGCCGCGACGACATCGCCGAGCAAATGCGTCATCGACTGCGGCGGAAACATCGCCGGGGCGGCGAACGTCGCGTCGTACTGGGTCATCATCAGGTAGCTGACCTTCGGATAATAGGTGCGGGCAAATCCCTTGAAGTCGTCGTGCAGCACGACCTGGCTGAGCTGTCGCGCACGGTCGCCGCGGAAGTTGAAGAAAAGAATCCCGTCGCCCTCGGCGATGAGCGGGCGCGGCTCCTTGACGCAGACAAACGCCGGCATGAACTCGTCGGTTTTCTTCGCCTCGTACTCGCCTTTGACGGCGGCCACAATGTCATCCGTATACGTCCCCTCGCCGAGAAAAATGAGCTTCCAGGCGAGCTGAACGCGCTCCCAGCGGTTGTCGCGATCCATCGCGTAGTAACGTCCGATGACCGTCGCGATTTTGCCCGCGCCAATTTCCTTCAGCTTGGATTGAAGCTCGGCCAGGTAGCTCGCGCCGCCGGTCGGCGACGTATCGCGTCCATCGAGAAATGCGTGGACAAAAATCTTGTCCGGCGAAATGCCCGCGTCCTTGGCTATTTTCACCAACGCGTAAAGATGCTCGATGTGCGAATGGACGCCGCCGTCAGAGAGCAGGCCCCAGAGATGAAGCGCGCCGTTTTTCGCCTTCAGATCGGCGAGAAAAGTTTTCAGCGCCGGATTCCCCGCGAGCGTTCCGTCGGTAATCGCCTTGTTGATCCGCGTCAGTTCCTGGTACACGATCCGGCCCGCGCCGAGGTTCAGGTGGCCGACTTCGCTGTTGCCCATTTGCCCGGCAGGCAGACCGACATCCTCACCCGAGGCGCTGAGACGGCTTTGTGGATAGGTCTTGTAAAGATATTCGTGAAAGGGAAGTTTTGCGAGCAGCGGCGCATTGCCTTCCTGCTTGGCGGCGGACGCGCCTTTTGGGCTGATGCCCCAGCCATCCCGGATAATAAGAGCTACAGGTTTCATGGAGGGCTGAAATTAGCCTTGCGGGATACTTTCCGCAAGCGCCGTGCCGGATTGTCGCCTAATTTTTACCAAGTGCCGCTACATGGGAGAATCGCAACCCTGAAGGAGATCTCTGCAAAAGTGTGATGAAAAGCTTGATTGAAGTCCCGGAGGGACATTTGAAAGTAGCCCGGCGATTTATCGCCGGGTAATCTCCGCATGGGATTTGCCCGTCCCATCGGGACGGATGAAGCTCATCTGGGCGCGGAGATCAAGCGTCCCTCCGGGACGCTCTCGTTCTGCCGACAAACCCGGCGATAAATCGCCGGGCTACTATCAGTCATTCCTCCGGAATGGTGGAATTCTTGAAGAGAGACTTTTGTAGATATCTCATTCATGAACGCCTACGGTGCGAATCGCCGCGAGCTGATGATGCGAAACTTGTAGGCCGTCAGCGGCTGGCCCACACCCGGCGCTGGCGCGGCGGGGTCGAGATAGCGCTCGATTTCGTAGGAGCCGCGCCAGTCGCCTAAAACGAGATCAACGCCTTCGTTCCAGACACCCTGGTGGGGATCGCGCGGGAGTTTTTGCAATACCTGCACGCGGACGTGCACCGTGTACGAATTCGAGCGCGTGGTCAGCCGTCCATAAAGCTGCGAGTAGGGCAATTCGCGGAGATTGTCGCCGGTGAGTCCGCCCAGCGTGTTTCCATATCCGTTCCAATACGAGTAGAGCGCGGTCTGCGTGGCGGCGACGCTGGTTCCCGGAGGGACAAGCCCCGCAGGTACAATCGGCACGGTGCAGATTTCGCTCTCACTCAAGTAAGCATCAGCGCTGTTGTTGGCGAAGCGGTTTTCGATCTGCGCAATCGTCGCGTTTTCATCAACCGCATTCCAAATCGACGTCAACGGCGTGCCGGATGTCTTGTAGGTTGTGGCCGCCGAAACGGGAATGGCCGGAATGCGCAGGCTATCGAGTAGCGCGTGCAGCGCGGTGTTGCGATGCAGATAAGTGAACGGCGCGATCTGGTCGTTGAGATTGATTTTGCCCGCCGTGGCCATGCAGGTGCTGACGGCGTAGGGCTCGACAACCGGCATCCAAAAATTGTCGAGAATAAGATGGTCGGGTGGACTGGCCGCGCCGGGATGGACCGCGTAGGGCGTGCTCGAAGTATTCGCCGCCGGATAGGGACAAAAGAGGAGCGTGCACCACGGCACGGAGTTCGTGGGCGTGGAGGGATTGATTCCGGCGGGCAGCGAACCAAAAATCACCGGCGACGGAACCAGCGCGTTTGGCGTCCGTTGCGTGGGCGCGCCGACGCTCCCGTTGGTCAGGGAAAAGTAGGCGGCGGCGGGCGCGTTGGTCGTGCCGCTGTCGGGCAGATTGATCTGCGCGCCGTCGGGAGCAAAGCCCGGCCCCGTGTCCCAATCGCCGTTCCAGCCGGGACCGGGGTTCATGGTCACGAAATTGGCTGAAGTTGTGGTCGGGCAGCTGCAAGGCGGGCTGATGGGCCACGGATAGTTGGTTGCTGTGTTGTTGCACCAATTGGTCCACGCCACCGGTATCGTTGCCGACGGATAAGTGGCCGAAACAAAAAGAGTGTTTGAGCCACTGGCCCCATAAACCGCCGTTCCGTCCTCGAAGTGGAGATTGTGGGCATGCTGGGAACCAATCGTTTTGTACAACAAATGTTGCTGGAACATCGAGGAGGGAACGTTCGTCAGTCCCGCGATGACGCGCAAATCGGTGAAGGCCTCGACGCTTCGGCTCACGTCACCGGGTTGAATCAGAAATTCGCGATTAGTTCCCGTCAGGAGCACGCGGTTTTTGAGTGTCATATAGTATGACGGCATGACGTTATTACCCGAGCCGTCCTGACTGTATTCGGCGATGGGATTCGGTATGGCGAAGCCGGTGCTTGGAAAATTGAGGGCAAATGATTGGAGCGTATTGCCGTTGGCGTCCACGATGGACACCGTTGCGGTGACGGAATTAGGAAGGATAAGCGAATTCATTTTGGCAGGCGGCCATGTCAGCGCGCCCGTCACCGAATTGGTGCTCGGGCTGGAGGCGAGAGTGAGCGGAAACGCTTTTGTACCGGCGAAGCCGTAAGTAAACGCGGAATTGGTTTGCGCATTGACGGCCGTGGCGCGCCACGCGAGCGGACCTTCATTGCCACCCCACGCCCTGGCGCCGGGACTTACCTTCACCCCATCGCTGAGTGACGGTGAAGTCACCGGACTCTGAAAACCGAAGTCGACCGTGCTGGTTCCATTATTCAGTTTGAAGCCGTTAAGTCCCGTAATTTGGATCGTACAGGCATCGCTCACTTCGGGATAAGCGCAACCCGGCTGGAAGGTGCATGGCACCGCGAATGCGCGAATCCGTTCGTTGACCACGTTGGCCCAGTTTGTGGAGGCGGGCAGAAAATTATTTTTCCAATTCGAGCCTGAGGAATCATCAGGTGTTTCCTCGTAATCGATGTAGGTTCCGTTCTTGAACCCAAACCCGCTGACATAAAAAACCAGCGTCAGGCTCGAGAGCGTCGGGCAGCGGCCCATGCCGCGAAGCGTGATGGCGCTTGCCCCGTTTCCGTAGGTCGTCATCAGCGGATCAACAAAGCCGTAACCGAATCCCGTCGAGGCGCTGTTCCCGGCGAAGGGGACGAATGGCGAGGGGCTCGGATCAACCGCATTGATGCCGTGAATGAAGTCGACGATTTCGAGCATGATTTGCGTCCAGGCTGTGCCCGGATATTTTGCGGCAAACGTCGTGCCGTAACCGGGAAGGCTGAGGTTGCCGCGATTCACCAGGTCGTTGAATATCCGCAGATTGTTGGTGCAGGCGAAGGACGTGCCGTTCGGGTCAAAATCATCCTTGGGATTGAGCGGATTATTGCGCTGGAAAAAATAACTGCCGACGGTGGCTGTCCCCGCGCCGACCGTCGCGACGTTCGTGATGGCGCAGTCGGCAGCGGTCATTCGTGGCGCGGTGGTCGAGGTCGAATCGGCCACCGGCCAGATGGCGATGCGCGGCTCGCTGAGGAGCGTGGTTTCGGGCGACTGGCTGTGGGAGGTGAGAACGAACCGCGCGGTTTCGAGTTGCGCCGCGCTGACCGAATTGGTTTGGCGCTGGCCGGAGCTGGTCACGTTCGTGCTGAAGCACAACTCGTCGAGCGAGGCGTAGAGGCGGTCCATTTTCCACGGCACGCTCTCTCCCGGCGTTGTCGTTTGCGTCCCGAATTGCGAACCGCCCCACGCATAACGCGGGGTCAGCGCGAGCAGTTGCTGCGGCGAATACGAATTGGTCCTCAACGCCTCGGCGAGCGAAGTCGTCGCGGGATGTCCCGGATACGCCGAATATTCCCCGGCGGCGGGCTGGTTTGAGCTCCACGCCACGTCGTTGGTCGAGTTGAGCCGCGGCGTGTTCCACGGCGAGCCGCAACCCGCCGTGTTGACGTTGATCTTGCAGCTCTCGTCGTCCGTCCAGAAAGCAATGCGGGCCACGATCGGATTGGCCGCCGTGCCGTTGCTGGCGGGGCCGAGCGTTCCGTCCTGAAGCTCATAAAGCCACGCCACCGGCATCGTCACCGCTCCAGAATCACTGCTCACGCCCGGCACGTTGTTGGTCGCGGCAGGATCGAGGATCGGATAAATCGGGCCGCTGGCGGTCTTCACCGGGGCATTCAAATCGGTGTACTGATTGGTCTCGGAACTCCAGTTGGCGGGGACGTCCTCGGCCATGAACGCAAGCGAGCCGCTGCTGTCGATCATGCTGTTTGTGGTCGCGGTGGAATAAAGTTTGTAGCAGGCGGTGGGCGTTCGAGTGGCGCTTGCGGCGTAGGTGCGGAGCAGGCCGGGCTGGGAAATCCAGGCCTGGTTGGTTGACGCGGTGGCCTGTTGGATCTGGCCGATGACCAGTGCCACGGCGGAATCGGCCAGCATCCTTTCCCGCGCAATCGAAGCGTCGCCTTGCGCCCCGCGCATTTGGTGCGACGTGCCCGCGAACAGGGCCACCAGCAGAATCATCATCATGGCCAGCGCGGCTAGGGCCATGACAAGCGCCATGCCCGACGTGCTGCCGGAGGCGCGGCCTTTATCCTTTGGTCGTCGTGGGACGAGAGTCATGCGAACAACGGAGTAAAAATTTTGGCAGACTTCTCGAAAAGTCCCGCCCGATTGAAAACAGGCCGTGCCGGGAAGTCAAAGCTATAGCATCACGCACACATAAGCGGGTGGCCCGGACAACTTGCGACCTCTGTAAAAATCGCCTTCCCCCTTCGACTTCGCTCAGGGCGCGGCTTGCTGCCGCGGCTACCGAAGGATGACGGATTGTTATTAGTTGGTTTGGGGTGATGACGAACGCTATGGCTTGACGACGAGGATAAGGTCTAGGGGCTCAGGCTTTGGCAAGAAGCAGGGCGGCTTGAGATTAATTTTGGCGGCGTTGATGCCGCGAGTGTTGAATATCTTCCATGATGGATCGGCAAGTTGGTTAATCCGTTGCGCAGTTGCCAGGGACAATACCACGGCATGCGGACCGGGCTGGCTCAGGAAGGAAGACATTTCTGATAGCGGGATGACTTGGCCGTAGCCCTTCACCACTCTCCGCATTTCCCAAACCGCATTCGGTTCCTGGAAATCGACGAGGGCGAATTGGGTGTCGGGCGTGAGGACGTCGTGCGCATCGCGGACGAGTTGTCCGACCGGTGATGGCGTGGCGTTGTTGGCGATGGCGATGGGAACGAGGACGGCAGTTAACACGGCGAGGGCGATTCCCATGCTCCAACCGAGTTTGATTGGCAATGCAGGGCGCAAGCCGGAGGAAATCCAGCGGCGGGCAAAGAGGAGGGCGAGGAAGGGAAATGCGGGGAGCGTGTAGTGGGGCAGCTTGGTGACCATGAGGGAGAAGACGACAAAGATGAGCGCAGCGTTCCAGAGAAGGTAGGTGTCGGTGAGGTCGGGTTTCCACGCGGCGAAGAGTTTTTTGCGATGGATGAGGAGGAGCGGCGACCATGGCAATGCGCTGAGCCAAAAGAGAATCAGATAAAGTGGCAGGCTCAACAGATACCAGCCGAGCGTTGACGCGCCGTGGCCTTGAAGGCCGGTGACCATGCGCTGGCCGACGCCTTCGCTAAGTCCGACGCGCCAGTAGTCGCCATGGGTTTCGATGTATGCGGGTATGGCCCAGAATAAAACGAGGGCGAGACCGAGCAGGAAGTTTGTGATGGATTCTCCGACGATGTGAGTCCTTGTGCCGCGCGCGCAGATGAGAAGCGGCAGGAAGGGAAGGAGCGCTTCGGGGCCTTTGGCTAAAAATCCGCCTGCGAAACCGAGGGCGAGGAGGGTGTCCCAGAAATAATTGCGCGTGCTGTGGCTAGCGGGTGGCGAGGTGATTAATTTCCAGCCGGCGAACGCGGTGAGTGTCATGAAGAAAATGAGGAGGGCGTCGGCGGTGGCGACGCGACCCTGCTGGATGGTCTGCACGCAAAAGACATAGGAAAGCGCGGCGATGAGGCCGACGCTTTTGTTGCCGAGTCCGATGCCCCAGACGAAGAGGAGCCATGCGGTTGCCGCCGTGGCGAGGAGGGAGGGAAGGCGCGCGGCGAAGGCGTTTTCACCGAAGAGGGTGAGGGAGACGGCCTGGCACCAGTAGATGAGCGGGGGCTTGGCGTAGCGCGGCGCGTGGTTGAAGGTGGGGACGATGAAGTCGCCGCTTTGGAGCATTTCGCGGCTGGCTTCGGCGAAGCGGGGTTCGTCGCGGTCGAGGAGGGGGAGGAGCGCCGCCTGCGGCATGGAGAGCGCGAGCACGGCGAGAAAGAGGAGGAGGCCGTGACGCCAATCAAGCAGTGCGGAATGGGACATATGGGACCTATAGGACAGAGGGGACTGCCGCTACGCCAGCGGTTTTTTTCGAAGGGCAAAGCCGGCGATGAGCCACGCGGCGAGCATGGAGGCGTCGCTGAAATTGTTGATGATTTCGACGGGGAGATCGAGACCGGCGACATGGTAATGCGCGACGTAATGCATGGTGATGGTGGAATCGCCGGGCGGAATCTGGACGGCCCGCATGATGTAATCGGCGCGAAGGAGCCGCGCGGGGCGGCCATCGACCTGGACCTGCCAGTCGGGATTATATTGATCATTGATAAGGACGTAGCCGCCACGGGCCGATTTGACCTGAACGTCGATTTCGGTCGGCGTGTAGGTTTTTAATTCGAGCTGATCGGGACCTGAATAGAGCTTTCTCTTTTGGTCCCGTTCCTGCGGCGGATACATCTGGTGTATTTTTTCGAGATCGGACTGATTGAGCAGAACGGTCGCGCGCGGGTTCCATGCCGGGTCGCCGAGGCGTTTGAGGATAGCCGCATCTTCAGTGAAATTCTCGGAATCGGGCACAAAGGTGGCTTTGGCCAGATAATCTTTCATCGTGGCCATCATGTGCGAAGGAAGGTTCGGCGCGGGAGGTTGCTGGAGGATGTAGCCGCTGACGTGATCAATATTGGAGGCGACGGCGTGGTCCTGCCGCAATTGCTCAAGGGCTTGCTCGGGCGCGACGAAATTTTTGACTCCCGCAAGAAACCAGAGACGCTCCATGTTGTCATCGAGCGCGCGGAAGAAGGTGTTGAGATCATCGGGGATGCGGGAGGCGGCGGAGATGTCGAGGGAGGAAATTTTCATGGCCGCGAATTGATTGAGGAGCATGCTTTTGAGCAGCGGGTCGTCGGTGGCGACGGTGACGCGGACGGTTGTGCCCTCATTGCTGAGCGCTTCCAAAAGCGGGTTGGTTGCGGTCATCGCCGAGATATCCCAAGGCTGGATGAATTGGTTGGCGACCCAAGCGAGTTGCGCGGCGGCAAGCGCGGCGAGGGCCAGCGCGAGGGTGAGGGGCACGTTTTGAGGCTTGAGCATTTGCTGCCAGAGACGTTGAAGCAAAGGGTTGACGGGCGTCCATGCGCGCAATTTGTCGGGCTCCCAGGACGCGAGCAGAACGAGGAAAAAAAGCGCCATGAGTATGACGGCCCAGATGAGCGAATAGTGCATCGTGCTCATGATGTTCGCGATGGTGAGGGGATCGTAACCCTCGGCCTGAAATCTGGCCGCGAGAACGACAGCCAACGGATAGCTGGCGAGGAGTCCCAGGAACAGGAGGGCCAGAAGGATGCTGGCGAACCAGACGAGGCACCGCCGGATGACTTTTATATCGGGCGCGGAGGCTTCGAGGGAAGCGATGAGATGCTGGACGCCGATGGCGCTGAGGACGACGAGGGCAAAATTGGTCATCTCGAGCCACTTCAGCGGATTGCGCCATTTGTCCATGAGGGGCAGGGTGAACAACGCCCGGTAAAAGGGCGTGTGCCAGCCCCAGGCGAGAATCAACGTGATGAAACCGAGGAGGAGCAGGACGCGTCCGTAAAAGCGTTGACGGTCGGTCAACCGGGCCGGGCCGAGGAGGCGTCCCGGCAGGAGCAGGCCGACGGCGATGAGGGCGAGGACGGTGGCGACGGTTCCGGTGGTGCTGATGGCGAGGTTGAGATTGCGGTCGCCTTGATGGGTTTGTTGGTAGTCGGGCCATTCACCGATCCAACCCCAGTAGGGGCCGTCAGGATTGTTTGAGAACCAGCCAAACAAACCGGGCACGAGATAGGTGAGCGTTTCGGCGGGGCCGAGGCTGAATTGGGTGACGAGTTTGTATGTCTGCTCGGGATTGGTCGAACCCGACATTTTGACTCCCACGATATTGCTCTGGAACAGCGCGAGCAAAGGGGCCAGGGCGATGAGGAAGGCGGTGGCGACGCAAAGGACGAGGCGGCGGAAGCAGGCGAGATAATCGGAGATGGCGCGGCCGGCGGCGGGGCGCCGGAAAATCGGCGCGAGATAGAGCGCGGCGATGAGGAGGCTGGCGATGGAGCCGCGATCTGCGTTTGTCAGGAGGCCGACCATGATTCCGCACGACGCGCCGCTGATGACCGGGTAGGCCCAGTGGCGCGTGCGCTCGGCGCGCAATGCCGCCCACGCAGCGATGGCAAAAAACGACCAGGAGGTGATGTAGCCGAAGTGGCCGGGAAAAACGAAGGGGAGGAGGTCGCCCTGCCATGCGTAAATCACGCCGCCGAAAAGCGCCGCAGGCCGGGGAAGTTCCAATTCACGGAGGAAAGCGGCCATGGCAAGCAGGGCGAATGTGGAGAGGATCGGGGCGTAGCAGGTGAAGAAGAGCCAGGGCGTGGCGTTCGCGGCGAGGCTCAGCGGGTTCAAGGACTGGGGCAGGTAGGGGACGCCAAGCCAGTTGAGGATTTGAAATGAACCGGTGGGAGGGAAATGATAGGCCATCTGCCAGAGGTTCGAGGGATTGACGTCAATGGAGACCGGCGCCTTTTGGCCGAAGGAAAAGAATTGGCAGATGGCAAGCTGGGCGAGCAGCGAAATAAGTGCGGTGACCTGGAGTGAAATCCAGGGGCCTTGACGGGCGGGCGGGCTGTCTGGCAATTCCATCGTTGATACATAGCGGGCGCGAAGCGTTCAGGAAAGCGCGATTGCATGCGCGGGCGGAATGAGTTCGCACGAACCCGGACAACAAGTGGAGACCTCTGCGAAAGTCCTTTTTTTCCCGGCGCGCAAACCGGAGGTTTGCTACAATCCTAGCCGGTGGTAAGACCGCGAAGCGGTCGCCACCACCGGAAACGCACCTCAAAGAAGAGCACCCCGGCGGGGTGCCACCTCTGTGCGACCTCCTCCGGGGTCGGCTTCAAAAGAAATCGAGTACCGGTGGTGTCGCGCCCACAGGTGTGTGCGCTCAACCACCGGCTAGGATTATTTGATCCCTTCGGGATGGCCAAAATCCGATATTGATCGTGTTTCGCAGAGGTCTCCTCCGGGACGCTGCCTGTCTCACCGATAATCCCGGCGATAAATCGTCGGGCTACTTTCAGTCATTCCTTCGGAATGGCAGAATTCTTGAAAAGAGACTTTCGCAGAGGCCTCAAGTTGTCCGGGCTACCACTGCGTGCAGGAACCGCCCTTGACGCCATTTTTTTCGAGATGAGTTTCGCTTTGTTATGAGGTAACTTCTATTTGTGCCTAAAAAAGCTGTTGGTATTTTCTTTCTGCTCGCATTTATCGGAGCTGCAATTTTCATTTATTTCACCTTTCCGCGCACGAAGGAGGAAATTCCGACGAGCAATAATCAGCGTCCTTTTCCCTCGGTGCCCGCGCCGAGTCCCAACGTTCCCAACGGCGTGCCGGTGCCGGAGACGGTGCCGCATCCCAACGTGCCGAAGGTTCCGCCGGGGCCGGCGCTGCGCGTGATGGCGTGGGCGTCGAGCGCGGAGGCCAAGGTGCTGGAAGCGGAGGCCGACGCTTTTGGAGAAGCGACGGGGCGGCGCGCCGCGCTGACCATCTACACGGACGAGGCGGGCTATCGACGCGATTTGAAGCAGGCGCTTGCGTCGGGGTCGCCGCCCGATGTGTGCCTGGTGACGGCGCGCGATTTTTCGGGCCTTGATCCGGAGCACGATCTGGCTGATGCGACGCCCGCGCCGGAGAGCTCTCTGCGCAGCATGGCGGCTTTCACGGTGAACGGGCGGATCAAGGCCGCGGCGGACGAATGCTCGGTGGATGTGCTTTTTTATAATCGCACGCAGTTCGACGAGGCGGGCATCGGGTATCCCGACCGGCATTGGAATTGGGACATTCTGGAAGCGGACGCGCGCGCGCTGGAATCGTTGAAGCTTAAGAACGACGTGGGGCAGTCTGTTTTTCCGCTCGAACTGCCGGCCGATTTTGATTTCTGGAACATTCTCTGCACGCAGGCGGGCCATCCGGCGCTCGATCTGGACATCTGGCACCTGGGGGACGTCGATACGAAGGAATCGCAGATGCGGGCGCTCGATTTTATTCACGAGATTTTTCAGGGGCTGACGGTGACGGCGCCATTGCCGAAAGCGGGCGAGGCGCCGGGACGATTTTTCGCGAAGCAACGGGCATCACTTTTGATAGCGCCTTCGGAATTCGCCGTTTCGCTGCCGAAGTTTCCATTCGCATTCACGCTGCTGCCGGGCGACATGGCGCGGGCGAGCCTGGCGCGGGTCAATGGCTGGGCGGTGACGGCGCAATCGACGCAAGCGGATGCGGCGCGCGCGCTGGCGGAGTACCTGGCGTATCAACCGGTGCACGCGGGCTGGAGTCGCGTGCAAAAACCGGCGGATGACGGCTCGCCCGCTGCGATTTGCTATGAGGCGCTGGAACAGGCGGTGGTTCCACGGATCGAGCCGAAGACGGCGCGGATGGCGCAATTCCTGGATGCGCAGATCAATCTTCTTGCGCGAAATTCAGAGGAGAAAACCGATGAGCTTTACGGGCGGATACAAAATGAATTTCAGAGCGATGTGCCTCAATCGACGATCCGCGGCGGCCTGCCGAGAGCGACCGGAGCAACGCCAAGCCCGAAGTTGGAATCGCCGCCGCAACTGCGGGGGTTGTAGAACTGTCATCCTGAGCAAGCCGGGCTTGTCCCGGCACCGTCGAAGGATCTCTAACTATTTTGCTCGTTCAGTCCATCCAACGGGCTGAATGTACCGGCATGAAATTTTTTTGCATTGTTTGCTTGGGCCTACTGTCTGGCGCGTTGCTTTTCGGACAGAGCGTTGCTGAGGACGATACCGTTCCGGATTCTGCGACTTCGGTGAAGTTCGACTTCGCGCGATGGTGCAAGGTTGGTGACCATACTTTCATCATCGAGAAGACGACCTTGGCCGATGTCGTCAAAACGCTGGGAAGCGGAATAATTCGATTCAACGGCAAGGATGCCGGCGGCGGTGCATTTTATGTCGATTATGTTTGCGGCAACCACATCATTTCGTTTGATTGCAGCGCCGAAATGGGTGGCAACGATCATGAACTCGAAGGAGTTGAGGTGAGGCCGCTCGCCGCGGGCGAAAAAGTTGTGGGCCTTCCTTCCCTTCGTCTGCCCATCACATTTCAGTTCGGCTCGGTCGGAATGCCATTCTCCGATCTGGTCGCTGCTTTGGGTCAAGCCAAAACAACGCATGGAGTCGCGTGTTATGAATATTCTGGCAAAAAACCAATCAAAGTCTCTTCGGGCAAGGTACTCGATTACGACGTCACCGGAACTTTGCAGGTAAAAATTGTTGCAGGAAAAGTGACCGCGATTGATCTCGGCCATGTGACCTCATACTAAGCGAATTCTCTCGTTCCCAAGTTGGGAACAAGGGGGAAAAGACAGGAATAGTCAGAGATCCTTCGACAAGCTTAGGATGACGGAGCTTTAAGAAATTAGGAATACACTCGCCCCCAGTGAACGTCGAGGCGTTTGGTGACGTAGGCGCGGACGGCGCTGAGGACGCATTTTGTTTCGAGCGTCTGGCCGCGCTTCACGATGCTGGCGAGTGATTCGTTGCTGCGCAGGCGCAAGACTTCCTGCGCGATGATCGGGCCTTCGTCGAGATTCGGCGTGACGAAATGCGCGGTGACGCCGACGACTTTCACGCCGCGTTCGTAGGCCTGGCGATACGCATTCGCGCCGGGGAAGGCGGGCAGGAGCGAGGGATGGATGTTGATGATCTTGTTTTTCCAGCGCCAGACAAAGTTGGGCGAAAGGATTTTCATGAACCGCGCGAGCACGATGAAATCAATCTCGTGTTTTTCGAGGAGCTTGAGGACTTCCTGCTCAGCCTTGGCGCGGTTGAGAAACGGCACGTGATAAAAGGGGAGCTTGTTCCGGCGCGCGACCGTTCCCAGGTCGGGCCGATTGCCGATGACGACGACGGGTTTCGCGCCGAGGGCGGCGGGTGATTTCGCGAGCAGGCCTTCAAGGACGTGGGCTTCCTTCGTCACGAGAAGGGCGAGCCGTTGCGGTCCCGTCGCCGCGAATTGGACCTTCCCCTCCATGTGCAAATCGAGGGCGGCTTCGCGGACGCGGCGCTGAATGGTGGGCCGGTCGAAACTGGCGGGCGTCCACGAGGCCTGCAGGGTCATGCTGAACTGGCCGCGGGTGACCTGTTCCTCCATGGCCTCGATATTGGCGCCCAATTGAAAAAGAAGCTGGGTGATCCGGGCGATGACGCCGGCCTTGTCGTTCCCGATCAAGGTGATCGTGGCTACATGCTTATCCATGATAGAGAGAGTCTCTCGAAAAGGGGCGTGGGTCACGCCGAAAGGAATTTTTTCCCCGGGCCAAGCCAATTTCAACATGAAAACAGGAAATCATGAAAACAGGAAATCATGAAAACAGGAAATGAGGGAAGCATCGACTTTGGGCTGCTCTTGTTTTTTTGCCTTTTTCATGTATTTCATGACTTCATGTTTTCCTGTTAAAACATGCTGAATCGTCACCGGGGATTGCCACTCCACTCGTTTTGCCCTTCGCAGCAGCGACATAATTGCACTTTTTGAAATCACCAGCTACGATCTCCGAATATGAGGGCTCTGCTTTTTGGAGTAATCGCGTTTTTGCTGCTGGCTAACGGGCCTTTCCATCTCAACGCGCAGACCAATACCAATGCCGTTGTCCAGCCGCCCAATCCGCAAGTCTCGCATGAGAATCCAGCGATTGCCTTCCTGACCCCGGCGCAGCAGGTTCAGTATGCCACGGCTCGCAAGAACGCCTTGGACCACAATCCCGCCCTCAAAGCTGAGGGCGAGAAGGTGGCAAAACAGGGAGAGACCATCTCTCTCTCGGCCGATGCCTCGGCGGCGGAGCGGCAGGCGTTCATGGAGAAGATGAATTCGCACCGGCAAAAACTTCGCCAAGCCATGTTGAAGGAAGATCCCACGTTGGAACCGATTTTTGTGGAGATCGACAAACATATATCGGAGATGAAGGCCAAACAGTTAGGACAAGTCCAAGGTTCCTCCGGTGTAACCAACGCGCCTGCCACCGCCCATTAATGGGTCATTAGGTCGCCAATTCTGACCGTAAACGAGCGCGGAATATATTTCCGGTTTACCAAAATTTAGGTTGCTTTGTGGGGGATGGTGGGGGAAAGTAGGGCATTGTGGCAGAACAAATTGGATAGTGGCGGAACAATTATGCCTATCGACGTGCGCGCATCCTATACCGATTCCTTTGGTCATGCATTTGATGCCAAGGGTCGGATTACCGTGCCTTCGGAGTGGCGCGAGCCGTCTTATGAGTCGCGTCTTTTTGTTCTCCCTTCTGCCGCGCCTTGCGTGCGGGTGTATCCCGCATCGTGGATGAGCGAGTTGCAGGAAAAACTCAAGAGCCTGAAAGATGGCGATCCCGTTCGCGAACGGGTGCAGCGGCTGGCGAGCATGGCGCAGAGCACGACGTGGGATCAGCAGGGCCGGATCATGGTGAAGGAAAAATTGCGCCAGCGGGCGGGCCTGAAAAAGGAAGCCGTGCTGGTGGGCTTGCTGAGCCATTTTGAAATTTGGGACAAGGCCGCATGGGAAAAGAAGCAACCGGCGGAGCCGACGGTGGAGGAGGCGCTGAGCGCGATTGGCCTATGATTGTTCCACACGATTTTTGGAGGGACCGCCCGGCGGATGCCGGAAAGGTTCAAGAACAAACGAGGATGTAGCGATGTCCTATTCCTCGTTATCACCAAATGGCATCGACGGCGGCTTGTCCGGCGTCCAACCAAAAGAGGCGAAACGAGGAATATGCAAATAAAAATCAAAGGTCTAGTGCGCAGGCAATTGGTTTATGGATTTGAGGCTGAAAAAGATGCCGAAGGAGAAATTGTCGGTTCCTCGGTGGTCAAACTGGCCCGGCGCAATGCCTTTGAACTGGTGGGATTGAAGAGACCGGCTCTTGCTCCCGCCTGGCGATGGAAGATGGGTTGAAAAGCGTGGGAGGTTCGGAAGAAAAGCCGGGAGGACACGTCCCTGTGCTCCTGGCGGAGGTGCTCGCGGCTGCAAAGGTGCAGCCGGGGCAGCGATGGATTGACGGGACATTTGGACGCGGCGGTCACTCGCGCGCGCTGTTGGAGAACGGGGCATTGGTCCTCGGGTTGGATCAGGACGGAGAAGCTGCGGAGGCGGCACGGGCGCTGGAGACCCGATGGCCGGAGAATTTCAGATGGAAACAACGGAATTTCAAAGAATTGAAAACATGCTGCCAGGAACAAGGCTGGGACAAGGTCGACGGAGTGCTCCTCGATCTCGGAGTCTCGTCGCCGCAACTGGAGACCCCGGAGCGGGGCTTCAGCTTTCGCGCGGAGGGCCCTCTCGACATGCGCATGGACCAGGGCAGCGGCCCGAGGGCGGCCGATTTGGTGAACGAACTTCCCGAAGGCGAATTGACACGGCTTTTTTATGAACAAGGCGGAGAACGAGAAGCAAGGCGGGTGGCGCGGGCCCTGGCGGCACGCCGCCGACGCGCGCCCTTCCTCACGACAACCGATTTGGCGGAGGTGGTGGCCAGGGCGCTGCCGCACCGACGAGCTGGGGGAATACATCCAGCAACGAAGGTTTTCCAAGCTTTACGAATCGCCGTCAACCGAGAAGAGGAGGCACTGCTAGCGGCGCTGCCGCAAGCGGTGGAGATCATGAAACCTGGAGCTGTTCTGGCCGTGATCAGTTTTCATTCCGGCGAAGACCGGGTGGTGAAGCAGTTTCTGCGGGAGCGCGGAGCCGAGTGGCTCGACACGCCGAGGCATCCCAACACCGTGCCGAATCCGAACCACCATTTGCGCGGCGTGAAACGCTATCTGCCAAGCGAAGAGGAAATCGAGAAAAACCCGCGCGCGCGCAGCGCCCGCCTGCGTGTCGCCATCCGCAATGAGGAGATCATTCCATGAGCCGCAATCGCATGAAAAACAGCCAGTCGCTGCACTGGATGGGCGTCGTCAAATGGATCCTCATCGCCGGGCTGCTGGCGGGCCTGGGTCTTGGCTACGTGATCTGCAAAAACCAGAATCTGCATCTCGCTGAGCAGACGCTCCGCGCCAAGAAGCAACTCGCAGCCATCGAGGCGCGGAATGCGGACCTGGAACTCGATTTGCAGGGGATGAAGTCGATCAATTTGTTGACCCGCCGGCTTGCGCAAATGCATTCGACGCTGGTCCCTTGGGGCGACCCGCGCGCGAGCTGGGTGCGGCTGGATCAAGGCACCCACGCGCGCCTGGCCCGGGTAGGCACCGCGCCGCAGGCGACACTCAATCTCGACGCAACGCCCGTGGCAACCACCACTCAACACCACCCGCAGTAGACCATGCAACATCGCGCTCGTGCCATCTGGGTTCTGGTTTTTTTGGCCTGCGGATTCACGGCCATCTCCTTCAATCTGATCCAGATTCAGCTCGTCGACCACGCCAAATATTTGCGGATGGCGGTCGAAAACCACACGCATCCCGAGGCGATCGCCCCGAGGCGCGGCGCCTTGATCGACAGCGACGGCAATATCCTGGCTCAGACGCGTCGCGTCTATGACGTGCGCCTGGATGGCCAGTTGATGAACGCGGATCATCCTGAGATTAATCTGCCGAAAATCGCGGAGGCGCTCCAGACTCCGGCGGAGCCTTTCGTCAATACGTTTAATCCGCGCAATCGCGACCAGCTTCTTGCCCAAAACCTGGATGGGGATGACGCGGCGGTCGTGGCGTTGCGCGCGCTGAAATTGGACAGCCTGATCTTCCCGCAGCACGACTTGCGCGTTTATCCGAGCAACGAACTTGCGGCGCACGTCCTTGGGTTTGTCGATGATGATGGCCATGGCGTGGCGGGGATGGAAAAGGAGATGGACAAGCTGCTGTGCGGAACGCCCGGCGAACGCCTGGTGGAGCGCGACGCAAAGAAGCATGAGATCGCGGCTTATCAAATCCGCGAAACGCCCGCAGTCGACGGCGACAATGTGACGTTGACCATCAAGATGTCGATCCAGCATGTGATCGAGGATCAGCTCGATCAGATCGCGCAGACTTATCAGCCCGATGCCGCCTACATCATCGTGATGGACCCGCAGACCGGGGAGATTCTGGCGATGGCATCGCGGCCGAATTACGATCCGAACGATCGCAAGACCTTCAAGCCGGAAACTGTGCGCAACCGGTGCATCACCGACATGGTCGAGCCGGGGTCGATTTTCAAGATCATCACGCTGTCGGCGGCGCTCAATGAGGGGCTCGTGAATCTAAACACGCAGGTTTTTTGCGAGAACGGCTCGTTTTATTATGCAGGGAGAGAGCTGAAGGACGACGAGCCGAACGGATGGCTTCCCGTCGAGGAAGTGATGGCGCAATCGAGCAACATTGGTTTTGCGAAGATCGCCCTGAATTATTTGCACGAGGACAAGCTCTATAAATATGCCACCGCGTTCGGCATCGGCCAGCACACGGGGCTCTTCCAGCAGCAGAGCGAATCAGCGGGCCTGCTGCGGCCGGTCAGCAAATGGAGCGCGCTTTCCATCACGCGCATTCCGATGGGGCAGGAAGTCGCCGCCACGCCGATCCAACTGGTCACGGCGATGAGCGTGATCGCGAATGGCGGGCGTCTGCTCGTGCCACGCCTGACCAGGCAGGTGACGGATGAGTCGGGGCGCGTCGTAAAAGTTTGTCAGCCGCAGGTCGTGCGGCAGGTCATCAGCACCAATGCGGCCCGCGACGTGGCGAAGGCGCTGGAGCAGGTGACCATCGATGGGACGGCCAAGCGTGTTCACATCCAGGACTCGACCGGGGCGGGCTGGTCGTTCGCGGGAAAGACGGGCACCGCGCAAAAATTTGTGGATGGCGCCTATTCGCACACGCAGTTCGTTTCCTCCTTCATCGGATTCATGCCGGCGGAAGATCCTGCGTTTGTCGCCCTCGTGATGGTGGATAATCCCCACACGAAGGATTATTACGGCGCCGCGGTTTCCGCGCCGGTCTTTGCCAACATCGCCCGGCAAGTGGCGCAAATCATGAACATCCCGCCCGATCTGCCCGCGCCCGTTCCGCCGCCACCGGTGTTGAGTTCCACCACTAACCCCGCCGCACTGTGAAACTTTCTGAAATTCTCAAGGACGTCGAGACCAAGTCCGTGCAGGGCACGGTCGACCGCGTGATTCACGCGCTCCGTTACGATTCGCGTCGCGTCGAGGCGAACGATGTCTTTTTTGCGTGGAAGGGCGCGAAGACCGACGGGCATCAATACATTGCTGAGGTGTGCGACAAGGGCGCGTCCGCCGTGGTGCTGGAGAATCCCAGTTTCATGGGAAATCGCGGCCCGACTTTCATCGAGGTGAAGAATGCGCGCCGGACGATGGCTGATATGTCGGCCAATTTTTTTGGGCACCCCGACCGCGCGCTCAAGCTTGTGGGCGTCACCGGAACCAACGGAAAGACGACGACCGCGTTCATTCTCAAGCATCTGATCTCCGAACCCAAGGTGCCTGTCGGTCTGATCGGCACGGTGCGCTACGAAATCGGCGAGCGCCTTTTGCCCGCGCCGCGCACGACGCCGGAATCGGTCGACTTGCACGGCCTGCTCGCGCAGATGAAGACTACCGGTTGCCGCGCGGCGGTGATGGAAGTTTCGTCGCATGCGCTGGAGCAGGGAAGGGTCGGGCCGATTGAATTTCAAGTCGGCGTGTTCACGAACCTGACGCAGGACCATCTCGATTACCACCAGACGATGGAAAATTATTTTACCGCGAAGGTGCTGCTGTTTGCGAATCTTGATCGTCCGACAAATCCCGGCGTGGCGGTCGTCAACGCCGACGATCCCTACGGCAAAAGATTGATCCAGCTTCTTCATGGCCGCATGCGCGTGATCGCTTATTCGCTGGAGGGCGAGGCCGGATGCGAAATCGAGGCGCGCGACGTTGTCGCCTCTTCCGAGGGAACGACCGGCACGGTGCGCATCGGTGGGGAAACGTTCCCGTTCGAGCTGCCGTTGATCGGCTCCTTCAATGTATCCAACGCCCTCGCGGCGATGGGCGGGGCGCTGGCGCTGGGCATCGCGCCACGGGTCATGGTCGAGCGCCTGCGCGATACGCCGCAGGTGCCGGGCCGCCTGGAAAAATTCGTTTCGGCCGATGGCGTGACCGCCGTAGTCGATTACGCCCACACCGACGATGCGGTGCGCAAGGCGCTCACCGTTTTGCGCGGCATCACGAAGGGCCGGCTCATCCTTGTGCTCGGTTGCGGCGGAAATCGCGATGCGGTGAAACGTCCCTTGATGGCCATCGCCGCTCTCGAATGCGCGGACCATTCCATTTTTACGGCGGACAATCCCCGGCAGGAAAGCGTCGAGTCGATTCTCGACCACATGGAGGCGGGCGTGGCCGGAAAATATTTTGAGAGCCAGTACGAGCGGCTGCCGGACCGCCGCCAGGCGATTGCGCGCGCGCTGGCGATGGCGCAGCCGGGGGACATCGTGTGCGTGGCAGGCAAGGGCCATGAGACCACGCAGGAAATTGCAGGCCAGTTTCATCCTTTCGATGACCGTCTCGTCGTTCAGGAATTCCTGCAAAGGAGGGCCGGGTGATGCGCCGTTGCACTCTTGAAGAAGTCGCCCGGTTTTGCGGCGGTCGGCTCATCAAGGGCAATCCTTCGCTGCCGGTGGACCGTCTCCACACCGACACACGCACGCTCCTGGCCGGGGATTGTTTTGTCGCCCTGCGCGGAGACCGCTTTGACGGCCACGCGTTCGTGCCCCAGGTGAAAAGCCGCGGCGCGGTGGCCGCGATGGTCTCCAACCGCCTCGCCCCTTCCGATATGCCCGACGATCTCGGCGTGGTGGAAGTGCCCGACACGCTCGAGGCGTTGCAGCGTTTCGCCGCGACTTACCGGCAGCTTCTTTCCGTGCGGACCATCGGCGTGACGGGCAGCAGCGGCAAGACGAGCACGAAAGAACTGATCGCTTCCGTATTGCGCAGGCATTTCAAGACGAAAGCGACCGAGGGCAATCTCAACAATCACATCGGTGTGCCGTTGACGCTGATCCGGCTCGACGAGGACGACCAATACGGCGTTGTCGAGATGGGGATGAATCATCCCGGCGAACTTGCGCCGCTGGTCAAAATGACCGCGCCCGAAATCGGCGTGATTAGCAGCATCGGGCCGGCGCATATTGAATTTTTTGCGGACCAGGCCGGCATTGCCGCCGAGAAAGCGGAACTGATCGCCGCGCTGCCGCCGGAAGGCCTGGCGGTGTTGAATGCCGAGGACGAATGGAGCCGACGCATCGCGGACCGCACGAACGCGCGAGTGGTCTGGGTCGGCAACGGTCCCGATTCGACGTGGCGCGCGGAAGATTTGCAAATCGCCGCTGACGGCCTTTCGTTCCGCCTCCGGCATAACGGCGGAGCGCCGCTTGTCCGGCTTCCCGTCGTCAACCGGGTGATGGTCGCCAATGCGTTGCTCGCAGCCGCAGTTGGCCGCGAATGCGGGCTGACCCTCGACGAGATCGCGCTCGGGTTAGAGGCAGTGCGGCTGCCCGGCGCGCGGATGCAGGTGGTGAAAGCGCATGGGGCGTGGATCCTCAATGACGCCTACAACGCGAATCCCGATTCGATGAAGGCGGCGCTGACGACGCTGGGGGAATTTCCCGGCGCGACCCGGCGTCTGGCTGTGCTGGGCTCGATGGGCGAGCTGGGCCGGCACGCGACCGAGTTGCATCGCGCGATTGGCGAATTCGCCGCGCGGCAAAACCTTGCGTTTTTAATTGCGGTCGGCCCCTATGCGGAGGCCTGCGTGAAAGGGGCGATGGCGGCCGGTCTCGACAGCACCCAGATCGTGATGGCGTTCAATGCAGAAGAGGCCGCGTCGGCGTTGAGCCCGTTGTTGCGCGAAGGCGATGCGGTGCTCGTCAAAGGCTCGCGGTTCATGGGCCTCGACCGGCTCGTGAGTGCCCTGACCGACATCAATCAAGAGGGCACCCACTAATGCTTTATTATCTCTATTACTTTTCGTCCCACTGGGGGCCGTTCAACGTCTTTCGCTACGAAACGTTCCGGGCGATGGCGGCTGCGCTGACCGCGCTGATGCTTTCGCTGGCCATGGGGCCGAAGACCATCGTTCTCCTGACTCGGCTGAAGCTCGGCCAGCCCTTGCGCTTGAAGTCGGAGGTCCGCGAACTGGCCGATCTCCACAGCAGCAAGGCGGGAACGCCGACGATGGGCGGGGTTCTCATCCTCTTCTCGGTGACGATCAGCACGCTCTTGTGGTGCGACCCGGTGAACAAGCTCGTCTGGCTGGCACTCGGCTCGATGCTTTATCTCGGGTTCATTGGCTTTGCCGACGATTACGAGAAGGTGGCCAAGAAAAATTCCAAGGGCATTCGCGCCTGGCAGAAGCTGGCGGCGCAGGCGCTCCTGGCGGTCTTCGTCTTTTTGTATCTGAGCTATCCCTGGACTTCGAGTTATTCCGGAGAGTGGAACAAGCTCTATATTCCGTTTCTCAAATCGGCGGCGGTAGTCGACATGGGCATTTTGACCGTGGTGTTCTTTGCGCTCGTGGTCATGGGCTCGTCCAACGCCGTGAACCTGACCGATGGCCTGGATGGACTGGCCATCGGCTGCACGATCAGCGTGGCGCTTACCTACGCGATTTTTTGCTACGTCGGGGGCAACGCCAAGATTGCGACCTATCTTTTTTTGCCGCTGGTGAGCGGCGCGGGCGAACTCGCAGTATTTTGCGCGGCGCTGGTCGGCAGCGGCCTTGGGTTTCTCTGGTTCAATTGCCATCCGGCCCGCGTCTTCATGGGCGACACGGGTTCGCTGGCGATAGGCGGCGTGCTGGGCGTCATCGCGATCTGCGTTCATCAGGAACTCCTGCTGATCATCGCGGGCGGGGTGTTTGTGCTGGAAGCCGGATCAGTAGTGCTCCAGGTCGCCTCGTTCAAGCTGACGGGCAAACGGATTTTCGCCATGTCGCCGCTGCATCACCACTTTGAACTCAAGGGCTGGGACGAATCGACCGTAACGGTGCGGTTCTGGATCATGAGCCTGATCGGGGCGATGGCGGCGCTGGCAACTCTCAAACTGAGGTAGCGATGAAAATTTATGGACGTCAACGGAAAACAAGTCGTGGTGCTGGGATTGGGAATTAGCGGTATGGAAGCTGCAAAACTTCTTCAAGATCAAGGCGCGCGCGTCACTGTGCGCGACAACGCGGATAATGTCACGGTCACGCGCCGCGCCGATGCCCTGCGCCAACGCGGCATCGGCGTGGAATTGGGCGCGGGAATTCCGGCGACGAAAGATCGTTTCGATTTTTGCGTGCTCAGCCCCGGCATTCATCCGGACGCGCCGCTGGTGCGGAGGTTGCGCCAGGCGGGCCTGCCGATGTTTGGGGAACTGGAGGTCGCTTATCGGTTTTGCAAATGCCCGATCGTCGCCATCACGGGCACGAACGGCAAGACCACCACGACCGAATTGGTCGACGCCGTGCTGGCTGCAGGCGGCAAGCGGACGAAAGCTTCCGGCAATATAGGAACGGCATTTTCCGCCGCGGTGCGGGACAGCGCGAACCTCGATATGATGGTGCTCGAAGTCAGTTCGTTTCAGCTGGAGAACATCGCCGAATTCCGCCCGCGCATCAGCGTGCATTTGAATCTCACGCCGGATCACCTCGACCGGTACGGCTCGATGGAGGAATACGAAACGGCGAAGTGGCAGATCTTTCGCAACCAGACGGCGGATGATGTCGCCATCGTCAACACGAACCTCCGCCTGCCTGAAATCGCGGCGCGAAAAATCACTTTTAGCGTGACGGGCACAGAGGCCGATTATCAATTGGTCGACGGCTGGCTTGTTGCGCGGGGAGAGCAGGTGCTGGAACAAAGCCGGACGAATCTGGTCGGGCCGCACAACGCCGAGAACATGCTCGCGGCGCTGGCCGTCGCCGATCTTTATCACGTCCCGCGCGAAGCCACGATCCGGGCGCTGTGCGACTACAAGCCGCTTCCGCACCGGTGCGAAAAAGTGGGCATCATCGATGGCGTCACTTTCATCAACGACTCGAAAGCGACGAATATCGACGCGCTCGAAAAGGCGCTTCTCGCCCAGCGTTCGCCGGTCGTGCTCCTCGCGGGAGGCAAGGACAAGGGGCTCGATTTTTCCAGCCTGCGGACGTTGCTTCGCGAAAAAGCCAAGGCGATCGTGCTGATCGGCCAGATGACCGAAAAGCTTTTCGCCATCTGGAATTCGGCCGTGCCATGCGTTCGCGCAACCACGCTGGCCGACGCCGTCGAGCAGGCGCGGAAGCTTGCCAGGCCGGGAGACGTCGTCCTCTTTTCGCCGGGCTGTTCGAGCTACGACATGTTCAAAGATTTCGAGGATCGCGGCGACCAATTTCGCGCGCTGATCCAGACCCGGGCGAACCCAGCGTAAAAATCTTCAAGACCCACATCCACCACCAAACGAAAGAGAGAAAAAACCATGGATAACAACGACAGTAACATCAAGCCGCAACAGACCGGCGGCTTAAAACTCATGACGGTCTTTATTGCCGTGCTCGCGCTGCACGTCGTGGTCATTGGCGGCTTCGCAGTCTATCACTTGATGAGCGGCGGAAGCGCCGACGCGGATCTTGTCACGACCGACAAAACTCACAAGACTGCGAAAAACGCGGACGGCTCGGCGGTTACCGATGCCACAACGGCCAACGCAACTCAGAACGCGCCCAACGCACAAACGGCGACGCCCCCCACCGAAGTGGCGACTATCCCGCAGGCCGCATCAGGATTGCAGCCCACGTCCGGCCCGGCGAATCTTCTGGCTCCCGCGTCTGACCAGGTCGCCTCGGCTGAAGTGACCATGCCCGCACCGGCGTCAGTGCCTGCGCCAGCCCCGGTCCCCGTGCTGACCATGACAGCACCGAAACCCGTGACGTTGACGCCGCCGGCTGTCGTGACAGACCAAGGCGCGCAGACGCCGTCCGGTCCGATCGCATCGGAACTGGCCCCGCCCGCGGAACCCGCTCCTGCTTCACTGGCCCCGATTATTTCCGGACCGGTGCACATGCCGCCTGCCGTGGCATCGGCGCCTGCTCATGAGCACGAGCAAACCTATGTCGTGAAAATCACCGATTCGTACAAAAAGATCGCGCTTGCGCATCATATCACCGTGGCTGAATTGAAGGAGGCCAACCACATCAAGTCCGAAGTGCTGCACACGGGCCAAAAGCTGATCATTCCATCGGGCAAAACCGCCGTTGCCGATAACGCGCCGAGCGCGACGCCGACCACGGCCCTCAACACTTCGCTCACCAAGTCGATCCTGAGCGAACCGGCCTCGGCGTCGACCGCGAGCCTCTCATCGGCTCCTTCCACCGCGACCACGACGGCGAAGGCCTCGCATCAAAACGTCTACACGGTTGTGAAGGGTGATACGCTGACCAGGATCGCGCACAAGTTCAAGACGACCGCTTCGGCCATCATGGCCGAGAACGGCATCACCGATCCCAGCAAGCTGACGATTGGGAAAAAGCTGAAAATTCCCTCGAAGGAATCGCGCAGCGCGCGCAATGTCACGCCATCTCCCTCCACTCCCTCTTCGCCGCAACCCAGCCAGGTGCAGGCGAAGGAGAAGCAGGACGCTTCGAGCGCCCAGTTGGCCAACTTTGTGCCCTAAGGGACTTAGCTATGATGATCATCCGTAATATCGTTGTTCTGATTACAGGCACCGTCATGGCGACCGTGTTCGTTCATGTCGCGTTCTTCGGCTTCGTGATGGCCCTACATTATTGGAAGCATTCCTAAGGGACTCCAACCATGATCATCAAAACCATGAAAATCACGCTGGGCGTTCTGGTGGCGTTCAGCGTTTGGTGCGCGGCGGTGATGCTCGCGATCGTGACTTTGCGTGTCTTGGTCATTAGCGGGTTCACGGTCTATCATCTGATGCATTCCTGAGAAGTTCACGGTTATGTTCATGCAAAGAAACGTCGCTTACCTGCTGCTCATCGTCATGCTCGGGCTCATCGCCCTGGGCCTGGTCATGCTCTCCAGCACGAGCGCCGTGCTTGCGCCTTTGGACATGACCGGCGTTTACAGCAACCTGCGCAAACAGTGTGTGTGGCTCGGCCTTGGTGGAATCGTGTGCGTTATTCTCTCGCGCTATGATTACCAAAAGCTGCTGCGCCACGCGCCCTGGGCCATTGGGATTGCCTGCATCATGCTGATTCTTTGCCTGATTCCGCATGTCGGACTCAGGATTAACGGTTCGCCCCGCTGGCTGCGGCTGGCGGGCTGGACATATCAGCCTTCGGAGTTCGCCAAGCTGGCGCTGATTCTTTTCCTTTCGTGGTGGATGGGGAAAAATCAGCGCCGTGCCGGCGAATTTCTCAAGGGCTTTTTCTGGCCGATTCTTTGCACCGCGCCGATCTTCTTCCTCATGGTCAAGCAGGAGGATTTTGGGACGACCGCCATCCTCCTGGCGATTCTCGTGGTGATTTTGTTCTGCTCGGGAACGAAGATGCTTTACCTGTTGCCGGTGCCGGTATTTGGACTTCTGGGCATCGTCGTGATTTCCCTTTTCAATCCGCAGCGCATGGCGCGCTGGATGGCGTTCCTTCATCCCGACCAGTTTCGGGACGGCGCGGGTTACCAGCAATGGCAGGGCCTCATTGCCCTCGGCTCGGGCGGCCTTTCCGGTCTCGGCTTGGGGAACAGTTGCCAGAAAATGTATTACCTGCCGGAGGTGAACACCGACTTCGTTTTCCCCATCATCGGCGAGGAATTGGGATTGTGGGTCACGCTTGCAGTCGTCCTGGCCTTTTTGCTTTTGGTGCTTTGCAGCGGATGGATCGCTGTTCATGCGCCGGACCCCGCCGGCATTCTTTTGGGCACCGGAATCACGGTGATGATCGGGCTTCAGGCGTGGATGAACCTCGCCGTAGTGACCTCGCTCATGCCTTGCAAGGGGATCCCGCTTCCTTTTATCAGCTACGGCGGCTCGAATTTGCTGACCTGCCTGGCTGCGGTTGGTATTCTTTTCAACATGCATCGGCAGGGTATCTACCAGGCACAAACCGCTCCGGCAACGAAGCCGAAGTCGTATAGCGTGCGAATGTAACCATGCTCGAAAAAACACAAATGAAAATTGCCATTGCTTGCGGGGGAACGGGCGGACATCTCTTTCCGGGATTGGCCGTTGCGGAAGAACTGCGCCAGCGCGGGCACGACACGCTGCTGCTGGTTTCTCCCAAGCAGATCGATGTCATCGCGCTGGAAGGCGCGAAGGAGCAGCAGTCGCACGCGCTGCCGGGCATCGGCTGGCCGGGCTTTCTTTCGCCGCGCATTTTTAAATTTGTGCTGAGCCTCATGAGCAGTTGGCGTGAGTGCGGCCAGGTCTATCGCGATTTTCAACCGACCGCCGTCGTGGGCATGGGCGGCTTTACCAGCGCGATCCCGCTGCTGCTGGGACGCCGCCTCCAGTTGCCGACGCTCATTCACGAATCGAACGCGATTCCCGGACGCGTCACGCGGTTCATCGCGCCGTGGGTGAACAAGACGCTGCTCGGTTTCGCGGGCTGCGCGAATTATTTGCGCCAGGCGCATTGCGTGGTGACGGGCACTCCGGTACGGCGCGGCCTGGGGCGGATCGACCGCGCGGTGGCGGCGGAGAAATTCGGATTGAATCCCGCGTTACCCATCGTCCTCATCATGGGCGGCAGCCAGGGCGCGCACGGCATCAACCAGCTCATCCTCAAGGCGCTTCCGATCTGGCACAACGACCGCGAGGAAGTCCAGTTCATCCACCTCACGGGCCAGGCTGATGCCAATATCGCGGAGATCAATTATCGCCGCCAGCGGCTCACCGCCGTCGTGCAAGCGTTCTCGACGGAAATGGAACAATTCTATAGTCTCGCCGACGTGGTTATCAGCCGCTCAGGAGCCGCTTCACTTACGGAATTGAGTCACTACGGACTGCCCTCGGTTCTCGTCCCTTACCCGGCGGCGGCGGACGATCACCAGTCGTTCAACGCGCGGATTTTCGAGCAGGCGGGCGCGGCCCGAATCCTGGTCGAAAACAAGACCACGCCGGAGATGCTGCACCAGGCCGTCGCGGAATTGTTAAAGAACGCCCCGATGCGCAAGCTGATGGCCGAAGCGGCGCGCGGACTGGCCGGCGTCGACGCGGCGAAACGGGTGGCCGAGGAAATTGAAGCTTCATGCAACCGGAATTAAAACAACGCCTCGAAAATCTGCTGAAGAGCGGACCGCAAAAGGTCCATCTCATCGGCGTTTGTGGCAGCGGCATGAGCGGACTGGCGCGCCTGCTCCTCGCCCAGGGACACGAGCTTTCCGGTTCCGATCTGGTTCCGGCGGCGGACGCTTTCGACTATGTGCCGCAAGGCGTGCGTTATTTTGAGGGCCATGCCGCATCGAACGTCGAGGGTGCGGCGCTCGTCGTGTTTTCTTCCGCCATCGCGGCGGAAAATCCGGAGCGCGCGGGCGCGGTTGAGCGCGGAATTCTTTGCGTGCGGCGCGCCGAATGCCTTGTTGTTTTGGCCGACGCCAAGAGCACCTGCGTGGTCGCCGGCAGTCACGGCAAGACGACCACCTCGTCGATGCTGACCCACGTCCTGCGCCAGGCCGATCTTAATCCCTCTCATTACATCGGCGCGCAGGTGCCGCTGCTCGGCGCGAACGCGTCCTGGACGGACGGCGATCTTTTCGTGGTCGAGGCCGATGAAAGCGACGGCACGCTGGCGCTCTTCGCGCCACAGGCGAGCCTGATTCTCAACATCGAGGAGGAGCACCTCGACTACTATCACAACATCGAGGAAATCGTGCAGGTGTTCGCCGCGTTGTGCGAGCGGACACGCGGCCCGATCGTTTATTGCGCCGACGACAAACACGCGATGCTGCTTTGTTCCCACTGCTCACAGGCGGTCGGCTACGGCCTGTCGGAACTCGCGGCCTATCGCGCGCTCGACATCCGCCTGAGCAGCTTTTCGTCGCGCTTCACCGTCCTGCGCCACGGCCAGTTGCTCGGCGAAGTTGTGCTGGAAGTGCCCGGTGCGCAAAACGTGAGCAACGCGCTTGGAGTGGTTGCGCTCGCGACGGAACTGGGCGTGGCATGGAACCAGATCGTCAGCGCGCTGGCGGAATTCCGGGGCGCGTCGCGCCGCTTTGAAGTGAAGTACCGCTCCGCCGATACGATGGTGGTCGACGACTACGCGCATCACCCCACCGAGATCAAGGCAACGCTGGCTGCGGCGAAAAACAGCGGATGGAAACGCGTGCTGGCGCTCTTTCAACCTCATCGCTATTCGCGCACCAAGGCGCTCCTGGGCGAATTCGCCGGGGCGTTCCACGATGCGTCGCAGGTTTTCATCACTGAAATTTACGCGGCGAGCGAAGCGGCCATGGCGGGCGTCACGGGCGAATCGGTCGCTGAGAGGGTGCGCGCGGACGGGCATCCCCACGTTCACTACGAGCCGACGCTGGGCCGGTTGCGCGCGGCGGTGAATGCGGCGCTCGAGCCGGGCGACCTCGTCATCACGTTGGGCGCGGGGGATATTCACCGCGTCGCGGAGCATCTTGCGCAGGGCCTTGGCTGGTATGCGGAACTGAGCCGCCAGTTGAAGCCGGACAGCATCCTCAAGCGCGACGAGCCGCTTCACAAACACACCACGATGCGCATCGGCGGCCCGGCCCAGCTTTGGTTCGAGCCGGTCGATGAGGACGACCTCAAGCTCGGCATTTGTTTCGCGCATGACCGGGGCATCCCGGTGACGTTTATCGGGCGGGGCAGCAATCTGCTCGTGCGCGACGGCGGCATTCTCGGCCTCTGCGTGCATTTGGGCGGCCCTTACTTCAGCCGCATCGAATTCGACGGCGAGTACATCACGGTCGGTGCGGGCGCGCGGCTCAAAACAATCGTGGCCGAGGCCCGCAAGCGCGGCCTGGGCGGACTCGAGTTCATGGAAGGCATCCCCGGCAACCTGGGCGGCGCCTTGCGCATGAACGCCGGCGCGATGCAGGGCTGGACGATGGAAGTGGTCGAGAGCGTGCGCAGCATCGATCCGCTCGGGCATGTCCACGAGATCAACAAGGCCGATTTGGAAATTCATTATCGCAACGTGCCTCATTTCCAGACGCACATCGCGGTTTCCGCGCGCCTCAAGGGCTCGCCGAGAACCGGCGATGAGATCAACGAAAAGCTGAAAGCCTATTCGCACAAGCGGTGGAACTCGCAGCCCGCCGCGCCGAGCGCCGGGTGCATCTTCAAGAATCCCGGGCCGATTCCGGCGGGCCAGCTCATCGAGGAACTGGGCATGAAAAATCTTTCGGTGGGCCCGGCGCGCGTTTCGGAAGTGCACGGCAATTTCATCGTGAACGACGGTGGCGCATCGGCCGAAGACGTGCTGCAGCTCATCGCGCTGATCCAAAACCGCGCCCGCGAATCGCGCCAGATCGACCTGAACACCGAAGTCATCGTGCTGGGGGAGGAAAAGTAAGATGAGCGACAAGCCCCATCGTCTTGCCGTTCTCAAAGGCGGCCCTTCCGCAGAGCGGGAAATCTCGCTGCGAACGGGTGCGGCCTGTGCCGAAGCCTTGCGCGAAGCCGGCTATGAAGTGACCGAGGTTGTCGTTGACGACGCGAACTTCGTTGTGCCCGAGGGAACTGATCTCGCTTTTCTGGCGATGCATGGCCCGTTTGGCGAGGACGGACAGGTCCAGGATATTCTCCAGGCGCGTGGCATTCCTTATACCGGAGCCGATGCGGCAACCAGCCGCATCACCATCGACAAGGAAAAGACAAAAGAGAAATTCCGGCAGAGCGGCGTGCCGACACCCGAGGGCCAGCTCGTGCGCAAGCTGGAGGAGATCACGGTGCCGTTGCCTGTTTTTATCAAGCCCAATTCCCAGGGATCGAGCGTCGGCTCGCGCGCGGCGACGACGCGCGAAGAACTGGCCCTCGCCCTGGTCGATGCGCTCAAGTTCGACTCGGAGGTGATGGTGGAGCAACTCATCAAGGGCCGCGAACTGACAGTCGGCGTCCTGGGCGACGTGGTCCTTCCGATCGTCGAGATTCACCCGCTCGACGGCTTTTACGATTACACGAACAAATATACCAAGGGCCGCACGGAATACTTCTGCCCGGCGCGGTTGCCGGAGGAAATCACCGCGTTGATCCAGCAATACGCGCTGGCGGCGCATCGCTCGGTCGGCAACACGATCTACTGTCGCGTTGATTTTCTCCTCGAAGAGGACGTGTTTCCCTACTGCCTCGAGATCAACACCATTCCCGGCATGACGGCGACGAGCCTGCTTCCGAAAGCCGCCGCTGCCGTGGGCATCACCTTCCCGCAATTGTGCCGCCGTATTGTCGAATTGTCCTGGGCCGCCCGGCAAAAGGAGAGGACCGCATGAACCGCCGCACGCGCACCCGCTCTCGTCAAAATCAGATCAACATTCTGCACACGACCACGCGCAAGCGTCATTCGGAGAAACAGGTGGTCCAGGTGGCGGTCTGGTGCAGCATCGTGCTGGCCATGATCGTGGCCGTGGGTGCATGCCTTCATTTTGGAATCGCAATGGTGATGAATCAGGTCCTCTACACCAACCCCCGTTATCGCCTGAGCAAAATCGAAATTGAGCCGCGCGACCATTTCTCGGAAGGCCAGATTCGCCAGGCCGCCGGCCTCGAGCCGGGCCAGAATCTTTGGAGCTTGAACCTGCGACAAATCACGCGGGACGTGGAAAAACTCCCCTATGTTTCCAACGCAAAGGTCGAGCGCCATTTCCCCGACAGGGTCTCCATTCTCATTACCGAACGTGTGCCGGTGGTCAAGATTGTCGGACTCAACATCGACCTCAATACGCGTGAAACGTTTTACCTAGACCGCGACGGCGTCGTGCTCAAGCCCCGCGAGGACGACCCCGCGCCGACCATGCCGGAGGTCATCGGCCTGACCTCATCCGAGACCGAATTTGAGCCGGGAATGAAGCTGGAGGAACCGAGCCTGACCCACGCGCTGCAAATTCTTGATGAGATCGAGCACAGCCGCCTGCACACCTCCATCAGCGTCCGCACCATCGACCTCAGCAACCAGCTCTCCATCACCATGGTCACCCGGCAGGACATGACCATCGTCTTCCGTCCTGATTATATCGACCAGCAACTCGAGCGTCTCATGCAAATCCTGGATCGCCCCGATTTTCAGCAGCGCACAATCAGCAGCGTCGACCTCACGCCTGACAGCAACGTACCGATAACCTTCTGCCAAAACCAATAAGCCACCCAACCAACAACCACCAAAATTATGTTCTGGGGAAAATCACGCAATATCGTCGTCGCACTTGAAGTAGGCAGCACCAAAGTCGCCGCCGCCGTGGGGGAAATCCGCCCCGATGGCACGCTCGCGCTGCTGGGCATCGGGGAATCCGCGTCCGGCCAGGTCCGCAAATGCGAAATCGTCGATTTTGAAGTCGCGCAGGGTTGCGTCCGCGACGCGCTCGCCGCGGCCGAGCAAAAAACCGACGTGGTGATCGCCGAGGTTTACCTCGCCATTTCCGGAGCGCATATCCGCTCGGCGAATACGCGCGTCACCACCTTGATTTCCAACGACGGCGACGAGATCACGCAGGAAAATTTGCAGGAGTTGCACGACATGGCCACCGCGCAACCGCTTCCCGCCGATCACGCGATTGTCCATCATCTGCTCCAGCATTATGTGCTCGATGACGGCTCCATGACCGACAATCCCATCGGCCTCGCCTCGAAACAGCTCACCGCTCATTTTCATCAGGTCTACGGTTTGGCGACGCGGCTCCAGACGACCATCCGCTGCGTGAAGGAACTCAGCATCGAGGTGAAGAATTACGCGCTCAGCTCCTACGCCACGGCGCAGGCCGTCCTGAGCCGCAACCAAAAGCAGCTCGGCGCGATTGTCATCAATCTCGGCGGCGGCATCTCCGATTATATCGTCTATCAAAACGGCGCGGTTGTTCACACGGGCGTGCTCGGCGTCGGCGGCGACCACCTCACCAACGACATCGTGTCGGGCCTCAAGATTCCCTACGCCAAGGCCGAGCTGCTGAAAAAAACCGAGGGTGCCGTCATTCTCGATCCCGCCGAAAGCGAGGATCGCATCACGCTGCCGGGCGCCTATAATTTCGAGGAGCGCTCGATCTATCGCTCGTCGCTTAATACGATCATGCAGGCGCGGCAGGCGGAGATTTTTGAAATCATCCTGGAAGATTTGCAGAACGCGCCGTTCTGGCCTGACTTTGCCGGGACGTTTTACATCACCGGTGGCGCTTCGCAGGTCAAGGGCCTCATCGAGCTAGCCTCGCAGGTTTTCCCCTACCCGGTCGAACTCGCCCACCAGTCGCCCTTCGACGGGGATCAGACTTACGGACGCCGCCCCGACCTCAGCACGCTTCTCGGCCTGCTGCAATACGCGCGGCAGGCGGAACTGGAACTTCCCGCCGCACGAGGTTTTGCCCGCGTCGGCCAGTCCCTGCGGCGGGCGCTTGCGAACATGAGGCTCATCTAAAAAGGAGAAGAAAATCACCATGATCGAAATCACTCCAGACAGCCCCTTTTCCGAAAAGGCCGACAAACTTTTTCCCGGGCGCGTGCGCATTCTTGGCCTCGGCCAGACCGGCGCGGCGGTGTGCGATCAACTGGTTTTGCATGGACGCCCGGCGCAGGATCTCTGGGTCTTCGACTCCGACCAACTGACGATTGAAGCCTCGGTCGTCCCGAGCCGGCATTTGCTGGGACACAATCTCGTGCACGGGCTGGGCTGCAACGGCGACATCGATCTCGCCCGCGAAATCGTGACGCTGGAGGAGGAGCGCGTCGCGCCGGTCGCGCGTGGTTGCGATTTTCTCGTTCTTATTCTCGGCCTCGCCGGTGCCACCGGCGTTGCGCTGGCGGAGCGGCTGATCGAACTCGGCCACGAAGCGGGCGCGAAGGTCATTGTCGTCGGCGTGCAGCCCTTCGCTTTTGAAGGCGTGTCGCGCCGCGAAAGATCGATCCGGGCCATCGCCGATCTCCGCGCGCAAGCCGACAGCGTTCTTGTTCTCGCCCACGACCGCATCGCGGAAAATCCGGCCACGCAGAAAAATATCCGGCACGGCTTTCATCTCATGCACCAGTTGCTCGCGCAAACCACGCAGGCCCTGGCGCAAATCGTCTGCAAGCGCGGCCTGATCCAGCTTTCCTTCGCCGACGTGCGCAGCCTTTATGGCCGCTACACCGGTTCCGAAGTGCTGGAGAATTGCTGGGTTGCGCACGTCGAGGGCGACATCCACGACCGCACGGAGGACTTGGTGGAGGAACTCCTCGCATGCCCGCTCTTGAGCGACGAATCGATCTGGAAACAAGCCGACCACGCCATCGTCGCGGTCAGTGGCACGTGCGACCTCGGACTTTCCGACGTGCAGGAAATGGTCGGCGCGTTCAAGGACCGGCTCCCGCTCGAAATCCCCATTTTCACCAGCGCCAGCCTCGACGAGGAAAGCAACGAGAAGGTGCGCATGACGATCCTCCTCGCCACCACCGCTCCGGCGCGGCTGAGCGTGCCTGAAATCGCCGCCGCCGCGGAGAATCCCGCTCCCGCAAAGAAATCGCGCGCGGGGGCAAAGACCGTCCCGTTAAACGGCGCAAAGCCCAAACCTCAGCCGATCGTCGCCGAAATTCCGCCGAAGAAAGCCAGGCCGTCCCCGAAACCGACCGCCCCGCCCATGCAGCCCGTGCCCGTCGCGGTTGAAAATCCTGCCGTCATCGAAGAGGAAGAAGAGGAATTGGTTCCTCCGTTGGTGTTGGAAACGGAATCCCCCGTCTCCGCACCGGCTCCAATGTCGTCCCGGATCTCCCGGCGCTTCGAGGCGAAGCAGGAGGAGATGTCATTCGAAGGCCCACCGCGCGGTCGCTTCGAGAAAACGCACGAGACCATGTATCGCGGCGAAAATCTCGACCAGCCCACCTTCCGCCGCTGCGGCCTGAAGATCAGGGTTTAGTTGTCGTGGGTTGAATTTCCGCTGCTTTTGCTAGCCGTCGCGCCAAGGTAGCCCGCGCAGGCCCTTGCGCGGGGCCTTCCTCTGGAGGGTCGACGACAGGTGCGCCTGCCGTCCCGACCCTGACTTCCTCCCCCCCCTCGCTCCCAAGTTGCACTTGGGAGCGCTACTGCCGTCCGGAGGACTGCTCCTCGCGAAATTCCATTTCACTTCCCGGTACTTGTCCCCGTTTTCTGTCCCCGTTTTCCTCCCCAGAGGTCGTATATAGAAGCGGAAAAACGGTTTTGTATTATCAAAAGCGGATTTAAACCATGATTCCGGCTTGTCGGCAGGATCGCTATAATTACCGTGAAAGCGGATGGTTGACTTTCGAAGTTGGTCAGCCGTGCAGATAAAAAAACCGACGAACATTTTCAAATCGAAAAGGACAGTCCTATGAAATCAATCTTCCTGGCGTCACTCTTGGTTTTGGCAAGCATATCACTGCTGCCCGCTCAGACTCCGCCTTTGCTTATCGGTTTCGGTCCCAGCACCGACTCCATCACCAACCCGACCAATGACCCGTTCCATGCATTGACCGGAACCTCAACCTACACAACTTGGAATCTCCTTCAGCGGTTCGACACTCCGTCCGGCTTGAAGTATGGCGATGGAACCTCCGCGACGGGAGTGAGCGTCAACTTGGGTGTCGGGGGTGGCACTACTGTCAGCTTTAGCGGGGATCCCACCAACTACGCCACGGGAACGGGGCCATTCACCCAGTCCCCGTACACATCGGTATTTAACCTCGGCTCGCCGGCTACCGGCGCCATTTATTACACCACTTACGGCGGCAACAATACCAACATTACCTCGATTGGGGCCAGTATCGGAGGATTGGCGGCGGGCACTTATCAGGTCTATCTGGTTGGAGTCAACACGAACAATCCCGCCAATCCGCAGAGCCCTGGAGGCGTCGAGGCTGAGAATTTTTACTGTACGACCAGCGCGACCGCCCCCACGACCGCCGATACCTCCACGATGGGGGCCGCCATGAATGAAACCGTCAACCTGGCAAACACAGCTACTTGGGCCGCTGGCAACGATTACGTGTTTTTGTACGTCACGCTCACGGCGGGCCAGTATCTGAACATCTATGGAACCGGGGCTGGTAGCGGCACGGGCGGGGAATCCCGCGGTTTTTTAAACTCGATTGAGATTGTCCCCCTTCCGCCGGGTAATATGAATCCCGCGAACATGCCTTCTTATGGAGCGTGGACGTCCTCGATGATCGGCGGCGGAGGCTGGATGCAGAATGTTGTCTTCACCAAGAATCCACAAGTTCTCTATACTTATGAAGACGTGGGCGGCTTTTACCGTTCCGACAATGCTGGGCTGAACTGGTACATGCTGACCGGGAATCTTCCCAACCTCCTGGGTTCATCTCAGGTGCGCGGCGTTGTGGCCGATCCAAATAACGAAAACCACATTCTGGTGGCCTGCGGCGTCAACACCACCGCACCAATAACCCAAGGCATTTACGAGAGCACCGATGGCGGACTGACGTTTAACTTGAGGCTCACGGCGCGATTTGCCGGCAACGCCAAGTGGCGCCAGGATGGCTTTGTTCTCGCGCGCGATCCGAACACTCCCAACAATCTTCTCGCCGCCTCACAGGACCAGGGAATATTTCGCTCCACCGATGGAGGCACCACATGGACGCTCAGCGGCAGCAATACCGTGGGATACGATTTTACCGATGTGAAATTCGATAAGAACAATTCGCTCCTGGCGTATGCTTGCGCCCAGACGTCGGGGCCTAATGACCCTCCTGGTTCCGGCGGCTTCTTTGTCTCGACCAACGGCGGGCAGACCTGGACGTTGCAAAGCAGTACCGCGCCCGGTGAAATGGCCCAGGATCCCGTCCGCTCGTCCCCGTCACGATTCTACGGCACCTTCAATACCTCTCCCACCTCCGGCGCCGTCGATTACACCGATAATGGCGGGGTCAGTTGGACTACAACCACGGGCCTTCCGAGCGACGCCAACTATAGGGCCATCGCCGCCAATCCAGGCTCCAGCTCCATGATGCTCTCGGACACTACGGGCAATCTCTACAAACTGATCTCCGGGCAGACCGCGTGGACGGCCATCCACATTGCTAGCGTGGACTATCGTGGCTGGACTTGGGCCGCCGGCAATCCCGCCCCCCGCAACATGTGGCAGAACAATAATGAGAGCTCCATTTCCATTGATCCCAACAACACCAACCACTGGTTCGACACCGGCGCGTTTGGGATCTTCGAAACCGTCGATGCCGGAGCTGACTGGTGGCTGGCGTTAGATGGCGTGGAGTCAACGGTGATCCAAACGCTCTGCCAGGATCCCTCCGATTCCAGCCGCGTGCATGTGGGCATGGATGACAATGCTTATTTAAACTCCGTGGATGGCGGGACATCCTTCCAGAGTACCTGGATACCCACCATCTATAACGTCAAGGACATCGAGCTCTCGCCGAGTTTGCCCTCGCGCGTGTATATGGTGTGTGGCAATGGCTACACTGCGAACCAACTCTATTACAGCACCAATGCAGGAGCGACCTGGACAAAGTCGCCGATGACGGGCCTGCCCGCTAACGCCCTTTTCCCGACCATTGCGGTCAGCCCCACGAATGCGAACGAATGTTTCGTGGGCGTTGCGGGGAGCGATCCCGGCGCTTCCGGCGCTGGTCCGTATTGCTCCGAGGATGGCGGCCAGACCTGGACATGGATTGGCACCGGTTTGCCGACGACGGCGACGTTTTGGTTCGACTACAACTGGGGGTATATCCGGCGGCAAATCGCGACGGGGCCTCCCGCGACCGTGGGAGCCCCCTGCTCGGTAGCTTGCGTGCGCCCATACTCCAATTCCGTCTACACGCTCAATCGCAGCACTAACCAATGGCAACAAGCCACAACCACGAACTGTCCCCCAAACCCCCAAGCCATCGTGGCAGATCCCAACGTGGTCGGCTCGTGGATCATCTCGGACCTCAACAGTACCGGCACCGGCGGAATCTATAAGCTGCTGAACGGAGTATTCACCAAACAATTTGCCGGCACCGACGTCAATTACTTGACGGCCGATATGGCGACACCAGGCCGATTCGCCGCCTCCGGCATTAATGGCGTTTTGCTCTCGACCGATTCTGGCGTCACTTGGAATTATCTCGATCAAGCGTTGCCGATGAAGCAAGCATACAACGCTCTGGCGTTTGCCGGTAATCGCCTGGTCGCCGGCTCCAGCGGATCGGGTGTCTTCTGGATTACTCTCCCATGACAATACCGGAACCACCGGCTATGTCGTGTCGGGAGAGAAAGGGGACGGGGCGGAGCGGGGAAAAGATGCCATGGTGATGGTCAAGGTGCCATGAAGAGAAGAAAACGGGAGAGAAGAAAACGGGGACAGTCATACGGAAGCGATCAAATTGGCAGATTCAAAGTGGAATCCAAGGCCTCCAAGTGACTTCCATCTCCGTTTTTACTTTTTTTTCAGAGCAGAAAAAAAGATTTTAAGCGATATAGGCTGCGCAAGGCTAACGCCCTCGCCGAATTCATGGCATGATCGCGCCATGAAAGTCGGTTTCATCTCTATTTTTCGCAGGTTTTACCTGAAGCCTCCAAGCGAATCCCATACGCCTGATTCGGCTGATTCGGCTGATTCGGCTGATTCGGCTGATTCGCCCGATTCGCCCGATTCGCCCGATTCGCTTATTTTTTTTCACCAGAAACCGGGATCGGCAACTGATCTAGCAGCGCGTTCGCACGACACGATCAGGACAACTCCCTTTTTCAGCAAAATTCTACTCTTACCCAACAACCTTCGCGCCCTCGTTATCCGCCTTCAGGACAATGACGCTCGCGTGAAGATCATGCTTCTTCGCAATGTCGAGCATCGCGGTGGAAATCGCATCCACATTGTCCAGCGTCACAGCCATCAGGCACGAGCCGGAGCCGCTGAGGAAACTCCCAAGCGCGCCCGCTTCCCGCGCCGCCTCAAGAATCGCCTCAAAGCCGGGAATGAGCACCTTGCGATAAGGCTGGTGCAGGTGGTCGACAAACATCCCGCGCAGCGAAGCGTAATCTCCCGTGCAGAAAGCCGCCGCGATCCGCGCCGTCCGCTGCCCGTTCTCCACAGCATTGCGGAAAGGGACCTCCTTCGGCAAAAGCCCGCGCGCCGTCTCCGTCGAGAGCCGCAAGTCGGGCACCAGCGTCACAAACGAAAGCTCCGGCTTCACGGCCACGCGCGTGTAAGCGAAACCGTCCGCCGGATCGTCCGTGGCATGGGCGCACACGGCGAAGCCGCCGAAGAACGACGGCACCGCGTTGTCAGGATGGCCCTCGAGTTCGATCAGCAGCGCGAGAATTTGTTCGCGCGTGACCGGAAAAGTTTCCCGGACAAGTTCGGCCAGCCCCATCAGCACGCCGAGGCGCACCGTCACGCTGCTGCCCAGCCCGCGCGAAATCGGAATGTCGCCGTCGATGTGCGCATCAAATCCAAACGGCGCGACCTTCCCGCCGGTCGCCCGCTGAAAAAAAGCCGCTGCCGTCTCGCCGATCATGCCGTGGGGCGATTTCCCTCCTGCATCGGAGCGCGTCAGCGTCGTCGTATTATAAAGCTGGAGCGCCAGGCCCAGGCAATCGAAGCCGGGTCCGAGATTGGAGGTGCTGGCGGGCACGCGAACATGAACGTTGGAGGAAGACATAGAGGCATCCAGAGGCTGTCCGAAAAATTGGCGCGGGTCACGCCGAAAGCTCCTGCGGAGGGCAGTATTTCTGCGCACGGCAGTTATTGCGGCGGCCAATATTTCCGCGGACAGCAGGCTGCCGAGCGCCGCATGACCGAAAGACCTTGCCAACGCTGGTGGATGGTGGATAGTTAGGGTTCGCGCAGCTTCGGGTGAGATGAAAGCCCCTTGGTTCAGGAAGTTGTGCCTACCTCATTCGCGGGGTGGAGCAGCCCGGTAGCTCGTCAGGCTCATAACCTGAAGGCCGCAGGTTCAAATCCTGCCCCCGCAACCCTCTCCTTCTCTAAGTGGCTTACTTAGAATTACCTCTGAGAGAGGCTGTATTTGCTATTCCCGCCATGTCGGGCCATGTTTTTGCATATAAGGGCCTGAATTTAGTTGCGATTTAGTTGCAAAAGGCGCTCTAAATGCCGTGCTTTGGAGATTATATGGGATTAGGAAGGCACTAATTGAAAGGGGACCTCTCTTGTTTCGAATCGCGCTCGCCGGCCCTGTTGATACTCTTCTGAATGGCTCGATCAAAAAAAGTGGAGTCGCCGACTGAGGAAGCGAAGCGCTTAGCGCCTACTCCAGCTACGCTAAGAGAGTTGTACTTGAAATCAGGGAACCTTTGCGCGTTTCCGGGTTGCTCGCGCAACCTCGTTGACGCAGAAGGGGATTTTGTCGCTCAATTATGCCATATCGAAGCAGCCAAGAAGGGAGGGGAACGGTTCAACAAAAACAGCAATAATAACGTTCGCCGCTCCCCTGCGAACCTAATGTTCATGTGCTACGATCACCACGTCAAAACGAATGATGTTGTGAAATATCCAGTGGCTGTCCTACAGGAAATAAAAGCCAAGCATGAGGCGAAGTTTGCTGGAATCATCGCAACGATTGAAAAGGCAGTTGTCGATCGCTCCCGTTTAGTGACCCTTAAAAAGAGCGCAAACATCCGAAAATTGCTCTCCGCCGACGAGCTTTTGTACGAAGAGGCCTACGAAAAGGAATTGGCGGAAGTTCAAAAGCTGCTTCAAGATCTACCGCCCCAAACCAGAGAGGTCCTCCTCCTGCTCGTCGAAAGAGTCGATTCTCATTCTTTGGACATACTCGCAACCAAGTTCGTTGGCTTATCCTCGCTTTCCGAGGCCGACACGACAAAGCATATCTACCTCTTGATAGATACGGGGATGGTAGAACACGATGAACACGGAGAAAACTCATTGCTCTCAAAGCTTCGGTTAGACAGTCCTAAAACAAATCCCGTGGGTTGGCCACTTTTGGGCCTGCTTAAAACCTACGAGGGGAAACACGAAGGTTCCTTGAGAAAGATGATTGTAGACCTCGACTTCAGCACGCTGGAGCAAAGCGACGCCAAGCTCATTCATTGATGTTCGTGGTTGTCCGTCACGGCGTCCTTGTCACGCCGTGAAATTACGGTTTCGTCGGAAGATTTGCCAAGTCCGAGATTTTCGTGTTGGAGCGAGGACGTTTAGCCAGCCGAGAATTCCTGGCTCTCCAGTGCTCGGTCATTACAGCCGATGCCTTACTCAACCACTTTACATCACGTCGAAGTTGATCGATGTCTTCACTCGCAAAATATCGTACCCCGTTTGTTGCGGGTTTCCCCAACGGCTTCAAAATTCGGTGTGCGACCAGTATCGGAATATCGGCCAACCCAAAGCCGAGAAGATAGGCGGTTTCCTGTGCGTCTAATCTGCCGGGCAGGCGAAGCACATTCAGTAGTTCGTGTCGTTGCGTGATCATAGTTGCTCTCTATCTGATGGAGGTCTAACTCTCAAGACTCGCAGGGTGAATCCCTTCTTGTTCTCGAACGGTGCGAGAAAACCCTAGGGTGCGTCGGAAACAACAGTCTTCAATAAACAGGTGCACTCCCCTGGGACCCAAGGCAAAAAAGGTGGTCTTCCCGAATTAGGGCGAATTTGGAATGATAGTCACCTATGGGCAAAGCCAAGCCTCTCCAGATCGGAAGCCGATCTTTTCCAAGCCGAAAGTCGGCCGAGGAGTATACCCGCACGATCCGGGATCGCTACAGAGACGGAGAAAGAATCACGGGCGACGATGATCTTTTTCTCCGCGACCTAATCAACTTACATTCTGACAAGGGGGAGAAAATTGATATTGGGATCACCCACTTTACAGTGGGAAAGGATCGCCGCTGGGGAACGACTAGATGCTTTTATTTGGTACGGAGAGACGGTTCAGATACTGACTTTAGTTTCGATAACTGCATCAACGGGAAGAATCCAAAGCAGGATATCCTGGATGCATTTCGTCACGCCGTCGCTGATCAGATCATTTCGTTTAAAGCCAAGGCATTCAGTCTGGAGAAGCTTTTGGTCTGCCCTCTCGACGGGATTTCATTAACAAGGGAGACGTGTGATGTCGATCATGTCCCGCCTTAAACCTTCGAGGCCTTGGTCAAACTGTGGCTTGGCGAAAACAACCTCTCGTTATTGGAAGTGCACTTGGTTCCGAACGCGGATAATCAGTGGGCTCGCGAACTTCGGGACGAGGAGATGATTCGGTGCTGGAAAGATTTCCACGCTGAACAAGCGCGGCTCCGAATCACAAGCAAACGGGCTAACCGGTCCCGTAAGGTCCAGCAATGATTGAGAAAACGATACCTATTTCGACGGTAGTGGGTATTGATGTTGGCGGATCTCGAAAAGGATTCCACGCCGTTGCCCTCAAAAACGGTTGTTACCTGGATCAGAAGAAGACAAGTGATGCGCGTGAATTGGCCGCTTGGTCCGCGCACGGAATTGGGGCGCAGGTGATCGCAGTAGACGCGCCGTGCCGCTGGAGTGTTGACGGACGCGCGCGTCCGGCCGAACGCGAGTTAATGCAAGAGGGGATTTCCTGTTTCTCATCTCCTACTCGGGCGAAAGCACTTGTGCATCGCACCGATAATTTTGGATGGATGCTCCGTGGAGAAGAACTTTACCAGGCGCTTGAAGCAACGCATCCCGTCTGCAGAGAGTCGCTCTTTCCGGACGATCGCTATTCTTTCGAGACATACCCTCACGCTGCGACCTGGTATCTACGCGGAGGCAATGCCAGCGCCAAGCGCAAGCGGATTGAGCGCACCGAGCTCTTGCGCGCGGCGGGAATCCAGCTTCCGGCTCGCGCTGGAATTGACACCATCGACGCGGCGCTCTGTGCACTTGTGGCGCACCTTGTAGCCACTGGAGTAGAATCTCTGTCTTTTGGGGAATCTCAAACCGGATGCATCGTCGTCCCTAGAGCCGCAATTGTTAAAGGTGTTATTGGTTCCAAATCTTAAGGGCCTAGATCGGTTACTGCCACAGTAAGTGGGCGGAGCAAGCTGGCACGATGCCCGACTCTTTCGGGAATGTTCTCGGGCCTCGAATGGGACAACATCAGGCAGGATTTTCTGACATCCTGCAAGCCTTCGGCCATGGGTCAAAGAGTCTGGACAATTTGCAGGGTGCTCGTGTCTGCTGGGATTGATTGCTTTTGCCTAATAAGACAAGGTTTTTGTGTGATTAGTCTATTTATTCGATAGGTAAAATATGGCCATGTTTTTAACCTCTTTCACTTGCTGGATTCGAAAGAGTAAACGAACCATAGGTGTAAAAGAATCCATTGTTCCAATGGACAAACTATGCTATCGTCATAACCCATTAATTACCAACGTAACCAGTAGATGCATATCTTCACAAATAAGCGTGGCTTGGCAGACTCTATTTTCACGAGTCGACGCAACCATCTTGCCCTGGCAAAGGTGCTTGGAAGATTGTTGGGGCTTGGGATTTCGTTCTTGGTTCAGGCGGAAGGGACTGCTGCTTCTGAATCTGTCTCGCGGTCGGGCAATTTGGACAATCAACCGCTCAACGTGGCGGCAAAAGCGCCTCAGACGGATCAGAGCACGTCTCGGTTTTTCATTAAGCAATACCGCATAGATGGCGGCGGGCATTTGCTGCCGCGGGTGGAGGTGGAGGCGGCGGTGTATCCGTATTTGGGACCGTATCGCACGACGGCGGACGTTGAGCAGGCGCGCGCGGCGCTGGAGAAGGTTTACCGGGACAAGGGTTATCAAACCGTTACAGTGGAAATTCCGCAGCAGCCGCTTAGCAGCGTGATCGTGCTCAATGTGGTGCAAGGCGAAGTGGGGCGATTGCGGGTGCGTGGTTCGCGCTATTTTTCGATCGAGCAGATCAAGCGGGAAGCGCCGTCGTTGCAGGAGGGGCAGTCGCCCAATTGGAGCCAGGTGTCGCATGATTTGCTCGTTCTCAACGAGCTTCCGGATCGCCAGGTGACGCCGTCGCTGCACGCAGGGGAGATCCCCGGCACGGTCGATGTCGATTTGAATGTGAAGGACACGCCGCCTATCCACGGCAGTCTTGAAATCAACAACCGCTACAGCGCCGATACGACTCCGCTGCGTCTTAACGGCTCGGTGAGCTACGATAATCTTTGGCAGTTGGAGCATTCGATTGGCTTTAGCTTTCAGGTTGCGCCGGAAAATCCGCAGGAAGTGAAGGTTTTCTCGGGCTATTATCTGGCCCGCATCCCCGATGTGAGCTGGCTGACTCTCATGCTTCAGGGAACCGATCAGAACAGCAACGTCAACACGCTCGGCGGCATCGGTGTCGCGGGCAAAGGCCAGGTGCTGGGAGGCCGCGCGATCATTTCACTGCCGCAGCAAAAGGATTTTTATCACTCGCTGAGCCTCGGCCTCGACTACAAGCATTTCACGCAGGGCATTAACACGGCGGGCGTCGTCACCGACACGCCGATCACTTATTATCCTCTGAGCGCCGCGTATAGCGGAACTTGGGTTGGCAAGGGCTACGAAACCGATCTCAATGGCAGCGTCAACCTCGCCTTGCGCAGCACGGGCAGCGACGAGACGGACTTTGAACTTAATCGTCACGGGGCCAGCGGCGATTTCATGCACTTCCGCGGCGATCTTTCCCACACCCGCGATCTGCCGGAGGGTTTTCAGTTCTTCGTCAAGGGGCAGGGGCAGGCTGCTGACCAGCCTTTGGTCAACAGCGAGCAATTCAGCGGGGGCGGTCTGGGAACGGTGCGCGGGCTTCTTGAATCCGAAGTGTTGGGGGATAATGCCCTGCTGGGATCGGTCGAATTGCGCAGTCCTTCGCTCAGCGAATTCCTGGGCAAAAAGGTTGATGAGTGGCGCTTTTATGTCTTTGCCGACGGTGGAGTCCTGACTGTGGATGATCCACTGATCGAGACGCCCTACCAATACAATCTCGTCAGCACCGGCGCGGGCACCCGGATCAAAGTGCTGAAGTATTTCAACGGATCACTCGATCTCGGGATACCTCTCGTCGTCGATGCGCTCGAATCCAGCGTGCCATCCGGGGCCTATATCCAGAACCCCATTCGGGAGCGGCCTTACGACGCAACGCTGACATTTCGGCTGTGGGCCGAATTTTAAGCTTATGAAACGAGCGACAATACCTCTCTTAAGAATCGTCCTGATCGGTTTGGCGGCTGGCTTCACGTTTTCGAGCACGGCGCAGGCTTGGTGGAACAACGATTGGACGATCCGTAAAAAGATCACCATTGATACGAGCGCAACGGGCGGCGCGATCAGCGATCCCATCGGCACGACGCCGGTGCTCATCCGGCTGGCCGATTTTAATTTCGGCGCGGCCAAGGACGATGGCAGCGATATTCGCATCATCGCCTCTGACGATAAGACCCCGCTCGTTTTTCACATTGAAAAATACGACTCGCTGCTCGGCGAAGCGTTCGTCTGGGTGAAGATTCCCGATTTGAAGCCCGGCGGCCAAACCAGCCTCTGGCTTTACTACGGTAACCAAGGGAATGTCACGATTCCCGGCGGTGGCGATCCGAAAGAGACTTACGACGCCGACATGGTACTGGTCTATCACTTTGCCGAGAACGCCGCGCCCGCGCATGATTCGAGCGGCCTGGGCAATGATTCCCAAGGTCCGATCGCGACGACCAACTCGCTTATTGGCCATGGTCTGCGACTCAATGGCAAGCTGCCCGTCACAATCCCCGCAGCGGCCTCACTCGCCTGGGCCGACGGCGCGTCGCTCACTTGGTCGGCATGGATCAAGCCCGCCGCGTTGCAGTCCAACGCGATTATTTTCAGTCGCAGGGACGGCGCGAAAGACTTCGTGATCGGCGCGGACAATGGCATTCCCTTCGTCGAAGTTAATGGCTCCCGCACCGGGGCCGGCCAGCCTGTCGCGGTCAATTCGTGGCACCATCTCGCGGTGGTCGCCGACGGTTCGGCAATCACCCTTTATCTCGATGGCGCATCTTACGCCACTTTGAGCGCCCCGCTGCCCGCGCTGAATACGGCATTATTGATCGGCGGCGACGCGCCGTCCGATGCGGGCTCCGCAACAGCGACGACGGGCTTCATCGGCGAAATGGATGAGCTGCAAATCGCGAAGGCCGCGCGGCAGATCGGCTGGATCAAATTCGCGGCGGGGAGCCAGGGCGCCGATTCGAGCAAGTTGTTGGCGGTGGCTCCGGACGAGGCGCAGCCCGCGAGCTGGCTCAGCGCCAGCTTTGGTCTCTTCGGAGTGATTCTTAAATCGGTCACCGCCGACGGCTGGGTGGTCATCGGCATTCTCGGGATCATGTCAGTGGTGAGTTGGTACGTCATGATCACGAAATTCCTTTACGTGAACCATGTTCAGAAGGGCGATGTGCTCTTCCTGAAAGAATGGCGTCATGTCGCCCAGGACCTCACCGTCCTCGATCACACGGATTCGGAGATGGTCAAGAGTCTCGGCGGACGCGCCGGCCCGAAAATCCAGCGGCTGATCGCCAATTCCCCGCTCTATCGCATTTACCATATCGGTTCCGAGGAAATCGGCCATCGCATGGCGAAGGGCAGTGTCCTTTCGTTACGCTCCATTCAGGCCATTCGCGCGAGCCTCGACGGCGGTTATGTGCGCGAAAACCATCGGCTCAACGAGGGCCTTGTCTTCCTCACCATTTCCATCGCGGGCGGCCCGTTCATGGGACTGCTCGGTACTGTGATCGGCGTCATGATCACGTTCGCTGCGATTGCCGCCACGGGCGAAGTCAACATCAGCGCCATCGCTCCCGGCCTTGCTGCGGCGCTTGTTGCCACGGTCGCCGGCCTGATCGTCGCGATTCCTGCGCTGCTGGGCTACAACTATTTGATTTCGCGAATGAAGACGGTGTCGAGCGACCTGCAGATCTTCATCGACGAGTTTGTCACAAAAATGGCCGAGTTCTACAGCTACTCGGAGAGCGAAAACACGGCGAACGAAAGGGATCAGTATGTCCACAAAAGCTGATACCGAGGGCAAATCCTACGACGATATCAACGTCACGCCGATGGTCGATCTCTACCTCGTGCTGCTCCTCATCTTCATCATCATGACGACGGCGGGGCTGCAAGGTTTGAAAGTCAATCTGCCCAAAGAGAGCGCGGCGGTGAGCCAGGCCAAGAAAAAGACGCAGGCCATCACCGTGACCAACGACGGAAAA
>Ga0302319_10000867_pt1 | contig 67791 bp, 39 predicted proteins | sample Bog_T0_2_FD_203319 | JGI IMG/M metagenome (GOLD analysis project Ga0302319, IMG submission 203319) | Peat permafrost microbial communities from Stordalen Mire near Abisko, Sweden - Bog_T0_2 | ecosystem: Environmental > Terrestrial > Soil > Wetlands > Peat | place: Sweden: Abisko, Stordalen Mire...
CCCGCGTCTGCCTAAAAACGCGAGCGGCCTCGTTCAAACGCCCCTATCTGAAGTGACCCGGCGGTCTAATCTCGTTCTCCCCCAGCACTCGCGCGCCGCGTCACCCCAGATAGGGTCATAGCGTTTAGCGGGAGCTATCCCAAGCGGAGCAATCTATGCAAGTCTTCAGGAGTTAATTGGCAGTCACGAAGAATCTTGTTCAATAGTCCCGGCCCGATAATTTCACCGGCATGCGTCGGAACCACGGTCCGCCTGCCATCTTCATGGCGCATAAAATGGTGACTGCCGCGAATCCGAGCCACCACGAATTCTGCGCGTTCCAGCGCGCGAATCAATTCGTCGCCGCTGACCCGCGGGTTTCGGCTCATGCCGCGATAACGACGCGTTGAATTCCAACGAACTCGAGATTCTGCTCTGGAAGCCCGTCCACTTCGAGACAGAGTTCTATGGCCTCGCGTATTCGGCGATCGAGCTCATCCAGAGATTGCGCCTGGGTATGGCAACCGGATAGCGCTGGCACAGAGGCGACGTAGTAACCCTCTGCATCACGCTCCAGTACGACGTCAAAATTACGTTCCAAGGAAATCTCCCTCGCTCAATTCTATCCGGTCCGCGGCGGTGTTGGCCCATCACGCGGACCGAAGCGCGTTTAACAGTACCTGTCCGCCTGGATTGGGGGAATTGACGGCAAATGCAGTTGATTGCCGGGGCAACGAGCCTCCCGATTCAACGAATCGCCGGCACACTGTAAATGCTCCGGAGTGTTGAGAGAATGGTATCGAGACAAACACGATGACGATTCAAATCCCGGATGAACTTGCGCGTGGACTGGAGGGTATCGCGGCAGCTCAGCGGAAGACCGTGGAGCAGTTGGCACTCGACAGTTTGCGCCTGCTGTTCGACGAAGCGAGTTCGCCGGAAGCCCTGCTACGATCTGTTCGGAGACTACCTCATCCAAGCGAAGCGGCAGTGGATGACCTCGAAGCGGCGATCCTATCAGCGCGTCTTCCCGTGCGCGACGAGGACGCTTTCGACGGAAGCACGCCGGCGTGATCTATCTGCTGGACACAAATGCGATCAGCGACCTGATGAGGGCGGACGCCCGAAATGAGAATTGGATTTCCGCGCTGGACCGGGGCGATCGCGTGGTGACATGCACGATCGTGCGAGGTGAAATACTTTTCGGAATCGCCCGTTTGCCGAAGGGAAGACGGCGCGCGGAGCTGAAGGAGGCGGGTCTCCAATTCCTGAATGCGTTCCGCTGCGAGCCGATTCCCCAACTGGCAGGCGATTATTACGCAAACCTCAAGCTGACGCGCCAGCAAAGCGGACTCATGTTGGACGAAAACGACCTGTGGGTAGCCGCGACCGCCCTGGCACTCGGAGCGAAACTGGTAACCCGCGACAACGACTTCGCTGGAATTCCGGGCTTGTCAGTGGTGGCGCCGAAATAACTGCGGCAAGGTAATTCCAACGCGTGTGCACGTCGGCATCCAGACGCACGGCCACGAGTTTCTTTGGAGGACGCCGGAATTGAGTGAGCTGCTTCTCGGTTAGCGCGGGAATATCGGAATAGTCGATCTGAGGGGCATCCTCGAGTTTCTGCCTCTTTGCCGCGGCGTCGAGGACCGCCTTTGAGTTCGATCGTCCGGCGTTCATTGAGGGGCTTGTTCCCGAAAGATTCGGCGCTCGTCCGGATTGGCTTCGCGGGCCGAGACGATGCGGATAACTTCCTCGCCATTTGGATTCTCGGCGCCATTTGGATTCTCACCGGGAGAGACATGCACCACGAGCAAGACAGCTTTTCGGACTGCGCCGATCCCGTGCCAGCGTTGTGCTCTCCGTCGACCACACGGGCTTTTCGAAGCAAAAGACCAGAATGAGCAAGGGAAGCCCGATGTGTCCGTGTCCACGATTGTGGCCTGGCTCGGCGAGGCTCGAAGGACCCCACCAAAACGGCAGAGGCAAGGGTACCAGTACGCCCAGTCGGTCAATGACAACATTTACTGATTAATAGTGTGTTAGTTTGTACCATCAGTCTGATCGACGTGGTTCGACCAGGTCAGCTAACCCTCCCTTACAAACCCATGGCACAAAAACTCAGAACCCTCGCGCTCGTAGTGTGTGCCTGCCTCCTGATTCCCGGCGGAGTCTTCGGCCAGACCGCTCAGTACAGCGGCGGCGCGAAGACGCGCGCCCTGATTACTCAAACGGTAGACGAGAGCCGGCTGGTGAAGATCACCGGCAACACGCGTCCGGAGGCCATCGCGGCCAACGACCGCGGCGCGGTGGCGGACAGCTTTCCGCTGGACCACATGTGGCTGCAGCTCAAGCGCCCGGCGGAACTGGAGCAGGAACTGGTGGACCTGATCGACGAGATGCACCGGCCTGGCTCGCCGCAATTTCATAAATGGCTGACGGCGGCGGAATTCGGGCAGCGCTTCGGGGTCTCCGGCCAGGATATTGGCAAGATCACGGGCTGGCTCTCCGGGCATGGCTTCACGGTAGATAGCGTCGTGCCGTCGGGGATGATTATCGAGTTCTCCGGTAACGCCGGGCAGGTGCGCAACGCTTTTCATACGGAAATCCATAATCTGACGGTCGACGGCGCATCGCACATCGCCAATATGAGCGATCCGCAGATTCCCGCCGCCCTGCAGGGCGCGGTACAGGGCGTGGTTTCGCTGCACAACTTCCGGCCGCACACCAACGTGGAGAGGCATCCGGATTTTACCTTCACAACCGGCACTCCAGCGGTCACGTATCAGACTGTCTCGCCGGCCGATCTGGCGAAGATTTACAACCTGAACCCGCTGTTTGCGAACGGTGTCACGGGGAACGGCCAGACGATTGTGGTGCTTGGGGATAGCTTTCTGGCAAATGTCTCGGACGTCGCCACGTTCCGCAGCGCATTCGGGTTGACAGGGTATTCCGGTACGTTTGAGCAGTTGACCCCAACCGGCTCAGTCTCCTGCAGCAACCCTGGGGTCAACGCAGATGAAAAGGAAGCTGCGATCGATGCGGAATGGGCCAGCGCCGCGGCGCCCGGCGCTGCCATCATACTGGCAGCCTGCGCGGATGGCGGGGGGAATTCGAACACCAACTTTGGCGGCTTTATGGCCCTCGAAAACCTGATCAACGATACCTTCCCGCCGTCCATCATCAGCCTGAGCTATAGCGAGTGCGAGTCCTTTAACGGAACGACCGCCAATCAGGCGTACTCGGGAGCCTACCAACAGGCGGTGACTCTCGGCATATCGCTGTTTGTGGCCGCAGGAGACTTCGGCGCGGCCGAATGCGATGCCGGTACCAGGACCTCTGCCACCAACGGCATAGCGGTTAGCGGCTTTGCTTCGACTCCCTACAACGTGGCGGTGGGCGCTACCGACTTCAGCGACACCTTGTCGAACACGGTGAGCACGTACTGGAATTCCAGCAACACCTCCGCCTTTGCATCGGCGCTTTCCTATATCCCCGAGATTCCGTGGAACAACTCGTGCTCCGGTTCGTTGCTGCTGAACTTTTATAACTCTTATCTGTTGCTGGCCAATCAATATCCGTATTCCTACGGAGCATTGGGTTTTTGCAACAGCGCTACGCAAATAGTAACGTCCCTCGACGGCGGTACCGCCGAGTACGGTGAGATGCTTCGAAGTCTCACAGCAGGCGGGGGCGGTCCGAGCAACGCGGCTACCGCAGCCGGCGTCGGTTGGCCGCAGCCGAGTTGGCAGACCGGGGTAGTTGGGCTTCCCACACAAAGCGGGGGAGTGCGCAGTCTGCCGGATGTAGCGCTCTTCGGCGGCAACGGGCAATGGAATCATTTTTACGTTTACTGCCTCACCGATGTGGCACAGGACGGTGGTCCCTGCACCTATACCAACAGCACAGACGCTATCAACCTCGGAGGTGGCGGCACCTCTTACACCAGCCCCATTATGGCCGGCATTATGGCGCTGGTCGACCAATATAACGACGGCAAACAAGGCAATCCCAATCCGCGGCTTTACGCAATGGCGGCACAGGAGTACGGTGCGGCGGGGAACAGCGCCTGCAACGCCTCCCTTGGCGCCGGCGTGGGCAGTAACTGTATTTTCAATGACGTGACGAAGGGCGACATTGTGGTGGACTGTACCGGCCTTTTGGCGTCTACCGACTGCTTTGGCAGCACAGGAACAGGAACTGGTAACACCGTCAAGCGTGGCTCGCTTTCCACCTCCATCACCACTTATCAGCCGGCATACGCGGCCGGAACAGGCTGGGATTATGCTACCGGCCTCGGCAGCGTCAATGCCTACAACCTGGTGCTTGGCTGGCAGTCCGCGACAACGGTTACTTCGTCGCAAAATCCCTCGAACGATAGCACCTCAGTCACTTTCACCGCAACCATCACGAGTAGTGTTGCGACGATCATCGGCACGGTGACATGGAGTGCCAACACCGGCTGTAGCCCGTCGACGGTGACGGGCCTCACGGGCAGTTTAACCGGGACCGCAACCTGCGTCACGTCGACCGTGCCCGCGGGAACGAATATCATTACCGCCGCTTACTCAGGCGATTCAGTCCATCCGGCAAGCACGGGAACCCTCTCCGGCGGTCAGGTGGTGAATCAGCCGTCCGTGACCATCACGTTCAATGCGCTTTCGAATCAGACCTATGGCGCCACCCCGTTCACCGTCAGCGCCACAGCCAGTGACGGCCTCACGGTCAGTTTCAACTCGCAGACACCGGCCACCTGCAACGTATCGGTAACAACCGTGACGTTGGTTTCCGTCGGCGCCTGCACCATCCAGGCGACCCACCCCGCAGCGCTCAACGTCTCGCAGAGCTTCAACATCGGTCAGGCGACCGCTTCGGTTACGCCGGCTGCGGCATCGAAGGCCTACGGCGCGGCGGACCCGGTCCTTACCGGTGCTCTGACCGGCTTCGTCCCCAGTGACAACGTAACGGCTACCTACACCCGCACGGCCGGTCAAACGGCGGGCGGCGCATACACCATCAGTGGGACGCTGAGCCCGGCCGGGGCGTTGAGTAACTACTCGATCACATACAACACGGCGGCGTTCACGATCAATAAGGCGACCGCTTCGGTCACGCCGGCCGCGGCATCGAAGACGTACGGTGCGGCGGACCCGGTCTTTACCGGCACGCTGACCGGCTTCATCGCCGGTGACAACGTGAGCGCGACCTACACCCGCACGGCGGGTGAAACGGCGGGCGGCGCATACACCATCAGTGGGACGCTGAGCCCGGCCGGCGTGTTGAGCAACTACGCGATCACATACAACACGGCAGTCTTCACAATCAATCAGGCGACCGCTTCGGTCACGCCGGCAGTAGCATCGAAGACGTACGGTGCGGCGGACCCGGTCTTTACCGGCACGCTGACCGGCTTCATCGCCGGTGACAACGTGAGCGCGACCTACACCCGCACGGCGGGTGAAACGGCGGGCGGCGCATACACCATCAGTGGGACGTTGAGCCCGGCAGGGGTGTTGAGCAACTACGCGATCACATACAACACGGCAGCCTTCACCATCAACAAGGCCAACGCTTCGGTCACGCCGGCTGCGGCATCGAAGACGTACGGTGCGGCGGACCCGGTCTTTACCGGCACGCTAACCGGCTTCATCGCCGGTGACAACGTGAGCGCGACCTACACCCGCACGGCGGGTGAAACGGCGGGCGGCGTTTACACCATCAGTGGGACGCTGAGCCCGGCCGGCGTGTTGAGCAACTACGCGATCACATACAACACGGCGGCCTTCACCATCAACAAGGCGACCGCTTCGGTCTCACCGGCCGCGGCATCGAAGACGTACGGTACGGCGAACCCGGTCTTTACCGGTACGCTGACCGGCTTCATCGCCGGTGACAACGTGAGCGCAACCTACGTCCGCACGGCGGGTGAAGCGGCGGGCGGCGTTTACACGATCAGTGCGACGCTGAGCCCGGCCGGGGTGTTGAGCAACTACGCGATCACATACAACACGGCAGTCTTCACGATCAATCAGGCGACCGCTTCGGTCACGCCGGCTGCGGCATCGAAGACGTACGGTGCGGCGGACCCGGTCTTTACCGGCACGCTGACCGGCTTCATCGCCGGTGACAACGTGAGCGCGACCTACACCCGCATGGCGGGTGAAGCGTCGGGCGGCGTTTACACGATCAGTGCGACGCTGAACCCGACCGGTGTGTTGAGCAATTACACGATCACCTACAACACGGCGGCCTTCACCATCAATCAGACGACGCCCGTACTTCCGCCGGCACAGACCGGCAATCCGACCTATGGAGTGCCGACGACCCTGACTGTGACTATCAACGCGGTCAACAGCGGAGCTGCGCCGACCGGGAGTGTTACCTTCCAGTTCACTTCGAACAACATCGTGTACTACATTTGCGCCAACGGAGCGGTCCAGACCGCGGCGTGCTCGGTGACTCTGGACAATACGGGCACGGCGACGGTTACCTCATCGACGCTTCCGGCCGGGACGGATGGCATCACGGCAACGTACTCGGGCGACGGCAACTACTCGGGCGGCGAGCAGACAGCACTGAACTTCACGGTGAGCCAGGCGAATTCACAGACTTCGCTGAGCCTGACGCCGAACACACCGACGCCGACCTACGGAGATACCCTGACGCTGGCGGCAACAGTGGCCGACAACTACGGCGGGAGCACGGGAACGCCGACGGGAACTGCACAGTTCGCGTACAGCCTGGACAACGGAACAACATGGATCAACCTCGGTTCCGCGGTGACACTGAGCAATACGGGGACTGCCCAGTTGCTGACAACGGCGCTGCCGGCGGGAACGCCGGAGGTTCGAGTGAGCTACTCGGGCGATGCGAACTTCAGTGCGAGCAGTGCAACGGTGACGCAGGCGTTGAACCAGAAGGCCCTGACGGTCAGCGGCATCACGGCGGCCAATAAACCGCATGACGGGACAACAATCGCTACGTTGAATACCTCAGGACAGACGCTCGCCGGTGTTGTCAACAGCGACAACATCGCGCTGAGCGGAAGCCCGCTGGGAGCCTTCATTGACGCGAACGCGGGCAGCGGCAAGACGGTGAATATCACCGGGCTGACGGTGACAGGGAGCGCGGCGGCGGATTACACGCTGACGCAGCCTTCGGCCATGGCGAACATTACGACGATCGCGGCATCGGCGACGCCGAATGCGGCTTCGAAGACTTACGGTAGTCCCGACCCGGCATTTACCGGAACCCTGACCGGCTTTATCGGGGGGGATAACGTAACGGCGATCTACACCCGCACCACGGGCGAAACGGCGGCCGGCGCATACACCATCAGTGCAACGCTGAGCCCGGCAGGGGTGTTGAGCAATTACACGATCACCTCCAACACGGCAGCCTTCATCATCAACAAGGCGACCGCTTCAGTCACGCCGGCCGCAGGATCGAAGACGTTTGGTGCAGCGGACCCGGTCTTTACGGGCACGCTGACCGGCTTCATCGCGAGTGACAACGTGAGCGCGACCTACACCCGCACGGCAGGTGAGGCGGCCGGCGGCACGTACACGATCAATGCGACGCTGAGCCCGTCAGGGGTGTTGAACAATTACACGATCACCTCCAACCCGGCGGCTTTCACTATCAACAAGGCGTCAGCTTCGGTAATTCTGAGCGGCCTGAACGCGGGCTATACAGGAAGCGCGACTCCGGTTGGAGTAGCGACAACCCCGGCGGGCCTGAGCACTTCCGTGACTTATAACGGCAGCACGACTGTACCCTCGGCAAGCGGCTCTTACGCAGTGGTGGCGACCGTGACGGACCCGAACTACACGGGTTCGGCCAGTGGAACTCTGACGATATCGTTATCGCAGGAGCCGCTCAGCGTGACCGCCGCACCGGCGGGATTCGGGACGGTGACATACGCCGGCCAGAACTGCGTGACCGTCTGCACTGCGAACTACAACAGCGGCACCGTAATCACGCTGACTGCGACACCCAACACGAGCTACACATTCAGCGGCTGGAGCGGCGCTTGTTCGGGGACCGGAGCCTGCAGCGTGACCATGGACTCCGCGCAGTCGGTGACAGCGACTTTCGCAGTCTCCGGGAGCACCTCGCTGACCGCTGCCCTGGGAACCAAGTCCGGCACGTCAGCCACACGTGTCTGGCCGGTGGTATTTACCGGAACCGGCCCGGGAACGGCCAGCAATATCAGCATCACCAGTTTCACCCTGACGCGGACCGCGGGCACGGCATGTACTCCGGTGGTTGGAACGGCAATGCCGGTCAGCGCGGGCACCATTGCCGGAGCGGGAACAGCGACCGCAAACGTCACGATCGACTTCACGGGCTGCGACGGGACCAGCCGTTTCCGACTGGTAATGGGCTATGCGGCCAACAGCGGCGGCATCACGAACTCAGCAACCATTAACAATCAGTTCCAGTAGACAGACGTACCGGAGAAAAACGACATGTATCGCAAAGCGCTCTTTATTCTTACTCTCAGCCTTGTGGCCGCAGCCACCGCTTCGGCCGATGGACTTACGTTCACGACCGATCCGGCGGATGGAGTTCTCACGGGCACGGCCGGAACTACCGTAGGCTGGGGCTTCACTATCACCACTCCCGATTCGAACTATTATGCGCTCACGTCGGTGCAGTTCTGCTTCGGGGCGCAGGCGCCGACGTGCCCGACGAGTACGGCGGTGGGAGTTTTTTCCGATATCGCCGCATACCAGGAAAGCGACATTATCGGTCCCGACTACAGCACGAGCCCTTACACGGAGCTCTACAGCCCGGGCGCTACCGGGTTGGGTGAGTTTGCGATCGATCCCAGCGCCGCACCGCAGGATCTGGTGGGCACGCTCTACGTGTATTACGACGAGTACGCGGCCGACCCGTCGTTGGGAGGAGACGCGTTCTTTAGCGGTCAGGCCACGAGTACGGCCGAAGTGGATATTGTTGCTCCCGCGCCGGAGCCTTCGACGGCTTGGCTGATGCTCGCAGCAGGTTTGGTAATCGGCGTGGGGAGGGTGCTCCCGATCAGGAATCGGCGCGCCGCCGGAAACTGCCGAGGGTCCCGATCGGCTGAAGCGAGACTTTGGGTTTGAAGCCTTCGCGGTCTTAAGAAATGCGGCTGATAGCTCGGACTTGCGGCGCGGACGCTGCGGGCCAATATAACCGGTAAAGAATCATATCGGTTCAAGAGTTGCTCGCTGCCACGTCCTGGAAAGCGCGCACCTGGCATACGGTTATCTCTCCAAAGACACGGAATTCATAGCCCCGAGGCCTCCCAGCTTATCGGAATCGGTTCTTGCCGAGATGAGGATTCAACCGGAGCGCCATTGACGGCTGAGGATCAAGTCAACCAAGAGAATCAATGCTTTGCCGTGATTCAGCGGGTCGTCATGTTATCCTACACCTTCAGTTTGAGGCCGCTTCTGCGAGCGCGTTCTCTCAACTCACTCACTTACATATATGAAGCTCACGTGGACCAAGACCGACGAGGCGCCGGCGCTCGCGTCGTACGCGCTGTTGCCCATCCTGCGCGCGTTCTGCAAAGGGACAGGGGTGGAGATCGAGACGGCCGACATCTCGCTGGCCGGCCGGATTGTCGCCAACTTTCCCGAGGGTCTTCAGCAAGACCAAAAAATTCCCGACGAATTGACGCGCCTGGGGGAGCTGGCTAAGACACCGGAGGCCAACATCGTCAAGCTGCCCAACATCAGCGCCTCGATTCCGCAGCTCCGGGACGCGATTGCGGAACTGCAGGGGAAGGGCTACCCCATTCCCGACTATCCGGACGCCCCCTCCACTGAGGCGGAGCGTGCGGTGCAGGCGCGGTTTGCCGTGGTGCTGGGCTCGGCCGTGAATCCTGTGTTGCGCGAAGGCAATTCGGACCGGCGCTCCGCCGGGTCCGTGAAAGCGTTTGCGCGGAAGAATCCAGGGAAGATGAAGCCCTGGCCGAAGTCCGGCTCGGTGACGCGTGTTGCACACATGAACAGCAAGGACTTCTTTGGCAGCGAGAAGTCGGTCACTGTGCGGTCCGCCGGCGACGCGCGTATCGAATTCGTGGACGCGGCCGGCGCGGTGAAAGTCCTGAAGCAAAGACTCCCGCTGATCGAGGGCGAAGTGGTGGACTGCGCGGTGATGAACGTGGCGGCACTGCGGAAATTCTATGGGGAGCAGATCGCGGCGGCTCAAGCTGACAATGCGCTGTTCTCGCTGCATCTGAAGTGCACGATGATGAAGGTCTCCGACCCGATCATGTTCGGGCATTGTGTGGCGGAGTATTTCGCCGATGCGCTGGAGAAACATGCCGCGGTCCTCAAAGAGATCGGCGCCAACGTAAATAACGGACTGGCCGACGTGCTGAGCAAACTGGAGCAGCTTCCGGCCGGTAAAAAAGCCGAGATCGAAGCGGATATTGCAGCTTGTTATGTAGGCCGTCCCGGTCTGGCGATGGTGGATTCGCGTGCGGGCAAGACCAACCTGCATGTTCCGAGTGACGTGATCGTCGACGCATCGATGCCCGTGGTGATCCGCGATGGCGGCAAGATGTGGGACAAAGAAGATGCGCTGCAAGACACGGTTGCGGTGATCCCGGACCGATGCTACGCGACCATTTATCAAGTGGTGATCGAGGACTGCAAGCAGAACGGACAGTTCGATCCGGCGACCATGGGTAGCGTGTCCAACGTTGGGCTGATGGCGCAGAAGGCCGAAGAGTATGGGTCGCACGACAAGACGTTTGTGGCACCGGGCAACGGAACGATTCGCATCGTATTGGGCGGTGGCGACGGCGGTGGCAAGATCCTGCTCGAACAGAGTGTCGAGACTGGCGATATTTTCCGTGCGTGTCAGACGAAAGACGAGGCTATCCGCGACTGGGTGAAGCTGGGCGTGACACGGGCGCGGGCGACGGGCACACCGGCGGTGTTCTGGCTCGACCCGGAGCGCGGCCACGATGCGCAGATGATTGAGAAGGTGAAAGCCTACCTGGCCGACTATGACGTCTCCGGCCTCGAGATCAAGATCATGAAGCCGGTGGACGCGATGAAATTCTCGCTCCAGCGAATTCGCCGCGGCGAGGACACGATCTCGGTCACGGGGAACGTGCTTCGTGACTATCTCACTGACCTGTTCCCGATTCTCGAGTTGGGGACAAGCGCCCGTATGCTGTCGATCGTGCCGCTGCTGCAGGGCGGCGCCATGCTGGAAACCGGCGCAGGCGGCTCGGCGCCCAAACACGTGCAGCAGTTGGTGAAAGAAGGTCATCTGCGCTGGGACTCGCTCGGGGAGTACTGTGCGCTGGCGCCGTCGCTGGAACTGATGGCAACAAACAGCGGCAATGCGCGCGCGGCCCTGCTTTCGAAAACGCTGGACGAGGCTATCGGACAGTACCTCGAAGACGCCCGCTACCCGGCGCAGAAGGTGAACGAGATCGACAACCGCGGATCGACGTACTATCTGGCGTTGGCGTGGGCAAAGGCACTGGCCGCTCAGGATGAGGACGGGGAATTAAAGCGACGGTTCACTCCGGTTGCGGCGGCGCTGGCGGCGGCCGAGGGCAAGATCACGCAGGAGTTGCTGGCGGCGCAGGGCAAACCGGTGGACATCGGGGGGTACTATTTGCCGGACGAAGCTAAGTGTGTCGCAGCGATGCGGCCCAGCGCTACACTGAACGCGATCATAGACGGAATGTAGTGGCTTTGTGCCCTGGCGGGGGCGCTTGTTGAAGTGTTTCAGCCTCACGATTGAAGCCGCGGTTCTTTGGATGCGAACCTTAGCGGAGCATCGCTACCGGTGTATCGCCTTATGGTGGCGGGCTTCCGGTGAGGCAGCCTGCGGAACTCAGCGGACCATCAGTTTCCCCTTCAGCATATTCATGCCACAGGCAAAACCGAGCGGTCCGCTCTTTGGAGGGGTGATCTCCACGACGGTGGTTTCGCCGGGCGGAAGGTCTTTGCGGATACCGAGGTCGGGAAATACCACTTCACGGGCACAGTTGGCTGCGTTGGGTCGAAAGAACGCCAGTTTTATCGGCTGGCCGGCTTTTGCAGGGATCACAGCAGGGTCGAAGCCGACCATACTGATGTTCACCAGCACCGATCCGGGAGGCGCGTGGGGAACCGGTGTCGCATTCGCAGCAATGTTCGCGGCGGAAGGCACCCGATTTACGAGACCGGATCTGCTTAAGAGCGGTGCGATGTTCCAGGCGAGAACACAGCCGAGAGCGGCGATGACGAACCAGAGTGCCTGACGTTTGATGTTGCCAGCGTCCATAAAGAGATCGTACACGCATTCGCAGGCTGCGCAGGCTAGTTGATTTCCACTATTTACGGAGAGTTGCGACCCAGCTACACTCTCGCTTGTGCTTCAGCGTGTATGGGTAGCTTTTATCAGCGTAGGTCTTTTGGCTCAAAGTGGAACCGGCAGGATAACGGGCGTTGTCACTGACCCTTCGGGCGCTGTGGTGCAGAGCGCAAAAATCACGGTGCGGGAAACCGCAAGCGGGCTGACTAAGGTAACGGCGACGGATCAAACAGGAGCCTGGGCCGCCGCGGCGCTGTCGGCGGGGAGATATGCGGTTTTGGCATCGGCTCCCGGATTCGCCAATGCGCAGCGGGACGGCGTTGTTTTAGGCGACGGAGCCCAGATCAGGGTGGACCTCAAGCTGGTGCCTGCGGGCCAGACTAACTCGGTCACAGTCACCGGACTCACGGGACCGGACCGAGACACGGTCGCGCCGGAGTTAATGAAGACAAACGATATGGCGGGGCTGGTAAGCGACTTTTCCGGAATCAATCTTTTGAACGACGGCGGGTTGTCCGGAATGCCTTCCATTCATGGGCTGACCGATGAGCGGGTCGCGGTTCGCGTGGATGGCATGGAAATCGGAGCGGCGTGCGTGATGCATATGAATCCTCCTTTGTCCTACTTCGATCCGTCACAGGCGGGTGATATCAACGTCATCGCCGGGATTACTCCGGTAAGCCGAGGGGGCGACAGTATCGGCGGAACGGTAGCAGTCGACACCGCGCTACCTGAGTTTGCTACCGGCAGCGAGCCGCAGATTCACGGGAATATCGAGGCATTCCATCGCACCAACGGTGTTGCCAACGGAGGCAGCGCTTCGCTCGGGTTTACCACGACGAATTTCCGTTTCGGTTATACGGGATCTTATGTGAACGCGAACGATTACAAAGACGGGTCCGGTTCCCTGGTGGAATCGACGTTTTATGAAGCGCAAAACAATTCGCTGGAGGCATCGGCGCGCGCGGGCAACCAGACATTCACGCTGGGGATCGGTTATCAATATATCCCGCAGCAGGGCTTTCCCAACGCGTTCATGGATATGACCGGTAACGAGGGAAAATTCGCCAACTTTCATTACCAGGGAAGGTTTTCCAAAGTCACGCTGCAGGCGCGCCTCTACTACGAAAACACGCGGCACTCGATGAATATTCTCCGGGACAAGGTTCCCGGGATCGATATGCCGATGTTCACGCGGGGCGGAAATACCGGATACCTGGTGGAGGCGGAGATTCCGCTCTCGGCGCGCAACACGCTTCGGGTCGGCAACGAGTTTCGCAGATTCACTCTCAATGACTGGTGGACGCCTACCACGAGCGCCATCGACACGCTGGGGCCGAATACGATGCTCAACGTAAATAACGGACGGCGCAGTCGCTTTGGGACCTGGGCGGAATGGGAAGCACGGCCGGCGAAGAAGTGGACCACGCTGCTGGGGATCCGCAGCGATATCGTGCTGATGAACACGGGCAACGTGCAGGGCTATAACAGTTCGCCGGACACCACGGGCGACGCTTCCTACTATGCCGACGCGACCGCATTCAACAGCGTTAGCCATGCGCGGCAGGATTACAATTTCGACGTGACGGCATTGGCCCGCTACGATGCCGCGCCTTTTCTCTCGATCGAGGCCGGCTATGCGAGAAAGACGCGGTCGCCGAGTATTTATGAACGGTATCTGTGGGCGAAGCGGAGTTTTTTTGCGACAGATATGGAGAGCTGGTTCGGCGACCTGAACGGCTACACCGGAAACCTCGATCTGAAGCCGGAGGTGGCCCACACGATCAGCAGCACCATTAGCCTCCACGACGCTCTTTCAGGGAATGGCGGCAGTAAAGGGTGGGAGCTGAGGATCACACCGTACTTTACGCGGGTACAGAACTATATCGATGCCGTGCGCTGCCCGGTAATCAATGACAGCAGCGATGGTTGTACCGCCGCTAATTTCACGGCTACGTCGGGATTCGCGATTCTGCAGTTCGCGAATCAATCCGCCGAGCTCTATGGTTTTGACGGGTCATTCCGGGCCCCACTCGGCCAAACCGCAGCCGGGCGATTTTCGCTTACAGGAACTCTCGGTGAAGTTCGCGGGGAAAATCTGGATACGAAGAACAATCTGTATCGCCTGATGCCTTTTCACGGAGACATCTCTTTGCAGCACGAACGGGGAGGGTGGTCCGGCGCGTTGAGTCTGAAAGCGGTGGATGCAAAGACGCGCGTGGATGCGGTGCGGAATGAATTGCCGACGCCCGGGTTCGCACTGCTGAGTTGGCACGAAGGCTACCGGTGGAAGCTGGCCGAAACCGTGAGCGTGAGACTCGACGGGGGAATTGAAAATATCACGAACCGCCTGTACGATTTGCCGCTCGGAGGAAGGTATTGGACGGACTTTAATGGGACCAGCAGTGTGCCGGGAATGGGCCGGTCTTTTCTCACTGGGCTGAGCTTTTCTTTCTAGTTACTTCCCAGCTCTTTCTGGTTACTGTCCAGCGAGATCCGCCTTCGATGCGCTTTCGTCCTTCAGCGGCGTCACCTTATCCGGATCGATCCGCACCATCAAATACTGGATATGACCGTTGACCCTGGTGAACCAGTGTCCAACGCCCGCCGGAATAACGATCGAGTCTCCGGGCTTGAGCTCGTGGGTGACACCGTTGCGGATGGACGCGCCGTTTCCGCCGGGACCATTCAACAACCTGACTGCCTGATTGTCGGCCGGCCTCGCTTTCCAGTCCGCGATATCCGGTCCTGTAACAAGCGTCCCGGATCCTTCGATGATGTAGTAGACCTCGCTTACGAGGTCGTGCTCGGCGACCGCCGATCCTTCCGCCTGGGCCCCGATGCGGTAGACCACGCCAACATCGACATGACTCTTGCCGACATCCACCGCCCGAATCTGCTGATCGGCGACGGAATTCGCCGCCCGAGCCGGCGCCCTCTTCAAATATGCCTGGATCTCGTCACGCCCGATATAGCTCGCCGAACACCCTTTGCAGGCGGGATTCATTTGCTGCGCCGGCATCGCCGCAAGGCTCAACAGGAACAATGCAGCTCGTTTTGTGGTTGCGTTCATATTGCCTCGATTGGGTATATACTAACTCGCGTTCGGGAGCACTCAACTAAGGAATTTTGGCGCCCCTCTCAACCCAACGTTCGAGAGCCCGGCGCTCCTCGTCGGTCATGCCGCTCATGTTGGCGAGCGGCATCGAGCCATCTGCTACGGTCGCTTTGATCCGCTGGGCGTACTGCTGCATCTCAGCCGCGGTGTCGAACATGACTGCTTTAGGGGCAACCGGGAAGGCGCGGCTGGTCGGTTTTGCAGAGTGGCATTCCACGCAACGGCCGTTCACCACAGCGCGCGCTTCGGCATAACTGACAGTCCGCTTTGCGCAAGCAGTGGAAGCGATGGCAACCACTAAAACAATAAAAAGCGCCCTCACGACGAAGACGGCGGAGACAACGACTTCAGCAGCCGCCGCACGCGCCAACTGAGCCGCTCCCACGGCCAGGCTGGATCTGCTTCCACCAGAACGAGGAGCTGCCCGTTCGAGTGCGCGGTGCAGTTAAAGTAGTTCTCCGACGGCCGCGTGAAGGGTATGCGGAGGCTTTGGCCCGGCATCAGCAAAGTCGGCCCGATGATTTGTGGCACGTTGTCCGAGTTCTTCAGCCACAGAACGTTATGAATGCCGACCACCAGATCAATCTCCGACGGGAGCAGGTCGTGGTGGTTGCCCGCCATATGACGAGCGAAGGTGCCTTTCGGAATATCGAATAGTTCTTCGCGCGAGGCGAAGGTCACGGGCCATAGTGACGCGACGATGACAGGGGTGAGGATCACGCCGGCGACGATCAGGAAAAGCCGGCGACGAATCGAGGTCATGCTCCGGTCTGCAACAGGAACTTGAGATCGTGAACGATGTCGCCGACGGGAGTGTTGAAGGGCACGAGGCCACGGAGTTTTCCCTGCCGGTCAACCAGATAGAGGGAAGACGAATGATCCATTGCGTAGGGGAGTGCGGGATTTTTGGAAGCCACTTGTCTGGCGACGACGCCGTAGGCTTTTTCAACGGCCTGGAGCTCTTCGGGGGTGCCTGTGCCGCCGAGGAAGCTCGGATTGAAAGCGGTCAGGTGTTCGCGCAGACGCTCCGGATTGTCGCGCGCGGGATCGACCGTCACGTAGATTAGCTGAACGTCGCGCGCCGCGCTCCCCATCTTCTTCCAGACCTCGGTGAGGTGGGCCAGCGTGATGGGGCAGACGTCCTGACAATAGGTGTAGCCGAACTCGACGATGACCACTTTGCCCAGATAGTCTCGCGGGCTCAGTTTCGTGCCGCCCGATCCGTCCAGAGTGAAGGCGGGGGCTTCCCGCGGCGGATCGAAGGTTCCGGAGCGAAGGCCCTGTTCGGCCTGCGGGGCTCGCAGAAAGGCCACCCGTGTTCCGAGCACCACAAGGGGAACCATCAGTGCGCCGATGAGGAGCGTTTTATTCATTGAGCGTTCTTCACTGAGCGTTTCACCGCACCCTACAGCGCGATGCGCGCCGGCTGAGCGGCCTTGACGAAGCGGTCGTCGACGTAGCGCTCGAAGGGAATGGGGTTCTTGATCGTCCCGGCTTGCAGAGAAAGCTGCATCAGATCGTCGAACTCCTCTTTAATCATCCGCAGATCTCCATAGGTCACGCGGTCGGTCGGGTTATCCATGACGTACTGGATGACGGCCCGGTCCTGATTGAAGTACTTTTTGTCGGCGGCGATCCCGGCCGCACGCGTCCGATGGGTTCGCTCCGCATCGAGCCAATGGCCGGCCCCCTGCACGTAATTGACGAGGTCCTGCACCAGGGCAGGGTTCTGATCGATGAGCTCCTGGCGCACGGTGAGGACGCAACACATGTAGTTGGGCCATTCGTCGCGCGTCATCCGCAAGGGAACTGCGTATCCGGCGCGTTGCGCCGAGGCGCCAAACGGCTCGCCGACACAGTACGCGTCGACGGCTTTGGCGTAGAGTGCGGCGGGCATGTCGGGAGGCGCCATCTCGACGATCCTGACATCCTTTTCCGACATGCCTTCCTTCGCCAGCATTTTGCGGAGAAAGAGAAAGTCGACGGCGAAGCGGCTGGGGATCGCGACCCGCTTGCCGGCCAGATCCTGGAACTTGCGATAGGGCGAGTCAGTACGCACCATGATGACCGCGCCCGACCGATGGCCTACGGAGACGATCTTGACCGGGACGTCCTTCGTCACCAGATCCATTACCAGCGGCGCCAGCATGTAGCCGGCGTTGATCTGGCCGGAAATCAGCGACTCTTTGATCTCCGGCCAACCGCTGAACCGTCTGTAATCGAAGTTGGCTCGCGTGAAGGTTGTGTCGAGATTGCGCGCTTCGCAGGCGATGGGAAGCGTGAGATTGCAGGTGACGGGCAACCCGCCTACTTGTAGCGTTTGGAGTTGGGCGCGCGAGCGAAAACTGTCGCGGAGCGCACTCCAGTTGACGTTGAGCCACATATGGAGGGCGCTGATCCCGCCAATCCAGCCCGCGGCTCCGAGAAAGACGCGACGCGAGGTGTTCATGTCCCAATATGTTAACAGCGCTCAGAGGGGACCTTCAAGGGATCTAGTGTTTAGCAATTACTCTTGCCAGCGACGAACGCCTGTGGATTTGGCATGCGGAAAAACACGCAAATGGACGATAGAGCCTCTGTGACGAGTTACAAACCGGGAGCCATGTGAGGTTTGCCAGAAGTGGACATTGAGCCCGGAACGGTTGAAGCAGGCTCGCCTGTGGGGCCGAATACCGATATGCAGAACCTGCTCCATCTGAACAGCGCCATCCTTGAATCCGCAGGTGAGGGTATCTATGGTTTGGATCTCAATGGTCTGACCACATTCGCAAATCCAGCCGCGACCCGCATGACAGGTTGGTCTCTGAACGAGTTGCTCGGGAGGTCGCAACACGCTCAGATCCATCATTCAAAGGCGGATGGCTCACCCTATCCGAGGGAAACATGTCCCATTTATGCGGCCCTGCACGATGGCGAGGTACACCACCGCGACGATGAGGTGTTCTGGCGAAAGAACGGAACCAGCTTTCCCGTCGACTACACCAGCACGCCCCTGCGAACGAATGGCGAACTGGTGGGTGCCGTGGTACTGTTCCGGGATATCACGGAACGACAGAACAGAGAGCGCTGGAATCACAGTTACAGGGAAGTTCTTGAGTTGGTCGCAAGGAACGCGCCCCTAACGCAATCCATGGAGGTCCTGACCTCAGCAGTCCAGGATCAGCAGGCAGACCGCAATTTATCGGTCGTTCTCCACATTGGTGACGATCTGATCACAGGGCAAAGACCGGATTTCGAGGGGAAACCTGGCGATTACCTGTGCTGGACTCGGCCTATCCTGTCTGGCACGGGTGAAAGTCTGGGCCGTTTTGACGGTTACAGGACTGCGGGAGCGGAGCTGGCGCTCCCTGCGGAACTGACGCCCCCGAATGGTGACGTCCTCGAGATGGCGTGCAGCCTCTCGCGAATCGCGATCGAGCACCGCAATCTGGTTACTCAGCTGGCACATCAGGCCACCCACGATGTCCTCACCGGCTTAGCCAACAGAGTACTTTTTGAAGACCGTCTTGAGCAGGCGATCGCGCACGCAAAGCGCACTGAATGTAAATTGGCCGTCTACCTGATTGACATCGATCATTTCAAAGAAGTGAATGACACATGGGGCCACGCGGTGGGGGACGAATTCCTGCAGCAGACCGCCGTTCGAATCAAATCTGTCCTGCACGACGGTGACACGCTGGCGCGGATGGGAGGCGATGAGTTCGCCGTCATTGTTCCCACGACTCGGGATACCGCCGAAGCCGCGGACGTGGCGAAACAAATAAACGAGGCTCTTCGAGAGCCCTTTACAGTGGGCGGTCAGATACTTTGTGCCAGCCTGAGTGCAGGAGTTAGTCTGTACCCTGATCATGGGCAGGACGCGGCGGTTCTGCAGAAGAATGCGGATCAGGCAATGTACCGAGCCAAAACTCAGGGCGGAAACCGGTTTGAGGTCTTCGATCCCGCAGCCAGTGCGCTGGTTGCCGAGGCCGTGCAGATGGAGTTCTACTTACGGGAAGGTCTGGCGAAGAACTGGTTCCATCTGGAGTACCAGCCGCAATTTGAAATGGAAGGCGGCAAACTGATGGGCATGGAGGCGCTGCTGCGACTGCAGCCTCCAGGGCAGCCAACCATCCCGCCGCTCAGTTTCATTCCGATTGCAGAGGAAACAGGCCTGATAGTCCCTATCGGTGAGTGGGTCCTGCGCGAAGCCTGCCGTCAGGGCGTGGAGTGGCGCGACAAATACGATTCTCCTGTCGTGATCGCCGTCAATGTTTCAACCCGACAAATCGCGGCGCCGGATTTCGCGGACCTGGTGCTCTCGGTCCTGGCCCAAACGGGCTTCCCACCGGGGCTGCTCGAACTGGAGCTTACCGAAAGTTGCCTGATCACGAGCACCGTCCGGTCGATTCAACAACTGGAGCAACTCAGAGCCAGGGGAATCAGGCTTTCCATTGACGACTTCGGAACAGGTTACTCCTCCCTGAGCCGCCTGCACGCGCTGCCGGTCAGTACGATCAAGATCGATAAGCAATTCGTCCATAGCATCGCATCCGACAAGAGCTCTTTCGAAATTATTGAGGCAATTGCCAGGATGGCTGCACAACTCGGGCTGCGTGTCGTATTGGAAGGCGTTGAAACTGAAAAGCAACTTGAATTGTTGGCGCCGCTGGGACCGGTAATAGTACAAGGCTTCCTGCTGGGCAGGCCAGAACGCGCGAACACCATAAACACTCAACTGTTGCTCCAGTCTGCTGTGATTGACCCGGTGATCAGCCAGATCTCGGACGACTTAGCGCGCCTGATCGAGGCTACTGAACCGCGTTTGGCGAGTAAAATCCGGCCTGACGCCGAAAACAGCCTCGCTCTGCAGCACTCGAACGAGACGCATACGGTAGTGACCTAAGTGAGAGTGCGGATTGCAGTGACCGCGTACCTCGAACACGCCTGGTTCCTGAGAGGCCGTTCTCCTCGCCACCTTATGAATTGACTGAAGCCCAATATCGCGCAGAAAAGCGTGGCGCAAAAAACGTGGCGCAAAAAACCGCACGGTGAGGCTCGCAGGGTATAGAATGCCCGAACAGGATGCGAACAGTACTTTCCTGCTGGTTCCTGATGGCGACAGTGCCGGGCTTCGCTCAGCAGCCGGCCCTTTCGATCAAAAACTTCGCCAATCGGTGCACCATTTGTCATGGCGGCGACGGCACAGGCACTGACCGCGCCCCGGCCATTCTGGGCTTTATCCGTTCACATTCGGATGGCGAAATCACTGCGCTGGTGCGTGCAGGGCGCCTCGATCAGGGAATGCCCCGCTTCGATTTCTCGGCCGATGAGATTGCAGCTCTTCTGACTCAATTGCACGGGCTGGCGGACGGAACCATTCAGGCCGGTCCCGGGCGGGGGAGGGGACCGGCATTGGGCGCTCCCTTCGAGCCCCATCGAGTTAGTTTGAAACTCCAGGAGGGGCGTTCGCTCGAAGGCATGCTCACGAGTTTGACCACCTTCAACGCGACGCTCGTGACGGACGACGGTAAGTTCCACCTGCTTTCCCGCAGTGGCGATACCTATAGCGAACGCGCCATTGAACCAAAGCAGAACTGGACCAGCTACGACGGAAGTTACAGCGGCAACCGCTACAGCAAACTCGAGCAGGTCAACTCGAACAATGTGCGTCAGCTGGCGCCAGCCTGGGTCTTTCCCATTCCAGGAGCTCCGCGGCTCGAAGTCACTCCTATCGTGGAGGACGGCGTCATGTATGTGACCGGCCCCAACGAAGCGTATACGCTGGATGCGACGACAGGCCGGCAGATCTGGTCGTTTCGCGTCCCCCGGACCGCTGGACTGCTGGGCGAAGCCGGGGGCGGCGCAAATCGCGGTGTGGCAGTGTCCGGCAGCCGGGTCTTTATGATCACGGACAATGCCCATCTGCTGGCCCTCGATCGCTCGACCGGCGTCAAACTATGGGACGTCACGATGGCCGATTCCAAAGAAGGCTATAGCGCGACGGCGGCGCCCCTTGCGATTGGGGACCTGGTCATCTCCGGCATTGCCGGCGGCGAAGAAGGCGCGCGCGGCTTCGTGGATGCTTATGACGTAGCCACTGGCCGCCGCGTCTGGCGCTTCTACAGCATCCCGGCGCGCGGGGAAAAGGGCTCGGAAACCTGGATTGGCAACGCTCTCGAACATGGTTGCGGCGCAACCTGGTTGACCGGCTCCTACGATCCTGACCTCGGGACACTGTACTGGGCTGTGGGCAATCCTTGTCCGGATTATGACGGCGAGCAGCGCAAAGGGGACAATCTCTACACGGCGAGCGTGGTCGCTCTCGATGTGAAGACCGGACAACTCAAGTGGCATTACCAGTTCACCCCGCACGACATGCATGACTGGGACGCGGTGGAGCCATTGCTCCTTGTCGATGAGCAGTGGGAAGGCCGTCCCCGCAAGCTCCTGCTGCATGCCGATCGAAATGGATTCTTCTTTGTCCTGGATCGGACTAATGGAGAGCTGCTGCTGGCCAAGCCAGTATCAACCGTGAACTGGGCGTCGGGATACGGCAAGGACGGCCGTCCGATTCTGACAGAGCATTTCGACTCAACGCTCGAAGGAGCACTGGTTTGCCCCGCAGGCGGCGGTGGCGCTAACTGGCCGGCCACTTCTTACAGTCCGATAGCCCGGCTCTTTTACGTGCGCGTGACGGATGGCTGCGCCATTTACAAGCGCGACCCCGAACCCATCGAAGTGGGCGAGCGGTTCTTCGGTGGCAGCGCAGCGGGAGAACCGGGAAGCCAGAGCTTCATCCGCGCAGTGGATATTCGCACCGGTCAGAAGGTCTGGGATTATGCTTTGCCACCTGGTGGAGGTTCAGGCGTCCTTTCGACAGCCGGTGGTCTCGTGTTCTTTGGCGAGCCAGGCGGAACGTTTATTGCGGTCGATTCCCGCACAGGCAAACCGGTCTGGCATTTCGAGACCGGGCAACCGTGGAGGGCTTCGCCTATGACTTACATGGTCGGCGGCAAGCAGTATGTCGTTCTGGCGGGTACGGGGGGAATATTTGCGTGGGCACTCGTAAGATGATCGCTCGATGATCTTCGACAAAATGCGCAGCAGTTTACGAACGGGGTAATGAAACGTATGTGGAAAAATCTCACCATCATTCTGGGGCTTATGGGCGCAGGCGCTCTTTATGGAGCCCAAAACCTTGATATTTACTGGATCGACGCGGAAGGGGGCGCGTCCACACTTATCGTCTCTCCGAGCGGAGAGTCGATGCTGGTGGATACGGCCAACCGGACTCCTGACGACCGTGATGCCAAGCGGATATTCGCAGCGGCGAAGCAGGCGGGGCTCAGCAAAATCGACATTCTGGTGACTACCCACTTCCATGGCGATCACATCGGCGCCATGCCCGCGCTGGCCAAGCTGATTCCGATCGGCATGTACATGGACCACGGCCCCTCCGTGGAACTGGAGCGGCCGAACGTGGCCGCCGCCTACAAGGCCTATGAGGAACTGGCAGGTGGCAATCGGCGAATCCTGAAGCCTGGAGATAAGATTCCGCTGAAGGGAATCGATGTGGAGGTGGTCGCGTCGGCAGGTGAGGCTATTAAGAAGCCTTTGAAGGGCGGCGGCGCGCCGAATCCGGCGTGCGCGGACTTTAAACCGCACCCTCAGGACACGGATCCGGATAACGACCAGAGCGTCGGCTTTGTCCTTCAATACGGAAAGTTCCGTTTCCTCGATCTGGGTGACCTCACGTGGAATTACGAGCAGAAACTGGTTTGTCCCGCGAACCTGATTGGCAAAATCGATCTGTATCAGACGACGCACCACGGGCTCGACCGATCCAATTCGCCGCAGATGGTTTGGGCGATCCAGCCGACTGTCGCCGTAATGAACAATGGTCCTCGCAAAGGCGGACCCGTCAGTGTTTTTGAAACTTTGCGAAAATCGCCGGGGTTGCAGGACATCTGGCAGGGGCATCTGGCTCTGGCAATTCCGAAGGAAGACAACACCAACGAGCAGATGATCGCGAACATGGAACCTACGGATGAGTGCAAAGGAAATCTGATCAAGGCTTCGGTGGATTCGAAGGGCCAGTACACGATCACGAATCTGCGGAATGGATTCAGCAAGACATATCAATCCAGGTAGCAACACCGAACGCGGGGTCTTGCCGCCGGCGGGATTGGGATCACTCGTGCGGAATATTCAATACGCAGCGCAGAGTATCGCGGGCAATCAGGAGTTCCTCTTCCGTGGGTACCACCCAGACCGGAATTCTGGAATTCCCGATCTCCCGAGCGTCCCGGGTGTCACGCGCATTGCGCGCCGGGTCCACCACAATACCGAGATCGCGGAGCCCCTCGCAGATGCGTGCGCGTATCGCCGCTGCGTTCTCGCCGATGCCGCCGGTGAAAATGAGCACTTCGGCACCGCCCATCGCGGCCAGGTACATCCCGATATATTTGCGGACTCTGTAGCAGAACGCGTCAATCGCCAATTCCGCCCGCGCCGACCGATCATTTCCGGCGTTCGCCTCGCGCAGCAGGTCGCGCATATCGTTCGAGATGCCCGAGAGGCCTTTCAAGCCGCTTGCGCCGTTGAGTACGCCTAATAACAGCGCCGGATCCTGACGCTCGTGTGTGATGAGGTGCAGAATGGCGCCTGCATCCACGTCGCCGCTGCGCGTGCCCATGATCAGGCCTTCGAGCGGCGTGAACCCCATCGAGGTATCGATGGATCGGCCATGCTCAATCGCGCAAACCGAACATCCGTTGCCCAGATGACACGTGATCATCCGGTAGTCGCTGCGTTGCCGCCCGTGAATCCGGGCGAACCGCCAGGAAACGTAACGGTGCGAGATACCGTGGAATCCGTAGCGGCGAATCTTCTTTTCCGTCAGGTACTCATACGGCAAGCCATATACGTAAGCGCGCGGCGGCAGCGTATGATGGAACGCTGTATCGAATACCGCGACCTGAGGAACACCGGGCAGATGTTCCCGGGCCGCCCGAAACGCCTCCAGATTGTTGGGATTGTGCAAAGGAGCGAGAATGCTCAGTTCGTCAATCTGCTTCTCGACCTGTTCGTCGATGAGGACAGACTCATGAAACAGGTCACCGCCATGTACGATCCGATTGCCAACAGCATCGACAGCCGCCCCGCCGATCTGTTGGAAGACGGACTGGAGCGCTGCCGCCATGCCGGTCACGCGCTCGGCCTCTCCTTTAGCCAATACGCGCTCGGAATCCGTTTCGATCGATTCCGGCGTGACCTCGAACAGATCGAATTTGAGTGAAGAACTCCCCGCGTTGAGGACCAGTATGTTCATCGTGGGGCAGACCGGCAGTCCGCGATCAATTCCCGTATCATTCGTAACCGTCCCTGGGGTGATTATCCCAGTTCGAAGAATGACATCAGGGAAAGTGGCCGTGGGATGTGGCGCGACGGGTGGGTATCAGGCGGGGTCCGGCATGTCGTAACGTTAATGGATGAGGACTCTCTACCGCTACCTGCGTGGCTACTGGCAGCTGGTGGTCGCTGCACTGGTACTCGCCGCGATCAACCAGGTCTTTTCGCTTCTCGATCCTCTGATCTTCCGCCACGTGATCGATTCCTACGCGACGCGGTTTCACGAGTACACGATCGGCCAGTTCATAAGGGGAGTCTCATTCCTGCTCGCGCTCGCGGTAGGCGTGGCTTTCGTTTCGCGGGTCGCCAAGAATTTTCAGGACTACTACGTCAACGTAATCACGCAGCAGGTGGGGGCACGTCTTTACGCTGACGGTATCCGGCACTCCCTTGAGCTGCCCTACGCCTTATTTGAGGACCAACGTAGTGGGGAAACGCTGGGGAAACTGCAGAAAGTCCGCTCGGATGTGGAGAAGCTCATCGCCATCGCCGTGAACCTGCTGTTCACGACGGTGATCGGAGTGATCTTCGTTATGATTTATGCGTCGCAGGTCCACTGGTCGATCGGACCGGCTTATCTGCTGACGATTCCTCTGTTGGGCGGCCTGAGCTCTTTGCTCAGCCACAAGATCAAGGCAGTCCAGCGGGTCATCGTCAGGGAGACAACGGCACTGGCGGGATCGACCACGGAATCCCTTCGTAATATCGAACTGGTAAAGAGCCTGGGGTTGGCGCAACAGGAAATCAGTCACCTGAATGCGACTACGGCGAAGATCCTCAAGCTGGAGTTGAAGAAGGTGAAATACCTGCGCAGCCTGAGTTTCATACAGGGGACGTTCGTTAATTTTCTGCGGACCTCAATCCTCTTTCTGATGCTTTACCTGATCTTCACGCAGAGGATTACGGTGGGGCAGTTCTTCTCGCTGTTCATCTACTCATTCTTCATTTTCGGGCCGCTGCAGGAATTGGGGAATGTGGTCAATACGTGGCGCGAGACGGAAGCTTCGCTGGAGAATTTCGAAACCATACTGGCGTTGCAGCCGGAGCCGCGACCGGAGCATCCGGTGGCCATCGGTCCGCTGGAAACGCTGACGTTTCGCGATGTGGTGTTTCAGCATCAGACAGCGCGCCGGCCTGCGTTGCAGGACATTTCATTCGAAGTGCGGCGGGGGGAAACGATTGCGTTTGTAGGACCGTCAGGATCGGGCAAGACGACGCTGGTGAAGCTGCTGGTCGGACTGTACCGGCCGCAGACGGGCCATATCTTTTATAACGGAACGCGTGAAGACGAGATTGACATCGACGGACTGCGCGGAAAGATCGGATTCGTGACCCAGGACGCACAACTGTTCTCGGGATCGATCCGGGAGAACCTGTTGTTCGTGAGTCCGGATGCGACGGACGCGGAGTGCATGGATGTGCTGCGGCAAGCGTCGGTGGAGAGCCTTTTAGCGCGGGCGGAAAAGGGACTCGACTCGGTGATCGGAGAAGGCGGCGTGAAAGTCTCGGGTGGGGAGAAGCAGCGGCTTTCGATTGCGCGGGCGCTGTTGCGGAAGCCGCAGTTACTGGTCTTTGACGAGGCGACGTCATCACTCGATTCTTTGACTGAGGAGGAGATCAGCCAGACGATTCGCGATGTGGCGACAAGCCGGGATGCGATTACTATTCTGATTGCGCATCGGCTCTCGACCGTTCTGCATGCGGACCGGATTTATGTGCTGGAGCGAGGCAAGATTGTTGAGTTTGGACGGCATGAGGAGTTGGTGGAGAGCAAGGGTTTGTATTACGCGATGTGGCGGCAGCAGGTGGGCGAGGGGAGAATCGCACAGACCGGTATTACGCAGACAAGCCTGGCGCCGAACGCTCTGCTGGCTGACGCCTGATGGGTTTGATTGCCGCTTGTTTACACGCGCGGTTCTGTAAAGTGGGACATCAATTTCAGGTGCCAATGTGAAGCTTACCGATCTGCGCGGGATACTCCAATACATTCCGCAATTCCGCGAAAAGACATTTATTCTTGCAGTCGATGGAGGCGTGGTCGCGGATGAAAACTTCGCCAACATCCTGCTCGACCTGGCGGTGCTGCGTTCGTTGAATATCCGGGTGGTGATCGTACACGGGGCAGCAGAGCAGATTCAGGCTCTCGGCGATAAGCAGGGAGTTGTGCCGTCGAATGTCGATGGGACCGGAGTGACTGACGCCGCAACCTTGCAACTCGCGATAGAAGCCGCGAACCGAATCACGCACGAGATCCTGGAAGGTCTGTCGGCGAACGATCTCCGCGCCGCGTGTACGAATGCCGTGGTGGCGCATCCGCTGGGGATTATCCACGGTATCGATCAACTGTTTACCGGGAAGGTGGAGCGGTTCGATATCGAGCTTCTTCAAACGCTGTTGAACCAGGGGATTGTTCCGGTGGTTCCTCCTCTGGGTTTCGATGGTGAGGGGAAGACTTATCGAGTCAATTCCGACAGCATTGCGGTGGCAGTAGGCGAAGCGCTGAAGGCGACGAAGTTGATTTTCATTACCTCAGAAAATGGATTGCAGTATAACGGTCAACTGATTCGCCAGATGTTGAATACAGATCTGCAGAAACTGGTGCAGTCGGCGCCGGGCGGATTTTCACCAGAAATGGTTTCGAAGGCTCGCTACGCGGCTGCGGCGTGCGCGGCGGGGGTGCATCGCGTCCACATCGTAAATGGTCGTGAGGACGAAGGTCTGCTGGCTGAAGTGTTCTCGAACGAGGGCATTGGCACGCTGATTTACGCCAACGAATACGAACAGATCCGGCAAGCCATGAAGAAAGACATTCGGGCCATTCAGCTGTTGACGAAGAAGGCGGTGGAGGCCGAGGAATTAGTGCGGCGGACGCGCGCTGAGATTGAGAAGAACCTCGGGGATTACTATATCTTCGAAATCGATAAGAACACGGTTGCGTGCGTGGCGCTGCACGTTTATCAGACGCGGCATTCCGATCAACAGCAGGGCGAACTGGCTAGTCTTTATGTGGATCCGTCGCATGAAAATCAGGGCATCGGGCGGAAGCTGATTCAATTTATCGAGAATAAAGCGCGCGAGATGGGGCTGAGTGAATTGATCGCGCTGTCGACGCAGACGTTTACTTACTTTCAGTCGAAGGGCGGATTTACGGAGGGCACGCCCGATGATCTGCCGCCGGCCCGCCGCGAAAAATACGATCAGAGCGGACGGAATTCGAAGGTGCTGGTGAAGAAACTGAGGGTTTGAGTGCCGCTTGTTTTACATGTAGCGATTCATCAGGATGATGTCCCAGTTAGGACGCCTCTGCGGCGATCGTATAGAATGCTTAGCTTCAAAGGAGCGTGTATGAGAGTGAAGTTGGTACTACTGGTGCTTTTGAGCGCGATTGCGGCGTTCGGTCAGGGGAAAGGGCAACCGGCGGATCCGACGCGTACGCCTGGGGTGCAGGGTCCGGCCGATCCCAATCATGCGGCTTTCGTGGCGGCGAATTGCAAAGTTCCGCCTCCGGCAGCGGGTGGCGGCGGTGCGGGCCGGGCAGGCGGTGGCGCTCCTCCGGTAGCAACCTTTCAGGAAGTCTCATCACTCGAGATTCCCGGCGTAATTGCGGCCGGGCAGAAGTGGAAGGTTCTGTGGGAAGACAAGGGCAATAACGCTGACGGCATCGTTGCGATGAATGACGGAAGCGTGTGGCTGGCACAGAACGACAAGAGCGATGTGGTGCGGGTCGACAAGAACGGCAAGGCGACGGTCATTTATACGGACACGTACACGGGCGGGTCGCTGCAGGCGAATAATAAGGGCCAGATATTTATTGGGGAGCGCGCGCTGGGAAATGCGATCTGGACGCTGAAGCCGGAGCGGAAACTTTTCGCTAATAAGTACAAGGGCGAGCCCTTGGATTGCGTGGCCGGGATCATCAATGACATGTCGGCGGACAGCAAGGGCGGCGTGTATATGACGATGGGCGGCGTTTATTATGCCAATCCGCAGGGCGTCGTGATGGGCCGGTACGGCACGATCGGCGGCAACGGGATCATACTGAGCCCGGATGAGAAGACTCTGTACGTCACGGGCCGGATTGCGGTTCCCGGTGCACCCCCGGCGGGGCGCGGCGGTGGCGGGAATAACGGTGGTCTGGTGGCGTATGACGTTCAACCCGATGGGTCGCTCACGAATGAACGGCAGTTCGCGCAAACTTGCGGGGACGGCAGCGCGATCGATGGGGCGGGGCGGATTTACTGCCCGGGTGGACGCATGCCCGACCCGGCGGATCCGACGAAGACGATCAACGGCATTGGAGTGATCAGTCCTGAGGGCAAGATACTGGGGGTGATTCCGCAACCGCGTGGGTTGATCAGTTTGTCGTTTGGCGGTCCGAACAAGAAGACGCTGTTTGCGGTGGGGATTCGGGATGTGCAACTGATGTCGATCCAGATGACCGCGCAGGGTTATAAAAAACGGCTGAAGTAGGGGATCCGCACCGATTCGCATATACCTTCTGACCGCCCACTGTGGGGTTGTCTTTTGCGAACGACGGTAGCACCGGAGATAGCGGATGTCTGGTGACACGGGCAAGCGCGGGGAAACCTGGATAGAATCTATGGTGCCCCTATGAAACAAGCAAAGTCGAAGTGGATGTCCGTATTTTCCGCTACAGCCGTTGCCACCGTATTAGCGGTGCAGCCGCTTGGGGCGGAACTGCTGGAGAAGACGAAGAAAGTGGCTGGCACGACAGTCCACTACAAAGTAGTTCTGCCGAACGGGTATGACTCGGCGAAGACGTATCCGGCGATCCTGGCGTTTGGCGGCGGTCCGCAGACGATGAACACAGTAGACAGTGTGCTCAATCGCAACCTGCGGCCGGAGGCTGAGAAGCGGGGATACATTGTGGTGGCTCCCGCGGCGCCGGACGATCAGTTGTTCTTCGAAGGCGGGGAGCGGATTTTCCCTGAGTTTCTAAAGATGATTCTGGCGGATTACAAAATTCAGGACAACAAATTTCATATCGCAGGGCCGTCGAATGGGGGGATTGCGGCATTTCATGTGGCGGCAGCGAATCCTCAGTACTTTGTTTCGGTGACGGCGTTCCCTGGATATATGTGGCAGCCGACTCCGGCCAAACTGCAGGCGATTTCGAAGATGTGCGTGTTCATGTATGTCGGTGAGAATGACGAATACATGTGGCACTCGGAGATGAAGCGGGAAGCAGAGGTGTTGCGCGCCGGTGGCACGGTGGCGCATTACACGGTGGAGAAGGGGCAACCGCACCGGATGGCGACGCTGGCGGACGAGTATGCCGGGCGTTTGTTCGACGGCTTCGAAGAAACGAAGAAGGGCTGCAGTAAGTAAGAAGGAGTCGCGCTTCACTACCAGCCGGGCGCGTCGGGATTTTCGGGGGCGAGGTAGTGCATTGCGGCGTAGATGCCGCGCACGCGGCCGTTTTCGATCACAAATATTTCTGTCAGCAGATTACGGGGATAGAGCGTTCCGTTGCCACGTTTGGCGCCGGGCGGGCGGTTGAACACGACCATTCCCAGCACCACTCTGGCCTCTTCATCGATGACGGGATAACGGCGGTGGTCGATGGCTGCAATGGTGGTTTTGAAGTTTTCGAGATGTTCTCCGCAGTCGCCGGTTACGCGCGGGCCAGGTTTGGCGGGGTCCGAAGTAGCGACGGGGCCTGCCGTGGTGACGCCATTCTCTATGCGGAGGCAGCCTTTCTGTCCGCGCATTATGGAGCTGTCGTGATTCTGGATGCCATCGAAATAGCTCTGAGCGGCGGCGACCATATCCTCGCGTGAAGAGCGGGCGGCGTTGGCGACAGGTTCGACGGGCGGCGGATTTTTTACGAGACCTTCGGAGTTGAAGGTGCCATCGACGGGACGGCCGATTACGAGTTCGCCTTCGGTGATCTTTCGATTGACGACGCGGATGCGCACCGTCGCAATTCCCGTGGCGCTGCCTTCTTCGATGTGCCCGAAGTAAACCGCCTGGCCGGTTACCGCGTCGAAGTAGCGGCGCTGTACTTTGCCGAGCGCGGTGGCGGTTTTCCAGATACCATCACCGCGAGCCGTCACGGCGGAATTTTCCGTGTAGCGAAACGCCGGATCGAGGGGCGCCAGGGAGGGATCGTGTTTGAGGACTGCCGTTAAATAGCTGTCCAACGTTGTTTTGAGGCAGGTTCGATCGCAATCGGAGGGGAGCGTTGCCGCCTGGGATTGCGCTGAAAAGACAACCAACACGATAGAGGTCAAAAACAGCAGCATGCTTGCTCTCACCTGGATCTCCTTGTGAATACTTCCCCTGTTGATTATGGACCTGGACGGGCGGCTTGCGAGAGTTTTAGTTGTCGACCTTTATGGGGCGCTGTGTCCGGTGCACTTGAGCACGCCGAGGTAGTCGGACCATGGCCCGACAGCATCGCGAAGCGGACGGGCGAACACGCGAGTTAGCTGGTGGAGATGCGTCAGGTCATGAACGGCCCATGTGGCGAGCAGTTCGGAGAGGGTCACGGTACCCAGTGCCGGATGGATTCCGCGGCGTTCCAAGTCGGCGGGTTGCAGGTGCAGGGCATCGAGATCAGTCAGATTCTGTTTGCGCAGGGCCGTGAAATCGTCAAGCAGATGATCCAGCGATTTGTCCTGACTGACTCTGGATTGGGCGAAACGGTCGAACGGATCGAAGGGGCGGGCTTCGCCGGAATTGAGGATGAGGCGGATGCGCGGCATCCAATCCGTATGCTCTCCAGCGATCAGGTGGCCAATGATTTCGTACGGACTCCAAGTGCCTGCGCCTTCATCACGGTGGGCCCAGCTCTGGGGAAGTCCGCGGAGCAGGGCGTTGATGGCGGCGGGGGCGCGGGCGAGCAGTTCGAGAGTGTCGGGGAGCGTAAATGGCTGCGGGGTTGACATTGTTCCGGACCGCTTTAGCGGAGGCTGGCGAGTTCGGCGGGTCTGATCATGCGGCGGAGGGCATCGGGAAAGACGGCTTTCCAGTCAGCGCGACTGTAGGGCACGCTGTGTTTGGGATTGAGGAAGGCCTTTTCGGGACGGTCCCAGGGAGCGCTGGCGGCCCAGATGTAAGTGTCCATCCCAGTGTCTATGGTTTTGCCACCGGCGGTCACGGCAATCCGGCCGGCATTGGCATCTGTCACGGATGACGCGAGGGTGAGGGCAGTGCCGGTGTCGGAGGGAAGGAATTTGCGTCCGGCGAGTTCATGGAAGGCGGTCTTGCCGTGGATGAACGCGATGAAGTCGGCATACGAGATGCCGACGGCGCGGCCGCGATTGGCCTGATCGGCGAAGAAGTGGAAGAGGCGGAGGCCCCGCTGAATACCGGGGTCATCGAGGGCTGCGAGTTGGGCCGTTGTAGCGACGGCGCCCGGTGCCGGTGCGGGCTGAACGGAAGATGTGTTGGGAGCGGGCGCCGGCTGGCGAAGCAACTCTATGCTGCTGGGCTGCGGCGAGCGGATGGCGGTGAGAAAAAGCTCCAGGGTGTCGAGGACGCGTTCGACCTCCCACGCTTCGAACTCGATCTGGCTGGCATGTTTGACGCGAACGTCACGCAACTCGTGGAGCAAGTTTCGATCGCGGGGCGAGAGTGCGTTGTAGAGAACTTTGTGGCGCGGGTCTGTGGCGACGCGGATGAGCGCGTGGACGTCAAGGGTCACCTGGCCGGAGTCGGCGCCGGGCAGGTCGGTGAGGCTGAGGGTGATTTTTTCGAGCCAATGCTCTTTGAAGACGCTGCGCATGCGCTCTTCTATGAAGGCGCGGAGGGATTTACGGAGGATGTTGAGAGCTTCCGTGATTCGCTGAGAGTTTGTGGAAGGCGGAAGCGTCATTAATTATTAAGACTAACTATAAAACTATAGCTAGTCGGTTCATTTGTGGACCAGTCAGTGCGCAGGGGAGTTGGCGAGTCTGGCGAGTTCGGCATCGGTGGAGTCGCACATACCGGCGTGGTAATTCGGCGCGGTGTGGCAGCGGGTAGCTTCAGCACGAAGAAGGTCGAGCGCGGTCTTTCCGTCCTTGCCTTTCGCTTTGAGGTTGGCCCCATGGGCGATGAGGGGATCGATCAGGCTGCCGGTGACGGTGTAGTTGGCGGCGGCGATGAGGAGCGGAGTCCGGCCGGCGGAATCGACCACGTGGAGAGAAACTCCCGCCGCGAGCAGAGTAGCGAGGTTCTGATTGCTGCTGCTGGATGACGACATGGTGCCGCTTACACAGGCAATTATGGGAAGGAGTTCGCGGCCGTCGACCTGTGCCTTCTCATTCACGTTCACTCCGGCCTTCACCAAAGTAGAGACTACGTTGTTCTCCGTTCCATCCAGAGCGAGAACCAGGGCTTTCACCGTGGGTTTGGCGCCGTGTTTGAGAAGAGCCTGGACGATGGCAAAGGATTCGGTATTGAAGGAAGCGTTGGCGCTGGCGATTTCAATCGGACTGAGCGGGTCTTTGGCCGGGTGATAGGGCTTCGCAAAACCGACATAGTTGGGGTCTGCGCCGGTCTGAAGGAGTTCTTCAACCACCACGGCGGTGCCGTTGAAACTGGCGTTCAGCAGACGCTGATTGGTGTCTGCTTGCGGGTTGTTCTTTGAGTGACAGGATGTGAGGGTGATAACCAAGACAGGCAACACCCAATGCTTACACAATCTTTATAATAATCAATTTTGAGAGCGCTTGTTGATATCGACAAAAAATCAAGTGTAATCAATCATACAACTTTAACCGAAGTTGACTTTAGTTATCGCGGCCAGCTAACAAACAATGCGGAAATTCGACAATAAATAAATACAATAAACCAAATATCAGGCATCAACCCTAGAACATTTTTATAATCATACCGATAAGCCATTCAGGTGGCAGTCGCTTGTTTCCGACGCCGCTGGACGGTATCGGTTCAATGAATATTACGGCCATGATCGAGTATCTGAAGGGCGAGTTGTCGCAGGTACGAACGACTATTGAGAAATTGGAACGGCTGGAAGCACTGAGGGTGCAGGCGGACGGTCAGTCGGCGCGGAATTCACGCAGGATGGTGCGGAAATCTGCAGGAAAAGAAAAGGCGCTGGCAGCCAGTGCTTCCGGAGATACGAAGGGACTGGAGTTGGGTCGCGGTTCTGTCGAAATAGCGAGTAGCATCTGGGAGTAAAGGAAATAGTTCTATGTGCCCGCGCTGCAGATCAACGCTGTTACTGATCAAAGATAAACGCGGGATCGAGCGCCTGCTGATTCTGCTGACGGGAAAACGGCATTTCCGCTGCCGCCTTTGCGACCTGATATATCGGGCGCGGGACCGAAGGCGAACCTTGCGAGAAGTGCCCGAGGGTCACCAGTCGGTCGGTTTGTAATCCTTCAGAAATTGTCCCCATACATGTTCGCCGGTGTTGAAGCCGGTGATGATTGGATCGAGAATCCGAGCCGCTCCGTCGACGATATCGAGAGGCGGATGGAAGCTCTGCTCAACTGTCTTGCGGGCAGCAATCTCAGCGGGATCTTCATCGGTAACCCACCCTGTATCCACGCTGTTCATGTGAATGCCGTCGTTGAAGTAATCGGCGGCGGAAGTGCGCGTCATCATGTTCAGCGCGGCTTTGGCCATGTTGGTGTGGGGATGGCGTGTCGTTTTCCAGTTGCGATAGAACTGACCCTCGACGGCGGACACGTTCACGATGTGTTTGTCGCGTTCCGGGGAACGCAGCATCAGGGGCTTGAGGCGGGCGTTGATGAGAAACGGGGCAACGGCATTGATGAGCTGTACTTCAAGCAGTTCAACGGCTGACACTTCCGAGAGCAGAAGACGCCAGGAATTGCGGCCGCGCAGGTCGACCTGCTGCAGATCCTGATCGAGGACGCCTTCGGGAAAGAGATGGCTCTGGCTGAGCAGGTCCTCGGGGAGCAAAGGCAACTGGGACAGCTCGGCGGCTTTGACGATACCAGCAGTTTCAGAGAGTTGCCGCCGGTTGAGGAGCTGCGATTCCATACCGTCATAAGTTCCGAGGAGGCGGCGCACTTCGGAGGGAGAGTTGTGCAGGGCGGCCCGTTCGCCCTCCATCATGTGACGGTAAAAATCAGGCGGACGGCGAACAGTCTGGCAGGCATTGTTGACGATGAAATCGAGGCGGGGATGGGTCGCCATGATTTCACGGCAAAAGGCTTCGACGCTGGGAGTATGGCGGAGATCGAGGCCGAAGATTTCGAGGCGGTGCCCCCATTGATCGAAGTCGTTTTCACGGGCGTAGCGAGCAGCGGAGTCACGCGGAAAACGAGTGGTGACGATCAGATGGGCGCCGGAACGCAGAAGTTTCAGGCCGGACTGGTAGCCGATCTTGACGCGGCCGCCGGTGAGGAGAGCGACTCGACCCGAGAGATTGGTACTCTCGGTTCGTTTGGCGAAGTTGAATGCGGCACAGGGGGGACACAACTGGTCGTAGAAGTGATGGATGGTGGAGTATTTTTCTTTGCAGACGTAACAGTGTTGCGGCTCAATCGATTCGCGGCCGGAATGGGTGTCGCTTGTCTGTTGACCGGGGGTTGGCTGGGTAAACGTTTCGGGTGGATAGAAATTGGGGGTCGTGAAAACCGGCTGACGGCGAAGCGAGCGAATACCGGTTTCGTTGAGCACCGACCCATCGCGTTCGGCCGCAGCGGCATTGCGCTGGCGTTCGGCGGCTTTCAGTCGACGGCGACGAGCGACAGGGTCGGGTTCATAGAACTGGGCGACGGCATGGTGGAGGCGTTGAAGATCTTCCGGGGATAGCCGGTCGAGGAGTGTGCGGTCGGCTTCGAGAGATTCGAGGAACTGGGCAGCGGACTGGGCGCGCTCGCGCAGGGCGGCGGTGTTTTCGTCTCCGGGCATAGTTTGATGAACGCGCTGTTCCAAAGCCTAGCAGGGAAGCTACAGAAGATCGATTCTCAGAAGTGGTAAAGGGATTCTCAGGGGTGAGATGGCAGGGCTTGCAAACGAGGACGCTGCAACGTGAAAGCCGTTGAAAACAGGATGGAATTTGGCCTGAGGGTGCTCGGATAAGCACGGCCAGAAGAGTGCTTCCGCGTGTAGCTGGTAAGCCAATGAATCCAGTGAGCCCGTCTCTCCTTTTTATGGATCCACCACTGCTTCTGCTGCTGGCCGTCGCGGCGGGGATTGGGCTGGCCAGTTCAAATGTTTTTCGCTTTTTGGTCTCAAAAAAACGCAAGCGGGAAAATCTGGAAAAGGCACCCGCGGTGGAGCGTATTCAGCGCGAAAAATCACGGCGGAGATCAGCCGCAAACAGGGCGGACTTTAAGCGGCGCGGGCCACGCGGCAGCAAGCCGGGCGAATCGCCGGTCAATACAAGGCGGGGAAGGGAAGAGGCATTCGAAGAAAAGGGCGACAAGCCACGGTAACGGGTGCGGAGCGCGGCTGTCGTCTGGATTGCTCCTTCTAAATTGGATTTCTCCTTCTACATTTGGCTGTTCTGTGGTTCGGTAAACGCCGGTTGGCGGGACGCAGCGATGGGCGAAGGCACTTGCTCCAGCATGCGGAGGATACTTTCCGCGGGGAACTGGTCAAGGACGGTACCGCTGCTTCGTTCGCGGACAACCACAACAAATCGGTTTGTGTCGGGGTCACGGATGACGGCGAACTCACGATCGACGATGCCGAGGCTGTTTAACTTCCTGGCCGCGATGTGGAGCGCGCGGGCGATGTCCGACTGAACGACGCCAGCAGCCGGAGGCGTAATTAAATCGGTCGACTTTGTTGCGCTTACCGAAGCGACGTTCATAACCTCAAATCGTCCAGTACCCCATATCGACTCCGTACTGGCGATTTTTAGTAAATAATTTATATCTGGCCTTTTTATGTTTCGCCCTGGACTTCGCGGTCAAAAGGTAAATTGGGCAATCATGCTCCTGAGGCCAGCAGCCATACGGCTGAGTTCCTGAGACGCTCGCTGGGTATCGGTGGCTCCCTGGGTGGTGTATTTGGCGGCTTCGGCGACTCCGCTGATATTGAGCGCGATCTCGCCGACACCTTTGGATGCTTCGCTGACGCTGCGGCTGATCTCGTTGGTAGTTACGGTTTGTTCCTCGACGGCAGAGGCAATACTGGCTGACGTACCGTTGATCTGGTCGATGATGGCGCCGATTTCTTCGATGGCTCGGACAGCGCCCTTGCTGTCGCTCTGAATGGCTTCGATTTTGCGGCTGATCTCTTCGGTGGCGTGGGCAGTCTGGCGCGCCAGTTCCTTGACTTCATTGGCGACTACGGCAAAACCCTTTCCGGATTCTCCGGCGCGAGCGGCTTCGATAGTTGCATTCAAAGCGAGAAGGTTGGTCTGTTCGGCGATGGACGTGATTACTTTAATTACATTGCCGATCTCCCTACTGGATTCGCCGAGTTTGCGCACGGTCTGATTGGTGGATCTTGCAACACTGACCGCGTTGCCGGCTACGCGCGCTGACTCGACGGCATTTTTCGATATCTCCCGAATCGCGAGCTGCATCTGTCCGGTGGCAGAAGCCACGGCGACGACGTTCTTCGAGAATATCTCCGAGGTGGCGGAGACGACGGTGGCCTGGGTGGCGGTTTCCTCAGCGGTACCCGCCATCTGATGACTGACAGCGGTTAACTGTTCCGATGAGGAGGCGAGAGCTTCCGCGGTTTGCGCGGTCAGCTTCAGGGGCGCCACAACAATCTCGAGAGTCCGGTTAATGCCTTCGATGATTTTGCGGAAGTCACCGGGATGGCGGGAGGCATCGGCGCGGGTTCCCAGGTCTCCGTTGGCAGCGGCTTTGAGCAGTGTGTCGGTATCGACGATCAGCGCTTTCAAATTGGCGCGGACCTGCTCAATAGTTTGGTTGATGAAAGCTTTCTTGCCGGGGAAAGTCTCGAGCGGCGCCTCGAAGTTACCTTTGCCGAATTCGGCCACGCATGCCATGGCCTTCTGGTTAAGGGCGATGTGGCCGGCCACCATGCCGTTGACGCCTTCGGCCATGGTTTTGAACGCACCGAGGAATTGTGCCGGATCGATTCGGGCGTCGATATCCCCTTTGTCATGTTCCTTCGACATCCGGTGCATGGAGCTCGCGAAGCCATCGAGCTGCTTGTTGATCGCGTGTTTGATGGTGCCGACCAGTTCGGAATGATCTCCCTTTGCGTCCAGGCCTTTGACGCACAGGTCATCAAGCCGAATTCCCGCGGATTTGAGCATGGTCTCAAGCGTGTTGAGGATGAACGCGTCGCCAATGGCCTGAAGGTCAAGATTGAAGACCCGCGCGAGGGCACTCTCAAGCTGAACCACCTTTTCAGCGTCTTTGAAATCGCGACGGAGATGAATGGCGAGTATCCGCTGGTATTCCGGATAAGAACCGATGTACCACTTGAACGGCAAATCGATCTGATCATGAACAGTGCCGACACGCAGACGCTTCTCGAAGTAACGAAGGTCCCAATCTACGGTGGCTCCGGCGAAGATTTCGATCAGATAGCCGGATTGAGCGGCTTCGAGATGTTTACGCAGGCCGCTCAGAGGCAGCCCGCGGCTGGCGGCAAGGTCATCAAAAAACCGGCGCGTGGGAGGAAAGGAGAATTGCCAGTCATAGAATTCACGGGCGACCTCGGGCGCGATCCGGCGGGCCCAATCCACCAGTTCGCCGAGTAGGGTAGCGTCTTCTTTCGTGAGGCGGATGAACTGGCGCCGCAACGCCAGATTCCGATCATCAATGGCATATCGGCGGGCTATGGAGTCAGGGCCAGGCTGAGCCCAGCGTATGGTTTCTTCAGCTGGACGAGGCGTCTGAGGGTCCCGATGCGAACCATTGAGGCCGTTCGCGCCATTGCGATTGCGGGATGCACGCGCGCCACTGCTATTTGTTTTTTCTTTAAGTCCGTCCATCAGAATGTCCTCCGTATTGTTGGCGTTGCTGGATGTATTGAGTAGCGCCGTATAAGGGCAAACGAAGAGCCAATTCATGGGCACGTAGTTTCAATTGGTTATGCGTACGGTTGCGCCGAAAATGCTATTTCCTTGTCAATCGCTTCGTCAAAAATATGACCGATAAGTGCTGGATAGCAAAAGTATTTAGTAAATCCGAATGGCCGCAGGGGAAGGCAACGTGAAAACAACATTGAACCGAGATTCGGACCTCACGCTACAGTGAGATCAGTGGACCTTTTATCGCGAAGCCGGTCCCTATCCGACGTTCATGAGAGCGTTGGGACAGATCACGCCTCAATCTGGCGGCGCATGTTCGCGTTCGCGGGTCCGGCCTATCTGGTCAGCGTGGGATATATGGATCCGGGCAACTGGGCGGCGGATCTGGATGGCGGCGCTCACTTCGGCTACCGGCTGTTGTGGGTGCTGGTCATGTCGAACGCGATGGCGGTGCTGCTGCAGACACTGGCAGCGCGGCTGGGCATTGTGACCGGCCGGGACCTGGCGCAGGCGTGCCGGGAGACCTATCCGCGCGGGGTCAATCTGTCGCTGTGGTTGCTTTGCGAGATCGCGATTGTGGCGTGCGATCTGGCGGAGGTGCTGGGCGCGGCGATCGCGCTCAATCTGTTATTCAAAATTCCTTTGTTGATCGGCGTTGGAATTACGTCGTTCGACACGCTACTGGTTTTATGGCTGCAGCGACTGGGGATCCGCTACCTCGAGGCCTTTATTATCGGGCTGATTGGAACGATTGCGGTATGTTTCACGGGCGAGATTTTTATGGCGAAGCCCAGTGCGCTGGGGATACTCGGCGGGTTGGTGCCGCGCATCGATAACCGAAGTTTGTATACAGCGATCGCGATGCTGGGCGCCACCGTGATGCCGCACAATCTCTACCTGCATTCGGCGCTGGTGCAGACGCGGCGAATCGGGCGGAGCATTGCCGAAAAGCGGACGGCTTGCAAGTGGAATCTGGTGGATTGCGTGGTGGCGCTGAACGGGGCGATGTTCGTGAACGCCGCCATTTTGATTCTGGCGGCGGCGGTTTTCTTTCGCACGCATCAGGATGTTACCGAGATTCAGCAGGCTTACTTGTTGCTGGCCCCGTTGATGGGAACCATTGTGGCGGCGAAACTCTTTGGGGTAGCGTTGCTGGCGTCGGGCCAATCATCGACGCTTACGGGAACGCTGGCGGGGCAGATCGTGATGGAGGGCTTTCTCAACATCCGAGTGAGCCCCTGGTTGCGACGGCTGGTGACGCGGATGCTGGCCATTATCCCGGCGGCACTGGTGATCTGGTATGCGGGCAGCGGCGGAACGTTCCAACTGCTGCTGTTAAGCCAGGTTGTGTTGAACCTCCAATTGCCGTTCGCCATTTTGCCACTGCTGCATTTCACGAACGATCCGCAGAGGATGGGCGAGTTTTCGAGCGGCAGGGCGCTGCGTATCGGCGGATGGCTGACGGCCCTGATCGTGCTCGGACTCAATATCTGGCTGGCAGCACAGACGATTGCGGGATGGGCTCAGAGTGCAGGCCGTTTTGCGCCGCTCGTGTGGGTCGCCTGCCTGACACTTTCGGCGGGACTGCTGGGATTGATGGGATGGATTGCGTTGCAGCCTTACCGGCGACGATTTGCGCCTACTCCGACGCTGGGAATCGAAGGCCGCTCGGCCGAGGTGATTCAGGCGCCGATTTACCGGAGAATTCTGGTCCCGCTGGATCACTCTCCGCTGGACCGTCTGGCGTTAAGCCACGCCGCGGCGCTGGCAGCACGCAGCGGAGCACACATTTACCTGCTGCACGTAGAGGAAGGCGTAACAAGCCAGATCTACGGTCAGGATTCGTCTACGGCCGAAGTGGAGGCGGGGCGTCTTTACATTGACAGCCTGGTGGCCTCGCTGGCGGAGAAGGATATAAAAGTGGAGGCGGCGATCCGGCACGGAGCCGATCCGAGACGGGAGATCGTGCGTTATGCGCGCGAGATTATGCCGGATTTGCTGGTTATGGGTGCGCATGGGCATGGCGGAATTAAGGATTTGATTTTCGGCAATACGATCAATCCGGTGCGGCACAGCCTGAACATCCCTATACTTGTAGTTCGTGCCTGATGGAGTTTAAGGTGTGACAGGGTGTCTCAAGTGCGTGTCCAAGCGCAACGAGACAATTCTGTTTTTAGCTTTTAACTCTTTTGTTTTGAATGGGAAACAACGGTAGTGCAGGTGCTCCGTTGTGTATGCACCTTCTTATGCATTACTTTTACCGCTTGTTGGCAATTCTGTGTTTGGCCCTGGGTTTTGAGGCGGCGAATGGAGCTACGCTCCAGCAGTTGAGCCTCGACCAGATGACGCAGAGCGCCACGGCCATCGTTCGGGCGCGCGTTACCGCTTCATCCACAAGCTTCACGGGCAAAACCATTTATACGCACTACAAACTGCAGGTCAGCGAGACGTGGAAGGGATCGCCGGCGGCGGAAGTGATGTTGGCGGGAGGAGTGGCCGGGGGATATCGGCAGTCGTTCCCCGGAGTGCCGCAACTGCAGGTGGGTGGCGAATACGTGATGTTCCTGTGGACATCCTCTTCCAGCGGAATTACGCATCTGGTGGGGCTGACGCAGGGGCTGTTCAACGTGGCGACACAGGCTGACGGAACAATACAGGTTTCGCGGCCAGCGAACGCGGACACGATGCTCGATGCCAACCTTCGCCCGGTGGCGGATCAGGCGGTTTCAATGGGACTGCCGACGATGAAAACACGGGTCAATACCGGTGTTGCTGCAATGCACGGGGTGAGCAAGTGAGAGCTCTGCGCGGGCTGGTGGCGTTGCTGGCGGTGGCGGTTGTTCCGGCATCGGCCTACTATCACTTCATCCAATATCTGAATGGGGCGAGCATACCGGAGAAATTCGATTTGACGGCGCTGCCGAACAAGACGGTCACGTTCTATGTGTCGGAAAACGGTCCGACAAGCTATTTGCAACCCGACACCTTTAATTCGGTTCTAAGTCAAATCCGGCAAGCGGCGACGGTGTGGAACGGAGTAGCTTCTTCGGATCTGCGAGTGGCGTATGGCGGTCTGGAGAACGGGTCGACACCCCAGAACGTGCCTGGGGGCGACATCGTTTTCGAGGATCTGCCACCGGGTATTTATGGGTATGGCGGTCCGACTTCAACGCTGGCGGAAGCAACGGCGGCTGATGGAACCGTATTCTTACCGGTGACGCGATCGACCGTTCATCTAAACGTCAATCTGACGGTTCTGCCCGGTCCAAGTTACAACGAAACGTTCTTTATGACGGTGGTGCATGAAATGGGTCATGCCCTCGGCCTGCAGCATACGTTCACCTCGTCAACCATGTCGCAGGCAACGACGCGGGCCACGACGATGAGCCATGCGATCGATACGGATGACATTGCCGGGGTGTCGACTCTGTATCCGAACGCGAATTTTGCGCAGTTCGGAAGTATTTCGGGACGCATCACGGCAGGGGGACAAGGCGTCCATCTGGCCAGTGTGGTGGCGATTCAGGCGGGTGCAGGCGCAATCAGCGGGGTTACGAATCCGGATGGCAGCTACCGGATCGATGGGATTCCGCAAGGACAATACATCGTGTATGTACACACGATGCCTCCCGATGCCAATATCTATGGGCCATGGAACGCCGACGGCAGCGTGGCCAGCGTTTCGGGCCCGGTGGATACGCTGTTCTATCCGGGAGTACCGGGTTATTTGCAGGCCGGCGCGGTGTCGGTGCAAGCCGGTGCGACGACCGCCAACATCAACATTGCGACAAGTTCGATCAGCTCGGTTCCGGTTTACGATGGCGGGGTCTACACGTATCTGAATAACAACACGGCGGGACCGATCAAGCCGGCGCCGGTAAACATCAACGGGGGGCCGGCGACTCTGATCGCTTCTGCTGTTGGACTTGGGTCAAATGGACTAGCGCCGGGACTCAATGTCCAGATGATGGGGACATCGATCTTCGTGCCTTCGAACGGAATTGTTCCTTACCTGGCCAACGGTTATACGTATATCGCTCTTTATCCCCAATTCACCCTGGCGCCGCTGCCGGGATCGCAACACATGGTGTTCACGAATCAGGGGTACACCTATGTTCTTCCTTCCGCCATCAACCTGACGTTGAAGCCGCCGCCCACTGTCACGGGCGTTGTTAATAACGCTGACGGCATCACAGTTACGATTGCGGGAACCGGCTGGGCTTCTGACACAGCGCTTTATTTCGATGGAATCCCTGTAACGCTGGAGTCACTTGACGCCGTAGACGGAGTAGCGATAGCCATCCCACCGCCGGGGGCGCCGGGACAAACATCGACGTTGACGGCATACAACACAGACGGGCAGAACTCTCAGTATGTGCAGGCGACATCGCCGGTCACTTACTCTTATCCGAATGGCCCAAGTCCGCAGATCAGTACGATCAATCCGGCTGCGTTGCCTGCCGGAGCCGAGGCACTGGTAGATATAACGGGTACGGGATTTGATTTCACGGCGGGACTAACTACCGTGGGGTTCGGCACCACCGATATTCAGGTGCAAAAAATCTTCGTTCTCTCGCCCGGTCATGTGGTGGTAGATGTCGTGGTGGCGTCGAACGCGGCGCTTTCAACGCCGGATGTGAGCGTGATGGCAGGATTCCAGCTGGCGACGGCTCCGGCTGGATTTCAGATCACGGCTTCTCAGCCGAATCTGCCGGTAGTGGCGCCCGATCTGCCCAACGCCCTTCCGGGACTGACGGGATCCTACGCCGGAGCAATTGCGAGCCTCTATGGAAGTTTTCTGACGGCTCCAGGGGCAACGCCCGTGATAACCATCGGTGGACAGCCTGCGACGATTTTCTATTCGTCGGCTGGTCAGATTAATCTGGCAATTCCGAGCAATCTGCCGGCGGGACCAGCGGTGCTGGCGCTCAATAACGGTGCGACGAATGCGTATCCGGTGATGGTCAACATCGATACGCCGCCGGCGGGGATCAACGCGGTGCAGACTTCAACCGGCTCTTACATTACGAGCACGATTCCGGCGCTGCAGGGGCAAACGCTGATTGTCAGTCTGACCGGTTTTGCCGCGCCGGGGACGACAATCGCTCCGAGCAGGGTGACTGTGGGGGTCGGAGGCGTAAGCCATCCTGCCATTCAAGTGACACAGGCAGGTTCGGTGTACGCGGTGACGTTCCAGCTGAATGCTAATGAGACAGTAGGCCACGCGCAACAACTGGTGGTCTATCTGGATGGGCGCAGCAGTCTGCCGGCGGCGATTCCGGTGTCATACCAGAACGGGTCGCTTATTAATGACTAAGAACTAGTCGCTTAAGGGATTCCGGCCGATAGCGCAACTGGGCTGCGCAGTCCCGCCGAATGAAGTCGCTGATCGGAGCAACGTGCTTTCGCATGACGGCTTCGAGTTCTTTGGTTCGTGCCCGGGAGAGTGGTTTCGGGTGGCGCTGGCGTTTTCTACGCTGGCTCGAAGGCTGGCGGGCCTCTTCGCGGATTCGTTCCTCCCAATGGCCCGAATATTTCCGGGTCCCGTCCGTCGCCCACCAAATCCGTACCGGAAGCCTGTTACTCCCCGAGCATGCCACTGACGCGTTTTCGAGCGCGACCATTCAGAAGCCCGTGCCCGATTCCGCTCATTCTCAGTCGATCGCGCCAGGTGTTCAGCTGCCCTGAAAGCGTATCCCGGTAGAGCCAGTACATCGTGTCGGGATCGTTGATACCGAGGCCAATCACGGAACACGCAGCCCTGTAGCCAGCCTCGGCCGCTACGGTCGCGACCTGCCGGTTGAAGGACCCCCCTGGGTAGGCGAGCAGATCGACACTTTGACCCAGCAACTGCTCGAGGTCTTGCCGGGAGCCCCCTATCTCCTCCCGGGCCTGATCGATGTTGAGGCGGGCAAGGTCAGGATGCGTGCGCGTGTGCGCACCGACCTCCATACCGTGTTTTGTCAACTCCCGGAGTTGTGGGCCAGACATTCGCACGGGGTCCTTCCGGTTGTCACGAAGATGGCCGGTAGTGACAAAGAAAGTCGCAGGCAGCTTTCGATCCTGAAATACCGGAAATGCATGATCGAAATTGTCCGCCCAGCCGTCGTCAAGCGTGACGGCCACCTGCCTCGGGGCCAAACGTCCCGTGGTCTTGATTTCGTTCACCATTGAAGTGAGCGAGCAGAACCGATATCCCCTGCCGCGAAGGGTATCGATATGCCTCCCGAGTTGTTCGGGCGTGATCGAAAAATGCCAACTCTCATCCCGCTGCGGCAGCGCCGGCGTGCGGTCCAAAGGAGCTACATGGTGATAGAGCAGGATCATTTCCACTACTATAGTGGAGATTAAACGCAGAGGACTACGTCGCTTGTGGCATTGGTCAGGAACCACTGCCGCTGCAAAGCCGCCTCTGCATCACGGGGGTGCGGACGAAAGAAGACGTGGTTGCCGGCCAGCTCTGTCATTCCGGCGGACAGACAGGCTTCCGACATTATGTCTCCGCGAACCTGGCAGATCAGGCTCAGCGCCTCCCGCTCCCGTGCGAACGCCGTTGCGAACTTCAGGAGGTCGAGCCTTGCCCCGATGGCCGAATCCCTCAAGTAGAAATCCACGAGCAGACCGGTGCGAACGGTTGCGCCGCATCGGGTCTTCGTGTCGGCGATTTTGAGGAGGCAATAGCCCTCGAGACCATTGCCCTCGTAAATCTCCACCGCGTGAAAATCGCGGTGCCCCAGTATCCAGTTGAGAGTCCGGGTATCCCGTCGAAAGTAGTGACGGTCTTCAAGGTCGAAAATCCGGTCGAGTCCCGGTTCAAAACTCTGTACAGGGCGATAGGAGCACGCAGGCCTTCCGGACAGTATTCGAGCCCGCGCCCGGTTATACATCCACAGAAACGGCGACGCGAGGGTCCCCGCAAGCGCTGCGCTGGTCTGATTCGGAAACAGCCGCGAAGTAACAGCCTCGGCCCGCAGGACGTGAACAAACCGAAGCAGGCGGCCCAGGTCCAGCAGCCCTGCTGCCCGATAGAGCCGCTGCGCGCTCTCGTCGGGCCCACCCGACGCCAGCAAAGAAGGCAGCCGTTTCCGAGCTTCCAGAAGCATTACGCCGCCGATACCCGACGCCCGATATTCGGGCTGCAAAGCGAATCCGTCCATCCAGAATGTCGTCGAAGACCGGCCCGAAACGCAGTAGGCGCCGGCGTAAAAGCCAAGGCGTCCAACGACGGTGTCCCGATCCACGGCCAGGGTCAGAGCCAGATCGCCGGGTTGCGAAGCGGGGTTCGACGACAGTAACTGAAGCCATTTTCCCCTGTCCGGCGCGAGATACGAGTGCGGATCTCTGAGGGTTTCGAGAGGACTGGCCGCGGAGCCGGCCTCATCCACCGACAAATGCAGTACGCGCAGGTCAGGTCGGGGCAAGCCGATTAACCCCAGCGGACCAACGTAGCGCCCCAGGAGTATCCCACACCAAAACCGGCGAGCATTGCAAGCATTCCGGGCCTGAGAACTCCATCCGTCTCCGCCTGCTTCAGCGCAATGGGAATGGTGGAGGACACCGTGTTGCCTACATTCTCCATGGAAATACAATACTTACTGTCCGGAATCCCGATTTTCCTTTGCAGATGCCGGAGAATATGAGCATTGGCCTGATGAAATACAAACAGGTCGATATCCGACATCTGTAAGCTGGCTTTTTCCAGCAAGGCGCGCACTGCGGCCGGAACAGCCCTCAGGGTGAATGCAAAAACCTCGGGGCCATTCATATAGAGTCCCGGCACCTGCTCCGCCGGACCCGCCGCAGCCCTGTTCCTGAAGGCGCCTTCCCGCACAATCAGGTTCACCCCGCCGGAACCATCGGTGCCATAGACAAACGGGCCTATGGATACATGGGAGGTCCCACACTCAGATCCCTGCACCAGGGTGGCAGTCGCGCCGTCACCAAATATGGTGCGGACGCTCTTGTCGTCGTGGCGCATCACCTTGCTGTAGGTTTCGGCGGTGAGAAGAAGAACGCGGGAGGCCTGACCGGTCTCGATCAGTCCTTTCGCCAGCCCCAGCCCGTAAACATATCCCGAACAGCCCAGGTTGAAGTCGATAGCGCCCGAACCGGTCGGAATACCCAGGCGGTCCTGTATCAGGCAAGCGCTGGTCGGCAGAAAATAGTCCGGCGACTGAGTGCACAACAGCACATAGTCGATTTCGGCCGGCTTACACACACCTGTTGCAAACAGTCTGAGCGCGGCGGCGACAGCCAGATCGGAGGAGCATTCATCGGGCGCGGCGATGTTCCGGCAAGAGATGCCGGTCTTCTCAACAATCTTCTCGACACCCCACTCGGGAAACTGCAAGGCTATTTCCTCGCTGGTCAGCGTGGTGTCAGGAAGATAATACTCGATCGCCCGGATTTGCGCGTTCATTGCGGGTCCGACGACGTCAAACCGAAACGCGGCCTTCCAGCAGAGACGCGAGATCACGAACGGTCCGGCACTGGAGGAGGTTAGAAATGACAACGCTCACACCGAACTTCTCGTCAGCCAGCCCGACGAACCCCACGGTCGCCAATGAACCCCAGCCATAATCCTCAAGGAGTGCCGTCCCCGTAAGAGTCCCGCGAGGAAGATCGAGCAACTCGTCGATCAGGGCATTGAATTCCGTCTCAGGCATGAAATCGTTCTCACCATAGCACGGCAGGCGCCGCCGAATCCAGCGTTTTCGGGCGCATGACAGACTGCTACAGCTCCGCAAGTCCCCCGTCGACAAAAAGTTCGGTTCCCGTCATATAAGCCGATTCCTCGGAGGCGAGAAACAGGGCAACGGAAGCAATTTCCGTCGCCTGTCCGAACCGCTTCAGGGCTGTCGACTGCGTCATATTTTTCTCAAACTCACGGGCAATCTCAATGGGCATACCGAGCTTGGAGTAAAGAGGCGTCGCAATTGACCCCGGGCTGATGGTGTTGACGCGAATACCTCGAGGCGCCAGCTCGGTGGCCAGCGTCCGACCGAGGGAACGGACTGCCGCCTTGGTCGCCGAATAGACGGTCGACGCGGTAAAGCCCTTTCGCGACGATATCGAGCTATTCAGGAGCACGGATCCCCCTCTCGCTATCAGCGGAACAGCCTGCTGGACAGTAAAGTAAACGCCCTTGACATTGACCAGAAACAGTTCGTCGAACATCGCTTCCGTCACCTGCACGAACGGGGCGAAGCGGGCGGTTCCCGCGTTGGCAAACAGGATATCGAGCCTGCCGAAGCGCTCTTTGATCCGGCGCATGAGTTCGACGATGTCATCACGGCGCCGGCAATCGGACTGAAGGATCTCAGCGTCCCCACCCAGTAACTCGCGAGCGGACGCAAGGCCCGCCGGATTCATCCCGGTGACCACGATATGCGCTCCTTCCTCCTGAAAAAGGCCGGCAGTCGCTAGTCCGATCCCCGAGGTTCCTCCGGTTACAAGGGCGATTTTTCCGTCGAGTCTCTTCATAATTCAGGCTGCCCTCACACGGTAACACCGGCAAGCGGTGCGGCCCAGGGAAAACGACGCGCCTTTCGGAAATCTCCCGCAGCCCTTTAGTTAAATTAAGCGGAATAATTAATTAAGCCGAGACAACCTCGGCCAATTCCACCGGTTCCTGAGCGTTTATTAAATCGACGCCTTCCCAGCGAGCTACCACGGCAGTTGCCAGGCAATTTCCCAACAGGTTGACGGATGTGCGGGCCATATCCATCAGCGTGTCGACACCAAGAATCACGGCGACACCTTCGATGGGTAGATTGAAGCTGGCCAGGGTTCCCGCGAGGATCACGAGGGACGCACGCGGGACACCTGCGACACCTTTGCTGGTGAGCATCAGGGTTAGCAGCATGACGATCTGAGTCGAGAACGGCATGTGGACATTGGCGGCCTGGGCGACGAAGATGGCAGCCAGAGAAAGATAGAGCGTCGAACCATCGAGGTTGAAGCTGTATCCGGTGGGCAGGACGAAAGCCACGATGTGTTTAGGCACGCCGAAGAGTTCCATATTCTCAAGGGCGATGGGTAGCGCGGCTTCGCTGGAGGCGGTGGAAAAGGCCAGCAGGAAGGGTTCGCGCACGTAATGGATGAAGCGGGGAATAGGGATTTTCGCGATTAGTGCTACACTGCCAAACACAAAAACGACGAAGAACAGTTGAGCCCCGTAGAGGGTGAGGACGAGTTTGCCGAGGTTGACGAGAACTCCGAGTCCTTTATCTCCGATGGTTGCGGCCATGGCGCCGAAGACTCCGAAGGGAGCTACGTACATCACATAGCCGGTGTACTTAAACATGATTTCGGAAAGCGACTCGCAGAAAGCGACTACGGGGCGTGCCTTGGCGCCGATTACCGCGCAGGCCATGCCGAAAAGGAAGGTGAAGACGACAATCTGCAGGACGTCGCCACGAGCCATAGAGTCGATGATGCTGGTGGGGAAGGTGTGCTCGAGGATCGCGGAGAAACTAGTTCCGGTCTGAGCCAACCCGCCGGTTGCGCCCTTTTGCAATTGCACGCCGACGCCGGGTTTGACCAAATTAACCGCGCCGAGCCCGACAAACAAGGCTACCGTGGTGACGACTTCAAAATAGAGAATAGCTTTGCCGCCGATACGGCCCATGGTCTTCACGCTGCCTGTGCCGGCGATGCCGACGACGAGTGTGCCAAAGAGCAAGGGCGCGATGATCGATTTGATGAGACGGAGAAATATGGTGCCCAGAATCGCCATATCTTTGGCGGGGCCGGGGAAGAATGCACCGAACGCGATACCTGCGACCAGGCCGATCATAATCCACGCGGTGAGCGATATTCGTTTCATGGTTCGCCTTTAATTAGTTTGTCAGTTTCCGGAGGAAATTGGGCCAGCTGTGCCGCGACGCGCAAGGTGGGATCGGGAGGCGCCTCGAAGACGGCTCCCGATTGATCGAGGTAAGCATGGCGGGCGTTCTACAGGAAGAAGCTTCGTTCCGGTTTGATGTACCGCGGAACTTGATCTGAGCCGTCGGATCGGCGGAAAGACAGGGGCGGGACTGAACCCACAGGGTGCGTGAGCATTGGTTGAAAGGGAATGCCGTTTTTCACGGATAAGCTCCAGTCGCAAAGAAAGCCAACTCTAAAGAGTGTGCGCGGGGAAGAAGAGCGGCGGGGTCTTCACTGACTCAGGACTCCTGCGGCGCGGCCTGAGATGCTTTTCTTCACAGCATGAGTGCGGGGGCAGCGGCCGTGGCGCACGAACCGGGCTGGAAGTTTAACGGATACCAATATTAGAACAGGGTTGGAGGCGGCGGCCAAGAAAAAGTTGATGCTGAGGGAGATTCAAAATTTCTATCGGCCGGAGGGTAATTTCGGTTCGGTTGACTTCGTTATACAATTGCGATAACTTATAGTACGTTCAAACAGGACGGCAGAAGGTGTGCCGTGCCAGACCTCGAAGTCCCTTTGCGTCTCCCCGTCCGGAGATAAATTGATCCGTTCACAATGTTGTGCGTTGGGCTCACAAAAGAAGCCCGGATTGTGCGCATTTCCACGCCACCACTGTGGCGTGGCGCTACAGGAACCAAGGAGAAGAACTGAACGTGACACCACTTACCCCACAGCTCGAACAGGAATTTGCGAAACGCGGCTTCTCGCGACGGTCATTCGGCAAGCTTGCCACAATGATTGCTGCCGGATCGACGCTTCCTTTTTACAACGAACCGGCGATGGCACAACTCTCAAAGGTGGACGATGCACCTGCCGATGCCGTCTTTATCAACGCGAACGAGAATCCGCTGGGACCCGCTCCTGAAGCGCTGGAGGCGCTGCATAAAATCGCAGCCAACGGCGGCCGTTACATGTACGGCGAGACCGACAAAGTAGCGCGGCTGCTTTCTCAACAAGAAGGAGTTAAAGAGAGCTATATCCGGATTTATCCCGGATCGAGCGCCCCGCTCCACCAGTCGGTTCTGGCCTTTACCTCGCCCGACCGCCCGCTGGTTACAGCGGATCCCGGTTACGAGGCCGGTGAACGAGCGGCGAAATTTATCGGATCTAAAGTGATTCGCGTGCCCCTCACGAAGGAATACGCGCACGACGTGAAGGCGATGGTTGCGATGGGCGGCAACGCTGGCCTGTTCTACATCTGCAATCCGAATAATCCGACGGGAACGCTGACGTCGAAAGCGGATATCGAGTGGCTGGTAGCCAACAAGCCGAAGGGCTCGGTGGTAATGATCGACGAAGCGTACACGCACATTGCGGGCGCTCCGTTCAATACCGACCTGGTGGCCGCGGATAAAGACGTAGTTGTGCTGCGGACCTTCTCGAAGATCTACGGTATGGCCGGTCTGCGCGCCGGTGCGGCGATTGCGCGACCGGATCTTCTCGAAAAATTGGGCGGATTCAGCGCCGGAATGCTCCCGATCACCGGTATGGCCGCGGCCAGCGCGAGTCTTAAGCTGCCGAAGCTGGTGCCGGATCGCCGCAAGAAGATCGGCGACGTCCGCGAGGACACGCTGGCCTTCCTCGATAAGAACAAATTCCACTACGTGCCTTCGGTTTCGAACTGCTTCATGGTCGATGTAAAACGGCCCGGGAACGAAATCGTGGTGGCGATGCGGAAGGAGAAGATCTACATCGGACGTGTCTGGCCGAGCTGGCCGACTTATGTCCGGGTAACGGTAGGAACCGCGGATGAAATGAAGCGATTCCAGGCTGCCTGGCTGAAAGTTAACGTTTAAAGTTCAGATTCTGGACTGGATTGATCCCCGCGTGTTCCGCCAATCGGCCAGGACGCGCGGGGATTTTTGTTTGTTATCTTACGCTTCGCTTTCCAGAGCTTCTGCTGCGCTTGAGTCCCAACCTGCTGATTTTTAGAACTTTCACATCGATTTTTATTGCCCTGCGCCTGGCTTGTCCTACAATTGTTATTTAGTACGCTCAGGTACTTATAAATAATTCGCTGGACATATGCTTCGTACGCCTCCGTCCGGTATCCAGGTCAGGGACTTTTAGAACAAGTGCAAAAAACAATTCTGTTGTGGGTCGGCATTCTGGTGTTCTGTTGCTCGATGGGCGCCCAGGGGGCACAGTTTTCCATCACTACCCCTTCACCCTTGCCAACGGGTGGCACCGGTACGCCTTACAGCGTCACTATAACGGCGGGCGGCCCCTCGGTAACTCCCTATTTCTGGTCGGCGACCGGGCTGCCGTCCGGCCTTAGTATCGACAGCAATTCGGGCACAATCAGTGGAACACCGGCATCCACCGGCACGACTTCAAACATCTCGATCACGGTAACGGATTCGACTTCGCCGACTCCGCAGGTGGTCAGCGCGAGTTTTTCTCTGACGATTTTACAGGGCACGACGACGACTCTTTCGTCAAACGATAATCCCGCAAATCCGGGCGACAGTATTACGTTGAGCGTCACAGTTTCTCCCGCGACGGCATCCGGTTATATCTCATTCCAGGACGGTGGCGTCGAGATTGGAACAGGAGCTCTATCGAGCGGCACCACCAGTTTTTCGACCACGACACTGAAGGCGGGGACGCACCCGCTGACGGCTGTATACGAAGGAGATCAATTCGATGCGGTCAGTACATCGACCACGCTCTTCGAAGATGTGAACGTCCCACTCAACTCAACTACTACTACGCTCACGGCTTCACCCAGTAGTCCGGGCGTCGGGCAGAGCGTCACGTTGACCGCATTCGTGGCATCCCCGTATGTTAGCGGTAGCATTTCTTTTTACATTGGGGCCAATCTGATCGGAACGGCGGGATGGAGCGGCACCCCCGTAACTTTCACGACTTCTTTCGGAGCAGCGGGGAACTATCCGCTTTCGGCTGTCTATAGTGGCGACTCAAACGACGCGGGATCGACAGGAAATCTGTCTCTAACCGTTCTGCCGGCGACTACGACTACGCTTTCGGCGACGCCTGCCTCTGGCTTGTTTGGCCAGTCGATTAGACTCAACGCGACAGTCAGTCCTTCGACCACGGGCATAGTAGCTTTCTACGATGGGGCCACCATTCTCGGCAGCGCTTCTCTGTCGAGCGGGACAGCCACGCTATCCACAGCGCTGCTCGGCTCGGGAACCCGGCACTTACTGGCGCGTTTCGTCGGGAATGGAAGTTATGGCGGCAGTCAGGGGACGGCGTCGATCACAATGGCCGGCAGTCCGCAGACCGGATTTCGCACTCCTTTTACTTCATACACCACCGGTCCTCATACGATCGCGACGGCGGTAGGAGATTTTAACGGCGACGGCAAGCAGGATTTCGCGGTGCTGGATGTTATTCCCGGAGATATCTCTACTGGGAAGGTATCGATTTTCCTGGGTAACGGCGATGGCACCTTCCAATCGGCGGTGACCTATCTCGCCGGCAGTTCGCCGCAGGGTATTGCGGTAGCCGATCTGAATGGCGATGGAAAACAGGACATCATCGTCGCCGATGGCGGTAACGGAATCGCAGTGCTGCTGAATAACGGCTCGGGCACTTTCTCGCCTGCCAGTGAGCTGGCCATCGCTCCGGCCAACAGCATCGCCGTGGCCGACTTCAATAACGACGGCATTCCCGACGTGCTTCTCGGCGCGTCATACAATTGGGCGCTTTACCTCGGAGTCGGTGATGGCACTTTTAATTACTTTGCCAACAACGAGACGGGGGGGAACACTTCCATGGTAGCCGCCGACCTGAACGGCGACGGCAACGCGGATATGATCCAGTTCGACGACCAGGGCGACTTCTATGTTTACCTCGGTAACGGTGACGGCACGTTCCAGAACCCGACGTCCTACTATCCCATCGCGACTTCCTATATAACCTCGGCTTCAGTCACCGATTTCAATCATGACAATGTTCCCGATCTCGTACTCGGTTCCGCGGATAGCTCGACAATTTACGTAATGATCGGGAACGGCGACGGGACCTTGCAGAGCGCCCAGGCGATTACTGTCGGCACAGCGCCTACTTTAGTCACGACCGGCGATTTCAATGGCGATGGCAATCAGGACATCGCGGCGGCCGACACGTCGAACGGAAGCGTTTATGTTGTGCTGGGAAACGGCGATGGTACTTTCACGGCCAGCCCCGCCCAATACACGCCGACGATTAACCCGGTGGGTATTGTCGCCGGCAACTTCGAGGGCGGGACCGGCATTGGTGATCTCGCGGTTGCGTTCCACACAGGCAGCGATGTCAATGGAGTCGCTCTGATGTTCGGCATACCCACTCTCACCCTTACCGGCGGAGAACTGACGCAGGCAACGGTGGGAACTCCGTATAGTGCGAACACACCTGCTACGGGCGGAGTGCCGCCTTATACATGGTCCGACACGGGAACGCTTCCGGCTGGATTGTCTTTTGCGAACGGGGTTGTTAGTGGGATACCTGCCGGGGGCACGTTCGCGGGGCCTTACAGCACAGCCAACTGGACGAGTAGCGCAAGCATCGGCTCGACGACAATCAAGCCCGATTGCGCCTTTACGGTCAATGTAACCGACTCTACAACGGCGACAGCGTCGGCGGGTTTCCAGCTTGGCTCGACGCCGTCCTCTTCGTGCGCAACATTCTCCTATGCGGCGACTAATCAGGGATATTCGGGATCGTGGACCTTCCAGAACACTGCTCCGACCAACGGAACACTGACGTTCAACTGGCAATACTCGGGTTATCACGCGTACTTTGAAGCTACGGCTCAGCTCCAGTCCTTCACAGGCACGGTGGGCAACACGACCACCTTGTTCCCCAGTGGGGGCGTCTCGGGCGGGTTTAATGTTTCGGGAACAGGGTCAATCACACTCACGGCGGGCCTCCCGTTTGGGTTCACCGCAAGCGGGTCTAATTTTGACTCCGATGACAGATTCCTGGGATCGCTGGTCATCACGAATGTTGTAATCACACCCGGCTCCACCACCACGCTTACTTCCTCGGTAAATCCCTCAATCGTGGGGCAAAGCACGACCCTGACTGCTACCGTTTCACCATCGCTGGCAACGGGTACGGTCACATTCACAGTCGACGGCACCGGCATTGGGACCGTATCACTCAGTTCCGGGGTTGCGACCATCGCGACCTCCAGTCTCAGCGCCGGCGCACACACGATTGTCGCTAGCTATTCGGGGGACGGTAACGACGGGCCGAGTGTGTCGAGTTCGTTGACGCAAACCGTCAAAACGACGACCACGACGTCGCTCACGTCTTCTCTCAGCAGCCCCTCGACGCTCAGTGCGTTGCTCACTCTGACAGCGACGGTCGCGCCCAGTTCGGCGGGAGGGCTGGTTCAGTTCATGGACGGCGAAACCGTACTGGGATATATCGGGCTTTCGAACGGGACAGCCACTCTGGTGACAAAGCTTCTGGGCACCGGTAAGCATTCGCTCAAGGCTAATTACACGGGCGCAACCTATATACAGGGCAGTATTTCTTCGGCGGTCTCGCAGACTGTGGACTCGCTGGAGCAAAGTGGATTTGCAGCGCCGGCCACTTACACAACGGGTACGGGGCCGTGGAACGTTATTACCGGCGACTTCAACGGCGATGGAATCCCCGATCTCGTCGTCTCAGATTTCGGCACAACTTCACCGGCTACGGTGACTGTGTTCCTCGGGTCCGCGAACGGGACATTCGGTGCCGGCACCAGCGTTACGGTAGCCAGCAGCCCTTTCACGATGGCTGTGGGCGATTTCAACGGAGACGGCAAAGCAGACCTGGCGGTGGCGAGTTACGCTTCGGCACAGGTCACCATTCTGATTGGAAACGGCACGGGCGGATTTGCCGTGCCAGTCAATTATTCAACCGGCAACGGGCCCGAAGGAATCGCGGTGGGTGATTTCAACGGCGACGGATTTTCCGATCTGGCTGTCGCGAACAACTCGGATGGAACCGTTAGTATCTTTCTCGGAACAGGAACCGGCACTTTTAATACTCCGACTACTTATGCGGTGGGAACTCATCCCGCGTCGATTTTTGTAGGTGATTTCAACGGAGATCAGGTGGCGGATCTGGCGATGTCAAGCTTCGATCAGGGCGTCAGCATTCTGTTGGGTTCCGGAGGCGGCGCGTTCCACACCGCTGTGAATTATGCGGCAGGCGGCACAGGGACTTACGCGATTGCGGTAGCTGATTTCAATAATGACGGAGTTCTGGATATAGCTGCGGTTAACAGCAGTTCCAACAACGTTGGAGTCCTGATCGGTACGGGTTCAGGGACGTTCGGCTCGGCATCCACGGTCACAACTGGCGCGAGTCCGAAATTCGTCGTGGCGGGTGACTTCAACGGCGATGGAAAGACCGATCTTGCGGTAGCCAACGATGGGGCTTCGGGCGGGAATGGCAACGTCAGCCTGCTGTTCGGCAACGGATCCGGAGGGTTTCCTTTCTCATTGACCACCAGTTCCGGGATCGGCGCCGCGGGGGCTCGTGGCCTGGCCGTAGGCGACTTCAACGCGGACGGCGTCTCAGATCTCGCGGTGGTCAATTACTCGAGTAATAACATCGGCGTATTGCTCGGTCTCCCGAACATTGTCGTCAACGGCAATTTCGAGGCAGCCATACCGGGCGGCGGCCATCCGAGTATTCCGAGCTGGAGCCGTGCCGACAATGTAAACGGCAGCGGTGAATCGCAGTTCGATAATCCGGCGGCGGGATGCGGGATCGGCGGTTCTCAGTGCGCGCAGCTGGGAGCGGGCGGCGCGACGATCAGCCAGACGCTGACTACTACACCCGGACAGGTCTACCTGCTCAGCTATTACCTCAATACAGCGGGCGCGGGATCCAGCACCGTCCAGGTGAACTGGAATGGTTCGGCGCTTACGGGTCTTACGTTGACGAATCCGCCGAACGTTTCTTATCAGCAGTACACCGCCAGCGTGGTTGCGACAGGAACAACGACCGCGCTCGCGTTTTCGACAGCGGCGTCGGGCATCCTTTATATGGACAACGTGGCGGTTACCGTAGCCCCGGCGCTTCCGGTGATCACTTCCATCGCACCTGTGACCGGAACCGCGGCGGGCGGCACCTCAGTTACGATTATCGGGGTAAATTTCACCGGATTGACGGCTCTCACCATCGGAGGAGCGCCAGCCACAAGTGCCACTGTCGGCAACGGCGGGACGCAGATTACCGCGACTACACCGGCTGGGCCGGTAGGTCTGAGTAATGTTGTGGCGACGACCGCGATCGGCACGAACGGGCAGAGCACAGGGTTCACCTATCAGCCGGCAGTGAGCACGACATCGCTGATCTCCTCACTGAATCCATCCACGTACCATGTCAGCGTTAAGTTCACGGCTACGGTGTCGCCCGGCGCGGCCACGGGCACGGTGTCCTTCTACGATGGCGCCAATCTGCTGGGGAGCAGCGGTCTGGTGGGTGGACAAGCCACCTACAGTACATCCGTACTGAGCGTTACTGGGCATACGATTTCGGCGGTTTACAACGGGGATGGCACTTACTCCGGCAGTTCGTCCTTGACCCTGACACAGACGGTAAATCAGGATTCGACAACGACAGGCCTGACCTCGTCGTTGAACCCTTCGACCCTGGGGCAGAGCGTTACTCTGACAGCGTCTGTGAACCCAACGACGGCCACAGGCACCGTCACATTTATGGACGGGTTGATAACTCTGGGAACGGGTACCCTGTCGAGCGGCCAGACAACATTCACCACGACGGCACTGTTGGCGGGGCAGCGGTCGCTGACGGCTGTTTACGGTGGGGATACCAATGACGCCGGAAGCACTTCATCCGTTCTCACGCAGACAGTGCAGCACCAGGCGAGTGTAACGCTGACCAGTTCGCTGAATCCGGTGGCGATCGGGACCACTGTCACGCTCTACGCGCCCGTCACTCCCATTCCGACGGGTGGAACCGTTACGTTTAAGGACGGCGGCACTACGATAGGCAGTGCTTCGGTCAACGGCGAATTGGTCGCGCAGATATCCACCTCATTCGCGACCGCCGGTTCGCATACACTGACGGCCGTTTACAGCGGGGATACTCTCGATACGTCTGCGACATCGGTATCACTGACCGAACATGTACAGGCCGTAAGCACGATCTCGATTACGACGATCACGCCATCGACCGACTATGTAGGTCAATACGCGACCTTGAGCGCCACGGTCACGCCCACTGCCGCTACCGGCCAGGTGGTGTTTACGGACGACGCGACAATTCTGGGGTCGGGGACGCTATCGAACGGCACTGCCAGTGTGTCGACAGCATTGCTCAGTTCGGGACGGCGCAACATCCGGGCTTTTTATGCCGGGTCCAACGCATACGGACCGAGCTTATCCGCGATTTCCGTGAAAAACGTCCTCAGCCGTGCGCAGAGTGGACTCGGCTCACCTACAGGTTATGCGACGGGACCGAATACGATCGCCGCCGTGATCGGCGATTTCAACAACGACGGAAAACAGGATCTGGCGACGCTCGACGTGCTCGACTCCAGCGTACTTTCGGTGCTTCTGGGCAACGGCGATGGCACGTTTCAAACCGCGATACAACAATCGATAGGCGTGACTCCCAGCGCGCTGGCCGTGGCTGATTTCAACGGCGATGGCAAGCAGGATCTGATCGTTGCCGACGGTAGCAACGGCATTATTGTTCTGCTGGGGACAGGAACAGGTACGTTCACTCCCCTGACTGAGAACACCAACTACACGGCGTATTCGTTAGCTATTGCGGATTTCAATAATGACGGTATACCGGACGCGATCGTTGGGTATGACGGCGGCGCCACGGTATTGATCGGGGTTGGGGATGGAACCTTCACGGAAGGTACGTCCTTCGAAACAGCCGGTAACACGAGTCTCGTGACGGCGGATATGAATTCGGATGGAAACGCGGACGTGATCCTATTTGACGATCAGGGAAGTCTGCGAATATATCTGGGCAACGGGGATGGAACCTTCGGCGGCGACGTTTCCGGCGGTCCGGTACTCTCGGCGGCCGCCAATTCGGTCGCCGTAACCGACTTCGACGGCGACGGCAACCCCGATCTGGCGATCGCAGTTCCCGGATCGGCGCAAGTCTACGTTCTGATGGGCACCGCCAGTGGCACACCGAGCAACAGCGGTAATCCGACTGTCATTTCCGTCGGAACTTACCCCGCCTATGTAGCGACCGGCGATTTCAATGGTGATGGGAAACAGGACATTATCGTCGCCGAACAATTCACGGGAACCATTGATTTACTGGCGGGTGACGGCACTGGAAATTTCACCGCCAGTACCGCAGTGTCAACCATGCTGAATCCGGCCGGATTGGTTGCGGGCAACTTCAGTGGCGGAACGGGACGGGCCGATATTGCCATTCCGAATGGAGGGCTGGATGACATTTATGTGCTGCTGAGCCAGGCGGCGCCGGTACAACTGAGCTGTCTCCAGGGCTCCGCAACTGAGGGCATACTCTACAGCATTGATTGCCAGGCATCTGCGGGCCAGTCGCCGTACGCTTTTGCTGTTACTTCCGGAACGCTGCCACCAGGGCTTACGCTGAACGGATCGACGGGAGTGATCATCGGCACGCCGAGCGCGGCGGGTTCTTACACCTTCAACGTCACGGCGACTGACAGCAACGTGCCGTCCCAGAATACAACCGTGGTCGTGACTCAGGTTGTCAACCCGATCTCGACGGGCACCACTCTGACTTCATCGCTCAATCCATCCACTTTTGGACAGTCGGTTACTCTGACCGCGACGGTGTCTCCCTCTAACGCGACAGGTACTGTCACGTTTTTCGACACGATCAAATACCTGGGCTCATCGACGCTGGGAACGTCCACATTGAACGGAAGCGGAGTGGCTACACTCACTCTCTCCGGTCTGAGCGCAGCGCTGCATGGGATTACGGCCACCTATAACGGGGATTCGAACAATGCGGCCAGCGCGTCTACCCTTTTGACACAAACCGTCAACCCGGTCACGACTACAACTACGCTGACGTCCTCGGCGAGCCCTGCGGTTTTTGGGCAGAGTGTCATGATTACAGCCACGCTTTCGCCTTCGACCGCCACAGGTACGGTTGAGTTCTACGATGGCGCTAATCTGCTGGGCACGGCCTCGCTCAGTAATGGACATACATCGTTGGCAACGACGTTTTTGGGCGCTGGGCACCGGTCTCTGAAGGCTTACTATGCAGGCGACCTGAACGATCTGCCGAGCACATCAACCTCCTTCGCTCAGACAGTGAATGCGCTCCCGATCGGTGGTTATCAGGCGCCCGCGCTTTATACGGCGGCCAACCAACCGGCGATGATCGCAAAAGGTGATTTCAACGGAGACGGCATAACCGATCTGGCTGTTGTAGATCAGGCCGATACGAATTCGCACGGCACAGTAGAGATCTTTCTCGGCAACGCGAATGGAACTTTCCAGCCCCCCACGACCTTGAGCTTTCCGAGCGGACAGAATCTCGATTGGATCACTACCGCGGATTTCAATAATGACGGGAAAGCGGATCTTGCAGTAGCGGGCCGAAATGGAGGCAAGCTCTTTGTACTGATCGGCGATGGCACCGGCGGTTTTGGAGCTCCCGCGAACTATGGCGTAACTTCAGCACCCAATCAAACTTCCATTGCAGTAGGCGACTTCAACGGCGACGGTTTTCTGGATATTGCGGTAGCCGGCGATGATGGCGACGTTGCCATACTCACGAACACCGGCAGCGGGACCTTCAATGTCACCGGCTTTCCGGCTGGGGCTAACCCTTACAGCGTGGTTGCGGGCGACTTCAACGGTGACGGCATCACGGATCTTGCTTTTGCGAATTTCGGCAACGATAATGTTTCCGTTCTGATCGGCCGCGGGAATGGCTCTTTCGTTCAGCCACCCGCCACTTATCCGGTCACATCCGGGGCAGGTCCTTTCTTTATCGGAGCTGCCGATCTGAATGGTGATGGCGTTCTGGATCTGGCGGTCACGAACCTCGCCGGCAATGGAAGCGGTGTCAGTATTCTTCTCGGAAACGGCGACGGGACTTTTGGAACGTCGGCGGAATATTTCACGAGTATTGCCAAGCCGGGATCGCTCGCATTCGGTGATTTCAATGGCGACGGAAAACCGGACATTGCGGTCTCGTCGTTTACCAGTTCCGCGAGCAGCATCAACGTGTTGCTGGGGGATGGCACCGGCGCGTTCAACACGGACCAGACTTATACGGGTGTTCCCTGGGCTCTGACGCTTGTGGTAGCCGACTTCAACGGAGACGGGCGGCCGGACATTGCCGCGGTAAATACCAGTACTACGGCGAATAATGTCGGCGTCATGCTGGCAATGGCGCCGTCAACAACAACGCTGACGTCGAATACGAATCCTTCGGTCTATGGCCAAAGCACAACGCTGACGGCGTCAGTATTGCCGGCCACCGCGACAGGCACCATCACTTTTTATGACGGCGCAACTTCCCTCGGAACCGGCACATTGAGCAATGGCTCGGCCTCGCTAACGCTGGCCAGTCTGGCAGTAGGCTCGCGCTCACTAACAGCGGTTTACGGGGGAGATACATTCGACAGCACAAGCACCTCTGCCGCGCTTACTCAGACGGTGACGCAAGCGAGCCAGACCATCAGCTTCAGCGGGCTTTCGAGCCAGGTATTCGGAACCGCTCCATTCACGGTCAGCGCGACGGCATCCTCCGGCCTGGCCGTCAGCTTTGCGTCAACCACCTCGTCGACCTGTACAGTGTCGGGAGCAACCGTAACGCTGGTAGCCGGCGGGACTTGCACGATTCAGGCCACGCAGGCGGGCAACTCGAACTACACAGCGGCGACGCCGGTGAACCAGGGCTTCACGGTGACCCAGGCGAGCCAGACCATCAGCTTCAGCCCACTGTCAAACCAGGTCTTTGGAGCCCAGCCATTCTCGCTCAATGCGACCGCGTCGTCGGCTCTCCCGGTCGCTTTCGCTTCTGTCTCCAGCCTGATCAACGTTCAGTTTGGCAACGGTTCGACCCCGAAGCAGACGGGACCAGGTGTCATCGGCAACACGGGCGACACGTGGAATCTGCTTACGGGCACTAACGGAGACGGATCCACGGGCTCGAATGTGTCGCTGGTGGACAGCGCCGGAAATGCTCAGCCTGTCACCGTCAGCTGGAATTCCGCCGGGTTTGGCAATGTCGGGCCGGGATCGTTCGCGAGCACTCCCTACGCCAATCTGGTCTTTGGCTACCTTTATTTCTACAACGGCTCACCGAAGACCCTGACCATTGCCGGTCTGGCTCCCAATGCCGCGTATTCGTTGTACATGATCGCCCAACCCGGAGCGCCCGCGCGTCCTGCGCAGTTCGTGGTGAATGGCGGGAGCCCGGTGGCTACCGATGGCAGCAACAGTGCGAGCACCTTCGTCAACGGTCAGAATTATGTGATTCTGAATGCGAACGCGGATAACTCCGGAGTCCTCGCCGTCACAATTTCGTCGCTGGCGGGTGAAGCCGACGTCAATGCGTTCCAGTTGTCTGGTTCGCCCTGCGCTGTTTCAGGCGCGACAGTCACGCTGGCATCCGCCGGGGTGTGTACGATCCAGGCCACGCAGTCTGGCAATCCGAACTACGCAGCGGCATCGCCCGTCAACCAGAGCTTCACGATAACGCCGGCGAGCCAGACCATCAGCTTTAGCGCGCTGTCGAACCAGGTATATGGAACGTCGCCGTTTGCTGTAATCGCGACGGCGACATCGGGCCTTGGTGTAAGCTTTGCTTCAACAACCTCGTCGATCTGCACAGTGTCGGGAGCAACCGTAACGCTGGTAGCCGGCGGGACTTGCACGATTCAGGCGACGCAGGCGGGCAACTCGAACTACACAGCGGCGACGCCGGTGAACCAGAGCTTCACGGTGACCCAGGCGAGCCAGACCATCAGCTTCAGCGCGCTTTCGAATCAGGTTTTCGGAACAGCGCCATTTACGGTAAGTGCAACTGCTTCATCGAGCCTTCCCGTGAGCTTTGCCTCGACAACCAACGCAATCTGTACAGTGTCGGGAGCGACCGTCACGCTATTGTCTGCTGGGACCTGTACGATTCAGGTGACCCAGCCAGGGAATACCAGCTATTCGGCCGCAACGCCGGTGAATCAGAGCTTCACGGTTAATCAGGTTGTCACGATGACGACGCTCACTTCATCGAGGCCAATCGCGGCGGTTGCCGGCGAGCAGATTACTCTGACAGCGACGGTGTCTCCCATCGCGGGCTCCAACGTACCGGGCGGCTCGGTGCAGTTCCTTGACGGTGGCAGCAATCTTGGCAGCCCGGTGACTCTGAGCGGTGGCGTCGCCATCTTCTCCACATCGGCGCTCAGCATCGCATCACACTCGCTGACGGCGGTTTATTCGGGAGACGTCAATGACACCGGAAGCACTTCCTCGATCCTGACGCAGGTAGTGAACAAAATACCCACCACGACCCTTCTCACCTCGTCGGCGAATCCCTCGCCTTTCGGTGGTCCGGTGACTTTTACCGCCTCGGTTTCCCCCGCGACTGCGGCTGGAACCATTCAGTTCCAGGACTCGAACGGATCTCTCATCCTGGGTACCATCGCCGTTAACGGCGGCAGCGCGACCTTCACAACATCGGCGCTGGCGGTCGGCGATCATCCGGTCACGGCCGTCTACAGCGGTGACTCCAACGACCTGGCCAGCTCGTCCCTTCCACTTACCGAGACCGTATCTCTCTCGGGAGGATCTCTTTTTTCGGATGACTTCGAAAGCGGCGCACTGGTCACTTCCGACACCAAATGGGCCTCCAATGTTACTGGTCTGGTGGTTGCCGACCCGCTGAATCCGTCCAACCACGTTCTTGAATTCACCCAAACGGGCGGCAGCGGCCAACTCTTTTCCGTTCCTATCGACGCGTCCGCTTCCAATTACTATTTGTCGTTCGATTATCTCTACGTGAACGCGCCCTGGGGCGGCGGATTTATTGGCGTCGATTTTCCCGGTGACATTTGGCTGGGGGGAGACTGCGGAGGATGCTATGCGACTTACTCCAATGCGATGGATACCGCCTTGAACAGCCTGGCTGCCAACCAGTGGCACCACATCCAGATTCAATTCCCGCAGTTCTCCGCGGTGTCGACATTCGATCTCAAGCTGGAGCAGTTTCAGGGCTCCGCGCCCAATGCCTTTTTCGACAACATTACGATCTCCACATCAGGTTTCGGAGGGCAACAACAGCTCACAATGGCGCCTTCGCCGCTAACAGCCGCGACCGTCAATACGGTTTACACCGCGAGCCTGGTGACGGGTGGAATTACGCCGTACACCTGCAGTCGCACTGCCGGCAGCCTGCCCACCGGAGTCTCGCTGAACCCAGCGACTTGTGTTCTCAGCGGAACGCCCACTGCGGTCGGGACCAGCACATTCACCATCTCCCTTACCGACAGCGAACTGCCTGCTCAGACTCTGAGCGAGGCATACAGTCTTACGGTCACGCAGCAAGGGACCAGCGTCTCGTTGAGTCTGATCACCGGGTCGAATCCTTCGATATCGGGCCAGGCGGTGACATTCAGCGCCGCGGTAACGCCCACGACGGGAAGCCAGACCCCGGGCGGCACCATCACGTTTAAAGACGGCGGAACTACTTTGGGTCCCGGCCCCATCACGATGAGTGGGGGCGTTGCTTTGCTCCCTCTGTCCACTCTTTCGGCAGGCTCACATTCGATCACAGCAGTTTACAGCGGGGACTTGATCTATGCCGCGAGTACATCCAGCGCATTGACCCAGGTGGTGGAGCAGACGACTAGCCTGACTCTGACAACGTCGCTCAGCAGTCCTTCGACATTCGGGAAACTGGTGACGGTCACTGCAACTGTCAACCCTGGAAGCGCGACAGGGAAAGTCACGTTCTATAACGGCGAGACGGTGCTCGGCACCAGCACGATATCCATCGGCAACGGCACGGCAGCACTCTCCACGGTTCTTTTCGCGGCCGGAGCGAACACACTTACCGCGGAGTACGAGGGAAACCTGAACAGCGCTCCCAGTTCGGCAAGCGCGGTGGTTCAGAATGTCTCGACAATAGCTGGCAACGGATTTCAGGCCGCCGCGAGTTATAACGCGGGCAGTGCGCCCTATTCCGAAGCGCTGGGAGACTTTAACGGCGACCACAAGGTTGACATGGTTGTCGCTAACTATGCCTCAAACACAGTTATTGTATTGCTCGGTAATGGGGATGGCACTTTCCAGAGTCCGCAGAGTTATGGGACAGGTACCGGTCCAACCACAGTGGCTGTCGGTGATTTCAATGGCGACGGAAACGCCGATCTCGCCGTAGCGAATTCCGATGGCACGGTGAGTATCCTGCTGGGCAATGGAGATGGGACCTTTCAGACCGCCGTGGCATATGCATCCGGTTCAGGATCCGATTACGTGGCTGTTGGCGATTTCAACGGCGATGGTTTCCCTGATCTCGCTATCTCGAACAGTTATGACAATGATGTGAATATTCTGATCGGTAATGGCGATGGGACGTTCAAGGCATTCGTCAGCTATAGCGTCGGCATCGACCCCCGAGCGGTTGGCGTGGGAGATTTCAATGGCGACGGGCACGCAGATCTGGCAGTGCCGAGTGCGGGCGACAGCGCCCTGAGCGTATTGCTGGGTAATGGCGATGGAACTTTTCAACCAGCCGTCACCTATGCAGTCGGAAACAATGCCAGCAGCGTGACCGTCGGTGATCTCAACCACGATGGGAACCAGGATCTGGCGGTGGCGAATTCCAGCGACAATACCATCAGTATTCTGCTGGGCAATGGGCATGGAACCTTCACGGCTGCACCCAGCCTCGCGGTGGGGAGTTCACCCACATCGGTAGCCTTCGGGGATTTCAATGGAGATGGAAAGCCGGATCTGGCTATTTCGCATTATGCGAGCCCGCTCTATGTCATGCTCGGTAACGGCGATGGGACGTTCCAGACCGCTGTCTCCTATGCGGTGGGAAGTCAAGCTCTGTTTACTGTAGTTGCCGACTTCAATCGTGATGGCATCGCCGATATCGCGACAGCCAATAGCGGAAGTAACAATGTCAGCGTTCTGCTGGGGCTGGCTGCAACTGCAACCACGCTGACTTCTACAGTCAACCCCAGCGCGGCCGGGCAGAGCACCCTTCTGACCGCCACGGTTTCGCCTTCCACTGCCACAGGATCGGTGACGTTCTTAGATGGTGTTACACCTCTCGGTACGGTCGCGCTGAGCGGGGGCTCGGCAGCGCTGACGGTTACCGGGTTTACGCCGCCGGGCGCACATTCGCTGACTGCTGTTTATAGCGGTGACACGGCAGACGCTGTCAGTACTTCGGCAGCGTTGACTCAGAATGTTACTGCGAACGTGAGCACGACGCTGCTGACATCATCTGCCAATCCTTCGACGTTTGGGCAGGCGGTGACATTTACGGCGACGGTGTCGCCCGCGACGGCTACGGGAATCGTAACGTTTAAAGACGGTGCGACCGCGATCGGAACAGCTAGTCTCAATAACATCGGCGTCGCAACTTATACGACTTCGACACTATCTGTTTCTGGTTCGCCCCATTCGATAACTGCCGCATATGGTGGAGATACAAACGATGCAGCCAGCGCATCCTCGGTGTTGTCTCAGACGGTCAATCAGAATTCGAGTACTATCAGCCTGAGTTCGTCCCGCAATCCGTGGAATTTTGGCAGCCCGGTCACGCTGACGGCCACCGTGACACCTTCCGCCGCGACGGGGACGGTCGTCTTCAGCGACGGAACAGCAGTGCTGGGCAGTGGCACGGTGAGCAGTGGGGTTGCGACGTATACCGCATCCGGTCTTACAGCGGGTGTACACACCCTGACGGCTGCCTATGGCGGTGATTCGGGCGACACGGCCGTGACCTCTTCGGCATTCACCCAGACGATGTTTTCCACCATTTTCACCGACACCTTTACTAACGGTCCCAGCGTACTGTGGGCCAATGAATATGGCGGTTGGGCAGTGAACAACGGGGTTTATGATCCGACGAACGGTTCCGTGAGCCCGAACAGTCACACTTTATTGCCCTTCGTCCTCACCGATTTCACGCTTCACATGGAAACCACTCTGACTGGAGACGGCGGCGTCTGGCTGCGGGCCGCAAACAGTGGTCAGGGCGTAGGTGTCAATGGTGTTCTATTGGTCACCCGTCCGAATCACGGCGATATCTATCTGCTCGATGTGCAGAACGGCAATTATGGCGGTAACCTGCAAACTGCATCCATCAGCAACGCTCCTCACAGCTTCGATGTCACAGTGTCCGGGAATTCTTATACCGTGTATGTCGATGGAGGTCTCAACCCGGTTCTCTCAATTACAAATTCTACTTACTCAAGCGGACTGGTGGGTCTTTACGACTATGTGGGTCTGGGTTTTTCGAATTTCACCCTGGCGAGCGGAGCGACCGCTACTACTACGACGCTGACATCTTCCGCCAATCCTTCTTCTTTTGGACAAGCGGTGACATTTACGGCCACAGTGGCGCCTTCGATAGCCACGGGCACAGTGACATTCAGTGATGCAGGCGTCGTACTAGGCAGCGGGACCGTCACGAGCGGTGTGGCTGTTTTCACGACGAGTAACCTTGTGGCGGGTAGCCACTCCGTGTCGGCCGTTTATAGCGGAGACACCAACGACGCCATCAGTGCAGCCGTTCTGACGCAGGTGATCACTCAGGGTTCGTTCTCCCTCACACTCACTTCATCGCCGAACCCCTCAACTCCAGGCCAGGCGGTGACGCTGACGGCAGGAATCACGCCGTCTACGGCTACCGGCACCGTACAGTTCTACGACGGCTCGACTCTGCTGGGGCAGACGACTGTCACCAATGGCAGCGCAACCTTTGTAGCCGCCGGCTTTTCGTCCGGCCCGCACAGTCTGACGGCACACTACAGTGGAGATTCGAATTTCTCTCCAGGAGTCTCCTCGGCCCTAACTCAGACTTCAGGTCAGGCTTTATCGATCACGACGTCGAGTTTACCGGCGGGGGTAGTCGGTCAGAGTTACAGTGCGGGGTTGGCGGCGACGGGAGGATCGGGGAACTTCCTGTGGAGTGTGGGGACGCTGCCGGCGGGGCTGAGCGGCAGTTC
>Ga0302319_10000868_pt1 | contig 67689 bp, 55 predicted proteins | sample Bog_T0_2_FD_203319 | JGI IMG/M metagenome (GOLD analysis project Ga0302319, IMG submission 203319) | Peat permafrost microbial communities from Stordalen Mire near Abisko, Sweden - Bog_T0_2 | ecosystem: Environmental > Terrestrial > Soil > Wetlands > Peat | place: Sweden: Abisko, Stordalen Mire...
ATGGAAGCCCCTGGGGCTTGCCTGAGCCCGCAGGGGCTGAAGCCCAAACCTTTTTCCCGATCCTTCGGCACGTCTGAAGGCGTGCCCTGATACAAAGCCTCCTGAAAGAGAGAAGCCGTGCGTACCCCTACGTTCAGATTCGTGCGAATTCACTGGGAATGGAGAGTTTCGCCATTTCTGTGTCGCACACCGGCCGGTGCCACACCGCTCCCGGATAAAGCTAAAATCAAGAGCATGAAAAAGGTGCGTTGGGGTGTTCTCGGGGTGGCGAATATCGCCGTCAAGAAAGTGATTCCCGCGATGCAGCGCGGCGCAAACTGCGAAGTGGCCGGCATCGCCTCGCGCGAACTCGCCCGCGCCGAGAAAGCGGCGCGTGAGCTGGGCATTCCCAAAGCCTACGGCTCGTATGAGGAATTGCTCGCCGATCCGGAAATTGAAGCAGTTTATAATCCGCTGCCGAACCACCTGCACGTGCCCTGGTCGATGCGCGCCGCCGAAGCCGGCAAACACGTGTTGTGCGAAAAGCCGGTGGCGATGAGCGCGGCCGAAGCGCTGGAGCTGATCGCCGCGCGCGATCGCACGGGCGTCGTCATCGGCGAGGCGTTTATGGTGCAGACGCATCCGCAATGGACGCGCCTGATCGAACTGGTGCGCGGCGGCCGTATCGGCGAACTGCGCTCCGGTGTGAGCTCGTTTTGCTATTTCAACCGGGACCCCAAGAACGTTCGCCATGTTCGCGCCTGGGGCGGCGGCGCGTTGCTGGATATCGGATGCTACCCGATCAAGACCTCGCGCATGGTGTTTGGCGCGGAACCGAAGCGGGTAGCGGCGACCATCGCGCGCGACGCCGAGCTCGATGGCATCGACCGGCTGACTTCGGCGGTGCTCGAATTTCCCTCCGGGCACATGGTCTTCACCTGCTGCACGCAGGCGGCGGCCAACCAGAGCGCGCTGTATCTCGGCACCGCCGGCCGCATCTGGCTGGACATTCCGTTCAATCCGGGAGCGAACGACGTGGCGCGCCTGCGCATCGATGACGGCCGCGACCTGTCCGGCGGCGGCCTCACGGTGGAAGAGATCGCGCCGTGCGATCAGTACACGATTCAGGGCGACTTGTTCTCGCGCGCGATTCGCGAAGGCGGCCAGCCGCCGGTACCGCTGGAAGATTCGCTGCGCAACATGGCGGTAATCGACGCCATCTTCCGCGCCGCCGAAACCGGCCAGTGGGAAGAGCCGCGCATACCGGGGAAGGTCTGAAAAAGTGGGCCAGCGGCCGGCCTTGTGGGCCAGGCGCTTCCGCGTTAAGAGGTAGGACAGACGATCGGTCGTTGTCGTCTGTCTTGTTCGCACCAGCGACAGACCACGAAAGGCGATGGTCTGTCCTACCGGTCCGAGAGGCTGCTCACCCAGCCAGAATCTTCTCGATCGCCGCCAACTCTTCCGCGCTGAAATCCAGCTTGTGAATGGTGGCGACGTCCTGCTCCAACTGCTCGACGCGGCTGGCGCCAACCAGCGCGCTGGTCACGGCGCTATCGCGCAGCACCCATGCCAGCGCCATTTGCGCCAGGCTCTGGCCGCGGGCCTGGGCAATCGCATTCAAAGCGCGCGCCTGGCCGACGCGATGCTCGTCCACATCCTTGGGCCTGAGGAAGCCCTTGGGCCGCGCGGCGCGGGAGTCGGCGGGGATGCCGCCGCCCAGATAGCGTTCGCTGAGCAGCCCCTGCGCCAGCGGAGAAAACGCGATGCCACCCACGCTCTCCCGCCGCAGCGTCTCCAGCAGCCCTTGCTCCGGCCCGCGGCGGAACATCGAGTAGGGGAACTGGTGGATCAGGAACGGCGTCCCCTGCCGGCGCAAAATAGCCGCGGCCTTCACGGTGTCTTCGGGTCCGTAGTTGGAAATGCCCGCGTACAGAGCCTTGCCGGAGCGCACCGCCTGATCGAGCGCGCCCATGGTTTCCTCGAGCGGCGTCTCCGGGTCCGGCCGGTGGTGATAGAAGATGTCGACATACGGCAAGCCCATGCGGCCCAGGCTCTGGTCCAGGCTGGCCAGCAAATACTTGCGCGAGCCGAAGTCGCCGTAAGGGCCGGGCCACATGCCGTAGCCGGCCTTGGTGGAGACGATGAACTCGTCGCGGTATGCCGCCAGGTCCATCTTCAGCGCGCGGCCAAAGGTCTCTTCCGCGGAACCTTCGGGCGGCCCGTAGTTATTCGCCAGATCGAAATGGGTGACTCCCAGGTCAAAGGCGCGGCACAGGATGGCGCGGCTGTTTTCGAGCGAATCGACGCCGCCGAAGTTGTGCCACAGGCCGAGCGAAATCGCCGGCAACACGATGCCGGACTTGCCGCAACGCCGATAAATCATGCCGTCGTATCGAGCGGGATTTGCAGTGTACAAACGGATTGGCTCCTCAAAACTACTGTACAGGATTTGCCAGGTGGCGCACGCACTCGTGCGTGCCGCATCGGCACTCATGCCGACGCCCGGCCTGCCACACGGGGGTGTCGAGAAGAGTCTCGACACGGCACCGACGAGTGCGTGCGCCACTTGGATATAATCATCACCTGTCGCGCGCATGCCTGATTTCAAAGATCTCATCGGCCAACTCCGGAAGCACTACGGCGAGCCGGCACTTCCACCCGCCACGGGGCCGTTCGAGCTGGTCATCTGGGAGAACGCCTGTTACCTATTGCCTGACAAGCGGCGAGCGGAGGTCTTCGAAAGCCTTCGCAGGCAGGTGGGGATGAATGCCGCTGCCATCTGGAAGGCCGACCGCAACACGCTGCTGGCTCTGGCGACGCGCGGCGGCATGCGGCCCGAAACGCGCGTCTTCCGCTGGCTCGAGATCGCGCGCATCACGCTCGAACAATTTGGCGGCGACCTGGACCGAATCCTCGCCGGCACCTACCAGGATGCGAAGCGGGCGCTCAAGCAGTTTCCTTGTATCGGCGATCCGGGCGCCGAGAAGATTCTGATGCTATGCGGCATGGGTACCGGTCTGCCGCTCGAGTCGAATGGGTTGCGCGTGCTGACGCGGGTGGGATACGGCCGTGCGCAAAAGAGCTACGGTGCCATATACCGCTCGGTGCAGGAAGCGATCCGGAACGAGCTGCCGTCCGATCCCGCCACGCTGGGGCACGCTCATCTGCTGTTGCGGCAGCATGGCAAGACACTGTGCAAAACCAACGGGCCGGAGTGTGGGGTGTGCCCCGTGGTGCGGGTGTGCGCGTTTGGGCCACGAATGAACACGGATAAACACAGATAAGAAATCGAGAAAGCACAAAACCGTTACGTCTTCTTTTTATCCGTGTTCATCCGTGTTCATTCGTGGCTTTATTATGTTTTGGTGTTTTTCAGCAAGCTCTCTCGCGCCGCCTTTCAGCGCTTCACGTACGTCTTCTCGAACTTGTTGCGCGTGTTGTAGACCGTGAAGTTGCCGTCTTTCCCCGCCGTTACCTTGATCCACTTTCCTTCACATTCGGCATCCACGTTGGCGATGAAGGTGTCGGCTGAGTTGTGCTGCTTATCCGCATCGATAGCGTAGTGCAGTTGCCAGATGTCGAGCAGGCCGCGCGTGTCGTGTAGCGTCTGCCAGACCTCCGCCGTGCCGCCCTTGTGCGCGCCGTTGTCCACCAGCGCCACGCGCGGTGAAACGGCGTGTACAAACGGCGCCGAACTGGAAAGGTTCGATCCATGATGCGACACCAGCAGAAAATCCACCGTGCCGATTTTGTTGTCCGGGCAGACCAGTTGGTATTCGCGGTCTTTGGTGAGGTCGCCCATATCCAACATGCGGAAGTCGCCGTAGGTGATCAGCACGCCAATGGACTGGCCGTTTTCGTCGGTGGTTTCGGCCGGGCGCTCGTAGTCCTTGCAGTCCGGGTTGGGCACGCCCGGCTCCTCCAGCGGCGAGCCGATCACATTGCCGCCCGCGGAAAGCACTTGGACGTCGATTCCTCTCACCGGGATGGTGCCGCCCGCCTCGACCCGCAGGTGCTGGCCCTTGGCGCGCACGGCCGCGTATTCGTTGAACAGAATCTCGGCATCCTTGCCCTTCTCGACGCTCGCTCCGTGATCCACAAAATGCACGATTGGCATCTTTTCCGCAAGCTGGTACACACCGCCCACGTGGTCCATGTGGAAATGCGTGATCAACAGCCAGTCGATCTTCTTGACGCCCGCGGCTTTAGCGGCCGCGGCGATGCGGTCCGCGTCGCGGTGGTTGTGGCCGGGCCAGCCGGCGTCGATCAGCAGCGAATCGCCCGTCGGCGTAACCAGCAGCGTGGCTTGGCCGCCCTCCACGTCAATCGCGTAAATCTGCAGGTTCTGGGCCGCCGGCAGGGCCGCGGCCGAGACCACCGCCAGCGCTACCGCTGCGAGCATTCTCATAGGCGCAATCTTAACACGCTCCTCCCGGCAGGTTGCGGAACAAGCCGCGGTTGCGTAACGTATTGAGAAGTAGCATGCCGTTTTGCACACAATGCGGAAACCCGGTAACCGGCTACGACCAGTTCTGCTGGCGTTGTGGCAGGCGCCAACCCGGCACTACCGCGCCGCCGCGCGGCCAAGACCCGCTGGCCGGCGTGTCTGCGCGGACCGCTTCGGTGCTCAGCTACATTCCTGGCATTGGCTGGATCGCCTGCATCATCTGGCTGGCCTCCGACCGCTTCCGCCAGAATCGCACGGTGCGCTTCCACGCCTTCCAGGGTCTCTACCTGTTTGTGGCCTGGCTGATGAATGCCTGGGTGGTCCGCCCCATCTTCGCCTTTTCCCCCCATCTGGAAATCGACAAGCTGGTGCACCTGGCACTGATCATCATGGCTATTTTCATGATGATCAAGGCATCTCATGACGAGGCCTACTCCCTGCCGCTGTTCGGTGAACTGGCCCAACGCTCCGTCGCCGAAGGGTAAGGGTAGGACAGGCCATCGCCCTTTGTGGCCTGTCTCGTTTTGAGTAATCATGCGACATTGACAGTCGACAAAAACCGATCGACTATCCCACTCCTATGGTATAATTATTCATCATAAAGAATAAACAACCACATGAAAGCTAAGGTCGGCATTGTCGGTTATCGAGGATACAGCGGCGCGGAGCTGGTTCGCATTCTGGCGCGGCACCCTGGGGTTGAGCCATACCTGCTGGAGCATCGCGAGGAATCCGGTCCAGCCACGGCGATCCGCGGCGCGGAGCCGCCGGAGTGCCTCCCCTGCGATCCACAAGTCATTCATGCGGAAGGCCTTGCGGTAGTATTCCTGGCCACGCCCGCGGAAGTTTCCATGGATCTGGCGCCCGCCATGCTGGATGCCGGGGCGCGCGTGATCGACCTGAGCGGCGCGTTCCGGCTGCGCACACCCGCCAACTACCTGGCCTGGTACAAGGAAACCCACACCCAACCTGCCCTACTGGCCGAGGCCGTTTACGGCCTGCCGGAATTCTACCGCGACCTCATCCCGGGCGCGCGGCTGGTGGCCAATCCGGGTTGCTACCCGACGGCGGCCAACCTGGCGATTCGGCCGCTGCTCGAAGCCGATGCGGTGGACCGCACCTCCGGCATCGTTTGCGACGCCAAGAGCGGCGTCAGCGGCGCTGGCCGCAAGCCCACGCTCAAGACCAGCTTCTGCGAGGTCACGGAAAACTTCTCGGCGTATTCCATCCTTCGCCACCGTCACGTTCCGGAGGTGCTACTGGTCAGCGGTCTGGAGGAAAGCGAGTTCAGCTTCACCGCGCAACTGCTGCCGATCGACCGCGGCATCCTCGAAACCATCTACTTCCGCGCCTACAGCGCCGGCTCCGCCGACGACCTGCTCGCTATCTATGAGAAGCGCTACGCGGGCGAGCCGTTCGTCCGCCTGTATCAGCCCGGGCACGTGCCCGACCTGCGCGCGGTGGCGCATACCAACTTCTGCGACATCGGCGTCACGCTGGACGGCGAAACCGGCCGCGCCGTGGTGGTGAGCGCCATCGATAACCTGGTGAAGGGCGCCGCCGGGCAGGCGGTGCAGAACATGAACCTGATGCTGGGATACCCGGAAACCGAGGGCTTGCTGTGAACCCGATCCTGATCAAACTGGGAGGCACGCTGCTCGATGACGCGGCTTCGCGCCAGCGGCTCGCCGGTGAGATCGCAGCCGTTGCCGCGTCCGGCGTCCAACTCGTGGTGGTGCACGGCGGCGGCAAGCAGATGACCCGCTATCTGGCCGAGCGCGGCATCGAGAGCAGCTTCGTCAATGGCCTGCGCGTGACCACGCCGGAAACCCTGGATGCGGTGTTGAAGGTCTTCGCCGGCAGCGTGAATCATGAGCTGGTGGCAAGTCTGAACCGCGCCGGCGCGCTGGCGGTCGGCCTTACCGGCATTGACGCCCTGTTGGCCGAAGCCGAGCAACTCGACCCGGCGCTGGGCGCGGTGGGACGCGTTACACGGTCGAATCCAGGTCTGCTCGAACTGTTGGCCGCCAACCGCTACCTGCCCGTGGTGGCCTGCGTGGCCGGAGATCGCGCCGGCAACATTTACAACGTGAACGCGGACCAGATGGCGGTGGCCTGCGCGGCGGCTTTCCGCGCGCAGCAATTGATTTTCCTCACCGATGTCGCCGGCGTGCTGGACGGCTCGCACGAGGTGCGGCCGCTGCTCACTGCCGACGAGGCCCGCGCGCTGGTAGCTTCCGGCGTCGCCACCGGCGGCATGCAGGCCAAGCTCAATGCGGCGCTGGCGGCGCTCGAGGCCGGGATAGTGGACGTGCGCATCGCTCCCGGCGCGGCGGACAGGGTCCTGATGCGCATCCTGGAAGGAGAGGCGCTGGGCACGCGCCTCGCGCCATTCGAGGTGCCCGCATGATCAGCGCAGTGCATGAGGACGCGTTTGTCGCTTCCCATGGCGCGCCGCCGCTGACCGTGCGCAAGGCGGCCATGCGCGACGTCCGTCCGATCCTCCGTCTCATCAACGACTATGCCGCGCTGGGCCTAATGTTGCCGCGCACCGAGTTCGAATTATCGGAAGCCATTCGCGACTTCACCGTGGTGACTTCCGGCAGGGACCTGGTAGGCTGCGGTGCGCTCCATTTTTATAGCCCCACGCTAGCCGAAATCCGCTCCCTGGCCGTGCGGGAACAGGCCAAAACACACGGGGTGGGTCGAAAACTGGTGGAGGCGCTGCTGGCCGAAGCCGAACAGTACGAGTTGGACGCCGTGTTCGCCTTCACTTACGTGGTGGAATTCTTCCATAAGGTCGGCTTTCAGGCGGTCGAGCGCGGCGCTCTGCCGCTCAAGGCATGGAAGGATTGCCTCCGTTGCCCCAAGTTCCAGTCCTGTGACGAAGTCGCCGTGCTACGGATTCTGCGTCCCGACCACTGGGTGGAAGCGCTCCCCGAGATCTGGGCGCCCACTCCCGACGACCAATTGATCCCGGTGCCTACTCCTCTCCTCCCGTAGGGCCGGGCATGCCCGGCCCAGCTCCGCCGTTTCCAGAAATACGTCAATCTATTGACGAACCGATGACCTGAGGAGCATCCCCACAAAGTAGGGTTTTACATCACCCCGCAAAAAACCGCAGAATTAATCCACGGTCCTACAGTACTTTGGTATACAATCAGCTTTCAAGAGTTTTAAATCTGAAATTCACTTTAGATCCTAACTTCTTGTGAGGCTGGCATGAGAGCGCAAACTGTTGACGTGAAATCCTCAACGGGACGGATCCTTTGCTGCACCGTTTTCCGCCCGGGTGGGAAGAAATTGTTGGCCAAAGGCCACGTAATCAGCGATGAGGACATCCGGGTCCTGGAATCCGAAGGCATGGAGACCATTTGGGTCACCGAGTTGGAGGATGGCGAGGTGGGCGAGGATGACGCCGTCGCGGCAGTTGCCAGCGAAATGGGATGCGGCAGCTTCGAAATTCGCGTCGCCGCCGGCGGCCGCGCAAACCTGGTGGCCACCGAAAACTGCTGTGTCCTGGTGGACGATGAGTTGCTCAAGCAGATCAATTGCGCCGCCAGCGTGGTCATCGCTACCGCGCTGAACTTCAGTCACGCTCTGGCCGGCCAACGCGTAGCTACCGTAAAGAGCGCTCCGTTCGCCGTGGGCAAGGAGCAACTGGAAGCCGTCATCAATATTCTGAAGGAGCGCGGCCCGATTCTCCAGGCGCGGCCCGTCCGTTCTCCGGCTGTCGGAGTTCTCTACACCGATCCCATCAGCGGTGAGCGAGCACGCCAGTTGTTCGAGAACATCATGCGGCAGCGGTTGGAGCGGTTCGGCGTCAACCCCAATTTCGTGCTTTCCTGCACGGAAGATGAGAATTCGGTCGCCCGCAGCCTACAACACTTATTGAGATCCAAACCGAGCGTCATTCTGGTGGCCTCCACCACGGCCCCGGCTGGGCCGGAGGATGTGATTGGCCAGGCCATGGTTCGCGTCGGCGCACAAGTGGAACGGTTCCTGGCCCCGGTCGAGCCCGGGAACTTGCTTTTGTTGGCGTACAAGGATGAAGTGCCGGTGGTTTCCGCGCCTGGCTGCTTCCGCTCCGCCAAACCGAATGTGGTCGACCTGGTTTTGCCGCCGCTGTTGGCCCGCTATCATATCACGGGCTGGGAAATTGCCTGCCTGGGCCATGGCGGTTTGTTGGCATAAACGGTGTCCCCCACCTCCGTAGTCTGAACCTCCGAGCAGACTACGGCAGACTCCTCGCCGGGCGTCCTTCGATTGACGCCCGGCTCTTTTGTTTTTGGCCTCTGCCACCGCGCGGGCGCGGCTTATGCGGTCTCCATCCGGTTTGCTATTCTTCAGACTGACGATGTGGCAGCGAGCGGCGAGGCCTGGACCCGAAGCCTGATTGCGGCACCCGGCGCTGGCACCGTTGCTGCCACGGCGAAATAACCATGAAGCTGCGACCCTGGGTGTTGGTGCTGCTGGTGATGCTGGCGGCCGGCCTGCTGCGCTTGCGCCTGCTGGACTTGCCGCTGGAGCGCGATGAAGGCGAATATGCATATGCCGGCCAGGTGATGTTGCAGGGCATTCCGCCCTACCGGCTGGCGTGCAACATGAAGCTGCCGGGAACGTATGCGGCGTATGCCGCGCTGATGGCGGTCTTCGGGCAAAGCATCGCGGCGATTCACTTAGGTCTGCTGTTGGTGAACTGCGCGGCCATCCTGCTCGTCTATTTGTTGGGCAAACGGCTTTTTGGAACTGCCTCGGGCCTGGCGGCGTGCGCCGCGTACGCGCTCCTCTCGATCGGCTCCGGGGTGCTGGGAACGGCAGCGCACGCCACGCACTTCGTGGTGGTTCCGGCGCTCGCCGGCGTGCTGCTGTTGACGCGTCCGGCAGATTCGTGGCGGCCCTCCACGCTTTGGTGGAGCGGCTTGTTGTTCGGCGTCGCGTTTGTCATGAAGCAGCAGGGCATCCTGTTCGGAGTTTTCGGCGCGTTGTATGCGGCCGCACGGCTGTGGCGGGAGCGGCGAGGATGGGCGGCGAAACTGGGAGCGTTTTCCGCCGGCGCGGCGGCGCCCTTCGCGGCAACCTGCCTGATGCTGTGGCTGGCGGGGGTCTTCCCGAAGTTCTGGTTCTGGACTTTCACCTATGCGCGGGAATACGCCTCCGAAGCTTCATTGGGCGATGGGTTTTGGTCATTCGCGGTGAGCTTTTTGCCCATTCTGAAACAGAATGCTCCATTGTGGCTCCTGGCCGGAGTGGGGCTGTTCGCAATCTGGCGGAGGCATGAAAACCGGCGTCGAGCGACCTTCGTGACGGCATTTCTCTGCTTCTCGTTTCTGGCCGTCTGTCCCGGCCTGTTTTTCCGCCAGCATTATTTCGTCCTGCTGCTGCCGGCGGTGGCGCTGCTGGCGGGAGCCGCGATTCGTCGCCGCGCGATGTGCTGGGTCTTCGTCGCGGCGCTGCTGTTGTCGATTGGGTTGCAGCGCGAGTTTCTCTTCGGGCTGGACCCCATCCAGGCATGCCGCCAACTCTACGGGCCCAATCCGTTTCCGGAAGCCATTCGGGTGGCCGATTACATCCGGGCGCACTCGGAGAAGGATGCGCGCATTGCGGTATTGGGCTCGGAGCCGGAGATCTACTTTTACGCCCATCGCCATTCGGCGACGTCCTACATCTACATGTACGGACTGATGGAGGCGCAGCCATACGCGCTGACCATGCAAGACGAAATGATCGGAGAACTGGAGAAAACCGCGCCGCAGTACGTGGTGCGGGTTTCCGGCCATGCGTCATGGCTCGAGCACCCGCAATCGCCGGCGCTGGTTTTCGACTGGTGGCACGCCTACGGGCCGCAACACTACCGCTTGGTGGGTGTCGCCGACATCATTTCCGCGGAACGCACCGAATACCGTTGGGCCGCTGCCGCGGAGGCTTATCGGCCGCAGTCTTCGTACTTCCTGGCGGTGTACCAGCGCAGCGAGGCCGTCACACCCGCATCGAATGCTAACCTTAGATAGTAGTGGGTGCAAACTCATAGTAACCTACGAATAAAGTCAATATTATCCGTTTGTCGTTTGGTACTATCGTTCGTACTATTTGCTTGCAAGCAACGCAGGTATGGGCTGTAATGAAGGTGGAGGCAAACGGTGCGGATTTGGGCGTATCTACAGGAGTTTTGGTGCACCGAGGAAGCTCAGGATCTGGTTGAATATACCATCATCGTTGCCGTCTTTGTGCTCGCCAGCATCAGTGTTATCGGAATATTCATGCCGTCCGTAAAAGCGATCTGGTCGACGAACGACTCGGAGCTAGCTGCCGCCGCTATCGTCGCGACGAGCTGAGCGCGGCACCTTCGGTTTGGCCCACCGTCTTTCTCTTGTCCGGTTGCGTCTAAAATATAGTACGTAAACCGAACCCATGAAGACTTCTGCATTGTTCCTCTTCCCCCTGTTTTTGCTGGGGGCCTCTTCCGTCCCCAACACAGTTTCCACTTTGGCGCGCAAGGCCCCGCCGGAGTTTGCCGCGGACGCCTTGATCCGCCTAGCGTCGAATGAAAAGCTGGATTCTCGCGCGCGCGTGAAGTTGCTAACCGAGGCTTTCCGCCGGGCCGCCGAAGCCCAGCGCCCCCTCAAGCTCCGCGCCTCCATCACGCGCAGCGGCGGCGCCGGTGGGTTTCTGGAGCGCGCCTACCAGCAGGATCTCGACGCTCTCTCTCTTCGCCTGCGCGCCGTCCGGGAAATGCTGCCGCTCGATAGCGCCAAGGCCAACAAACTGTTTCTCTCGATCGCCCGTCCCGCGGTCCCGCCCGTCCGCTGCGAGGAGATCGTGGTCTATGACGTGGGCCTCTATTACGAAGCACTGGGAGCGATTTCGAAGAGCGCGCACCGTGACCCGTCGAAGGTTCTGAAAGACCGCGTCGGCGGCATTACTTCCCCGGCGCAGATTGCACCAGTGGCGCGCCTGCTCCAGCAAGCCGCATTGAAAGATGCCGACATCGAGGCTTTCAGTCTTTCGCTGGCTGCCAGCCTGCGCGAGATGTCCGGCGACGATCGCTCGTTCACCTACTACGCCACCGTAACCGGGCCGGCGATTCTCGATCTGGTCGAAGAGTTGAAGCGCCGCCATCTTTCTCCGCTTCCCCTGGTGGAGGCTTACCGCCTCTACCTGGTGCAGCATCTGACAGGCGATCGCTGCGCGGACGACCATTTGATCAACAAAGGCCCCATCACCCTCAACCTGACGACCGGCCAGCCGAGTGAGACCCTCGGCTGGAACGCCTCCGTTTTCTTCGCCGAGAAGATCCTGATGCCGCCGTTAAAGCCGCTTTCGGAGCAGGAAACCACTCCGCACTCGCTCGAAGGTTTTGCCGCCGATGCTCACACTTGCCAGGATGCCCCATGCCAGAACGTGAACCAGCTCGCGCGGGCGCTGGCCTTTGGCCCCAATGAGCAACCGCTGCTCGAATCGCAACACAATACCGACGCCTGGCGCGCCGCGCTCCAGGCCACGCTGGCGGCCCTGGAAGCCTGGCAACCCGCCAATGGGCAGGCCGACGAAGTGTTTCGCGAAAAGACCTGGGTGTATAACAACCTGTATGCGATGAGTCCCGGCGCCAGCCGCGAAAGTGTGTTGCGTTCCTGGCTGAGCTACTTGAAACAAAGCCGCGCAACCGTGAGTGACCGCGCCCAGTGGTTCGTTCCCGTCAATGCCCTGATCGGGCGCGTTGCGCTGGACCCGGGCAACACCAAACTGGCCGAGATCCTGCGCCAGCAGGACGATCCCGTGATCGCCCTCTATGTGCAGCTAGAGCCCCTGGCGCCGCGCGGCCCGGAGAAAGTGCTGCCCTTGCTGTAGCGCCGCTCGGTCGCGCAGTCATGCCTGCTGTGTCGAGATTCGTCTCGACATTTGTTTTGGGGTGCGGGATGCACGCGCCAAGGCCCTAGTGGTGCTTGACCGCCTTGTGCTGCGGCCCCTTCCTGCCAACCTTAGCCCGCTTGCCCTTGACCCTCTTCACCTTGTGCGATTTGGCGGCGGGGCGAATCACATTCTTCTTGGCTGCGCCGGCCGCGGAGAAGCCGCAAGCCAGTGCCAACGCCAGCGCGATCGTACGCAATCTCATCTTGCCTTCGATTATCCCGCACCGGCGCTCGCGGCCACAAGCTATCCCTTGGCAAACGGTCACCCGTTAACACCGGTGAATGCGCCCGCAGAGCCGCTTTGCTACTGATCGGCCGGTGGGATCATTGCGGCGCCGGCCACCGCCCCCACGTCCCCGACCTGCAACCACACGATGGCGCGTTGCTTCCGTGCCTGTGGCGGGAGCTTGACAAGCTGGTAAAAAGCTCCCCCGAGCGGCACCAATCCGGCTGTGAGGATCTGGCGGCACACCGCTACATGATGCAACTGGCGCCCCTTGTTTGCCCCGCCCGTCACCGCCGTCGTTGCGCTGTCGTCCGCCAGCGCCAGAAAAACCCGGTCGCCCACGTGCGCCCCGTCGATCTCCACCTGCACTCCGCCGTCTGCCCATAAGAGGCGCGGAACGATCTTGGTGCGTTTCTCAGCCTTGCGAATTTCAACGGCGGCGCGGTTTGCATCGCTGCCGCTGAACTGCACCGCGCCATTGACTACCATCTGGGGCGCGTAGACGCCATCCAGGCGGAAACGCTCCGCATATGCCTGCTGCCGTTTGGTCAAGTCTTCCGTCGCAAAACGGTCGCGCCACAGAGCACCGTCCCAGGTGGTGACGTGCTCGCCCAACACAATCGCCGTCGCATCCAGTTTCGCCAGCAGTTGGTCCGCCGGCGGGCAACCCGCCGAACCTTCAGAGGTGAATAACTCCACCAGCACCGGAGCCTTGTCCGCTCCGGCAGCGCCGGCTGGCAGAACGGCGACCAGCAACGGCACAAAAATCGCTCGCCAATACTTCATTTCCCTCTCCCGGCCGGCACGCTCTCAACCGCAATTCTGCGGCGGCCGCGCAGATGTTTGTTCTCAATCGCCTCGATTATGCCAGATTGGTTAACAGCGCGCCAGACTACCCGGCCGTATGACCGGACCATAAGTACCAGAGCACGAACTGCGCCCGGTCAGGCTGTCACACCCAAGCGCCCGCCGCCAAACACACGAGTTCCTGTACACTCTGCGAAGCGCCGTTTTAGTCCCGACCGGCCAGCGGTGCCGCGGTCGCTTCAACTTGGTCTGGCGCGAGCAATGCCGCGCCCGCCACCGCTCCCGCTTCGCCGGATTGCGTCCATACGACCACGCGCTCCCGCCGCGCCGGGGGCGGTAGCTTGATCGACTGGTTAAACGCTCCGCCCAGCCCCACCCTGCCGGCTCTGCGGATTTCACGGCACACCGCCACGTGATGCAATTGGTTCCCCTTGTTTTCCCCGCCCGTCACCGCCGTCGATGCGCTGTCGTCCGCTAGCGCCAGAAAAACCTGGTCGCCCTTGTGCGCCCCGTCGATCTGCACCTCGACACCGCGGTCCACCCACGCCAGGTGCGGCACCGCTTTGGCATGGTCCAAGGCCTTGCCAATCTCAGCGACGGCACGGCGCCCATCGCTGCCGTTGAACTCAACCGCGCCGTTGATGACCATCTCCGGAGTGTAGGGGCTGTCCAGGTGGAAGCGTTGCGCATATCCCTGCTGCCGGATGGTCACCTCATCCAACGAGAAACGATCCCGCCACCCCTCATGGTCCCAATAGGTGACGTGCTCGCTCAGCACCACCGCCGCCGCATCCAGTTTTTCCAGCAGCCGGTCCGCCGGCGGACAACTCGAGCAGCCCTCGGAGGTGAACAACTCCACCAGCACCGGAGCCCTCTCCGCTCCGGCGGCGCCGGCCGGCAGAATAGCGGCCAGCGACAGCACACAACTCGTTCGCCAATTCTTCATTTCCCCCTCCCCCCTGCCAGTACGGCTCCCACTGCAATTCCGCAGCGGCTCCGCACGCGCATTCGTCCTCTCTTGCCTGAATTATCTCAGATCGATGGGCAATGCACCAGTCTACGCCGTATGACTGAACCAAGCCCACCACAGCGCGAAACTCAGCCCCGTCAGGCCCAGGCAAATCAACGCGCCCGCCTGCCACAGCCTCTCCACCGGCGATCCTTCGTAGCGCGGCGTGCCCGCCAGGTACGCCACCGCGAAGCCCGTGATGCCGCCGCCGATATGCGCCGCCATGTCCACCCCCGGCAAGAAACTGAAAATCAGGATGTAGATCGCCCAGCGCATGTACGTGCTGCGAATGGCCGCTCCCATGGCGGCGCTGTGATGCGTCACTCCCAGCGCGATCATGGCTCCAATCAAACCGCACAGCGCGGCCGAGGCGCCCACCGAAAGCGACCGCGGATTCCACAGGTTGCTCAAGTAGAACCCGCCCACCGACGAAACGAAATAGATGACCCACATGCGGCTGGCGCCAAACATCTCTTCCACCTGCGGCGCCAGGTCGAACAACACCCAGGAGTTCATCAGGATGTGCAGCAGCCCGCCGTGCAGAAAGCCCGCCGTCACCAGCCGCCACCACTGGCCGGCCGCAATGGCAGCGCCGAATTTGGCACCGAACGCAAACAGCGTGGCGCCGTCGATTCCCGAAAACCCGCCCCCGCCGCCGGCGCGCATGCTGTACAGGGTGCTCACCAGGTAGAGCCCGAAATTGGCCAGCAGAATGACGATGGTGTTGAACCGCGCGTGGGGGATCAGCCCGCCCAGAAAGTCCGCTGGGCTGCGCCGGTCGATCGCGCGCGGCCCCACCTGCTCATTGCAGTACGGGCAAATCTTGTCTTTATTGGTAATGAACGCCCGGCAATGCGGGCACATCCGGCGCGAATCCATAACAGCCTATGATACAACCCGTAACCCCCGCGGACCCAGCCACAATTCATCTCCAGCCCCGCGTTACACTCGACGTTTGGCTAATCTATGAGTCCCCAGAAAACTGTGCTTGTCACTATCGCCAGACCCAACCACCAGGCGGCATGCCAATGACGCCCGAACAGTTCCGCCAGTGCGGCCATCAGGCCATCGATTGGGTGGCCGATTACCTGGCCAATCCGCAGCGCTACCCCGTGCTGGCGCGAGTGCAACCCGGCGAGCTAACCGACGCGCTGCCCGCCCATGGGCCGGAACAGGGCGAGCCGCCGGAATGCCTGCTAGCCGATTTCGAACGGCTCATTCTGCCGGCGGTCACCCACTGGAATCACCCTGGCTTCATGGCCTTTTTCGCGAACTCCGGTTCGGCACCCGGTATTCTGGGCGAGTTGCTGGCATCCGCGCTCAATGGCAACGGCATGTTGTGGAAGTCGTGTCCCGCGATCGTCGAACTCGAGCAGGTCACGCTGCGCTGGCTTCGCCAATGGACCGGTCTTCCCGAGGATTGGTTCGGCCAGATATTCGATACGGCGTCGGTGGGCAGCATGCACGCCCTGGCCGCGGCGCGCGAAGCCGCGGACCCGAATGCGCGCGCCAAGGGCACGGCGTCCGATTTGGTCGTCTACACTTCCGAACAGGCGCATTCCTCGATCGAAAAAGGCGCCATCGCGATCGGCATCGGTCAGGAGCGCGTGCACAAGGTTCCGGTGGACGCCGAGTTTCGCCTCCGGCCGGACGCGCTGAGAGAAATGATCGACCGCGACCTCGCCGCCGGGTTGCGCCCGTGCGCGGTCGCCGCCACGGTGGGAACCACCGCCACCACCAGCGTCGATCCGGTGCCCGCTATCGCGGAAATCTGCCGGGCCCGGAACATCTGGCTGCACGTGGACGCCGCCTATGCCGGCTCGGCCGCGGTGGCCGAGGAGTTCCGCTGGGCGCTGGCCGGCTGCGAGCACGCCGATTCCATGGTCACCAATCCGCACAAGTGGATGCTCACGCCGGTGGATTGCAGCGTGTTCTACACCCGGCGCCCTGACGTGCTGCGGCGCGCGTTCTCGCTGGTGCCGGACTATCTCGCCACCGCCGACGATCCGCGCGCCGTCAACCTGATGGATTACGGCGTTGCGCTCGGCCGCCGCTTCCGCGCGCTCAAGCTCTGGTTCGTCATGCGTTCCTACGGGCGTGAAGGAATCGCCGCGATGATTCGCGAGCAGATCCGCATCGTGCAGGCGCTGGCAGCCAAGATCGATGCTCATCCGCGCTTTGAGCGCACCGCTCCCACGCCGTTCTCCACGGTCTGTTTCCGCTACCAGGGCACCGATGACGAGAACCGGCAAATTCAGGAGCGCGTCAACGAAACCGGCGAGTTCTTCATCTCCGGCACCAAACTGCACGGCCGTTTCACGCTCCGCCTGGCGATTGGCAACATGGCTACCGCTCAGTCTCACGTCGACCGCGTGTGGGAGTTGATCCAGGCTGAGGCCGCCAAGCTCGCCCGCTGAGAGCGGGGCCGGGCGCAAGCCCGGCCGTTTCTTGTTTTCCATCCGCAGCGGCCGGGCGTGCCCGGCCCGGTTGCAGATGCGCTGACAATTCCAGTCACAACCTCTCTCCCCCACTAATCCAATCACTTAGCCCCAGAAACTCTTGACATACCCTCTAATCTTGAATTAGGATATCTGCTTTATCTCCCCCTTGCCCGTTCCGCAGGATACCGCAGGTTCAATCGACTACAAGGGTTCACCCGAGTGAGGCAGTTACCATTGAAAAACCTATGCTGAAAATACTCGCAGTATCGCTCTTGTTTTCGCTTTCGCTGTTCTCGCAGCCGCTGCTAACGGCGACAGTCGCGCAGCCCCAACCGGATGGGACGACCACCGTGATCGTCAACTTCCAAGACACATATCCAGCGTCAAATCTAGCTGGGGTTTCTTTCTCGATTAGCGCACCGGCGGGGGCCACTTTTGGAGCCGTGAATCCATTGGCGGCGACCATCGCTGCACAAAAGACCATCTTGTCCGCCGGGTCAACGTTCGAGCTGATCGGATCGACTGCGAACGGAGGTCAAGCGGCGCTCTCCTCGGGTCAGTTCTTTAGCGTTTCCATTACGCCGCCGACAACGGCTGGGTCAGGGGCAATGGCGATCGCCTTGCTGTCGCCGCAAGGGGTTTCGACGGCCGGATCGCCAGTGAGCATCGCGGCAGCCCCGACCGTCTATCTATGCTCCCAATACGATCTGACAGGCGATTGCCTGGTCAATCAGGATGACGTGAATGTCATGCAACAGGCATCCCTTGGGCAGATGCCGTGCGCCGGAGCGCTGCTGAACATCGGCGACGGGAAATGCACCGTGGTTGACCTTCAGGAGGTGATCCTGGCGGCGATGGGGCAATAGTCGGATATCCGGTGACTCAGGTAGCGGGCGCTGACTAAGTACGCCAATTTGCCCCACAGGAAACGGCGCGCGATGCGTCGCGCCCGGCGTTGGCAGGTCGGGGACCTGCCCCACAGCGCAACCGCTCAAAAGCCATCCAGTTTCTTGAGCGGCTGGCCCTCCGCGCACTCATATCCGCCGAAACGAACCCCGGTAAATTCCTGCGTCGCGCCGCTCGGCCATTCGATGGTCAGGTGAGATGCCGTGTCGCGCGGGCCCAGGCCGAAGGTGAGGGTCAGCTCGGATTGCGACAGGTAGCTGGACCCGGTTTTGACCATGCGCATTTGCGCCCCTTCGGGCGTGGCCACGCGCACCACGGCGCCGATCGCATCCCGGTTAGATTTTTTGCCGGTCAGATGAATGCGCAGCGCGTGGAAGCCGTCGGTCACGTCGTTGCGGTACAGGTAAGCGGGTCCCTGGTTGGTGGTGACCACCAGGTCCAGGTCGCCATCGCGGTCGAAATCGCCGTATGCGAGGCCGCGCGCCACTTTGGGAGCGGCGAAACCGGCGCCCGCGCCGGCGGCAATGTCGTGGAAGCGGCCCTGGCCGTCATTGTGAAACAGGTGCGGCGGCTGCGCGTAGCCGACATTGCTGCGGATGTGGCGGACCGTCTCATCGATGTGCCCGTTGACGGCGGCCAGGTCCAGGCGGCCATCGAGGTCGATATCGAGGAAGGCGCAGCCGAAGCCCAGGCTCTCGCGCGAGGCCTGGCCCACGCCGGCCTTGATGGCCGCATCCGAATAGCCGCCCGTTCGCGAGGGGCGATAGAGCGCCATCATTTCGTTATCGAAGTTGGTGATGGCGATTCCGTCGGCGCCGGAATTGTCGAAATCGGCGGCGTCGATGCCCATTCCGGCGCGCGCCTTGCCGTCCTCGCTGAAAGCGATGCCGGCGCGCACCGCTACGTCTTCAAACGTGCCGTTGCGCAGATTGTGATAGAGCTTGTTAGGCTGCGTGTCGTTGGCCACCAGCACATCCAGCCAGCCGTCGCGATCGTAATCCACCAGCGCCACGCCCAGCGATTTCGACGTGCTGTCGAAGATGCCGCTTTTGGCGGTCACATCTTCAAACGTGCCGTTGCCGCGGTTGCGAAACAGCCAGCAGGTCTCGCCGTGATATGCCTCCGGAGTGCAATAGGATTTGCGGTGGCCGTCCACGCTGCAGAACACGTCGCGCTCCGGCGACCATTTGACATAGTTGCAGACCAGCAGGTCGAGGAAGCCATCGCGATCGAAATCGAACCACACAGCCGAGGTCGAGAACGCCGCGCGCCCGCCTAAACCGGCCTGTTCGGTCACGTCGACGAAATGGCCTTGGCCCGTGTTGCGGAACAGGCGGTTCTGGCCGACGGCGGTGATCAACACGTCGGGGAAGCCGTCGTTGTTGTAGTCGGCCACGGCCACGCCCATGCCGTACATCTCCACCGCCAGGCCGGCGCGCTCGGTGACATCGGTAAAAGTGCCGTTGCGATTGTTGCGGTAGAGTTTGAGAGTGCTGCGGCGGCGCTTGTGGCCGGGCCAATCCATCCCGTTCACCAGCAGCACGTCCAGCCAGCCATCGCCATCGTAATCGAAAAACGCGCAGCCGGAGCCCATCGTTTCGGGCAGATACTTGGCGCCGAACGCGCCGCTGTTTTGATGAAAGTCGATGCCCGCCGCGGCCGTCACATCCACCAGGCGGAAGCCTAGCCCGTTGCTGGCGGCGGGAAACAACGGCGACGCCAGGCCTGCCAGCCCGCCCAGAAACGACCGGCGGTTCACGCGATGCTCACCAGCCCTTCGCGGATGGCGTAGACCACCAGCTCCGCCGTATTGTGGATGCCCAGCGTCTGCATGATATTGGCGCGGTGCACAGCCACCGTGTTGGCGCTCAGGCCGAGCACGGTAGCGATATCCTTGTTCGATTTTCCGTTGACGATCAGTTGCAGCACTTCCAACTCGCGCGTGCTCAAAGCGGGAGCCGCGTTGGCCGTTTCCGCCACCGCGCCCAGCCGCGGATCGAGCACCCGCGCGCCGGCGGCCACCTGCTTGACCGCAGCCACCAGTTCCAGATCCATGGCGTTCTTGAGCAGGTAGCCGCGCGCTCCGGCCTCCAGACAGGTGCGCACAAAGGATGCTTCTGCATGCATGCTGAGCATCAGCACCGCGGTCTGCGGGCTTTCTTTGAGGATCAGCCGCGTGGCCACTGCCCCGTTCATGCTCGGCAGGGCGAAATCCATCACCACCACCGCGGGATGCAGACGCGCGGCCGCCTCCACTGCGTCGTGGCCGTCGCTCGCCTCGCCCAGCACTTCGATTTCGGCGTCGTCCTCCAGCATGCGGCGAAAGCCTCGCCGCACCAGGGCGTGGTCGTCGACCAGCAATACGGTAATCGTTGACGTGGGCACTAAGGCTTATGGTATGCCACCGGGCCAGCCCGGCTCAATACGCACACCCGCGCGCGGATGATCAAGCTTGCAGATCCCGGGCATGGCGGCCGATGTCAGCCCCCGCGCGAGGATCGCGCGCAGAACCCTGCACCAGATTCACATATAGGTTCGAGTACTCGCGGGCGGAGCGGAGCCAGGAATAGTCCGCCGTCATGGCGTTTCTCATCAGCGTTCGCCATTGCTCCTTACGGCGAAAGACGCCCAAGGCGCGGTCCACGGCCGCCTGAAAGGCTGCGCCGCCATATGGGTCGAATCGAAAGCCGTTGCCTTTTCCGGTCGCGGGATCGTATTCCTCGACACTGTCTTTCAGTCCCCCGGTGGCTCTGACGATAGGAATGGTGCCGTACTTCAGGCTGTAAAGTTGATTCAACCCGCTCGGCTCGTAACGCGAAGGCATCAGGAACATATCGGCTCCGGCCTCAATCTTGTGGGCCAGGGCATCCTCGAATGCGATGCGCACGCCCAGCTTTCCGGGATTCCGCTGGGCCACCATCTGAAAGAAATCCTGATATTTCCGTTCGCCGCTGCCCAGTATGACTATCTGCACGCCTCTCTGCAGCAGATCGTCGAGTATTCCCTCCAACAGATCGAATCCCTTCTGCGATACCAGCCGCGAAACTGCGCCAAGGAGCGGGATTTCGGGATCGACCCTGAGTCCGAACGTGCGTTGCAGGCCGGCCTTGCACGCTCCCTTGCCGGAGAGGTCCCCGAGACCGTAGTTCCCGGCGATGAACCGATCCACCTGCGGGTTCCAGATTTCGTAGTCGGCGCCGTTCAATATGCCCACCAGACTGGCTGCGCGTGCTTTGAGGACACCCTCGAGCCCGAAGCCATATTCCGATGTCTGGATCTCCCGGCTATACGTGGGGCTCACCGTGGTGAGCGCGTCGGCAAACACGATCGCGCCTTTCATGAAGTTGATTTGACCATAAAACTCGAGATGGCGGGCTGTAAACAGATTCTGGTCCAGCCCCAGCAGCCCCCACTGGTGGGGAGGAAACAGCCCTTGATATCCGAGGTTGTGGATGGTCAATACCGTCCGCACCGAGGAAAGCTCGGGATACAACTCCGGCTGGGCCTTCAGGAACGTGATCGCCATGGCCGCTTGCCAGTCGTGCGCATGAAGAACATGCGCCGGGCCGAGTTGGCGGAGTACTTCCAGGACGCCGCGCGCGAAGAACGCAAATCGTTCCGCGTTGTCAGGATAGTCACCTTCCAACGTGCCATACAGGAAGGGCCGATCGAAGTACCGGTCGCATCGAATGAAATAAACCGGAATGCCTGCGCCGAGCGTGGCCGTGAGCAGCGCGCCCACTTCGGATCTGCCGGCGATGGAGACATGGAACCGAATGCCGGTATCGCGGGCAATTCCCTTCTCAAGCACGTCGCGGTAGGCCGGCATAATTATACGGACCTGGTGGCCGAAGCTTTGCAGGGCAACCGCGAGCGAGCTCACCATGTCCGCAAGGCCGCCCGTCTTGGCGAAAGGGACGAGCTCCGGGCAAACCATGACGATCTGTAGCGGCGTGTCAGCCGGAACCGGCGCTGGCGGGGTCGCTGGCCGCCACCTCTTGCCGCGTGACTTTTCCTTCACTGGCAAAGGCCGCTGCGGTTGACATCCCGGCAAAAATATTGTCCTGGTCCTCTAAGTTCTGTAGCGCGGCCTCGTCGATGATTCCGCTATCGATCTGCTGGCCGAGCTGGAGCAGCCGTTTGAGGTGGGTTTTCGTTCTGCGAGTCGCGTACTCTCGCATGGTTCCCGAGGCGATCATAAACGCCCAGTCGCTCGACTGCGCGAGGAGCAGTTCGCGCGATGCCTGGTTCAACGCTTGCAGTGTCAAGCCGGTAGCCTGGGAGTGGGCGGCAATCAATTCTTCCATCCGTTCGGCGCCCCGCTGAAGATGGCGATAGATCCAGTCATTCTCACCGTTCAACCAAACCTGACTGAAGCCGTCGTGGCCCCAACTCGAGGCCGCGGGCGTGGCACACTGATTCACCGGGTACTCATCGAGATATTCCGATAGCGTCACCAGCCGAATCGTCGATTGATCGAGAGCAATCCCGCGAATGAGGTAGTCAAGCCAGCGCGGCCCCTCGAACCACCAGTGGCCGAAGAGTTCGGCATCATACGGCGCCACCACCACAGGCCTGCGATCCATAGCCGAAGAAAGGCTCTGCACCTGCTTGATCCGCTCGGCCAGAAAGTGCCGGGCATGGGCGGCGGCCTTCTGCTCCGCCCATTCGGGTACGTAAGGCTCCTTGTGGCTGCCCTTCCCGGTGGTCCGGTAATACTTGATCCCGGTGTCGATACGGATGCCGTCGCGATGAATGTAGGGCCTGATGTAATCCAGGTTCAGGTCGTGGCCGATGTCACGGTAGAATTCACGGTAGTCGAAATCGCCCGGGTAGCCGACTGCGGAACTCCAAACCTGGCGCGAGGAATCGGGGTCGCGGCCGAACACGGCGACGCCGGAAGGGCAGACGATGGGCGCGTACACGCCGAAGCGCGGCCGGTGGTCGGCCCGCGTCACACCGTGCGTTTCCACGATGGTATGCCGTATGCCATTCTGCCGCAGAATGGCATCCACACCTGGGTAGTAGCCGCACTCCGGCAGCCAGAATCCTTGCGGCGGCTGCCCGAATGTCCTCCGGTAGTGCTCCACTCCGATTCCGATCTGGGCCCGCACGGCGGCTTCATTTACCGAAAGCAGCGGAAGGTATCCGTGGGTGGCGGCGCTCGAAATGATCTCCACCTTGCCCGTCTTCGCAAAGCGTTCGAAGCCCCGCACCAAATTCTTTTCATACCGGTTCACGAAAGCGTCATGTACCTGCCGAAACAGCCTGTGGTACATGCGAGCCAGGGGTTGAAAATCGGGAAGCGAGGCGGTCCGCGCGATCTCCTTTTCGGCAAGCTCAATCGTCCTCTCCAGTTTCTTCAGATAGCGTTCCTGGAGTAGCGGGTCGAGGAGCATCGAAGCCAGGGTCGGTGTAAGAGAGAAGGTCAGGCGGAAATCGATGCCATCCTCGATCAGGCCCTCCATCATCAGAAACAGGGGAATGTAGGTCTCGGTAATCGCCTCGAAGAGCCAATTCTCTTCCAGAGAATCTTCATACTCGGGATGGCGCACATAGGGGAGATGCGCGTGGAGTACCAGGGCCAGGTAGCCTTCCATAGGTGGCTAACCCGCCGGCTTCCGCGTGTCTTGCCCTCCCAGGAGAAGCGACGAGAGGCCGGGCGAGAATTGCCGTTCGGCGTGCGCGGTCAAATCGTCCAGCGGATCCGGCGACGCCGGCAGCGGCGGGATGGCGGGAAGACTCTCCACGGCACTTCGGGCCTGTGGCTGCCACTGCCGAAACTCATACATCTCCGACAACCTGCTTCGCAGAATCTCCGCAGGGTCGCCTGGCTTGGGGATGTGCGGTTCGGTTGGCGGTGGGGTCACGGTAGATGCCGGTGGCTGGTCGCCAGTGGCCGGTGAATAAGCAACCGCCGGCTCCGCTTTCGCCAACGGGGGCTCGGCTGCGGTTGGGGAACCGCCGGCGTGAGGCGTGGTTTCGAGGATTCCAGAATACTCTGAATTGAACGGCGGAGTCTGCGGGAGAACCGATTCGTCAGACGGTGGGGACGCGGCGGCGCCTGAGACGAAACGGTGCTCCACTTCGGCAACCGGCCAACCGCGGGGTGTCTGGATGGTGTTGGAACGTACCAGCGGGATAAACTCACCGGCCGCAGTGATCGCGCCGAGATCGGCGTAATAGGTTTTCGCCGGGCTCCAAAGCGGAACGTACCAGTTCCTCGTCCGAAGGTCGACATCCACGTCGAAGTGAGTCGCCGCGTCGTAGAAGCGCAATATGGCCGCAGTGGTGTCCGGCGGTAGTTTGGCAAGGTCGAAATCCCAATAAACATAGACCAGGTACGGATCGACGGCGAGCAGAGTCACCTTGGGCCGTACGAGCCACTCGGGGAGGTCCCTGTCGTCGGCCAGAGAAGGAAGGCCTGGGGAGTAATACTTGGCCTCCTCGACTTTTTCGTAGTCTCCAAACCGCGGCGGTTCGGTTCTCGCCGTTTCAGTCCGCGCGGGGAGCGTGGCGCTGAACGCTCGAATCGTGGAAATGACGCGCCCCAGAGCGGTCCTCAGCGCGTTGAGCAACGGGGAGCCATCGCTCCCGGATTCGTCCGTCACGTCCTTTTCACCGTCCGGGCTGGTAGTTTTTCCACTCTAATCGGCAATCTCCACATTTGAGCGCGCCGTAGACATTATAGTAGCTGGCGTAGCCCGTACTTGTATCGGATTTGGCGAGGGTCAACTCGTCATGGAAATGCGCGTGTTGGTGGCATAGAGCGCGCCCACACGCGGCACACGTTCCTCGCGCATCAGGTTCAGAGAACCAGCATTTCACAATAGCATCTCCTGGTGAGTTTTTTCGAATCTTGCCGATTGCGGGCGGCAATCAGAAATCGTGTTGAAGAATCGCGGTGGCCCTCCGGCAGAGCTCGCGAGCATACTCGGTCCAGACGCCGCTGCCCCAATATCGAAAGCAACTCGTCTGGGTCATGAGCAGGTAGTACAGAGCGTTACGGTATCGATGCTCGGATGGAGCGACGCCTCGCGTTTTTTCGGCGAACAGGGCGCTCACTTGTTCCATGGGCGCCAAGACATGACCATAGCCTCGGACCCACGAGAGATTGTTGGTCCAGCTTCCACCTTCCATGTGAAAGCGGCCGTCTTCTTTGCGCAGTTCGGCTATCACGCGTTCCAGCGCCTCACCGCCAGAGCCTTCTTGAAACCGGCCCCAGATTCGTTTCTGCAGGATGGGCTGGATGGCGGGGAAGTCCCGCTCGCGAATTCCCAGCGCATCCAGGTATTCCAGGTATTCGCTGACGTTGACGGGCGGCGTATCGGAGCCGGAGGCTTCGCGCATGACCTCCAGGAACTTGGACGGGAACTCATTCATCATGACACCGCCGTTCTCGCCGTCCGCTATCTGGGCCGAGAGCTGGGGGATCGATTTGCCTCCCAGGGCGGCCTGGGACAGGCCTTTGGCCTCGTAGTAAGGCTGCATCTGGGCCACCAGCTTGGTGTCACTGCCCTGGGTCTTGATAATGGCGGTGATGCTCTCGGTTTGGCCCTGTGAGTTGCGCGCCACCAGTAGGTGCGGAACGTGCGGCTGGCGGATTTGCCCTCCATCCTCCACGCGCTCGACGGAGTGCTCTTGCACCAGGACCCAGCGGTAGCCGCACTCCTTCAGCGTCCGGACGAACTCGTAAGCCACATCCGGATGGTTCGGCAACGCCATTTCCGCGGGCGAGAATCCTCGCACGCGGCTGAGCGCCTCCAGACCGAAGATCGCGGCAAAATGCTGCTGCCACGCGCGCACGTGCAGGCGAAAGTCCTGCGCCGGTGTGGATGGGGCTACCGCGTGGCCCCAGGAGTTGCCCAACCATTCCACGGCGCGCCGGTACGCCGGGTTGCAGGTGATATTGCGGAGACTGTCGATGACGTCGTCCAGGCCCATCGTCCGCAGCCCGTGCAACAAGCAGCCAGAGTAGTCCAGCATGACGCGCGGCTGCTTTCCTTCATGGATCAACTGCGGAATGAATTCGTCCATGCGCTTGTAGCACCAGGCGAAGATCCCCTCGTTGTAGCGGGCTTCGTCGTTCCCGAAGTCCCGCATAAACTGGAGATTGCTGATCACCGAGGCGGTGGCCAAGTCGTGTCCGCCGGCCGGAATCAGCGGCTGGTGCATGTGGAGGGCATTGCTGAATGCGCTCCGCACGCGGCCAAAGTCGATACCGGACTCGCCCAGGTAAGCGGCTCCCGTTCGCGACAAGCCCTGGGCGACGATCTCTTCAGAACCGCAAATGTTCGGCAGCCCGCCGATATACTCATGCAACTCGACAGTAGTCATAGGTCCTCTCAACCTCAGGATCGGTAAACAGCAAGAGTTGGTTTCGACTCTCATCGGCAAATCCAGGACTATGTGCGTGCCCTGAACCAGCTCTACGTGTCCCAGCCGGCACTGTACGAAGTGGACTTCGCCTGGAATGGCTTTCAGTGGATCGACTTTCGGGATGTGGACAACAGCATCGTCTCATTTCTGCGCCGTGCCCGGGACCCCAACGACTTTCTGATGGTGGTAGCCAACTTCACCCCGGTCCCCCGCGAAGGCTATCGCCTGGGTGTACCCGAGGGCGGATTTTACCGGGAGTTGCCCAATAGCGACTCTCGATACTATGGCGGCGGTGACATCGGCAACGCCGGCGGCGTACCCTCGGAGCCGACGCCATGGCAGGGCCTCCTCTCTCCGTTGTGATCACGGTTCCCCCGCTGGCAGTGGTGTTCTTTAAACGGGAGCGGCAAGGCCCGTAGGTGCGCGCCGTCGCTAAAGAGCCAGAACCAATAGCTATTTCGGGTTGTTCTTACGGATCTCTTGCAGGCGCTTCGCGAGATATTCCTGGTATTCCTTGATCAATGCCGGGTCATGTGGACTGCCGTAGATATCACTGGATTTGTACTTGCCTTCGTCGAACTTCTTCTTGGTCCACTCATCGTGAATGTGGGTGGTGTCGGCCCGGTCCACGATCCCCTGGATCAACTGCGGCGGAACGAAGCTGACACCTTCGGGATCGCCGATCACCACATCGCCCGGCATGACAGTGACGTCGCCGATGCGAATTGGAACGTTCACCGCGGCCACCGTGACTCCATTAATGTAGCTCGGATGCACGCTGCGGAAGTAAGCCGGCATGTCGATCTCGCTGATGCCTTCCAGGTCGCGGATACTTCCATCCACCACCAGGCCGCCGCCCTTGGTGGCCCGCATGATGTAATGGAAGAGATTGTCGCCGACGATGGTGCCGCCTTCCTGCTTTCCGTAGATGTCCACCACCAGGACGTCGCCGGGTTGCAGCATGTCGATCACGGTCTGGTTCCGCAGGTGGTCGATGCCTTTGGCGCGGGCCTTGTCGTTCACCACGGCGTCCAGGTCGGGGCGCGCCGGCATGAAAGCCATGGTGACGGCCCGGCCGACCATTTTCTTGGAGGGATGGAGAACCTGCCAGCCGCCGGTGTACTGGCCGTAGGGGTTGCCGCGGCCGCCACTCGCGCCCTCGGCGGCGCCGCCTTTTCCCGCCGGCGCAGCGCCGTCGGCCCAATTGATGACGAGCTCTTCACTGGAAAGGCCGCGCGCGCGTTCCAGCAGGCCGTCGGAAACCTTGGGACGCCCGTCGGCGAAGCGATCTCCGGCCCAGGTTGGCGTGTATTCGATCATCTGCTCGCGGGTCCAGGTCCACAACTGTGCGTGGGCGGGCGCGGGCGCTAGGATGGGCAGAGCCCAGGCGCTCAGAGCGAGCGCCATGTAGCCGAAATCTCGGTTGCGAATCATGGTGAGTATTATCCTCCTTCCGGGGTCAACCTCGATGGCTCGCTTCTTCCGCCTTCATCATGCTCCAGAGCCGGTCCCAGGAGCGCTCGTGGTCCCATTGCGTGGTGGGTTCAAAATAGCCGGTGCCGGGCAGCAGATGCTGCCGGACCACCTCCTCGTTCAGAGTGATGCCAAGGCCGGGCTTGTCCGGAACCTTGATGAATCCCTTGTTGATGATGGGCTTCTCGATGCCCTCCACCATGTCTTGCCACCACGGCACGTCCAGCGAGTGGTTTTCGCAGGCCAGGAAATTCTCCGTGGCGGCGGCGCAGTGAACGCTCGCCAGGGCGCCGACAGGGGTGCCGGCATAGTGCATGGCCATCGGTACGCCCAGTTCCATAGCCGCTTCGCCGATTTTGTGCGTCTCCAGGATTCCGCCGGAAGTGGAAATGTCCGGATGGATCTTGCTGACGGCGTGCTTCTCACACAAGTTGATGAAGTCTTCTTTCAGGTAGATGTCCTCACCGGTCAGGATCGGCGTGGGGCTGTTATCCGTGATGTGCTTCAGCATGTCGGTATACTGCCACGGAATCACATCTTCCATCCAGGAAAGGTTGAACTTCTCGTAAGCCTTCCCCAGCCGGATGATGGAGTTCACGCCCAGGTGGCCGAGGTGATCCATGGACAGCGGAATCTCCATGCCGACGGCTTCGCGCGCGGCCTGCACATACTCGGAGAGCTTCTCGATGCCCTTTTCGGTCACCTCGGTGGCGACGAAGGGATGCGGCAGCGCTCTTTGCTCCCACGCGCTCATTTCCGAAGGCTCGGTCACCGTGCCGGGAATGTTCTGCACCAGGTTGATGCCCACGTCCATTTTCAGCCAGGTGAGGCCCATCTCCTCTTTACGGGCTTTCAGGCGTTGTGCGAAGACGTGCGGGTCCGGCGATTCGTCCGTGTCGGCGTAAATTCTGATGCGGTCGCGGAACTTGCCGCCCAACATCTGGTAGATGGGCACGTTGTACACTTTGCCGGCGATATCCCAGAGGGCCTCTTCGACGGCTACCACGCCACCGGCCTGGCGGCCATGGAAGCCGAACTGTTTGATCTTCTCGAAGAGATAGGTGATGTTGAGCGGGTTCTCATTCAACAGGCGGCTTTTCAGAAACAGCGCATAGGTGGCGCTGGCGCCGTCGCGGACTTCTCCCAATCCATAGACGCCCTGGTTGGTGTCGAGGCGGATGATGGGGCAAGGGCTTGGCCCGGGCTTCGCCACGACCGCCACGCGAAGGTCGGTGATCTTGAGCGCGGAGGGGCTCGAGCTGGTGTTGACGTTTCGTTGAGGCGCCTGTTCGGCCGCGGCTTCCCGCGACAAGAGCGCGCCGCCCATGATCCCGGCCGAGGTCTTGAACAGATCCCGCCGTCTTATCTTGCCACTGCGTTTGAACATAATCGTCCTCCCCGGAGAATTACCAGTGTAGCCCTCCAGGGAGTTATAGGTGGAGTAGCCGATACAGTCGCTTTGGCCATTGGGCCGACGCCGCAGCCAGCGTAGCGCCGCGCCCCGAAGCCCGAGAGGCTTCCAAGGAGAACGGAGCCGTGAACGTCGGAATTTCACGAAGAAACCTGATGCAAACCGCCGGCATCGCGGCTTTCGCATCTCCAGCGAGTGCTGCGGGCGACATGCCCGCGCCCCGTCTTGAAGGAAAGGACACACCCAAGATCGCTCTCTCAGTCGCCGACGGCGGTGGCGGTGCTACGCAGCCCGGCACCCCGAGCAATCCGCCGGCGGACTCCGCGCGCCGCATCAAACAACTCGGCGTCGACTGGGTGCTCTCCGGCGGCGGCCCAATCCCCTGGGACGAAACTCGTCTCAAAGACCAGATGGAGGGCCTCAAAGCCAGCGGCCTTAATCTCGGCAACCTCATGATCGGCGGCTTCAACAACGCCATTTATGGACGGCCGGGACGCGATGAGGAGATCGAAAAAGTAATCGCCTCCATCCAGGCGGCCGGTAAGGCCGGACTACCCGTCATCGAATACAACTGGTACGCCCACCGCGCCATGGAGGGTTACTTCGAAGAGACCGACGACGTCCGCACCGGTGTCGGGTGGACTGGCTTTGATTACGACCTCGTGCGCACGCCGGGCCGCCAATATGTGGGCAGCGTCCGCGCCGAGGAAGCTTCCATCAAGTTCCGCGACCTGCCTCCCTTGCCCGATGAGGGCGCCCACACGCTGCAAGAAATGTGGGCCACCATCACCTACTTCCTGAAAAAGGTGATCCCGGAAGCCGAAAAGGCCGGGGTCCGGTTGGCGCTGCATCCCAACGATCCCCCGGCCCCGATCAGCCGCGGGTCGCAGCAGATCATGGGCAGCGTGGACGGCTGGAAGCACCTCATTGAAATCGTGAGGAGCCCTGCCAACGGCATCACCTTCGATTGCGGCGTGACCCGCGAAATGGGCCAGGACCCCGTCCAAATCTGCGCCTACTTTGCATCGCGCGACCGCATCAACCACGTTCACTTCCGCAACGTGAAAGTGACGAAGCCTTACGAACGATATTCGGAAGTGTCGATCGACGAGGGTGAGAACAACATGTTCCTGGTGATGAAGGAACTGGTGAAGCACAAGTACACGCGAGAGATTTACCCCGAACATCCCCGCGCCCTCGACTACGACCGCGATCGCGGCCGCATCGGCGGCTATCCGGGCGGCGGCGGATATGCATCCATCGCGTTCCAGGTCGGCTATACGCGCGCCATGTTGCAGGCGGCCCTGATGTCTGTTTAAGCCTCTTAGGGCCTGTCAGGAAATAACCTTGCCGTTCCGACGTGGCGCACGCACTCGTGCGTGCCGCGTCGGCACTCGTGCCGACGCAGGGCGCCGCCGGAGAAAAGACGTGTCGAGAAGAGTCTCGACACGGCACGCACGAGTGCGTGCGCCACGTCGGTCGCCACGATTTGGCATGGTTATTTCGTAACAAGCCCTTATATCCGGCCGAACTTAGCCACCGCCTCTTTGATTGACTTGTACTTCTCGATGAAGGGCAGCATGCTGTGCTCGGTATCGTCGAGAGCCTGGGCCCTCTTGAGGACCTCCTCGGCCTTCGCGCGCGGCACTACCGCGACTCCATCTTCGTCCGCCGTGACGATATCGCCGCCATTCACCCGCACTCCCGCGCACATGACCGGGACGTTCACCCCGGCGAAACGGTAGTGGTTGATGGTGGTCGAAGGCACCACGCCCCGGCTGTAGACCGGGAACTGCAGCCTGCGGATCTGCGGCGTGTCGCGCACGCTCCCGTCAATCACCGCGCCCGCCAGCCCGCGGACCTTCATGGCGGTCGCCATCAGCGCCCCGATGCCAGCGTAATCGCCGCCATCCTCCAGCACCATCACATAGACCGATCCCGGCTTGGCGTTGTCGATTGCGTCCAGCATCCCTTCCGATGCCTTGGACCCTTCCTGGTGCTCTTCTTTCTTCAGCAGGACCGTTACCGCCGGCCCGGCGAACTTAGTCGTGGAAAGTGCCCGCATCTCATGCGACATATAGGCGCGCTGTTTGTACAGTTGTTCCATGGCGTCGGATACCGAAGCCACCTCCACCAGCCGGAACCCCTCGATCAGAGGATCGGCCGCCGGCTGGGCCCTCAGTTTCACCACCGGAAAAACCAACAGCACAATCGCCGCTGCGCCTGTCACAAATAATGTCTGTTTCATAAAGACTCCCTTCCGATAAAGACTTTCGACTCATGTTTCAGGACCTTCCCTGAGGCGCCAGCACGGGCTCCGGAGCGAGTGTCCGCTCGGGATTCACCGCCAGCCACGCGAGAGATCCCACCACAGCCAGACCGGCGGCTACCAAGAACGACGCCGGCCAGCCACAGTGCGTGGCCACCAACGGAGTGAGAGAAGCGGCCGCGACGGCGCCAAACTGCCCGACCATATTCATTACGCCGGAGACGGATCCGGCTGAAGGGCCGGCGATGCCGGCCGTCACCGACCAAAAGGAACTCTGGGAGAGGTACACCGAGCCGGCGCCGCCCGCCAGCACAATGGTCGCCAGGCGCGCGTCCTGCGCCAGCATACCCAGCGCGATGAACAGGGCCGCGATTCCGAGCCCGGCCACGGCAATCCCGCAGCGGCCGGCACGCTTCCCATAGCGCTTTGTCAGGCCGTCGCTGATCCAGCCGCCCAGGGGTGCGCATGTGGCCATCGCTACGAACGGCAGCATCGAGAAAAAGGAGCTCGACTTGAGGTCCAGGCCGCGCTCCGTGCTCAGGTAAATGAAGAACCAGGTGAAGAAAATGTTGGCGGCATAGCAAAAACAGAAATAACTCAAGGAGACCAACAGCACCTCCTTGCTTGCCAGAATCGTTCCCCATGGGACGGCCTTTGCCGCGGAGGGGTCAACCGGCTGGTGCGGCAATCCGGATCGTATGTGGGCGGCCTCCTTCGGCGTCACCCAGGCGTGTTGCTCGGGCCGGTCGCGCGCCAGCAGGAACCAGACCACACCCGCCACCAGCCCGATTACCGCGGTAACCCAGAAGGACCAGCGCCAGCCGGAGTGCACGAGAATATAGGTGATGAGGGGCGGCGCAATTCCGGCCCCCGCACCTACCCCGGCGAAAATCCATCCGTTAGCCACACCGCGTTCCGCGGCAGGGATCCAGCTTGCCACCAGCCGGTTGGAGGCGGGATAGATCACGGCCACTCCCATTCCTAAAAGAAACCGTACCGCCAGCAGAATGATCAGCGCGCCGGAGATGCCCGTGGGCGCCAAACCCGTCAGGGCCGCGAACACACCCCACCAGACCGTTCCCAGCGCAATCACCCTGCGCGGCCCAAAACGGTCGGCCAGGCGGCCACCGGGGGCTTGGAACAGGGCATACCCCAAAACAAAGGCGCTGAAGACCCAGCCGAGCTGAATCTGGTTCAGATGGAAGTCCTGTTCGATGGAGCCGCCGGCAATGGAAATGCCGACGCGATTCAGGTAGGCGATGGCGCTGAGCACAAACATCCACCCGATCAGTACCCATCGCGTGCGGCCACGCGCCGGGTTGGTCATCGATCGCATATGGATGCGGCGGAAGGCGCGAGGCCGAACCGCGTACCGGTCAACCTCTCTTGCCAGATTGCTGTTGCAGTTGGTTCGCTTGCCGCGCCGCGCGAATCTTCGCGAAATCGACCATGGAACTGGTGATCGGAGCGCCGATCACTTCAATTCTCTTCAGGTCGCGAGTTCCGATTCCGATGTCTTCGGCCAGTTTCAAGGTGCTATCGGTGTTCTCGAACGGCGGGGAGCCACGGTCTCCCATGGGATCGAAGTTCATCATCGCCAACGCGACGGCGTCGGTGCAGACTGGGTTCATGCCAGCGACGATCACGCCCGGGCTGCACGGGGCGGCTCCCGTGACCCACGGCCCTTCGCCGGCCGTCATGGATTTGATGCCTTCGACGATGGCCAGATGGATGGGCCTGGCGGCTACCAGGTCAACCACAATACGCGGCACGCGATAAGTTTCCAGCCGGGGCGTACTCGTGTCCTTCTCCTGGAGCGCGCTCTTGGAAGGCTGCCTCCGGCCGTCGTGGAAGCAGTCGCCCCGGCCGCCATGCGGGGCGGCGGAGGGCTCATCGATGCCGGCGCCGTCGCCATAGATGGTGACGGGCGCGTTTCCAAAGCAGTTCTTCATGGCGCCGGTATAGCCGGCCGTCGAGTGTTCCTTCATCTTGGCGATGCTGACAAAGACATCGCAATCCGCAAAGGAGTGGTTCAGATCGAAGCCCGGGTAGATGTATCCGCCCGTGGGCACCATCAGGCGTGAGTATTTCTTGCCCTTGCCGAGATAGTTGGTGTTTTCGAACTCGACGTTCGGAGCGGCATTCAGAATATCGAGCGGCTCCAGATTCGCCTGGAGGAGGAATTCCTCTACCGGATCCGTGGTGGCCCAGACGCTCTCGAGGATGCGGATGCGCGTGGCTCCGGCCCTGGCAATCAGGTTCACGGCGGCGCTGACCACGGCCGGATTCGTGAAATGCGTCTCGCCCAATGGGAGGTTTGCGAGGCGCTGATAGGGCATGCCGGTCAGGTTGAACTTGATGGCGACGGTTTTGCCTTTGACCAATTTGCCAACTCCGCCGATCTGGTCAAACATCCTGGCCATCACGGGCAGCAGCTCCTTGGGCTCGTACGTCCGGCACCTGGCCACCGATACGGGGGCCGCGGGCGCGGCAGCCGTAACCGCCCGAGCGAATGGCGCTCCGGCCAGACAGGCGCCGCCCAAGATGGATGCGGACTTCAGCCATTCCCGGCGGGTGTAATTCGAAAGCATGCTATTCAACCTCCAACTCCGCGGCAGCGTATTGCACCACCGCTGGCAAATGCAGTTCCACTGCGCCTTTTTGGGGGACCATCGTGAGGCTGGAATCCTTCCCGTCCAGCGTCCACAACTTCCCGGAGCGGTAGTTTCCGGCGACGCGCACACCCGCTTCCTCGGGGCCGCGGCCGGCATAGAAGAGCGCCTGCACAAGCGCCCGCTTGCGATCAGGCGCCATGCTGAAATAGGAGCCCACCGAGCCGCCATTCCAGAATCTCAGGAGGTCGTAACGGTGGCTGATGAGCAGAACGGACTCCTGTGCAATCTCCCAGGGATCGTCGAACGCGGATTTCGCGAACGCGATTCGGCCTTTGCCGGAGGTGCGCCATACGTAGCGGTCGTTATCCTGATCGCTGGCGCGCATGCCGGGCGCGATGCCCCACTTGGGGTGCGTAATCAGCAGCCCGCCGGCCTCGACGAACGCCATGATGCCGGTCTCCACCGCCCGGCCGGGAGGCGTGACATCGCCATAAATCACAGCCTTGAGGTTGGCGAACGAGGCCGGCGATAGCTTGTTCTTCACAAGAACGCGGTACTGCTGATTGGTTCGGGCAACCAGGTTGAGCAATTCACCGCTCATCTCTTCGTTGTCGCCGGCGAAATCGGAAATGACGCCCACGACGGCTTCCGGTGCGTAGGCGGACCAGGCTTTTCGATCGTCGAAGAACCTGGCGGCGGTAGTTATTTTCTTCCAGGTAGCCAGCGCGTCCGCCTTGCCCTGCGCAACATCCGCCGCGAACCGGTCGTCCAGCGAGATGATCCACCGGCCGCCATAGGCGGCTGAGTCGGCGAGCGCGAGCGGGTAGGAATCCGGCGAAACCACGTCTTTGGGCCGGGCATCGACCCACACGCGGACACCCGGATGGCGAACCGACTCGAGTCGGACTTTCCAACCGTTGGAGTCCACCCAGGGGTTGCCAGTAGGGCCGGCGACGAAGGTATCGCCCTGGTGGGCCGGCACACCCGGCCACTCTCCCTTGGCAATGTAGACGCCGGCCGGGGGCGCCGCCGGATCGACGACGGCTAGCCCTTTCTGTCTTGCCTGTGCGGCGACGGACTCGGGCAAGGCGCCCTTATCCGCTACCAGACAGTTGATCGGAGTATCGCTCAGCAGCGTCAGGGCAGAAGCATCCTTCCAGTTTCCCGGCCACCGCAGAGGGGTCAATTCAGCGCTCATATACCGTCAACGCCATGATTACTTTATCACGGCCCGGCCATCCGGCACGGCTAACGCAGTTCGATGCGGTGGCTCTGGCCGTCGTCCTTGATGCGAACCGTCGCCGCCCGGCCCTGGCTCTTTCCATCGATCAGCACTTGGCGGACCGTGGTTGCGGGCCGCACCGTGAGCAGCAGGTCTCGCGGGGCGGGATGAAACTCGCCTGCCGGTACGCGAAGGTCGATCCGATCGCCGGCGGGTGTGTGCCGGTAGCTCACGCTGGTTTGCCGGAAGCTGCCATGCCGGTAAGCCTCCGTGAGGCCGTCGTCTTCATAGAGCAATGTCGAGGCCTCCCCGCGCGCATCGGGGTAGATCTCGAACTGCAGCGGGTCCGCGGGCTTCTCGCCGACGTAGTTCTGCTCCGGACCTAGCGGCAGAATGGATCCGCCTCGAACAAAGAGGGGCACGGTTTCGAGCGGCGCCTCCACGTGGACCATCCTGCTTCCTTCGTGGCGGGCGCCCGTCCAATAGTCGAACCAGACGCCCGGTGGAAGGTAGACAAGCCTGGCGGTCAGGTTGGGCTTGAGGATCGGCGCCACCAGCAGATCGTCGCCGATCATGAACTCGTCGTCGATGCCGAGGGTATTCTCGTCTTCCTGGTAATTGAGCAGCAAGGGCCGAAACATGGGCACGCCGGTGCGGTGCGATTCCTCCAGCACCGTGTAAAGGAACGGGAGGAGGCGGTAGCGGAGCTTCAAGTACTTGCGGATGATGTCTTCGTAGTATTTGCCATAGCGCCAGGGCTCATGATCCGGCGAGTCCATGGCGGCATGATTGCGGCAGAAGGGCGTGAGGAAACCGACCTGGTACCACCGCACCAGGAGTTCGGCGTCCGCGCGGCCAACGAAGCCGCCTACGTCCGAGCCTACGAAGGGCTCGCCCGAAAGACCGAGCGTCATGAACATAGGCAGGCTCAGCGCCAATGCGTCCCAGGTGCTGCGGTTGTCGCCGGCCCACATGGTGGCGTACCGCTGGATGCCCGCGTAAGCCGCGCGCGTGATGACGTAAGGCCGTTGGTTGGGGAGCAGTCGCTGGAGGCCCTGATACGTGGCGCGGGCTTCGTTGAGCGCGAACACGTTGCGGTTCCCGGCATAGGCAGAATACGTTCCGCCATCGTAGGTGACGACATCCATTTGCGACTTGCCGGTCTGGTCGTTGAAGTCCGACGGCTCATTCATGTCGTTCCAGATTCCCGCCACCCCGTTGTCCGTGTAGGCTCGGTGCAGATCTCCCCACCAGCTTGCGGCCCGATCCAGCGTGAAGTCCACGAATACCGATTCACCCGGCCACACGCGGGCGATGTAAGTGCCGCCATCCTTGCGCTTGAGGAAGAAATCCTGCGCCTTGCCCTGGTTATAGACGTAGTAGCTTTGGTCTTGCGGCGCCAGTTCGGGATGGCTGGCCGCGTCGCGTGCGCCTTCCGCGGGAGGCTGAAGCTTGATGCCGGGATCGACGATGGTCACCACCTTGACGCCCTGCGCCCGCAACCGGTCCGTGAAAGCCTTCGGGTCCGGGAAGCGTTGAGGATCCCAAGTGAAAGGCCGGAAGGCATTCATGAAGTGGATATCGAGATGGAGGACATCGAGCGGCAGATCGTCCGCGCGGTATTTTCGAACCACTTCTTCGGCCAAGGAATCCGGATAATAACTGTACCGGCTCTGCTGATTGCCGAGCGCCCACATGGGCGGCATGGGCATGTGCCCGGTCAGATCGGCGTAGCGCGCCAGAATCTTCTTGATGGACGGCCCCTGGAATAAGTAATAGTTCATCTCGCCGCCCTCGGCGGAGAAAGCGGCGTATTCCTGCGAAGAGGCGCCGAAATCGAAGTGGGTCCGGTAACTGTTGTCGAAGAAAACCCCGTAAGCCGCGCCGTGCTGCCAACCGATGTAGAACGGAATGCTTTGGTAAACCGGGTCGGTTCCTTCCTGGTAGCCGAAGGTATCGGAGTTCCACATAGTAAACTCTCCGCGGCGCTTGTCGAGCCGTGTTGCCTTTTCGCCAAGGCCGTAGAAGTGCTCGTCGAAACCGAGTTTCTTGGCTGCGGCGACGACGCCCGATTGGGGATCGAATCGCATCGGTGACTGGTCGGCATTGATGGTCTGGTCAGTCTTGACGTCCCGGAATTCGATCTGAAGCGGAGAGCGGTGGACTACGACCTCCAGTTCAGCGGTAGAGATGCGTAGCGCGCCGGAATCTTCGGCGAGATCCCAGTGTGGGACATCCCAGGAACTTTTCTCGATGGCCCAGGAGTGATCGCGGTCGGGCAGTTTGCCAAGAAAAGCCGCGCGCACCCGGATGAGATCGGGCGCCAGCACGGTAATGCGAACCTGAGACCCATCGGCACAACTCAGCGTGACGGAGGAGTCCGCTTTCACGAAACTGGCCACGGGGCCGATGGATCGCAGGCCGTTCAGATCGATGGCCGCCGCGCCGCCACAACCAAGCAGGGCGCAGAATACCGACGTCAGTAGTTTCACCATGCTGTGTCTATAGTAATACTCGGAGCCGCCCTCAGCAGCCGGCTGGGCTCACTCCGGGTAGTCGTCTTTGGACCGCACCACGCGAATCCAATGGTCGACGAAGGCGTGGTGCGATTCGGGCGGCTCCACGCGCATCATGTGGCACGAAGTGCAATTCGCTTTCGCCACTTTACAAACGCGTCGCTTGAGGGCTGCATTAGCCTGGTTATGGCAGGCGGTGCATTTCCCGTCGTAGTGCCTGTCGTCGCTGTCCAGTCCCTCGTGGGGGTTGTGGCAGGCTGTGCAGGCAATGCGACGGTCCTGCAGCGAAAAGCAGGGACTGCTGGTCAGGCGGTACGCCGGAAAGCGAGCCGTATTGATACCTTTCAGGCCCATCGTCACCACCGTCTCCCAGGTGCGATGGCAGACGCCGCACATCTCGCTGGTCTCCTGCGGGTCCATGCCCTTCAACGACCGGATGGAACCAGGCGCCGGCTTGCCGTTCCGTATGCTTTGCACGTGTGCGCCGCCCGGGCCGTGGCAGCCTTCGCATTGCACGCCGGCCTCATAGCTTGTCAATTGCAGCGTGTTTCCGATGCGCGCGCCCGTGGTGTGACATCCGAAACAGTCGCGAGCGTCCCTGCTGTTCATGACGCGGCCGGCGGCGGTGAGCAGGTCTGACGGCGTGGCATTGACCGCGCCGACCGTGAGGTCAAGTCCCTGTAACTTCGCGTAGAAGCTCACCCTGCTTTCGTAGAAGCTTCCGTTGTGGCCATATACGTAGGTCTGGCCCGCCTTGCCTTGGCCGAAGGCGAACTGGAGCGGTGTCTCAAACGTCTCTTTCCCATCGGTCACCCGGTAGAGCACCTTCTCGCCGGCGCGGGTGATCGAGTACGCGTACTTCCCGTCGCTCCAGGTGTAGTGAACGTCTCCCTTCAGAATGGCGCAGGTGTCGACCGGCTCCAAGGCCCGCGACATGCTGTTCCGATGGAAGTTCCTGGCCTGTGCCGGATGGCACGCCGCGCATTGCTTCGATCCGATGAAACGGCCGCTGACCGCCCAGAAGGCCGCACCAGCCGGCGCCGGTGTCATCATGGTGCCCTGGGCGAAGATCAGGCAGCGTGCCGGAACCAGAATCAACACGAACCAGCGCGCCAGTAGGGATTTCTGCACCAGTCGCATCCCTCGCTTTTTTCCCAAGCGTAGCATGATCCAATCACGCCCCCACCGCGCACCTGGTTCTACTGCTTGCTTTGCGGCTCGTCAATCTTCAGGAACTGGTCGGCGGAAACATCCTTCAGAGTCTGTACGGTCCCACTGGGCCAGCGGATTTCCAGGGAGCTGATCCGGGTCTCCAGGCCCAAGCCGAAGTGAACGCGTTTGTCACTGGAGGACATGAATCCCACGCTGATGGCGACATGGTTGTAGAGAACCCTGCCGGAGGCCGTCGTCAGCTTCACCTTTGCGCCAATCGCATCGCGCGCGCTCTTGTGCCCCACCAAACTCAAAATCAGCCAGTGGTTGCCGCTGTCGGCGGTGTTCATCAAGATGCGCGGCGATTCGTTCAACGAAGTCACTACCATGTCGAGCGAGCCATCATTGTTCAGATCGCCAAAAGCCGAACCCCGCTGGTAGCCCTTGTGCAGAAAGTCTTTCCCCATCTCATCGGAGACGTCCACGAACGACTTTCCCTCCACGTTCTCGAACATCGTGTCGTGCTGCGGAGATTCTCCGTTCACATCGTCGACGTCGCCGTTCGCGGAATAGATATCCTTCCACCCGTCGTTGTTGTAGTCGATGAATCCGTTGCTCCAGCCGGAGTAGGGTAAGCTCAGCGCCTGAATCCTGGACGCGTACGGAAACGTGAACAGGTTGCCGCGATTTCGCAGAAGCTGCCAGATCTGGCCCTTCAGGTTGTTGTAGAAGATGTCCACTTTGCCGTCGTTGTCGTAGTCTTTGGCGTCCGACCCCATGGAGGACCCGGAGTGCGCGCTGTCGTTGTAAGCGACCCCCAGTTCCAGCCCTCTTTCCTCGAACGTGCCGTTGCCCTGATTGATGAACAGGGAATTGGGTTCGGTGTCGTTGGCGATGAACACGTCCTGCCACCCGTCGTTATTGAAATCCGCAATCGAGATGCCCATCCCCTTGCCGGGCGACTTGGCCAGCCCCGATTTTTCGGTGACATCCTCGAACTTGCCATGGCCCAGGTTGTGGTAGAGCCGCGGCGCCACGCTCTTATAGCGGCGCGGATCGCAGTAATATTCTTTGCTGCCCATGGCGCAACGCAGGTCCGTCTGCGGGGTCCAGTACGTGTACATGTCCACGATCAGATCCAGCAGGCCGTCGTTGTCGTAGTCGAACCAGGCGGCGGCCACGCTGAGCGTATCCGCCGGCTTGCCGCCGATACCCGAAGCCTCCGTCACGTCGGTGAAAGTCCCGTCTCCGTTGTTGTGATAGAGAGCGTTTCGGCCGGCGCCGCAAATGAACAGATCCTCGTATCCGTCGTTGTCGTAGTCGCCGACCGCGACGCCAAAGTTGAAGTCGAGGTGTTCGCCCAGCAAGCCCGCCTTGGCGGTGACATCCTCGAAAGTCCCGTCGGGCCGCTGCTTTAACAAGCAGTTGTAGTAAGAAGGATTCGTCTTCTTCATTTCGGGCAGTTGGGCGCCGTTAGTGAAGAAGATGTCCAGGCGGCCGTCGTTATCGAAATCGAACAGAGCGACGCCGCCGCACATCGGCTGCGGAAAATACTTGTGGCCGCCCGGGCTGTTATTGCTGATATAGGCGATTTTCGAGCGCGGAGCGACGTCCACGAAGCCGGGCCGCTTGGGCTTCTGCGCGGGCGCGGACAGCAGTGCCACGCATAGATAGGCGCCGGGCAAGAGAATGAAAAGAGCGATCGTTCTCCGCATGTTAGACTGAGTTCCGAGACGTGAGAGCTTTCGTCCCTATTGTAATCGGAGTCGGCGCGCTTCTATCGGCGTCCGCCACGGGCCCCATCGTTTTCGAAGAGATCGCGGAACGCTCCGGCCTGACTTTCGTCTCCGACAGTTCTCCCACTCCGAACAAGAATCAACCCGAAACCATGGTGGCGGGTGTGGCGCTGTTCGACTACGACAACGACGGCTATCTGGACGTCTACCTGGTGAACGGCGCGGCCATCCCCTCACTCCGGAAGGAAAGCCCCAAGTACTGGAATCGCCTGTACCACAACAACCACGATGGGACCTTTACCGACGTGACGGAGAAAGCGGGCGTGGCGGGCGAAGGCTACGGCATGGGCGTGGCGATCGGCGACTACGACAACGATGGCTGGCCCGATATCTACGTGGTCAATACGGGGAAGAACCAGCTCTTCCACAACAATCGAAACGGCACGTTCACCGACGTCACGGACAAGGCGGGTGTCGGCGGAGGCATGCTCGATGGCAAAAAGATGTGGTCCGTCTCGGCTGCCTGGGTGGACTACAACAATGACGGCCTCCTCGACCTGTTTGTCTCCAACTACTGCAAGTGGGAAGTGAACAAGGACCCTTTCTGTGGCCCGAAGCCGGAACTGCGCGCGTATTGCCATCCGAACAACTACCCGAATTTGCCGAACACGCTCTACCGTAACAACGGCGACGGCACCTTCACCGACGTATCCGCCGAAACGGGCATCGCCAAATACTACGGCAAGGGAATGGGCGTGGCGATCGCCGACTACGATGGCGATGGGTTCATGGATATCTTCGTGGCCAACGACAATCGCCCCAACTTCCTGTTCCACAATCTGGGCGGCAAGAAATTCGAGGAGGTCGCGCTCGAATCCGGCGTCGCGTACACGCAAAGCGGCAGCGCGGTTTCCGGTATGGGCGCCGATTTCAGGGACGTGGACAACGATGGCCGCCCGGACATCTGGCACACCGCCGTGGAGAACGAGTCCTTTCCGTTGTATCTGAACCGTGGAGACGGCCAGTTCTGGGAGAGAACCTTGCAAGCGCACCTGCAGGGGACGCGCGACATGTCCGGGTGGGGGAATGGAATTTTCGATTTCGATAACGACGGCTGGAAGGACCTGTTCGTGGCGCGCGGCAATGTGCTGGACAACGTAGCGCAATTCTCCAACCGCCATTACGAGGAGCCCAACGCCGTTTTCCGCAATCTGGGGAACGGCAAGTTTCAGGATGTGAGCGCCGAGGCTGGTCCCGACTTCCAGAAGGCGGCGGCGCATCGCGGAGTCGCTTTCGGCGACGTCGATAACGACGGACGGATGGACGCGGTAGTCGCGGTGCTGAACGGCAAAGTGAAGTACTTCCACAATATTTCGAAGAACGCCAACCACTGGAGTCTGCTGAAGCTGATCGGCAAGAGGAGCAACCGCATGGCGGTGGGGGCGCAAATCCGCATCACCGGCGAGGACGGCGCGAAGCAGTACAACCAGGTCACCACCGCCGTCGGCTATGCCTGCGCCAGCGACTCACGCGTACACTTCGGTTTGGGCGCCTCGAAAACGATCCGCGAGATCGATATCAAGTGGCCCAGCCGCATCCACCAGGTGTTGCACAACGTGGCGGCGGATCGGATTCTGACGATTGAAGAACCGGCCCAGTGACGGCCGCCCGGGTTGCCTCAATTTGTAAGTTGCAATTACCATAGGCATGAATGGCGCGACGCTTCTACTTCGCACTGGCCCTGCTCTCGCTCCCGTGTCTGGCCTCCGCCCAGAATCCTCCGGAGCAGATTCTGCAGCAGGCGGTCGCTTTGCATCAGGCCGGCGACACCGAAGGCGCTATCCGGCAATACCGGGCTTATTTGAAGCTGCGGCCCGATTCGCCCGACGTTCGCTCCAACCTGGGAGCCGCGCTCGCCGGCACAGGGCGCTACGCCGAAGCCATCGTCGAGTATCAAGCGGCGCTGAAGCAAGGGCCGAAAGATCCTCGCATTTGGCTGAACCTCGCGCTGGCCTTCTACAAGGAGGGCCAGATCGCGGACGCGGCGCAGGAATTGGCGTCCCTGCATGCGGTCCAGCCTGCCAATCCGCAAGTGGTTCTGTTGCTCGCGGATTGCTGGCTCCGGCAGGGAGAGAACGCCAAAGTCATCGGTCTGCTGGCGCCGCTCGACCAGCCAAACCAGGGCGACCTTGCTATCGCTTATCTGCTGGGCATGGCCCTGTTGCGCGATAAGCAGATCGATCGCGGGCAACTGATCGTCGATCGGATCCTGCGCAATGGCGACTCGGCGGAGGCCCGTCTGCTGCTGGGAATGGCCAAGCTCGAAGCGCTCGAATACCCTGCCGCCATTGCGGATCTCACCAAAGCCGTGGAACTGAACCCCGATCTTCCGGATCTCCACTCGTACCTCGGCCAGGCGCAGATGGCCAGCGGCGATATGACGGCCGCCCGCGCGGCGTTCGAGAAGGAGCTGGCGCAGAATCCCAACGACTTCGAATCGAACCTGCGGCTGGCGGTGCTGCTCAAGGACGATGGCGATTACGATCGCGCGCGCGAACTGTTGGCGCGGGCCCTCCGCGTCCGTCCCGGCGACCCGGGCGCGCTTTACCAGGAGGGCGCCATCGATCTGGCGGCGGGAGATATGGATCGCGCTTGCGCCATTTTGGAGAAGGTCGTGAAGCAGTCGCCGCAGTTCCTGGAGGCGCACGTCTCGCTCGCCCAGGTCTACTACCGCATGAAGCGCAAGGCCGACGGAGACCGTGAGCGGGGGGTGGTGCAGGAACTGAAGGCCCAACAGGACGCCAATCAGTCCGGCGGCAAAGCGCAATGAGACCCGTCAGACTGGCAGACTTTCGAACCAAACTCGAAAGCGCGTGTAAACAAGCCCAGTCACTCCGATAACCCTCGCACTCGGGCGCGCGGCCTGATACATTGACGGATGGAGGCACGGATACATGAAGTCTCCTATGTCCATAATCCGGTCGTGCACGATCGCGCTATTGGCGGCCGCCATCGCCGCGGCGCAATCCACCACGGTCAATGTGCAGGTCGGCAATCAACCGAACACCTCGGTTGGTGTCAAGGGCCGCCTGCAGCTAGCCATGTCCACGTCGTTCCAACTGGCCAGTTGGGACGACCAATTCTTCAGCGGAGCGCCATACGCCGCGGGGGAGATGACGGCTCTCGATCCGTGGCACACGCGGGTACAGGTGGTTTCAGATGGTATTCCGCTCACCGGCCCCGACGCTTGGGATTTCACCGAACTCAACACCATGCTCACGCCCATTCAGAGCACCGGCGACCACAGCCCCGAGTTCCAGATCGGCACGGCCCCGGCTTACCTGAGCAATTCCCTCAACCAGATTCTTCCCGGCAGCATCGCGGATTTCGCACAGATGAGCGCCAATCTGGTCCGCTATTACAACACCGGCGGATTCACCGACGCCGGGCAGCACTATCAAAGCCCTACCCCTTACCCGGTGACTTGGTGGGGGATCTTCAACGAGCCGGACATCAACGGCGTAACGGCGGCGGAGTACGTCACGCTCTACAACACGGTGGTGCCCCTAATGGCCCAGGCGGACCCGTCCATCAAGTTCGTAGCCGTCGAGCTTGCGGGCGCCCCGGAAAGCTACCTGCTACCCTTCGTGGCCGGCGTCACCGCTCCGGTGGATGTAGTGGCCAAGCATTTTTATTCCACTTGCAACCAGAAGAGCTACGACCAGTCTCTCTTCACCACGATTCCCGAATTTGCCACCGAGGTCGAGCTCATGTATGCCTACATGGCCCCCCACCCCGCGCTGGCGTCGGTGCCGGTTTGGATCACCGAGAACAATGTGAACGCCGACTATAACAAGGGCAATGGGATCAGCGCTTGCAACTCGCCTGCGCCGTTTGTGCTCGACAAGCGCGGCAGCAGTCCCTTCTTCGCCGCCTGGCGTTCCCTGGTATTCGAGCAACTGGGTGACGCGGGCGCCCAAGCTCTCTACCACTGGGGCTTCGGCAGCGACCAGCAATACGGCGAGATCGGTAGCGCCACGGGGGGTCCGCCCTACGGTCTGCAACTTAGCTACTGGGTGGATTATTATCTGTCTCATTGGCTGCCCTCGCCGCCCGGTCAGGATATCCTCCAGACGACCGCTAAGGGCTGCTGTGCGACTACCATTGCCAACGGCTGGTTGGGCGGCGGGGGTCTCCCGATGGATACCCAGACGATGGCGGCGCGCAACGTGGATGGCTCGGTGGTGATCCTGATGTCCAACTACGCTCTAGTGCCTGCCCAGCCCACTGCAGCCAACGCTAATAGCACCGCCAACTACGACAATAACGGCGCCGGCGCGCCGCGCACGTTCGCGCTGGATCTTTCGGCATTGGGTACCTTCACATCGGCCACGCTAGTGGCGCTGGATGCCGCCACACCACTGCCGGGCGGGCCCGTGCCCCAATCGCTCACTCCGGCCTCGCAGATGCAGGTCACGCTGCCGGGTTATGGAGCGGCCTTCTTGCGCCTGTCCAACGCCCTGCCCACGCTGCCCGCGGCGGGCGTGACTAATGCCGCGAGCGGCGCTAACGGCGCCGTGGCTCCGGGAGAGATTGTGACGCTCTATGGAGCGGCGCTAGGTCCGGCGAAATTGGCAGGCCTGGAACTCACCAATCCACTCCTGGTGACGAATGCGCTGGCGGGAGTGCACGTCCTGTTTGACGGCGTGCCTGCGCCGATGGTCTATGCCTGGGCTCCGCAAGTGAGTGCCGTGGTGCCCTACACGGTAGCCGGCCAATCCAGCACCACCCTGCAGGTGGAATATCTGGGCGCTGTCTCGGCGCCGGTCTCCCTGCCGGTAACTGCTGCATTGCCTGGCCTGTTTACGGCCAACTCTCAGGGCTTCGGTCCGGGCGCGATTCTGAATAACAGTGACTATAGCTTGAACACCGCCGCGAATCCGGTCCCGCGCGGCGCCTACGTGGATATCTACATGACTGGCACGGGCGCGACCACGCCCGCCAGTGTGGATGGCTTGGTGGTGACTGCACCATATCCCCAGGTGCCCGCCAATGTCCCCGTTACGGTCACTATGGGAGGGGTTCCCTGCCCCAACATCGCCTACGCGGGGGCCGCGCCGTATCTGATCTCGGGCTTAACGCAGGTCACCGTGCAGGTGCCGGAGGGTGTTACGCCGGGCCCGAGCGTGCCATTAGTGGTCACCATCGGCGGCGTAAGCTCGCAGGCCGGAGTCACTCTGGCAGTGCAATAGGCGACGCCAGCCCTAGGCCGTAATTCAGACTCTCGATAACCTCGGAACCGATGAAGCTGCCGGCAGCGACGTACTGGTGGACTGGGTCTTCGACCGTGTGATGTAGGGCTCTATACTGGAGCACGGCCCCTAATCGCCGCACCTCCGAACGGAGCCGCGACCGTAGGGAGCGGTCCTTTCGATAGAACCGAATCTGCCGATCTAAGACCTAGGTGAACCCGTTTGAGCAATCGCCAGCGAAGTTCTGGCTTTAAAGCACGGTTTTGGCCACGCCCAACACGGACGGAAAACAAAACGGAGTCAAAGCAAGTAGACGAGAGGTCCCGGTTCGGGACGGGTCATGCGTCCTGGCCACCGGAGGCGCTCCGGCGATCCAGTTGAGCCTCTAGCGATGCGATCCTTCGCTGCAGGCGCTTGTTCGGCCAGCGGAAAAACACCCAGAAGCGAAAACGGTTGTAGATGACGGGAAGGTAACAGAGGAGCCCGAAACAAAGTCCAGTGGCAACCAGCTTGCCCAGTCCCAACCACGGGGGCCCTGTAAGGAAATAGACCAATAAGGTGCCCACTGGAACATACAGGTAATAGAAGGGGCTTGGCTTCCATGGGTTGAATTCCATCATGGAGCGGCGACGGCTCTTCAGGTCGGCAATCTGGGAATCGAGAGCGGACATTGGGTGGTCGCAAGCGTTGTGAGGGGGCACTTTGGGCGGGCATCACGCTCTGCGTGGAGATGTCCCCGCACATCCGATCTCGCCTTCTGCCGGATGCGGCCCACTCCAGAATATCAGACTCGCTAATCCGCATCAACTAACTTTTCGACGCTAATTTCTCGACATAACTTTTCGCCGTTTTCGCATTTCAGTACCATGACTGCCTTCGGCGTGGATGATATCGGCCTTCCCCCTCACACATCCGACCCGACCAACACGCCTGCGGCGTGGATGACGCCACCTGATCTCGCTCCTGTTCCCCAATCCCGTTCACGGTACTGGTCGGTCCAGACAAGACGGTACTGGGTAATTCTTGCCGAGACCCGAAGCGCAATTCGGCTGTTGGTCCCGTGTTTGGGTCCGAGCCATTGATACAATCCCCATCCTTCCTGTGAATAACAGGTGAAATACAGGTCAGAGAGCATGTTTTGCTGCTCCCTCTTGGTGGTGGCGACAAGTTCGCACACTCGTTTCTGCGCGTCCTGCTGGCTGGCAGCCAGAGTCTTCCCAGATACTGCAGCGCAATGACGGCGGATGCGCGATAGGCATTGTAAGCGGTCATTAATAACTGGTCATGTTCCACCCAATGGGGGAACGCAGCAGAATCAGCGATAGTTGACATCAGGTCCCAAGACCTGTTTGTGCCGTTGCGGAGCTTTAACAAAAGGTGTAACCCACAATCGACGACTTTGGCGTCTGCGGCGTCAAGCACCTTGCGCGCCTTTTCCGTGGCGATGATGAACTTTGTCTGAAGCCATGCACTTCGGTGGCGGCGAAGTCTCTGGCAATGACAGAACACTCGGCACGAACTTGCGGGTCCTAGGCCATGGAGGCGACGGCATTCTCGAACTCCTCCAACTCGTGTGGCCGGGTAGCGAGCCCTCATCTGAAAACCTCGGGCCCCGGTAGTTACATTACTGCCGATCGCTACGGCAGCAGCCCGAACGCCGTGAGCTGCGTCTGGCCCGCAACGAATACCTTCCCATTTGCCACCAGCGGAATGGCGAACTTCACGGCGTTGTCCAGGGTGTCCCGACTCCCAGCCTGACTGCTGTCATAAAGCTCTATCGCAAGGTTGTCTGCGTTGTACGCGAAAAGCACTCCCGGATTACCCACATCGTTGTCCGCGCTCGCGCCGTTGTTCTGCAATGCCCACAGTATTCCGTTGGAGGTCGTATTGGCGGAAACCGCAAAGGAGGCCCCGCGAACCCCGTAAATCGCGGCCGATTGCGAGGTCGGCGTCGTGGATAGCAGTCCGTTCGTCAATTGGAACGCCCTGATCACGTCGTTGACGGCGCCAAAATAGACATAGCCGTTGAAGAAAACCGGCGTGCTGAAATTTCCCGATTCCACGGTGCCGTTGGGTAATACACTCACCAAGGATTGAACAATCTGACTGTCATTGCTTGCGTTGTAGTGCCCCAGGCTGTCCCGATTGATCACATAAATAGTTCCGCTCTTGCCGGCGGTGATGAGCAAATGCGGGTATGAGCCGGTAGTCTGATCCACCAACATTACCGGACCGCCAGCCCCGAGATCGAGGTTATTAACGTCCATGTTCTGCTGGTCATGCGGAGTGAAGTAATCGACCACGGTTCCAGTGGGACTGAGCTTTTGAACCGAGTCGCCGTAGTCCACGCCACCTGTATTGACATCAAAGTTGCCATTGCTGGTAACGTAATAGATGTCTCCAGTCGCATCGGTTGCCAGTCCCCCACCGCCCTGCCAAATACCACCTCCATTACCGTTGGGAGTTGTATCATACATCATCGTTTGCAGAAGCGTCGTGGAATTGTAGCCTAGCACCCAACCGTGCCAGGGACTGTTATCGCCGTGAGAGCCGAACGCGATGTAGAGGACTCCGCCATTAAGGAGAAGCCCGGCTCGCTGGTTTTCGCGCAGCGGATCGAACGCCACGTTCCCGCCCGAGGATCCGCTACCGGTCCCCGGAAGGCTTGCCTGAAGCACGACCGGACCGCCGAACTTCTCGGCGCCGGTTGTGATGTCGAGCGCATGCAGGCGCTGCACCCAGGTGCTGGTTCCCTCCTTGGTTGCCGCAACTACGTATATTGTTCCGCCGGTTTGATCGATGACAGGCGTACTCGTGATCCCAATTTGGGTTAGAATGTCGCCGCATTCACCCGTGTCGGCACAGGGAATGGTGGTGACACCGGACTTGAGGAAACTGACATGCCAGAGGGGCGTGGTGCTGAGTCCGTCCGCATCGAAGGCGTAGACGCTATCGTTTTCGGTGGCGACGTAGACGACGTTGTGGTAGCCCTGGCCGGGAATGCTGACATTGGCGACATAGAGGGGCGAGGCGAAGGCCATGCCATCTATTGGATAGGAGAAGAGTTTTCCGAATTGGTTTTGGTTGACGTTGCTCAGGGCCAATACCGTTTCAGAAAGGTTCTGTCCAGTCCGAAGGTTGTCATTGTGATAGGTGAAGGTTCCCGGATAGTTCGTAATGTAGACGGTGGCACTAGCCGAATACAGTTGATTCGAGGTAGTCACAGTGACGGTGTGAGTGCCGTCGGTGTTCGGGGGTGTGTAAAGCCCCGAAGTGGTAATGGTCCCCGAAGTCGCCGACCCACCGGTAGCACCGTCCACCGACCAGGTGACGCTGGCGCTGCCGACGGACGTGAATTGCTGCGTCCGCGCAAACGTCAGAGCCGTCGTGCGCGGGCTGATCGAAAGTGCCAGCGTTGTTGCACTGGCCACGCTTGAGAAAGAACTCGAGTTCGAATTGTTGTCTACGGCCTGCACCTGATAGCTGTAACTGGTGTTGCTGGCAAGGCCGGTGTCACTGTATGTCGTTCCTGTAGGCGTCCCGACCTGCGCGAAGGTTGTGCAACTGGCACCCTGGCAACGTTGCACCACGTAGTGTGCAATCCCAGGGCAGCTAGTTGACGCAGACCAGTTCAGATTGATCTGGCCGACACCTGTGGCGGTCGCCGTGAGATTCGTTGGTGCCGATGGCGCCCCGCCGGAGCATGTCGCGGTGCGGAAAGCCACCATCTGCATGATCCACTGCCCGGAATTGAGATTTGCGGTGGCGCTGTAGCTGCCGACGGCGGTGACCATCTCGTCCTCGGCGATATCGGCATCCGGCACCGTCAGCAGCCGGCTGGTGAAGCCGGTGCCCGGACCAGTGGTCGCGGTTTGAATCAGGTTAGCGCCAAAGAGCAGATCAGTCGCGCTGGTGGTGGTCGCGGAGCCGCTGCTGCTGGTAGCGCTACTACCGCTGCTGGCGGCAGTTACGTCTACCGGAGTATTGGGATCCGCGCCACTGTACTCCAGGATGCGGATGTCGGGGTACACCGCGGCAACTGAGAACGTCACGGTGACGATGTTCGCTCCCGCGGCTGCCGCTACAATGTTCTTGGCGTAGTAAATCGACTCCGTCGCGACTCCGCTTTGAACGGTGGGACCCACCGCGAGTGTGTAGGTGTTGTGGCTGGCGTCGGTGACCGAGCTGACTGTTGCAGTGCTGTCGTTCCAGCCTACTACCACGACGTTGAGGTGGCCGGCGGTCTGTGCCGCGGTGAACGTGACTGGGACACTGGTTTGGCTTGATTGTGGAGTGGCAGAGTTGCCCTGCACAAAGCTAATCATAGTGGCGAGTACATAGGTGAACCCAGTGGCCAAGCTCCCACTCTGCCCGCTGACCGTTACTGTTACCGTGACGGCACCGGCGCTTCCCGCCGGAGTTGTAGCCGTGATCTGGGTTGCACTCACTACCGCTACGTTGGTCGCCGCCGCCGCCCCAAACGTCACGGTCGCTCCCGTGGCGAAGTTCGTCCCGGTGATCGTGACTGCTATCCCGCCCGCTGTCGAGCCGCTATTCGGCGACACACTGGTCACCGTCGGCGGAGACGTGTAGGTGAACCCATTGGCCACGCTTCCGCTGTGCCCGCTGACTGTGACTGTTACCGTCACGGCGCCGGCGCTTCCCGCTGGAGTCGTGGCTGTGATCTGCGTCGCGCTGACCACTACCACGTTGGTTGCCGCCGTGGCTCCAAACGTGACCGTGGCGCCTATGGCGAAGTTGGTCCCGGTGATCGTGACTGCTGTCCCGCCCGCCGTCGGCCCGCTATTCGGCGACACACTGCTCACCGTCGGGATAACTGCATAAGTGAACCCAGTGGCCAAGCTTCCGCTCTGCCCACTGACCGTTACTGTCACCGTCACGGCGCCGGCGCTTCCCGCTGGAGTTGTGGCCGTGATGGTGGTGCTGTTGACCACCACTACGCTGGTTGCCGCCGTTCCGCCAAACGTCGCCGTCGCTCCAGCGACGAAGTTTGTCCCGGTGATCGTAACCGCTGTCCCGCCCGCCGTCGAGCCGCTGTTTGGCGATACACTGCTCACTGTCGGTGGAAGAATGTAGCTGAACCCATTGGCCAAGCTTCCGCTCTGCCCGCTGACTGTCACTGTCACCGTCACGGCACCGGCGCTTCCCGCTGGAGTCGTGGCCGTAATGGTTGTGCTGTTCACTACGACTACGTTGGTCGCCGCCGTCCCGCCAAATGTCGCCGTCGCTCCGGTAACAAAATTCGTCCCGGTGATCGTGACTGCTGTCCCGCCCGCTGTCGACCCGCTATTCGGCGATACACTGCTCACCGCTGGGATAACCGCATAAGTGAATCCAGTGGCCAAGCCCCCGCTCCGCCCGCTGACCGTTACTGTCACCGTCACGGCGCCGGCGCTCCCCGCTGGAGTCGTGGCTGTGATCTGCGTCGCGCTGACCACTACCACGTTAGTCGCCGCCGTAGCTCCAAACGTGACCGTGGCTCCCGTGGCGAAATTGGTCCCGGTGATCGTAACTGCTGTCCCGCCCCCCGTTGACCCGGTACTTGGCGATACACTGGTCACCGTCGGCGGAACGATGTAGGTGAACCCATTGGTCAAGCTTCCGCTCTGCCCGCTGACTGTGACTGTTACCGTCACCGCTCCCGCGCTCCCCGTCGGAGTTGTGGCCGTGATCTCGGTCGCGCTCACCACCACTATGTTGGCCGCCGCCGTTCCCCCAAACGTTACCGTCGCTCCCGCGGCGAAGTTTGTCCCCGTGATCGTAACTGCTGTCCCGCCCGCCGTCGAGCCGCTATTGGGCGATACGCTACTCACCGCTGGGATAACTGCATAAGTGAATCCTGTGGCCAAGCTTCCGCTGAGCCCGCCGACGGTTACTGTTACCGTCACCGCACCCGCGCTTCCCGCTGGAGTTGTGGCCGTGATCTGCGTCGCGCTCACCACCACTACGTTGGTCGCCGCCGCCACCCCAAACGTCACCGTAGCTCCTGCGGCAAAGTTGGTCCCGGTGATCGTAACTGCTGTCCCGCCCCCCGTTGACCCGGCATTTGGCGACACACCGGTCACCGTCGGCGGAAGGCTATATGTGAAACCACTGGCCAAGCTCCCGCTTTTCCCGCTGACCGTGACTGTAACCGTCACCGCACCGGCGCTTCCCGCCGGCGTCGTCGCGGTTATCTGCGTTGCGCTCACTACCACTACGTTGGTCGCCGCTGCCGTTCCAAACGTCACCGTCGCTCCGGTGGAGAAGTTCGTCCCCGTGATGGTAACTGCCGTCCCGCCAGCCGTCGAGCCTCCATTCGGCGATACACTGCTCACCATCGGCGAAGTTGTGCCTCCCGATGGCGTGCGGAAGGCAACCATCTGCATGATCCACTGCCCCGAAGCCAGCGCTGCCGTGGCGCTGTAGCTGCCCGTTGCAGTGACCGCCTCGTCCTCGGCGATATCGCCATCGGGCGACGTCAACAGGCGGCTCGTGAAGCCGGTGCCCGGACCAGTGGTTGCGGTTTGAACCAGGTTGGCGCCGAAGAGCAGATCGGTCGCATTGGTCGTGGTCGCGGCGCCGCTGCTGCTGGTGGCGCTGCTGCCGCTGCTGGCAGCCGTCACGTCCACTGGGTTGCTGGGATCGGCGCCGGTGTACTCCAGAATGCGGATGTCGGGGAACGCCGCGGCAGCCGAGAATGTCACGGTGACTGAGTTTGCACCGGCAGCGGCAGCCACAATGTTCTTGGCGTAGTAAATCGACTGCGACGCGACTCCGCTTTGGACCGTCGGGCCCACAGCGAGAGTGTAGGTGTTGTGGCTCGTGTCAGTGACCGAGCTGACCGTGGCCGTGCTGTTATTCCAACCCACCACAACGACGTTGAGATCCCCGGCTGCCTGCGCGGCCGTGAATGCGACGCTGACGCTTGTCGGGGACGATTGGGGCGAGGCATAAGCGCCCTGCACGTAGGTAATAGCTGTGGCCGACGAAAGCGTGCTCGCGGTAGCCACGTTGGAAAATGGGCTCACGCCCCCGTCGATGTCGCTGGCCTGGACCTGGTAGCTATAGCTGGTGCCAGCCGTCAAACCCGTGTCGTTGTATGTCGTGGTGGTCGCCGCGAATGACGCCACTTGCGCGAAGTTCGTGCAGCCCGCCCCTTGGCATCGTTGCACAATATAGTTCGCCAGGCCGACACTGCTCGTCGATGCCGTCCAGCTCAGGTTGATCTGAACCATGCTCGCCGCTGTCGCCGTCAAACCGCTGGGTGCCGTCGGCGGACCCGGAGTGGCGCTGGCCACGTTGGAGAATGGGCTCAGGCCCCCGGCCGTGTCGCTGGCCTGCACGCGGTAGCTGTAGCTGTTGCCCGTCGCCAGTCCCGTGTCGTTGTACGTGGTAGTGGCAGACGTGCCAACCTGCGCGAAGTTGGTGCATCCCGCGCCCTCGCAGCGCTGCACCAGGTAACTGCTGACCGTTCCGCCCGTTTCCGTCGATGCAACCCACGCGAGATTGACTTGAGTGCCCGATGCTACCGTTGCGGTGAGATTTCCCGGCAGCGAGGGAATCGGAGCCGGCGTCGTGATCGTAACAACGCTGGAATAAGGCCCCAGCGTGCTGGCTGTGTCTTCGGCTCGGACCCGATAGCTGTAGCTCGTGGATGCTGTCAGTCCCTTGTCGTTGTACGAGGTTGTGGTGGACGTTCCGATCTGCGCGAAGCTGGTGCATCCGGCGCCCTGGCAGCGCTCCACCAGGTATTGGCTGATGGTGCCGCCGGCCTCCGTGGAGGCCGTCCAGGATAACGTCGTCTGATTCGGATTGTTAGTTACCGCTCCCACCACGGATTGCCAGGTAACGCCCGTGCTGAGTGTGAATGTTGCGTCGTAAGTGCCCGCTGCCGCTTCCAGCTCTGTCTCGCCGGTGAGGTTTAACACGGTTGTCGCCGCTTGCAGCGTGAACCCTGGCCCAGCCGTGAAAGTCTCTGTGCCATTGGTCTTCACGAAGCCAACCAGCAGATCGTTTGTGCCCGTGGTGGTTATGCTTGGGCTGATGACGTTGATGCTCGAGGTTCCGTTGTCGCTGCCAACGAGGGATATCGCGTTAATCGGCGAAGAGCCGTTCGAGCCTTTCACAACTACAATCGACATCACCAGAGGCTGCGCTATCGACAGGTTCATGGTAACCGTCTGAGCGGCGCCAACCGTGGGATGTGGCGCATACCACACCTGCGAACGTAAATCGAAGCCCAATACCGTGCTGGTCGGCCCAGTTATCGAGATCCAAGTGTTGCCCAAGCTATCGCTCGGAGTAAACGTCACTCCGGCATGAGAGGACGCAAACAGCAATATCAGATCGCCACCGGTGCTGTTAAACGATGCGGTCGTGTGGGTTGTTAAGGATGTCGAATTGTAATAGCCTTGGCCACTAACATAGGTTGGCCCGGGGCCGCCTCCGGCAACCGTCAGGTTCGTAGGCGCGGTAGGAGTCCCCGATGCCACGTAGGTGAACGCGCTCGCTAGGCTCCCGCTCTGTGCGCCCAGATTCGTCACTGTAACTGTCACTGCCCCCGCACTGCCCGCCGGGGTCGTGGCCGTGATTTGCGTTCCGCTCACCACCACTACGCTCGTCGCCGCCGCTCCGCCAACCGTCACGGTAGCTCCCGTGGCGAAGTTTGTCCCCGTGATCGTGACTGCTGTTCCTCCCGCCGTCGAACCGCTGTTCGGCGAAACGCCGCTCACTGTCGGCGCAACGGCATAGGTGAACCCATTAGTCAAGCTGCCGCTGTGCCCGCTGACCGTTACTGTCACCGTTACCGCACCGGCGCTTCCCGCCGGAGCTGTGGCCGTGATCGAAGTGCTGCTGACCACCACCACGTTGGTCGCCGCCGTCCCGCCGAACGTCACCATCGCTCCAGTGGCAAAGTTTGTTCCGCTGATCGTGACTGCTGTGCCGCCGCCCGTCGGCCCGCTGTTTGGCGAAACACTGCTCACCGTTGGGATAACTGCATAAGTGAATCCACTGGTCAGACTTCCGCTCTGCCCGCCGACCGTTACGGTAACCGTAACCGCACCGGCGCTTCCCGCAGGAGTTGTGGCCGTGATCGAGGTGCTGCTGACCACCACCACGTTGGTCGCCGCCGTCCCGCCGAACGTCACCGTTGCCCCCGTGGCAAAGTTCGTCCCGGTAATCGTGACTGCTGTTCCTCCCGCCGTCGGCCCGCTGTTTGGCGACACACTGCTCACCGTTGGGATAACTGCATAGGTGAATCCACTGGCCAGGCTTCCGCTCTGCCCGCTGACGGTCACTGTCACCGTTACTGCACCGGCGCTTCCCGCTGGAGTTGTGGCTGTGATGGTCGTACTGTTAACCGCCACTACGTTGGTCGCCGCCGCCGTTCCAAACGTTACCGTCGCTCCCGCGGCGAAGTTTGTCCCCGTGATCGTAACTGCTGTCCCGCCCGCCGTCGACCCGCTGTTCGGCGACACACTACTCACCGTCGGCGGAGCTGTGCCGCCCGCTGGCGTGCGGAAAGCGACCATCTGCATGATCCAGTCCCCGGAAGCGAGCGGCGCGGTGGCGCTGTAGCTGCCTGTTGCGGTAACCATCTCGTCCTCGGCAATATCGCCGTCCGGCGACGTCAGTATGCGGCTTGTGAAGCTGGTGCCCGCACCGGTGGTCGACGTTTGAACCATGTTGGCGCCAAAGAGCAAATCGGTCGCGTTGGTCGTCGTTACGGCGCCGCTGCTGCTGGTAGCAATGCTGCCCGAAGCCGCTGCCGTCACATCCACAGGGTTATTTGGATCTGCACCGCTGTACTCGAGAATCCGAATGTCCGGATACGCAGCGGCAGTGGAGAACGTCACCGTGACGCTGTTCGCTCCAGCACCCGCCGCTGCGATGTTCTTGGCGTAATAGATGGATTGTGACTCGACGCCGGAGATAGCCGTCGGTCCCACTGCTCGGGTATATACGTTGCCGGTCGTGTCCGTGACAGTGCTGACCGTGGCTGTGCTGTCATTCCATCCTACGGCGACAACGTTAAGGTCGCCAGTGACTTGTGCGGCTGTGTACGTGACCTTCACTGTCGTCTGCGGCGATTGCGGCGCGGAGTAATTTTCTTGTATATAGCTGATGGTCGGCGCGGCCAGCAACGTAGCCGGATGCAGCCAGCACACAAAAGTTACAATGCCACACACTGCAAGGCGGGCGGCCTTGCTTTGCGCGAGGCCCGCACGGACCAACAAGCTGTTCGTCATATTTGTTTCCTCAAAGCCAAACGTCCTCCGGCATCCCGACATGCCGCGAACCGCACCTAACTCGTTACAACCAGGGAAGACTTGCTCCGTCGCTGCTTTCCCACCTGTCCGTCTGCTCGCGACCCGGCCGTCGAAACCCAATCCGTGCCCTTCATGATGCTGCGTGGCTTCATCGAACCAACCTTCAGTGGCCCACAGGCCTTTGCCATGGGGCGAATGGCAACATCCGTCACCTCAGCCTTCGCCGGCAGCATGAGTGCTTGAAGAGCCACCGTAGCCGCGTCCTCCGGTTGCAGAAGAGCTTCCAGGTCATAGACGCGTCCCTCTTCCCTGCAGACGGTTCCTGCATCGGCGTGGCTGTGAGGACCAAAATAAACCGTGAGCACAAGAACACCTAGTGGATTGACCTCTTCCCGCAGGCTGTCCGTGATTGCTTTCAAGGCGTGTTCTGTTGCGGCGCATCGGCCTACGGCTCGCTCGACAACGCAGCCAGATGTACCGCCGCATCAAAGCCCTCGAGATCCGCTCGCGTCAGGTCGCGGATGTCTTTGCGGATTTCTGGTATTTCCTCGGCTTGTTGCCCGAACTCGCAACTTGTAAACAGGTCTGATTCCAGGCCGACAACTTCATCGCCGGCAGACCGCAGAATCGGCCCCGCAACGGCGCCGATATAGCCCTTGTGGCCAGTTAACGGTAATCTCATGTCGCACCCCCTGCTAGGCACGCCAAAGCCCAGTCCGTTCCAACACGCCGAGAGATTGATGACAAAGAAGTTACCGATAATCACGACAATTCGCGGAGACCGCAGATCCAAAAGTTTGGGATCTTGGTGCCCCCCTGCCAGAGGGACCCCTGGCGCCTTGCACGAAGACGGGGATTATCTTGCCCAGCACGAGGAACATGGGAACGGGCTACAACCGTCTGGCGTTCATCGCCGCGCAACCGGAGGTGGCGTGATGGCTGCCCTGGCCGTTGTTCCTTCACCCGCGGTGAAGGTGGGTGAACAAACGATCTCCGGTCAGTCACCTCCATGCGACGGACAGGATCAATCGCCCGTTCGTTCGGCTTCGCGGCGCCGGTTTGATCACAATGTGAACATCCCGGCCCAACCGGGTCAAGCACTCTAATAGACGGTGCTCCGAAATCCCGCGGAATCGGCCGCGCCACTGTATCTGATGTCAGAGGATTGCGACGCAAGCGCCGAATCGGGAGGGCCGGCGTTGTCCATACGCTCCGCAGTGGCTTGACTGTGGATATGTCCCGGCGCCAGTCCACACGGCTGCGGGAAATACTTAGCCTGTCGATTTTCGCCGGTCCAAACACGGTGGCGGGCGTTATTTCGGTTTATCGACAGCTTGCCCGACGGCCAAGGAGCTCGTACTCTCGCCACTGGGCACGGCTTGTGCCACTGCGTCAGTGAGGTCCGTGAACTTGCGTTGCTCCTTGCAAAACGGTTGCAATCGCGATTGCAGGTGATTGGACTGCGTTGCCACGGCGCGGTTCAGCCAAAGGTAACGAACACACACCGCGGTCTCACGACTTTCCAGCATGGTCGCCGTATTCCCAGTCATAAGGCACGGCGGTGTCGCCGAGGATGAACCTAACCAGATCGGCGAAGCCAGCCTCCGAACGGACATCGTTCGAAAGGATGAGGACGCAACGCTGACTGGCCTCAATGCAGACCATCGCATTAGCCGTCTGGCCGTCGTGGCCGCCTTTGTAAAAGCCATGACCCTGCGGGCCGTCGAAGACGACCACACCCAGACCCGCGTACAGATCTTTGCGCTGCTCACTCGCGGGCAGGTCTGGCAGAAAAGGAGGGAACTGATGGGCAGTAGTGATATGGAGCAGCGGCTTCGTCATCTCGGCACGCGATGCCGCACTCAGGCCATCGCCCCGCACTAAGGCAGCAACGAATTTCGGCAGATCGGAGATCGTGGTGTCCATCGAGCCTGCCACGCGCACTTTGCTGCGTTGGTCGTGTTCCTGGATCTCGCCCTGATCGTTCCAGCCATCGGCAACGTTCGCGGCAAAAGCGTCACGCCACACCAGGCTTGTACGGGTCATGCCCAGCCGGTCGAAATTGGCCCTGGTCAGATCGCCCAGATCGACCCCCAGCCCCTGCGCCTTACGGCCGTGCTCGATGACGAATTGCAGCAGGATGAAACCTTCGCCCGAATAGTTGAAGCGCGCGCCCGGTTCGAAATGGATGTGCAGCTTATGGTCAGGTTCGATGAACCAGAAGTTGGCGAAGCCGGTCGAATGGGTCAGACTCATGCGCGGTGTGATCTTTTGCCAGCGCGAATCGTCGGCCAGATCCTTGTATGGCCCGTACTTGTCGGGGAAGACCGGATCGGGGCCATAGCTTGGCAGTGGATTATCGAGATCTTCCTTCATAGGAGTATCGAGCTTAAGTTTGCCCTGATCGACCAGTTGCATTACTGTGTATGCAAAGACCGTCTTGGTAAGCGACGCGCCATACATCACGGTGTCGATGGTGAGCGGATCTCCCTTGGTATTACGGATGCCGTAAGCGTGGACATAACCGACCTTACCGTGATCGATAACCGCGACCGCCATACCCTTGGCGCTGGTGCGGGTCATCAGTTTGTTCACTTCGGCGTCGATGGCGGCGCCATTTGGTATTGTTTGCGCGGGGGCCTCGGTTGGAAGGAAGCAGGCAGTAACAAGCACAGCCAGCACCGGAAGCGCTTTGTTGTTGGTGGTCACGTGAGGCCTTTCAGAACGGGACCCTGATTGATGATCCAGCCACGCAAGCAGCTGCCGCGTAGCCTGAATAGCGTTACGCAGGGGTGCTCGGTAAAGTTCCGTATTTCCAGGGGTTTGACTCCTCGCATTGTTTCGGGGGATCCGATAGCTGGTAGACCGGAGTGCGCCAGGGCTCCTCCCTGGTCGCGCAGCGTTTACCGATCCGTCGGGCATGATAGAAAGTGCTTTGGGCGTATCACGCGCCATCCGGAGATTCCTGAGCGCAGGACCGCCGCGAACCAGTCTTCGGATCGCCGACCATCCTGCCAGAGCCGCCTGGAAACGCTACGGCGTTTATCGGTCCGAATCCACGTTGCTCGAAGCTACGCATCCTCTCTGATCCTCTGGCATGCGTCTTCCAGGCTTGCGTTCTGCCGGTTGGAAAGCGCCAACTGAAAGCGCAGGGCATGGCGTTACAGGCCGAGGCGGATGAGAGCACGACCGGGCCGGCCAGTTTTGTCGCGGTGGACCCCGACGGGAACCCGATCCTGGTTGATCGGCACGTCTGAACCGGAAGGCTGCGCGGCCCTGACGGGCTAGGTCGAGCGGCGGAGCCGTGCTATGCGCTGGGACCGCGACCGGGCGGATGAGGATCGGGTCACGCCCACCGCAGGGGCGGGAAAGGGCGGCCCGGCCAGCTCTCCCGCGATTTGTTCAGATTTTATTGCCGTCGCCGGGTGCCTTCTTCCTGAGCAGGACGTCCACGCCGATGTAGGAAAACAGGAATCCGAGAATGGCGTAGGTCCGCAGCACATGCGGATCCAACTTCAGCCCGAGCAGGTCGAAATCGGCAAACAGCCAGGCAATGCACCCGGCCACAACGCTGCTCAGCACCATCAACACGCACTCGCGAAACAGAGCGCTTTGCCTGGCCTCGGTGCGCAGCAGCCGGAACACCCCGCACAGCAGGGCGCCGCCGATCGCCAGCAGGACCGGCAGCCAGGCCCAGGGATCCGAGTCGAACGTGAAGACGTTCTGCGCGATGACAGAGCGGCCCTCGATGCTCAACGTCGCCAGCACTCGGACGGGCCCGCCTTTGGGATTGGTCGAGCGCAGCAGGAACGGCTTGCTCGAGGAAGACCCGGCGGGAATGGTCAGGAACACGGAACCGCCCAGCGCCCCGGCGCCCGCGCGCTCGTTGTGCAGCGAAACCTCGGCATCCTGCGTCGAGACCTCCATCACGATCGCGCCCACGTTGACCGGCAGCGGGTGGTCGTCCTTGTCCACGATCTGGATCGATACCGAGCGCTGCTCGCCGTACGCCAGAGTCAACGGCGGCGCCTTCAAGTGTCCGGCGAATCCGGCGTCGACGATCAGGTCGCACGGCGACCCGCCGTGGCTCGAAAAAGCGTTGATTTCCACCAGCCCGTACAGGCTGCTTTGCGCGATGGCCTGAACCTCGCGGTGGTCGCCCGGACCGAGCGGAAAGCTCGAAGGGTCGAACTTGACCTGCCCGCCCGACTTCATGTCGATCTGAGCCGGTTTATTGAATCCTCCATTGTTGATGAGCGAGACCTGGATCGTAAACGGCTTGCCGGTCTCGATGCGGTAGATCGTCCCGCAAGCCGTGGCGTCCGTCGATTCCTGCCGGCCCTCGGCCTGCGCCGGCTTCGACCCAGCGTAGCCGGACCGGCCCGATCCGCAAGAATCGAGCACAAGGCACGCCAGACACAGCAGCAGAGCCAGCGCGAAGGCCGGCTCTTCCCGCCGAACGCCAGAGCCGTCACGAGTCGGTTTCATACCACCCCCAGTCGTCCGATTATCTCGCAGGTTGGCTTGCGGCATATCGTCAATTGTGCGGTGACTGAACCCACGAGCTATTTCTCAGAACGCCGTTTCGGGCCAACGACCGGCACTAGCCGTCAATGGCGACAACCCCACCTTGAATGGTATATAAGCGGCGCACAGAGGATCTAGTTAGACATTCGGGCCGGATTGCCCTTGGCGTGCCGGAGTCGCCGTCCGGTTGGCCGCGACCCCACGTCTGGCGCGTTGCCTGTCCAATCCTTGAATGCAACACCAGCTTGACTCCTCGGAAAAGGACTGATGAACTGGGAGAGTGCACTTTGCACTCGGGCTTTTGGCCATCGCTATTTCAGCCGCACAGACCGAAGATAACTCTTCGACGCAAAACACGGTACTTCTCCAACAAATAAAGCAGCGTGCGATGGCAGAACTCGGGAGCGTGCCCAACTATGTGTGCGTCGACTCCATTGAACGGTCCTTGTGGATACCGGACGAACATCAGTTCAGGCGCCTTGACCGGCTGCACCTCGAGATTGCTCACATAGAAGGTGCTGACCGGTTTTCGTGGCTGGGAAACTCCGCATTTCAATTAACGGCCCCGACTGCGATGGTAGGGTACGGCGCCAGTTTCAGCGGCGACTTCGCCGACAACCGTGCCCTGGTCCTCGCTAGTCGTTGGACCAAAATATCGTATTCGGGCCGCGTGACGATTGAAGGCCGGCCGGCCTTGCGCTACGAGTATGATGTCCACCGCGGGGTACTGGCGGTGAGTAACGCCAGTCAATCCGGCTTCGCGGCAGCGCGGGGAGCATTCTGGATCGACCCGGAAACGCTGGACGTGTTGCAAATCGATCTTGAAGCCCATGACATTCCACCTAGTCTTAAGATTGGATCGATAGTTGACCGCACGATGTACTGGCCAGTTCTTGTCGGCGGACGGAGGGTCCTGCTGGCGCGCAGGTCCGAGTTTCTATTGACAGAGGCGGATGGAACCATGAAGCGAAATACATCCATGTTCTCGAATTGCCGGGAATACAGTGCGGAGAGCACGGTAACGTTCGGGTCGAGTCCTGGGACACAGGTTTCGCCACCTACGATGGAAAAGACGCGGATCCAGCCGGGTCTACAGCTTCAATTGGTTCTCGACACGCCTTTAGACGCAAATAAGGCATCTGTCGGGGATCCGATTAGCGCCCATACCCTGCAAAGCGTCGGCGGTATCCGTCGGGGTGCACATGTCTACGGTCGAGTGAGCCGCATCCTCAACTACAACGACCAAGTACCGACGTCCAAACCGGAACGGTCTTCACGACCTTCTAAGCACGCGATGTATGGGCAGCACGCCGGTGAAGTGCTGATCGGGATCGAATTCTCGCAGATTGAGTTTCGACGGAGCCGCGTGCCGTTCATGGCCCGCCTGATCGACTTGGAATCACAACCAGGGGCACGGGATATACAGATTCGCGGCTTTGGCTACTTCGAGGACGGCGCCATCGTGCAATATGATCCGCCCGCGACAGCGAGCTTTTATGTCTCCCAGGAAAACCCAGTCCTCGGGCGAGGTGTCATCATGCAATGGGTTACGTTGCCCGAGCGTGGGTCGTTATGAACTCAGGTGCTCAGCCGAAAATAACCGTGTCGAACTCGGTTAGCGCTTGTGCTGGCTCAGTCCTGGGTTGCAAAGGATTATCCCGGCACCAAGGTAGCTTTCACGGAATACAACTGGAGCGGAACCGACTCCATCAACGGAGCGCTGGCGCAGGCTGACCTTCTGGGAATCTTTGGTAGGTACGGCCTCGACATGGCGACTCTATGGTGGAATACCTACGACGCGCAGACGGCGGTCGAGGAGCAACTCCCCGTCCTAATGGCGTTCGAGGCCTACCGCAACTACGACGGAAAGAACTCGATGTTCGGCGATATTGCACTGGCTTCGACCAGCGCCAATCAAGGCATGCTCTCGGTTTACGGAGCGCTCCGCAGCTCGGACAACGCAGTGACGGTGGTGGTCATCAACAAGACCTATGGCGATCTGACCAGTACGATCTCGGTCGCGAACCTGAGGCCGAAGGGCCCCGCGAAGGTCTTTCTTTACAGCAACGCAAATCTGGCCACAATCGTGGCGCAGCCCGACCTTGCCGTCACTCCGCCGGCGTCGCGCAGCGCGACCAGCACCCTCACGGCAACCTTTCCCGCACAATCGATCACTGTCCTCGCTGTGCCCACCGCGCAATCCGCACGAAGGCGAGCTCAGCGAGAAGCCATTCATCCGCGTGGAATCAGGCACCTTCGTGGGCCAATTCGGCGATCAGGAGTTTGAGTTGGGACCCACGGAGGCCGGGCTGGCTCGGGCGATTCGGAGGATGAGCCAACTGCGGCATGAGATGGAAACAGAAGTGGTTTGAGGCTGCGGGCGGGAAAGGAGAGACGGACTCAGTGCAGGACTTTCTGCGGCTGGGCCAGCCGGCCCGAGCTTGACCGCAAAGTGCGCGCACCTGGTGGACATGGCCAAGAAGAGTCCGGCCTTGTTCATTCCGGTGAAGGTGGGTGAGGCGAACCGTAGAGATTTGTGGCAAACTACGAAGCGGAGGGCGCAGTGCTTGAGAAAGCCCGAGAAACCGAAAATGAAACGCTCCGACGCCTGACCGAGCTTTTGGCCCGAGCGGCAAAGCCGAAGTACATCATTCTGTTTGGTTCTCAAGCGCGCGGTGAGGGCTCCGAAGACAGTGACTTCGACGTAATGGTGGTCGAGCCTGAGGTCGCTAACCGCGGCGAGGAGATGGTGCGGCTGGGTCGTCTGGTACGGTCCTTGGACATTGCCGTGGACCTGCTCGTGGTGAGCGCCGCGAAGTTCGAGTATTGGCGAGACACGCCGGGCAACGTGTACTTCGAGGCGGCCAGCGAAGGCAAGATTCTCTATGAAGCGGCGTGAGCAGGCCCTGCTGTTGCTCCGCAAGGCTGCCCAGGATGAAGCCCTGCTCGACCAGGTGCTGACATCCGATCAGGTCAGCGACGAAATCATCGGGTTTCACTGCCGGCAGGCTGCCGAGAAGATCTTGAAAGCCCTCCTATCGGATCTGGGTGTCCGCATCCGAAAGACGCACGAAATCGGCGCTTTGATGCTTCTGGTTGCCGAAGCGGGCCTCCCTTTGCCCACCCAGTTTGAGGACCTGGACGCGCTGACACCTTTCCGTCTCATCCCGGTAATACAGGTTCTGTTGGGGCTCCAGCGCCGGAAAAAACACCTGTTCCAGACTCTCCAGCCTTTTGTTCATTCGGATCCGACATCCCCACGGTCAGAATTCTCCACATCAATCTAATCTAGCTCACGCTCTTCTTTCTTCTCTTCGATCGCACGCCGCTCTATTTCCATGAGTTCAAACATCTGCGTTTGACTTTTCAGAAGTTCCAACCACTCACGCGCTTCAGCGAGCGTGATCCGTCCCTCGGCGGCGGCTGCCAGGACACACTGGAAGCTAGCCTCGAGTTCGAGCACGTTCCTCGCCACCGGTAGTTCGAGGTCGATACGTCGCTCTTTGGGGATCGGGTACGCGCGATCCAGGCACAAGCGCAGCGCCTGGACATTGCCGGCGGTAGCTAACTCGAACGCCTTTCTGATCAAATGCGGGGCTTCGCCCTCAAGCAACTGTTCCGCCAGCAACGTGGCTTTATTTCGGCTGCCGACCGGCCTCCCAGACGGGTGGCCACTCGTGCCTTTTTGGTACTGTCCTTTGGTGGTTTTCAAATCTATTCTCCCCTCGACCGGTTATTCGCCGTCCGCGGGCAGAGTTTTTGGTGGGAGCGTACGAATTCCGGCCGGGCCGTCGGGACCAATCGGGTGCCGATGTCCAGTGGACAGTCGGGGAGCACGAGTTCTCGCCGAGCGGGACTAACCACGGAGCAGGAAGGTAATGTTCAGAAAAGAAAGGAGAAAGCACGATCACGGCGAGTTTTTGGGAGCACCTTTTTCGGATCGTCAACTCGATGATTGGAAACTCTTCCCTAGCCCCAACTTATCGGACGGAAACATTTGTTAAATTTGAAGGGCCAACTGACTCCTGGAAATCGGTGCGCTGCCGACTCTCCGCATGGCTGGGGTGGACACCTCACTCCGCCGCGTCTTGGACCTGTGATCCCACTCGCTAGTGCGAACACCGGACAGAAAAAGGGGCTCCAGGCCCTTTCCAGTTTATTTGCCCGCTCCGTGCACAGTTTACGAGGCTCAACGATTTGTCAGGCCGCGTGACGCGGGCGTACTTCGGACCGGATTTTCGCATCCCACTCGTCGCGCGCGGTTTCGAGATCATACTGGGCCTGCATGTTGATCCAATAGTCTGGCGTCGTGTTGAAGTAGCGAGCCAGACGTAAGGCGGTCTCCCCGGTGATTCCACGCTGGCCGGCGACGATACTGGAAATCCGGTTGGCCGGCACATGAAGCGCTTGGGCCAAACGATTCATACTAATTCCCAGATCGTTCAGCGCTTCCTTGAGGATTTCCCCGGGGTGAATGGGTGGCAACTTGTGGCCCATGGCGGTTCTCCTAGCGGTAGTGTTTGGTGATTTCGACATTATAGGGGCCGTCCTCTTTCCAAGTAAAGCACACTCGGTACTGATCGTTGATCCGGATGCTATGCTGCCCTGCGCGATCTCCGTATAGGGATTCCAGCCGATTACCGGGAGGGACCAGAAGATCCGTCAGGGCTCTTGCATTGTTCAGGGCAAACAATCGCCGGCGCGCCACCAAAGCGATATTCGCGAATTCCTTGACGGTCTCCCGATTGAACAACCGCTCTGTTTTCGTGCAGGAGAACGTCCGGATCACGTATTGAGAATATTCCTATTTTACATTGTACGTCAAGCGTAAAGTTCGTGAACGTTACGCGCATTTCACCTGCTACTCCCGGTTTGGCAACTCCACACCGGGCGCGCGAAACTCACCATTAAGGAGAGCGCGAAGATCTTTGGCGTGACGCACCAGACGCTGAACAATCTGGTGGACGGGCGCCTCACCCGGCACGTTGCCGATTTCTTGTTCGGCGGCCGGCCCCCGTTTCCTGATCCCGTTCCGTTTAGGCCGCTTCAGAAACTTGGACTGACAGCTGTTTGCCGAGTGCGCGGAAAGCGGCTTCCAACTGATCGAGCCGGGAAGCGTGTCGGAGATCGAGCAGCCGATCTACTTGGGGCATGTGGCAGTTCAGCCTGCGGGCCAGTTCGGCTTTGCTGACCCTGGCGGTTCGCATTGCGGCGTAGAGTGCCAACTTGGCTTCCGTCAATGCCGGCAGTGTGGCGAATGGCCCCTTGGTGCCAGCGCGGGGCATTGGGATCTCGCGACGATCCGTCATATAGCCGATGAGAACCGTTTCAATGGCATCAGGTGCGCGGAGGAGTGCTTCTTCTCGATCCTCGCCGAAGGTGACGGCCCCTGGGACGTCGGGGACCTCGACCAAAATCGTATCGTTGGTGTCCTTGGAAAGCTTGACGCGATAACGGAGCATGTTGGCGATCCTTTCTTTCTACTTTAGCCCCAACACTTGGACACACTTGGACGTATAGCTTGACGCAGTACGGAGATTTACCGTACACTGAGGAAGGAGATTATCGAGTGCGACAGATTGTCCAACGAGCCCGCAAACAAAAGCCGCAAACCGCTCCGACCAAAGTGTATCGTTTTGATGCCCGGCTCAATGGGGAACAGAAGCTTCTCATTCAGCGGGCGGCGGATTTGGAAGGCCGCACCATGACAGACTTTGTCTTGCATAGTGCCGAAGCTGCCGCGGAGCGGACGATTGAAAAGCGTGCCATGTTGATCCTGACGGCCCGCGAAACGGAAATCTTTGTCAACGCTCTTCTGAATCCTCCCGGTCCAGGCACCACCCTGCGACAGGCTGCTCGCGAATACCGCAAGAATGTGGCCGAGCGGTGATCCTTGTGCCTGGTACTCAGTATCGGGTGGAGCCCCTCATAGCCTCTCACGACCGGACGGCTTTCCACTCAGGCGTGCCGGAACTCGACCGCTACATCCGTCTTCAAGCTGGCCAGGATGCCAGGCGAAAGATTGCCGCACCTTTCGTGATGGTCGACACCAGTGGTTCGATTCTCGGTTATTACACACTCTCGGCCTATAGCATTCAGCTCGGTGAGTTGCCTGAGCCGATCGTCCGGAAGCTTCCACGGTATCCGCTTCTTCCGGCCACCCTGCTTGGCAGGCTGGCGATCAGCAGTACGTGCCGGGGCCGAAACCTCGGTCGCTTTCTCTTGATGGATGCGCTGCATAGAAGTTGGAGAAACACGTCTGAGGTAGCGTCGGTTGGCGTTGTAGTCGAAGCTCTGGACGAGACCGCTCGCTCCTTCTATCTTCACCATGAATTTGTACCCCTCCAGGATCACCCAAACAAACTCTTCCTCGCCATGGTCACAATCGAAAGAGCTTTCAAAGCACGCTGAAAGAGTGCGCTCAGGATTCAAGGATTTGTAGCATGGAACAAAGCAGACTCGGCCACCATGCCACCCGGTTCTGAAGACATCGGCTTCGATGAAGATTGCGGATAAGACCATCGGAAACACCGCGCTGATCAGCGGCAGAGGCATCCTCTACGACGATCCCGCTGCGAAGGAAGTCTACGGGACGACGTCATACGGCCCGATGGAATTGATCGGCCGTGGGCGGTTACCAGATCAGGCGGCAGACAATTTCGCCACGTGGAGCCGCTTCCGGGTTCTTTCCGCGTGCCAGAGGTCATACTGAAGCTGCTGGCTGAGCCAGCTTTCAGCGCTGGTGTTGAAGGCGATTGAGAGACGGACCGCCATCTCGGGGCTGATGCCAGCGCGCCCGTTTAGGATGCTAGACAGCGTCTTGCGACTCACCCCGAGCGCTCGCGCGGTTTCCGTGACGGTCAGGCCCAGGGGATCCAGGCACAGCACCTTGAGCACCTCACCCGGGTGCGGCGGATTATGCATCTTCATGGTCACCTCAGTGGTAGTCCTCGTAGTCCACGCGATCTACATCCTTCCCAGCGCAAGTGAACGTGACGCGCCAGTTGCCGCTCCAGGAGTTTCCTCATATTTTGCGCGCGACTTCCGGTAAGCGATTCCAGATCAACAGGTTGCCCGAGATGTGAAGTGGCTGGGGACGAGAACTGTGGTAGAAGGGTTTTGCGAAGAACTCAACGAA